>Ga0207705_10002174_pt1 | contig 15164 bp, 14 predicted proteins | sample KBSC13metaG_FD_184314 | JGI IMG/M metagenome (GOLD analysis project Ga0207705, IMG submission 184314) | Corn rhizosphere microbial communities from Kellogg Biological Station, Michigan, USA - KBS C1-3 metaG (SPAdes) (version 2) | ecosystem: Host-associated > Plants > Roots > Rhizosphere > Soil ...
CCTGCTCGACAAGCCCTTGGTGCTGCTGATCGTGATGACGATCGGCGGGGTGATCGGCATTGCGCTGGAGAACGCGCTCAACCGGATCGACCGGGAGAAGCGGCGCGCTTACTGGCGCGGGCGCCATTCGGCGAAAGGCCCGGCGGCCAAGTTCGTCCCGCCGACGCAGCCCGGAGCGTTCGCCGCCGATCAGCTGAAGGCGGTCATGAAGGCCCGGTTCCAGCCGCGTCCGCTGCTCAACCGGCCCGAGGGCAAAGTGTTCAAGGCGCTCGACCGGATCGTCATCGCCCGCAACCCCGGCTGGCAGGTGATGGCGCAAGTCAGCCTCGGCGAATTTCTCGCCAGCGAGGACAAGGACGCCTACCTTGCGGTCAACTCCAAGCGCGTCGATTTCGCGCTGATGGACGCCGACTGCCGCGTCCACCACGCGCTCGAATACCAGGGCAGCGGCCACCACCAGGGCACCGCCGCCGCGCGCGACGCGGTCAAGAAGGAAGCCTTGCGCAAGGCCGGGATCGGCTATCACGAGGTCGTCGCCGGGCATACGACGCCGGCGGAGCTGAAGCGGCTGATCGAGAAGCTGGTGCCGGGGGTTGAGGGCGAGCGGGCGGCTTAGCGCCAGCCGTTCCTCCTCCTTCTTCACCCTCTCCCATATTCGTCACCCTGAACTTGGTTCAGGGTCCCTCTCTCGACACGGCGAGACCTGGGAATGGGGCGCGATGGATGCTGAAACAAGTTCAGCATGACGTTAGAAGGTGGGACGAAAGCCGTCCGCAAATCACCCATGCGCCATGGCGAAGGCGTTGACGCCGTCGGAGCCGGTCGCGCCGCGGATGCGGCCCTCGTCGTCGAGCATCGCCAGCGGGCCGTGGCCGACGTAGAAGATCACCGTCTCTGCCACCGCCTCGGTCTTTTCGTGATGCGCGCCGATCGCTTCGTAGCCGTAGTCGCCCACCCGGGCGGTGTCTTCTCTTTCATCCGTCATGCTGAACTTGTTTCAGCATCCATCGTGCCCCACACTTGGACCCGTGCGGTACGAGAGATGGACCCTGAACCAAGTTCAGGGTGACGACGTGGAGGGGTGAAGCTGGCTTTATTGGACTTAGCGCTTCAGGAGCTGCGTCCACTGCCCGGTTGTCTCGCAACGGCGCAGCCGCTTGATCCAGCCGTCGGCGAAGGTCGGCTGCCACTCCAGCTCGTCGCACCGGATGAGGATGTCGTTCTCGTTCATGGGTGGGCTCCCGCGGATGGGGTTTCGCTGGCGGAGTGTTTCACACCAGGGGGCAGGGCGCCAGAGCAAGCTGCCTGTGAGAAATCCGCGTGTCGTGCGGGGCGGAGTTTTGCCGGAGCATGACGGACGAGGACGACCTGAACTGCTGCCACAATCTCAGAAATTGCTTGATAGACGCTTTTCTCGTCTCATGTGCAATTTCTGTGTTGCACAGAAATTCGAATCGGCGTAGGGGAACTTCAGAAGGAGATGCACGATGATAGGATCGCCCCGCTCGAGATCGGAGCTTATGCAGTTTCTGACTTACGTCGGCGCGAAGGGCCTGCTGAGCCCCGCCACCGTGGAATCCCGAAAAGCATCAGTGAACAAGGTGCTGGGCATTCTCAGTGATGACGAAGCTGAAGATGTGTCGAAGATTGACCTTGACGAGGTCATTCGCCGCTTCGCAAACCTGCATGGGCAGAGCTACACCACCGATAGCTTGAGGACCTACAAGAGCCGGACGAAGTCATCCATCGATGACTTTCTTCGATACGTTGAGAACCCTCTGGCCTTTAAGGTGGGTGGCCCGAAGAGAACGCCGAAAGCGAAGCGAGTAAAGGAATCCCTTGAAAACGGAGCGGCTGAGCCAGCCGGCAGTGCCTCAACCGTGCGGACGGAAAGCGTGACGCCCTCAGCGGGAACGGGCATCATACCAATTCCCATCCGCTCGAATCTGACCGTTCATGTGCAAGGATTGCCGTTCGATCTCACCTCTGTTGAGGCGAAGAAAATCGCTAATGTAATCTTAGCGATGGCAACGCCGATTGAATGAAATTGGCCCCCTTCCAAAAGGGGTCAGATTGCCAGCTTGCTGGCAGGGCCCGCGACTGCTGGAGCAGGAGGTCCAAACTCCATCGCTCCAGCAGCCGCTCCGCTAGCGCCTTATCTCCGTCAGCAACAATTGCAAATGAAACCGGAATTCGTCAGCTTTCGCTTTGTTCGGCAGAATCCGCGAACAGCGGTCCATCGGCCCCTTGAGCCAGCACCTGCCGCTCAAAGGGCATTAGGCCATCTCGATCATAAGCGGCGATATTATCCAGTCGGATTGCTTCGTATCGCTCTTGCAGCTCCCTCGCGCGCCGCAGGTCTTCTTCAGTGACCTCCGAGTCCAGCATCGGTCCGAATTGTTCCTGCATAGCTCGGCTCACTCCTTCGAACGAAAAGTCGTTTTGCATTCCTCGCCTCATAACGAAGTTGAGAAGCTTAGCGCAGCGATACGGGATTTCCTTTCCAGCCAAGAATTGTTTGAATATCCACAGGATAAAATCGGCGATTTGAATTCCTGGACTACTATCAGAGGCGGCAACTTCGAAATCGGATTTGTGCACCTTTCGTAAGACCTGTGTCTCGCCCGGCAGATGTATCGGGTCAGGCAAAGCGTTGGACACCAATTGGTGCCATTCGGCGAGTGTGCCTTCAAATTGAGACTGCCGATCATGACGAATAAGCCGAACGGGCCGCTTCCACTTCTGCGATAGATTCTCGAGGCCATCCAACAAGTTTGTGAATGCCACCATGTTCGGCATATGCCCATTCTTGGCCTGTCTGCCTGCTTGATAAAAGTCGAGCCCCTCCGGATGCGCCTTCGACCACTCCAAAGCGTCGGTGATCACCTGTCGAGAGCGCTCATCTGGTAGACGGTCGACTCGATCGATAATCGCCTGACATATCATTGGGATTAGAGCTCGCGCGCGGGCCTCCGACTTCTCCATCAACATTGTCCAGAACAACTCGGCGATGTGCTCGTCGAGAAGGTAGGAAACTTTGAATGCTAGAATGAGTCTCAATGGGCGGATATTGTATGTGGGCCAGGGAACAGCGGGGTTCTCACCGCTGTCGAAGAACGTATCAAATATCTTAGTTGCGAGGAGATATCGCTTTTCTACGCGCGACACAAAGAACCTTGCGTCAGCTTTCTTTAGCACTTTGAGAAGATCGTCTGCGACTTCCTCTAGGCGGCCAAAGCCCAGTTCAGAAGCGTGTAGAGCTGGGACGCCTATCTTCGCGCAAATTCGGCTATATTCGCGCTTGTGTGCTAAATCGAAATCCGCCTTTGTAATGAGTGCGGCAGTAAGAAACAGCGGCTGATCGGAATCGAAAAGATTGGCGCCGGTGTTACCTGTCTCATCTACGTAAGCGTACATCGCGATGTTGCCCCAACCGCCTTGGAGTCGCCGACCCTAGTCGTGCTCCCGTCCGCCCGCTCCGACGTACAGCTCGCTGCCAACCTCCCTAAACCGCTCACTCATCTCCGCCATCCCGGCCTCCGCCTCCTCGGCCGCAACGAACGTCCCCACCTCCGCGTTCTGCTTCGCCGCAAACTCGCGGACTTCCTGCGTGATCTTCATCGAGCAGAACTTGGGCCCGCACATCGAGCAGAAGTGCGCGGTCTTGGCCCCTTCCGCGGGCAGTGTCTGGTCGTGGTATTGCTCGGCGGTGTCGGGGTCGAGGCTGAGGTTGAACTGGTCGCGCCAGCGGAATTCGAAGCGCGCGCGGCTGAGCGCGTCGTCGCGGACCTTGGCGGCCGGGTGGCCCTTGGCGAGGTCCGCCGCGTGGGCGGCGAGCTTGTAGGTGACGACGCCGACCTTCACGTCGTCGCGGTCGGGCAGGCCGAGGTGCTCCTTGGGGGTGACGTAGCAGAGCATCGCCGTGCCGAACCACCCGATCATCGCCGCGCCGATGCCGCTGGTGATGTGGTCGTAGCCGGGCGCGATGTCGGTGACGAGCGGGCCGAGGGTGTAGAACGGCGCCTCGCCGCAGGCCTCCAGCTGCTTGTCCATGTTGGCCTTGATCTTGTGCATCGGCACGTGGCCGGGGCCCTCGATCATCACCTGCACGTCGTGCGCCCAGGCGCGTTTGGTCAGCTCGCCGAGGGTGTAGAGCTCGGCGAACTGGGCCTCGTCGTTGGCGTCGGCGATGGAGCCGGGGCGCAGCCCGTCGCCCAGCGAATAGGCGATGTCGTAGGCCTTCATGATCTCGCTGATCTCGTCGAAGCGTTCGTAGAGGAACGATTCCTTGTGATGCGCGAGGCACCACTTGGCCATGATCGAGCCGCCGCGGCTGACGATGCCGGTGACGCGCTTCGCGGTCATCGGGATGTACGGCAGGCGCACGCCGGCGTGGATGGTGAAGTAGTCGACGCCTTGCTCGGCCTGCTCGATCAGGGTGTCGCGAAAGATCTCCCACGTCAGGTCTTCGGCGACGCCGCCGACCTTCTCCAGCGCCTGGTAGATCGGCACGGTGCCGATCGGCACGGGGCTGTTGCGGATGATCCATTCGCGGGTGTCGTGGATGTTGCGGCCGGTGGAGAGGTCCATCACCGTGTCGGCGCCCCAGCGGATCGACCAGACCATCTTGTCGACTTCGGCCGCGACGTCGCTGGCGACCGCCGAGTTGCCGATGTTGGCGTTAATCTTGACGAGGAAGTTGCGGCCGATCGCCATCGGCTCGGCTTCCGGGTGGTTGACGTTGGAGGGGATGATCGCGCGGCCCCGCGCCACTTCGTCGCGGACGAATTCGGGGGTGACGTAGTCGGGGATGGCGGCGCCCCAGTCCTGCCCGTCGCGCGCGTATTCGGCGAGGCGGGCGCGGCCGAGGTTCTCCCGCTCCGCGACGTATTCCATCTCCGGCGTGACGATCCTGCGGCGGGCGTAGTGCATCTGGCTGAGGTTCGCCCCCGGCCTGGCGCGCAGCACGCGGCGGGCGACGTTGGGGAACGCGGGCACGCCGCCGGAGCGGTCTGGGCCGAGCTGGCCGTTATCCTCGGGCCGGGTTTCCCGGGCGGTGTATTCCTCGACGTCGCCCCGCGCGAGCTGCCATTCGCGGCGCAGCTGCGGCAGGCCGGCGGCGATGTCGATTTGCGCGGTCGGGTCGGTGTAAGGGCCGGAGGTGTCGTAAACCCGCACCGGCGGCTCGCCACTGGAAGCTTCGAGGTCGATCTCCCGCATCGCCACCTTGAGCGGCCCGACATGGATCTTGCGGCTGCCGCGGATCGGCCCGGTGGTAACGCCGATTTCGAGGGGGGAATTGATATCTGCCATGAGAGCGCTCCTTGGAGACGGAAGGGGAGCGCTGCCGAGCACCACTCCCTCCGCCCGTGCTAACGGGTTCAGGTTCGACGGGTCGGGTGGCGACTAGCCCACCCCTCTCAGCCCAACGCCTTGCGGCTGTCTGGCTCCCCGGGGATGACGCGATCGTAGGCGCAACGCGAGGTGAGTTAAAGGGTGCAATCCGCCGAATTTGCTGGTCAGAACGAAACGGAAACATTGTTACTCGATTCGCCATGCCGGCCTTTCCTTCCCGCACTCTGTTTTGCGCGCTTCGTCCGCCCGCCGAACTGGCGCGCGACTTGTGCGAACAGTTCGATTGGTTGGAGCCAGGCGACGACCGCGTCGAGCCCGAACGGCTTCATGTGACACTCGTTCGAATTCCGCTTGGGCCGAGCGATTTCGACCATGCCATCGTCCGAGCACGGCGCGCTTGCGCGACATTGCAGGCCGCGCCCTTTCGGATCGTCATGGACGAGCTCGTAATGGCCGACAGAGTCCTGTTGAAACCCAGCGAGACGGTGCCCGCCCTGGACATCTTCCAGTTTCGACTTCGGAGCGCACTTGCCGAAGCAGACCTGGTCAAGCGGAGAAGCAAGCGGTTCGGCGCCCATCTAACGATCTCCTACCGGAACCGAAGCGTGCGGCGCGCCTTTATTTCGCCGGCGAGCTGGACCGTTTGCGATTTCGTCCTGCTAGAAAGCCTTTCCGGCAAGCGAACGCAGATCGAGCGCGGCCGATGGGTTTTGCACGATCGAGGTTGACCCCGTCCACGCGTTAGGGGCTTTGCGCGGCACCCCGCCGCCCGCCGGCTAATTGACCTGCTCGACCTCGAGGCTGCCCGCCGGCAGCAGCTTCAGCACCTCGCGCTCGGCGGTCGCCGGATCGAGCCAGCGCGCGCACTCCTCCGGCACCAGCACCACGATCGAGCGGTTGTGATACGGCGCGACGTCCGGCGAAGGCTCGCTGGTCAGCATGGTGAACGCTTCGCCCACCGCGGGATTGTCTCGCCACAGCCCGGCGATGGCGAACCACGGCCGGCCTTTCAGGGTGAACAGCCACTTGTGCTTGCGCTTCGATTTCGGATCGCTGTGCGCCGTGAACTCGTAGAACCCGTCGGCCAGGATCAGGCACCGCCCGCTGCGAAACTGGCGGCCTTCGGAGCGGAAGTTATACACCGGCTTGCCGCCCGGCCCCGGCCACGACACCGCCGCTGCACCAACTCGGGCGCGCCAGCCGCGCTCAGGCGCACGATCGGCGCCCGGTCGGTGATGCGGATATCGCTCCGCGGCTCGAAGTTGGGAATGCCTTCGGGCGCGATCAGTCCTTCGAACAGGTCTTCCACGGGGACACGTTCGACCAGACGATAATTGCTGCACATCGCGCGTCCCTAGCGCCGCCCGAAGCCGCGCGACAGCGGGGTCGTAGATGGTGCCCGGAAGAGGACTCGAACCTCCACGCCCTTTCGAGCGCCGCCACCTGAAGACGGTGCGTCTACCAATTCCGCCATCCGGGCACGGCCGCGCCGGCGATTGGCCGTGCGGCGGGTAGGCGCGGGCCGATAGCGAAGCGGCGGGGGTGATGTCAACGCCGCTCGCTCGCCAGTTGACCGCGCGGGGATCGCTGTGGCAATCGGCCAGGCGACGCGGGTGTAGCTCAATGGCAGAGCAGAAGCTTCCCAAGCTTACGACGAGGGTTCGATTCCCTTCACCCGCTCCACTTCCCAGCGATAGCTGATACACACAGCCGATGCCGGCGCTGTTCCTTGCTCTGCTGACCGCCGCGCTGGCCATGGCCGGCGGGCGGACGGCGCGGGTGACGGGGCAGTTGGCGGCGGCGCTTGGCGCGCGGGCCGGATTGCTCCTTGCATGCTGGCTCACCGCCGTCGCGACGGCGACGCTGGCAGGCTGGGCCAGCACGTGGATCGCCCCGGCGATGCCGGCCGCGGGCAAGGCGATGTTCGTCGCCGTGGCGCTGGCGCTGTCCGCGCTCGAGCTGCTGTTTGCCCGGAGCCGCCTCGCGCCGAGCGAGCCGACCCGTTCCCTCGGGGCCGTCGCGCTAGTCCTGCTGGCAGGGCAAGTGACCGATGCGGCGCGCCTTTTCGTGCTGGCGCTGGCGGTCGCAACGGGTGCGCCGGCGTTCGCCGCGGCGGGCGGGGCGATCGGCAGCGGCGCAGTGCTGACGTCGGCCTGGGCGCTCGGCAGTGAGTGGGAGCGGCTGCCGCTGCGGGCGATGCGGCTGGGCGTCGCCGGCCTGTTTCTGATCGGCGCGGTCATCGTCGCGCTATCGGCGCGCGGTCTTATCGGCTAGGCCGATCATGGAGAGCGCAAGGGATCGGGAAACCAGTTAAGTCCCCTGTTCGTTGAGGTCGCGAAGCAACGTATCGGAGGAGTATCGGTCATGGCTAAATCGGGCGACAACTCGACCAAAGCGTTGGCGGTAGCGCTCAATGGCGCCCTTGCCGACCATCTGGCGCTGTTCGTGAAGACCAAGAACTTCCATTGGCACGTGCATGGGCCGCGCTTTCACGATCTGCACCTGCTGTTCGACAGCCAGGCGCAGCAGATCCTCTCCGTCACCGACGCCATTGCCGAGCGGGTGCGCAAGAACGATGCCGCAACCCTGACCTCGATCGGCGCGATCGCCGGAACGACCCGGATCGCCGATCAGGATTCGACCAGCCTTGACGCCGACGCGATGGTGAAGGAACTGCGCGACGACAACGCGAAGCTGGTCGCGCGCCTGAAGGAAGTGAAGGAGGCGGCGGAAGAGGCTGGAGACAACGCCACCAGCGGGATCGTCGACGAATGGACCGATTTCGCCGAAGAGCGGGTGTGGTTCCTGCGCGAGGTATTGCGCTAGGCGCTCGACACCCTGCCGCACGCCGCTAAGGGTGCGCCGCATGGCGGAGCTTTTGCTGATCGAAGGCGCGGGCGACGCCGCAATCGCCGAATGGCTGCACGCTCGGCTGGAAGCCGCGCTGGCGCTGAGCCCTGCCCCGGTTGCCATCACCGTGCCGGGCGGGTCGACGCCGTTCCCGATTCTCGAACGCCTGGCCGCGATGCCGCTCGCGTGGCGGCGGGTGACCGTCTGGCCCGGCGACGACCGCGAGGTTCCCGAGGATCACCCGGCGAGCAACACCGGCAGGATCCGCGCGCTGCTGGAGCCTGCCGGGGCCGAAGTCGTCGCCCTGTCGGTGATGGAGGCGGTGCCGCATTTCGCGCTCGCCTGGCTCGGCATGGGCGCAGACGGGCACGTGGCCTCGCTGTTCCCCAACACCGATCCGCGGGTGGACGACGCGCTGAAGATGCGCATGCTCACGCCCGATCCGCTGCCGCCGGAAGCGCCGTTCGACCGCATCACGCTGACCCTGCCGGCACTGCTCGATTCGGATGAGCTGGTGTTCGTGATCCGCGGGGACGAGAAGCGCGCCCTGTTCGAAGCCGCCGCGCGGGGGCAGAACGACCTGCCCGTGGCGCGGCTGCTGCGGGCGGCGAGCCAGCCGGTGACATGCTTCACCTGATCCCGGCGCCGCTGCACCGGCTGGCGCTGCGGATCGCCCACCGCGTGCGCACGCACTGGCGAAGGCTGGTAAAGCCGAAGACTGCGGGCGTCTCGGTGATCGCGCTGGATGCGCAAGGACGCGTGTTCCTGGTGCGCCACAGCTACGGTTCGGGCCGCTGGTCGTTGCCCGGCGGCGGGCTGGGCCACGGCGAGGATCCGCACGCCTGCGCCCGGCGCGAGATGCGCGAGGAACTGGGCTGCGAGTTGGAAGACCTGGTGCTCGCGGCACAGTTCGAGGAATCGCTCCACGGCGCGCCGCACAAGGCCTGGGTCTTCACCGCGCGCTTCGCCGGGGAGCCGCGGCTCGACGGGCGCGAGGTCATCGACAGCGGCTGGTTCGCGCTCGACGCGCTGCCGGCGGACCTGGTGAGCTTCGCGGCTTATCGGCTGCGGCTGGTGTTTGGGTGAGAGTGAGTTTCACGCGGAGAGGCGGAGAAAAGAGAAAGATTGTTCGCGCAGAGGCGCAGACACACAGAGAGAGAGTAAGGCGGAATTTCCCTTTGGCCGGCGCAGCCCTTTCGAGCGGTTTCCTTCCGGCTTCGCCGGATTATCTTTTTTCTTCCTGCTCTGCGCCTCTGCGCCTCTGCGCCTCTGCGCGAACACTTTCCCCCTCCGCGCCTCCGCGTGAACCCTCAAAGCAACGACAGCTGAGCCACATCGGGCGGCCGCTCGTCGCCCTCCTCGCCTTCGAGGTTCGACAAGGTCAGCCCCATCAGCCGCACCGGCATCGGCAAGGGCAACGCCTCATCGAGGATCTCGCGGGAGAGGCGGGCGAACTCGGCCTTGCCTTCGACCGCGCGCGGCAGAGACTTCGCGCGGGTCATGATCTGGAAGTCGGTGAACTTCAGTTTCAGCGTGATTGTCCGTCCTTTGGTGTCGTGCTCGGCGATCCGCTCCCAGACGATCTCGATGATATCGTCGAGCGCGGCGCGCAGCGCGGAGCCGCTGGAGATGTCCTCGTTGTAGGTCCGCTCGCCGCCGAGGGACTTGCGGATGCGATTGGCGCGCACCGGCCTCAGGTCGATGCCCCGTGCGGCGCGGTAAAGGTAATCGGCGAAGCTGCCGAAATTGGCGCGCAGCCAGGCGATGTCCTTCGCCGCGAGGTCGGCTCCGGTCTCGATGCCGAGCTTGGCCATCTTCTCCGCCCCGCGCGGGCCGACGCCGTGGAAGCGGCGCACCGGCAGCGACTGGACAAAGGCCGCCCCCTGCCCCGGCTTGATCACGCAGATCCCGTCCGGCTTGTTCTGGTCGCTGGCGAGCTTGGCGAGGAACTTGTTGTAGCTGACCCCCGCGCTGGCGGTCAGCCGGGTTTCCGCGCGGATCCGCTGGCGGATCAGCTCGGCGATGCGCGTCGCGCTGCCGATGCCGTGCAGGTCCTCGGTTACGTCGAGGTACGCTTCGTCGAGGCTCAGCGGCTCGACGTGCGGGGTGAAGTGGCGGAAGATCGCGCGGATCTGCTGGCTGACCTCGCGGTAGGCGTCGAAGCGCGCTCGAACGAAGATCAGCTCGGGGCACAGACGGCGTGCGGTCTGGCCCGGCATCGCCGAACGCACGCCGAACTTGCGCGCCTCATAGCTCGCCGCGGCGACCACCCCGCGCGTGCCCCCTCCCCCGACCGCCACCGGCTTGTCGCGCAGCTCCGGGTTGTCGCGCTGCTCGACGCTGGCGAAGAACGCATCCATGTCGATATGGATGATCTTGCGCAGGCCGAGATCGGGCTCTTCGTCTTCCATGGTGTTACACTACAGTCCCCCTCCCGCTTGCGGGAGGGGCTAGGGGAGGGTGAGGCACCTAATTTCACACCCTCCCCCGACCCCTCCCGCGAGCGGGAGGGGGGAAATGACGTTTTCCAAGCTTGTGCTGCACTGCAACATGGGTCTAGGGGCTGCGGTCCCATGAACGCCACCACCGCCTCTCACCATGCCGAAACGATCGGCCCGCGCGAGCTGGTCGTGCTCATCGCGTTGTTGATGAGTCTCAACGCTTTGTGCATCGACGGGATGCTTCCGGCGCTCGACGACATCGCCCGCGAGCTTGGTGCGGAAGCGGGCAATCAGCGCCAGCTGATCGTCGGCGTGTACCTGCTGGCCAACGGCCTCGGCTGCCTGCTGCCCGGCTCTTTCGCCGACCGCTTCGGCCGCAAGCCGGTGATCCTGTGCGCGCTCGGCGCTTACGCGCTGTTCTCGCTGATCGTGGCGATGGTCGACAGCTTCGCGCTGCTGCTCGTCGCGCGCTTGCTGCAGGGCCTGTTCTGCGCCGGGCTGATGGTTGCGCCGATGGCGATCGTGCGCGACCAGTTCGAAGGCGACAAGATGGCCCGGACGATGAGCAGTGTCTCCGCCGTGTTCATCACCGTGCCGGTAATCGCGCCGAGCCTCGGCCAGGCGGTGCTGCTGTTCGCCGGCTGGCGGTGGATTTTCGTCGGCCTCGCCTGTCTCGCCGGCATCGCCGCGCTGTGGACCTGGCTGCGCCTGCCCGAGACCCTGCATCGCGACTACCGTCAGAAAATCGACGTGCCGGCGATCGTCGGCAACATGCGGGTGGCACTCTTCAACCGCATCTCGATCGGATACGTGCTGGGGGCGGCGCTGTTGATGGGCGCGGTGTTCGGCTACGTGAACAGCGCCCAGCAACTCATCGGCGAGCACTTCCACGCCGGGCGCATGTTCCCGGTCGTGTTCGGCGGCACAGCGGCGATGATGGCGGTGTCCAACATCGTCAACGCGCGCATCGTCGAGCGCTTCGGCGCGCGGCGGGTGAGCCATACCGGAGTTATCGTGTTCGTGTTCGTCAGCGCGGCGCAAGTCTGGGCGTCGATCGTGCACGACGGCGAGCTCGTCTGGTTCCTGCCGCTGATGGCGACCAACCTGGCGCTCCTCGGGTTCCTCGGCGCGAACTTCAGCTCGATCGCCATGCAGCCGTTCGCCCGGATCGCCGGCGCGGCGAGCAGCGTGCAGACATTTTTTCGCATGTTCGGCGCGGCACTGGTCGGGATCGTCATCGGCCAGAGCTACGACGGCACCGCCCGCCCGTTTGCGTTCGCCCTGCTGATCGGATCGAGCGCCGCGCTGGTGCTGGTGCTGTTCAGCGAGCGCGGCCAGCTGTTCCGCCGCCTCAACGCGCCGGGCGGCCCGGGCGTACCGCTGGTGGAGGTGGCCGAGGCGGCCTGAGCCCGTCGATCCTCCCCGTTTTCGCGTCAGCGCAAATGGGGAGGTGGCAGACGCCGAAGGCGGCTGACGGAGGGGTACCGCCGCGCCAGCGGCGGCTCGCGCCGCTGGACCCCTCCACCATCCTGCGGATGGTCCCCCTCCCCATTTGTCGCTGCGCGAAAAACGGGGAGGATCTATTCCTCGCTTTTCACCACCCGCGCCAGCAGCGCCTCGACCTGCACTTGGCTCCCCTCGTGCGCCGTCAGCTCCGTCACGGTCCCGGCGAACGGCGCGGTCAGCGCGTGCTCCATCTTCATCGCCTCGAGCACCATGAGCCGCTGCCCGGCGTCCACTTGCTGACCCTCGGCGACATCGACCGCGATCACCTTTCCCGGCATCGGCGCGAGGATGTCGCCGTCGTGGGCGGAGGAGCCGAGGGTGCCGCCGGCGCGAGCGAAAGTGAACATGCGTGTCACGCCGTCTTCGGTCACGGCAAACCCGTCGGGCTCCCTGCTGACCCACAGGCAATCGCTCATCGATCGCTCGGCGAACTCGACCCGGTAGTCGTTTGCTCCGTCGGTGATGTCGACCGTGACCGGGCTTGGCCCCCGATTGAGCCGGAATCCCAGCAGCGAGCGGGCAGCCGTGTCGCCGGTCAGATAGGTCTCCCTGATGTTGCTCGCCGAGCCGCCAACGGCGTCATCAACGATCATGTGCGCGACCGATTGCAGCACGGCCTCCGAGGCGTGCTGATCCGGAATGAAGTCGTCCAGCTGCCGCTCGATTAGTCCGGTGTCGAGCCGGCCGGCTTCGACATCCTCGTCCCACAGCAGCAGGTTGAGGAAGCCCGCGTTGCATTTGACCGGCCAGCAACTCACCCCGGTCGTCATGTCCCGCAGCTGCGTCAGGGCACCCTCCCGGCTGACGGCATGGGTTACCAGTTTGGCGATCATCGGATCATAGAACGGCGAGATTTCATCCCCTTCGTTCACGCCGGTATCGACACGCTGCCTTCGATCCCGGCGCTCACCGGGGAGACGGAAATATTTCAGGGTCCCCGTGCTTGGCAGAAACCCCTTCGCCGGGTCCTCCGCATAGAGCCGCGCCTCGATGGCGTGGCCGTTGATGCTCAGCTCCTCCCGCTTCAGCGGCAGCGGTTCGCCGCTGGCCACACGCAGTTGCCATTCGACGAGGTCGACGCCGGTGATCTCCTCCGTCACCGGGTGTTCGACCTGGAGGCGGGTGTTCATTTCCATGAAGAACACGCGGTCGGCGCGCAGGCCATCGCTGGCGTCGGCGATGAACTCGATGGTGCCGGCGCCGATGTAGTCGACCGCCTTGGCCGCGCGCACGGCGGCGCCGCAGATCGCCTCGCGGGTCGCCGTGTCCATGCCCGGCGCGGGCGCTTCCTCGATCACCTTCTGGTGGCGCCGCTGCAGGCTGCAATCGCGCTCGAACAAGTGGACGACATTGCCATGGCTGTCGCCGAACACTTGCACCTCGATGTGCCGCGGGCTGGTGATCCATTTCTCGAGCAGAACCGCGTCATTGGCAAAGCTCGACTTAGCTTCACGTTTGCAGGATTCGAGCGCGGCGAGGAAATCTTCGGCCTTGTCGACCTTTCTCATGCCCTTGCCGCCGCCGCCTGCGACGGCTTTGATGAGGACCGGATAACCGATTGAATCCGCTTCCTTCTCCAGCCGCTCGGGCGACTGGTTCTCGCCGTCGTAGCCCGGCGTCACCGGCACGCCGGCGGCGCGCATCAGCTTCTTGGCCGCATCCTTGAGGCCCATCTCCTCGATGCTTTCGGGGCTCGGGCCGACCCAGATCAGCCCGGCCGCCGTCACCGCCCGAGCAAAGTCGGCATTCTCGCTGAGGAAGCCGTAGCCAGGGTGTACCGCCTCCGCGTCTCTGGCTTTCGCCGCCGCAATGATCTTGTCACCGCGCAAGTAGCTTTCGGCAGCCGGCGACGGGCCGATATGCACCGCCTCGTCCGCCCGGCGCACGTGAAGCGCGTGCCGGTCGGCGTCGGAATAGACCGCCACCGTCCGTATCCCCATCGCCCGCGCGGTGCGGATCACGCGGCAGGCGATCTCGCCGCGATTGGCGATGAGCAGGCTTCGTATCATGCGTAACCGGTTAGCCGATCCGGCAGCGTCACACCACCTCGTCTGGCAAGGGTGTCAGCGGCATCGGCGCGATCGGACCGGCCATGCGGGCGATCGCCATAAGCTCACCCCTGGTCCAGCGCGGCATCGGCTCGGGCTGCGGCGCCGTCCGAAATGCCTCGCCGAAGGCCTGCCAGGCGAGCGCGAGCTTGGCGAAGAACCCGATGCGCACGCGATGGTCCCAGGCGTGCGGCCCGAGCTCGCGCACCTTGCGGCCGATCGCGCCATAGATGTTCGCAGCGGCGAGCACCGCCCAGCGCTGGCGGAAGCGCAGCCCGTTCGCCCCCCAGCGCGCAGCGGCTTCATGGGCGTCCGCAAGGTCGAGCAGCCGGCCGACGAGACCGACCAGCGCCGGGCGGAACTCGGGCTTCATATGCTCGCCGGGCGGGATGTCGGCTTCCGCCAGCCATTCGACCGGAAGGTAGCAGCGCCCGGCGATGTCGTCCTCGCACACATCACGCGCGATATTGGCGAGCTGGAATGCAAGGCCGAGGTCACATGCACGGTCGAGCGTGTCATGATCGTCGGCCGCGATGCCCATGATCCGCGCCATCATCACGCCGACCGCCCCGGCGACGTGGTAGCAGTAGCGCATCAGGTCGCCCTCGGTACGCGGCCGCCAGCCTTCGGCGTCGAGCGCGAAGCCTTCGATCACGTCGTCGGTCATGTCCTCGGTCAGGCCAGCTTCAAGCGCCACCTGGCCGAGCGCGTCGAAGGCTTCCTCCGCGGTCGGCTGCCCATCGAGCGCGCGCCGGGTGAGCACCCGGACCGCTTCGATGCGGCGCTGCGCGGTCGCTTCGTTGAGCTTGAGCGTGCCGCCCCCCTCATACTGGCCAAGATCCTGGCCGTCGGCGATGTCGTCGCAGCGGCGGCACCAGGCGTAGAGCAGCCAGGCTTTCTCCCGCGTCGGCCTGTCAAACAGCCGGCTGGCGAGCGCGAAGCTCTTGCTGCCCTTGCGGATCGC
>Ga0207705_10002176_pt1 | contig 15158 bp, 11 predicted proteins | sample KBSC13metaG_FD_184314 | JGI IMG/M metagenome (GOLD analysis project Ga0207705, IMG submission 184314) | Corn rhizosphere microbial communities from Kellogg Biological Station, Michigan, USA - KBS C1-3 metaG (SPAdes) (version 2) | ecosystem: Host-associated > Plants > Roots > Rhizosphere > Soil ...
GTACGCTCTCCAACCCGTGCTTCCAGATCCTCATTGGCTCTGCGCAGGGCGATCTCGGCCGCTTTGATCGCCGTGATATCCGTGCAGACGCCGATACAGCGCCACTTGCCCTCGCCGATAACCTCGACCCGCACGTTCTCCGAGAGCCAGCGCTGCGTTCCATCTTTACTCCGGCATCGGAACTCCTGTTGGTAGCTTCTCCCTGCCCGGATTTCGCTGTTACCGTACTGGTTTGTGCGTTTTTGATCCTCTTCCGGTCTGGCCAGATACCAGGCTTCCGGATAGGTCTGTCCCGGCGGCACGTGCAGGGGCAGAAAGCGCTGTGCGGCCTGTTCGCTGGCGAGTTTTATGTCCCAACCCAGGTCTTCTAAATGAAATTCCTTGACATCCGCCTGCCAGAGCAGGCAGTTCGCTCCCTCCATCATATGCTGCACCGCGCGTTCCGCGCGTTTACGTTCGCCGATATCGCGCGCGATTTTAGAGGCGCCGATGATCTGTCCGTGCGCGTCGCGGATAGGGGAGATCGTCAGAGACACCAGAACGTCGAATCCGTTCTTATGTCTTCGCACGGTCTCGAACGCCTCAATGCGTTCCCCACGACGTAACTTCTCCATGATGCGGGCCACGTCCGCCGTGTATTGCGGAGGAATGATCAGAGAGATGTGCTTTCCAACGGTCTCCTGCTCCGTGTAGCCATAGAGTTTGGTGGCGCTGGGATTCCAACTGGTGATGATACCGTCCAGGGTCTTCCCGATGACAGCATCAAAAGAGGCGTCCACAATGGCGGCTCGCTCCTGAAGCGCCGCCTCCGCAAATTTGCGCTGGGTGATGTCGCGCAGCAGTACGCTCAGTCCTGAGGAGAGCGGAGTAACACGTACAAAAAGCCAGGCTTCGAGGACGGAAGAGTAGGCGTCGAATGCAATCGGCTCGCGCACTTCTGCGGCACGGTGATATTCGCGATAGAAGATGGAATCCACGGCATGCGGGTACTCGTCCCAGATGTTCCTGCCGATCAGCGCTGTGCGCGGTCGTCGCAGCAACGCTTCCGCGCGCGCGTTTATGTAGGTGAAGCGCCACTCCGAGTCCAGCGTATAGATAGCATCGGAGATACTCTCCAGTATCTCCGAAGCATCCGGAGGGAGGGAGAGGGATTCCCTGGATTCACCGGCGGTAAGATCGCTTCCGGGTTCAAAATTTGCCGGTTCTTCAGGGATCTGTGGCGTGTCCATACGATTGAGCGCCTCCAAGTATTAACGGAATTAAATTTCTAAAATGAGCATACCCGATGATAGCCGGTTTGAAGTCAAAATACATCCGCCGTTTGGCATATCTGTATAACAAAAGTTATAGATCAGGCAATCGAAACAGCTCTTTGGGTGCGGGATCTAGTCGGGTCTCGCCAAACGGATCGGGTCGTTTTGATCGGGAAGAGGTGGAAGGAGGCTGTTGTGACAATAGGCCACGCATTACGCGCGTGTTGCCCCTGCCGATTTGGCGATTTTCAGACAAGGCGGAGATTTCCTGGTCTCCGCCTTGCTGAGAGTGTGAGGGCTATTCGTTGAGAGGGCGGAAGAAACTGGCGCAGATCCAGCCGAAGAAGCCGACGAAGACGGGTAGGAAACTGAGCACTCTAAACAGGCCCAGGAGCAGGAAGGGATTGATGTTGTCTGCGCTGCTCACCAGAGGAATGGCCAGGAGCTGCGGGAGGACGATACTCACGACGAGAAGCGTAATGAGCGCGCCGTTGCACTCCTGGTGGATGGCGCAGACAACCAGATAGACGATGAGCCCGAGGATCGGCCCGAAGAGGAACGAAGCGCCCAACAGGATGCCGCAGTCGAGCATGGCGTCTTCAAAGAAGGGGATCGCCCGTGTCGCGCCGAGAAGCAGCATCAGCAGGAACATATCGATATAGGCCACCCAGAGAATGGCGCCCGGTGAAAAATGGATCAAGAGCATCGAGAAGGCGACCACCGGGAGGCAGAAGGCGAGCGCCTTCTCCCAACGCTCTCCTACGGGCGAGACCTCATCGAACTGGAGTTTGATGGCCTCGGGCGAGTAGGCGCCCGCGGGCAGGGGCACGCTGCCGTAACCCTGCGGACGCATGGCCTGCGTGGGCATCTGCGGCGCGGGAGGAGGACCCTCCACGACCTCCCCGGTGAGGGCGACACGGCGCGTCGGACCGGGCATCTGCACGGTCGGCTGCGCATCGTAAGGCAGATGCGTGGTGGGCTGTGCGCCGGGTGGGAGGGGCTGGGTCGGCTGCACGCCGGAGGGCGGCCTCTGCCCTGGCTGGCCATGCGGACGTTTGCACCATTCGCAATAGTCGGTGCGATTGCTGTTTCTTCCACATCCAAAACACTGCATCTCTGCTAACCTCCCGTCTGTTCGAGATGGATACTATCGATCATCTGCTCGAAGACAGGCTTCATCGTCTTCTGCAACGCTTTCGACGTGGTGGCCTTCACGCTGACTTCGCGTTCTTTGGTCAGGATCGTGACATACGTCCCGACCATGTCGCGTTTGCCCCAGACCCCGCCCTCCTTGAAACGGAAGTCGGTGCTAAGCGCCGGCACACCGCCGACCTGAATCGGCAGGGATGCGCCCGCTTCGAAATCGGGATAGCGCGTCTTGTTTTTCGCCATCCCGTGCAGCGCGGCTTCGTGCAGTAGCTCCAGAGGAGATTTCTGCTTGTCGGCCACTCCGGCAGGCATTCCCGGCATCCCTTGCAGGGCGCTCAGGCTGGCGTCCCCCGATTTGGCGATGTCGCCCATCAGCGATCCGGCAAGGCTGGTATCGACCTCGACGTGAGTAGTGGAGTTAGGATCGAAAGCCACCCGCGCGCTGACAGCCTGTGAAGAGGTGGGTTGCGGTTTCCAGTTGCCCGGATATTGGAAGGCCAGGCTCTTGTCTTCGGAGACATAGGCGACCATGGGGGCGATGACCGGGAGGGACGGCGGCTTCATCAGGAACCAGCACGACATGCCCACGATCGCCAGCAGCGAAACGATCCAGACCGTACGGTACAGTGCGCGCATAGGCAAAACAATCCTCTCTTGCAATCGTGGCGATCCATGCCGGTATGCAGAGCCGGATCGCTCTTCGCGGGAGACTTCCTGCCTCCTCACGTAGATAGAGACAAACGAAAAACGGCGTTCGCTACCGGGTCCATAACAGAATATCGAACATCCGCGCATAGAATTCGCCGTCCGACCGCAACCTCCTGCTTTTCGAGCGAGCGCTCATTAATAATTTGTTATAAAACGATGTTTTTCTCTGCGTCTCGGTTCGGAGGCTTCCGGTTCGGAGTCGATTTCCGGAGTGAAAAAGAGGATGGAAGAGAGTCTCTATTCGTGGGAGGCGTGAACTGGCAATACCTGCGAACTTCCGTCAGCAGTTGACAAAAATACACGTAAATGGTATAATAGTGAGTAGTTAAACGCTAGAAACCCCATCCATCCATTGCAGGCGCAGGGGCGTTTCGCTCCTCGCTGCAAGTCCCCATTTTTCAGGAGAACAGGTTGGCAAACGATATTCTTCCCAACGACCCCGGTGAGACTCCACAGCCTCCAGACAACGGCATGATGCACATCGATATCGAGCAGGAACTGCGCCGCTCTTATCTGGGCTATGCCGTCTCGACGCTCGTCTCCCGCGCTCTGCCCGACATCCGCGACGGTTTCAAGCCGGTTGCGCGCCGCATTCTCACTGCCATGCGCGAGCTTGGCGTGGGAGCGAACTCGGCGCGTATCAAATGCGCGAAAGTCGTCGGTGAGACGATGGGCAACTACCATCCGCACGGCGACTCGTCCATCTATGGCACCCTCGTCCGACTGGCGCAGGACTTCAGTATGCGCTATCCCCTCATCGACCCGCAGGGCAACTTCGGCAGCGTAGACGGAGACCCGCCCGCGGCCCACCGCTACACCGAATGCCGTCTGACGGCCCTGGCGATGGAGATGATGGAAGATATGGAGCGGGACACCGTCGATTTCCGCCCCAACTACGACCAGTCCCGGCGCGAACCCATCGTCATGCCCGGCAAATTCCCGAACTTCCTTTGCAACGGCGGCGAAGGCATCGCGGTCGGTATGAGCACCAGCGTCCCACCGCACAACCTGCGCGAAGTCGTGGACGCCTGCCTCTACGCGCTCGATCATCCCGAATCCACGCCGGACGATCTGATGAAGTTCATTCCCGGTCCCGACTTTCCGACCTCCGGCCTGATCCTCGGCACCAAAGGCGCGCGCGAAGCCTATCGCACCGGGCGCGGACGCGTCATCATGCAGGCGCAGCTTCAGATCGAACCGATGGACAATGGCAAGAACGCCATCGTCGTCACCGAACTGCCCTATCAGGTCAACAAGTCGCGCCTCATCGAGCATATCGCCGAACTGGTGCGCCATAAAAAAGTCGAAGGCATCACCGACATCAACGACTTCAGCGACAAGCACGGGATGCGTGTCGTCATCGAACTGCGGCGCGATGTCATGCCCCGCCGAATCGTCAACTTCCTGCTCAAGCACACCGCGCTGCGCCAGACCTTCGGCATTATCATGCTGGCGCTGGTCAACGGACAGCCGCGTCTGCTGAATCTGGCGCAGGTGATCGGACTCTATCTCACCCATCGCAAAGAGATCATCGTCCGCCGCACCCGGTACGAGCTTGCCCGCATCAAACAGGCCGCGCACCGGTTGGAAGGACTGCAGATCGCGCTCAACTTCCTGGACGAGATCATCGCGCTCATCCGCGCCGCGCCGAGCGGTGAAGTGGCGCGCTCGCAGATGGTCGAGCGGTTCGGGCTGACCCAGATCCAGGCCGAAGCGATCCTCAACATGCAGTTGCGCCAGATCTCTCAACTGGAGCGCGCGCGGATCGAAGACGACTATAAAGGCCAGCTCAAAGAGATGGCCCGCCTGGAAGACATTCTCGTCACTCCGGCCCGCGTCGTGAAGATCATCAAAGAGGAGCTGCGCTACCTTCGCGACAAGTTCGGCGATGACCGCAAATCCCGCATCCTGCCGACCGAGGCGGACGACATCACGGAAGACGATCTGATCCCGGAAGAGAAGACCCTGGTCACCATCTCCCGAGACGGCTATATCAAGCGCGTGCCGATCGACACCTACCGCACCCAGAAGCGCGGCGGACGCGGCGTGCAGGCGGCGAACCTGAAGGACGAAGATGCCTTAGCCCACCTCTTTGTGGCGACGACGACACACTACATCCTCTTCTTCACCGACCGGGGCCGTGTCTACCGTCTCAAAGCCTACGAGGTGCCGGCGACCTCACGCCAGGCGCGCGGGCAGCATATCAATAACTTCATCCAGGTCGAGCCTGGCGACAAGATCACCGCGATCCTCCCGATGAAAGACCTGAGCGTCGGCGGCTACCTGCTGCTCGCCACGGACTTCGGCGAGATCAAGCGCACGGAACTCTCCGAGTTCGCCAACCTCCGGGTCAACGGCAAAAAATGCTTCGATATCGAAGAGGGCGACAATCTGCGCTGGGTGAAGCACACCGATGGAGAGCAGGAGCTGATCATGGTGACCAGCAGCGGCATGTCGATCCGGTTCAAGGAGAGCGATATCCGGGTCAGCGGGCACACCTCCGGCGGCGTGCGTGGCATCGAGATGCGCGATCCGAAAACGAAGGCGCTCAAAGATCGGGTCGTCGCGATGGATGTCGTGACCGGCACCAGCCAACTGCTCGTCTGCAGTGCCAACGGGTACGGCAAACGCACCGACTTCACTGACTATCGCGACCAGTCGCGCGGCGGGCGCGGACTGATCACCATGAACGTCACGAGCAAAACCGGCCCGATCGTCGATGCGGCGGTCGTCGAACCGGATGACAAACTGATGGTGCTCACCGAGTCCGGCGTCGCGATCCGCATGGACATCGCGCCCATTCGGAAGACCGGGCGCAGCGCCCAGGGCGTACGGCTCATCAATCTCAACGATGGCGACCGTGTCACCACCATCGAACCGCTGATCAGCACCGAAGATGCCGAGGAGGCCGCGAACGCGGAACTCGCGGAAAAAGAGGCGCAGGCAAACGCGATCAACAACAAATCGAGCCAGTAGAGCAAAACGGCATCCAAAGAGCGGGCCGAAGGAGATCTCCTTCGGCCCGCTCTTTTTCATGATTACCGGCTATTTTGCGCCGATGGCGACGGAGCCTGCGGGTCTGCGCACATGCACGACGGCCGCCGTAGGATCGATGTCTTCGGATCGATGGTGTTGGGCGCCTGCCTTCGCCGGGGGCGTCTTGACGCGGCGTTTGAAGGGCGCGCGGAGAACGATCTGGCGGTAGTCCAGCCCGGCTGCGGTCAGCGCCGCATCCCAACTGTCGAATCGCCTGCGGGCCGCCGTGATCAGCGTGATATCGTACTCTTCCATATTGCGGGCGTTCAGGTCGATGCCCTGGGCATGCAGTTCGCGCAGTTTTTGCTCGATCGTCGCGGCATCCCACTCACGGTAACGGCGTATCTGTCCATAGTCCAGTCCTGCCGCGGTGACGGCGCCTCGCCAGGAGCCGAAGTGTTTGCGCTTGGTCGCTGCCGCCGCCAACTGGGGATCGACGGCGGTGCTGACATGCCGCCAGCTCAGGTCTTCGCCTGCCGTATGCAGTTCCTGGATGCGCTCCAGAATGCGCTCTCGGGTCCAGGTTTTATAACGCCGGATGTCGTCGTAGTTGAGCCCTGCGTACTCGATGGCGGTGCGCCAGGATCCAAAATAGCGTGTGGCCGCGCGCAGCAGTGCCACTTCCTCCGCAGCGATACTGGCGTAGTTCAGATTTTCACCGGTCTGAAACAGCCTCTGTATCTCATGCGCGATCGTATCCTTACTCCACTTTCGCACGATGTTTCCTTCCGATCCTTAAATCACGCGTCCGGGGGTTGGTCCTGTGGTCTCCGTACGTTGCCGTCAGGGGTGGTGCGAAGCAAACATGGTAGGAGGCTATCGCAAATGTGGGCGGAGACTACTGAGGTGTAAGGACGTGGATTTGAATTTGACTCTCACTCTCAATGACGTATCGTGACACGGAACCGGTTCACGGTTTTGAAAGCGTTTTGTAATATAATAGTAATGATGTGCCAAAGGGGCGCAAATTGTCAAGCGGATCGCGTATTTTTTCACAAGGCCGTATCTGATACGCAAGGAAGACGTCCCGGATCTGCCGAACGCGTCCACAATGTGAGCGCCGAGTTTCCGGCGGGGCCGGGAACTTCACAGAGGGAAAAGGAGGCATCATGCCGCATCTGCCGTTCGGACGAGAGATTTGGATCGCGGGTGCCATGGTCTGCATCCTCTGGATAGCGGTGCAGGTCTTCCGCAGTGCCCGCCGTCTCAATGCCGGAGTGCGTGCCTTTAAGGAGGAGCAAGAGAAGCAGAACGGGGGGGTCGATCCGTACGCAGCGATGGCCGCCCTCTATACCCCGGTGGAAGAGCCGCCCAAAAAACGCGACGCGAATTACCGGGATTAAGATTCCGACGATCGCTTCATGTGGGGCGGGGAGAGCGGTTGCGGCGCAGGTTGGGCAGGCGGGGCCGCACCATCAGGCGATAGAGCATGCCCGCGACGCCATCGCGGTAGGCGACCTTGACACGCGGCAGCAGAAAAGGATCGGTCTCGCGTTTGGCCAGCCCACTGCGGGTCGTACAGGCACCCGCAAATCCGGCCGCCTGCACGAGGTGAGGCGTCCGCGCATTGAAGTGACCGAAGGGGTAACAGAAGGTCTGCAACGGGATGTTCAACCGCGCTTCCGTTGCCGCTTTGCCCTCTGCGATCTCTCGGAGCGCCTCGGCATCGTCAAGCTCATTCAGATGCGGATGCGTGCAGGTATGGCCTGCCACCTCCCAGCCTGCCTGATCCAACTCCCGCAATCGATCCCAGTCCATCAGAGGCAGCAGCGGGCGGCCTGTGACTCCGTCCCAGGTGTTCGCGCCGCCCGCGGCTTCGGAGACGACAAAGACCGTCGCAGGAAAGCCGTACCGCTCCAGGATAGGCGCGGCGACCTCCCCGACGCACGTATAACCGTCGTCGAAGGTGACGGCGAAGACCCGGCGCGGGAGGGTCTGGCCGCTGCGCAGCGCCTCGACGATCTGCGCGAAGGTCATGGCGCGGTAACGCATGTGAGCCAGTGCGCGCATCTGCCTCTCAAAAGCGTCTGCGGAGACATTCAAAAAGGTGTCTTCCGGCCGATCGACCGCAACGCCGACTTTGTGGTACATGAGGATCGGCACTACCGTGCGGGCCTGAGACAGGGTCCCGGCCTCCTTGAGGGCCACCGAGGAGCGAAGGGGCGACCGACCGGTACGTGCGCCGCTCTTTTTGGCGCGATCCATTTCGCCTGTCGAAGGCTCTAGCATTCCGAAACCTCCTGTTTCACGCCCTGCCCAGCATCTCTCCATAGAGGCTTTCGATCTGGTTGACCATCACATCGGCGGAGAAGCGCATCTCTGCCCGCCGTCTGGCTTCCTGCCCCATGGCACGCAGTTGTGTAGGGTCGGAAAGAATCTGTATCAGCGCCTCTGCCAGCCCTTCCGGGTTGCGCTCGATGAGCAGACCGGTCGCTTCATGCTCGACCAGTTCCGGATTGCCGCCCGCCCGTGTCGCCACGACCGGTTTTCCGAGCGCCATCCCCTCGATGATCGCCATGCTGCACGCCTCGTAACGCGAGGGCAGGGTCAGGACATCCATCGCCGACATGAGGCGATGCACATCCTCCCGCTGTCCGGTGAAGCGCAGGCGTTCCGCCACTCCATCCGCCGCGGTGATGTCCCAGAGCTGTTTCTGGATCTCCGGCTCCGCCGTTCCCACGCAGACGACGTAGGCGCGTGGACGCGCCTCCACCAACTGCTTGACCGCCTGCGCCAGCACGAAGTGGCCCTTGAACTCCTCGACGCGGGCGAAGATCCCGACCAGTTCGGCGTCGGGCGGCAGGCTGAGTTCGGCGCGTACCGGCAGCGCATTCTGCGCCTTGGCCTCCGCGGCCCCTTCCGCGCTGGAGACAAAATCTGTGCCGTTGTAGATGGTCTGAATGCGTCCGGCCGGCACGCCTTTACGCATCAGGCCGTTCTTCAGAAAGTCGGAGACGGTGACGATGCGGCCTTTCTGCGGCGGAAACAGGTAGCGATAGACGACATCCGTGGTACGGCAGTGGATGGAGGAGACCAGGGGGACGTTGGCCCAGCGGCCTGCCAGAATACCGACGTAGGTGGCGCGCGTCAGATGGGCATGGATCAGGTCGAACCCGTTGTCACGCACATAGCGCGTGAGGTTGCCCGGCGCGCTGCACGATCCCGCAAGGCCGCGCATATCCATCTCCATCGCGGGGATACCGGCCGCGCGGAGCTGGTCCGGCAGCCAGCCTCCGGGCGGACAGATGGCATGGACATTGTGCCCTCGGCGGCGCAGGCGCTCCGAAAGCACAACAACGTGTTTTTCCGCCCCTGAGATTCGAGAACTGGAGCAGATCTGAAGAATGTTCATGGCTTGATAATAGCACCTGGAAGGATGTTTTGCAAACAGGGAAGCGATGAAATCGATGCCTGCGCTTATTCCTAAGGTTGGGGGTCGCCTTCGAAACGGATCGCGGGCAGTTCCAGGACTGCGCGACGCAGGGACTGCTCCCACTGGGCGTGAATCCCGAGCAGATCGGGGTCCCGCGCGGAGAAGCGTCGGTGGCGTGTCACACGCAGAGTATCGGTAGGATAGACCAGCAGATCGATGGGGGGACCGACCGTCAGGTTAGACCGGATCGTAGAGTCGATCGAGATCAACGCGTATTTGGCGGCCTGTTCCAGCGTGGTGTAGTCGAAATGGACGCCACGGTCCAGGATAGGCCGCCCGTATTTCGTCTCGCCGATCTGGAGATAGGGCGTCTCTTCCGCGGCGCAGAGGGGATTTCCCTGCGGATAGATGAGATAGAGGTTGTGCTTCTGACCGGCGATCTGCCCACCCAGAATGAGATGGGTGTTGAACCGGAAATCGTCTTTTTCCAGGGCGGCGCGGTCGAGTTCGGAGACACGGCGTATCCGATCGCCGAGCACGCGGGCCGCCTCATACATCGATGTGGCCTGCGCCAGCCCCTCGCCCTGCTCCCACTCCGCGCGCAGCAGCGTCAGCACCGATTGGGAGAGAGAGAGGCTGCCGCTGGTCAGAACCACAAACAGTCTCTCTCCGGGCTGCTCGAAAATATGCATCTTTCGGCAGACATTGACCTGATCGTAGCCCGCATTCGACCGCGAGTCGGAGGCTAACACCAACCCCTCTCGCAGCATAATTCCCAGGCAGTAGGTCATTCTTTCGCTCCCTCGTTGATAAGTCTGGTTAAGATACCCTATTTCTCGCTCGCCTACCCGGATTTGGAGGGAGTTGTTTCCACAGAGGCGGCCTTGTCGAAGGCTGCAAAGTCGGGCTTGGTGTCGATCAGGATCTCCAGAATAGCTTTACGGTCGGCGGCTGATAGGTGCGTATAGTCCTTGCCGGGGTCGTTCGCGGTGAGGATCTCACGCAGACGCTGGTAGAGATAGGTTTTGGCTTCGGTCGGCAGGGCGTTGAAGGCTTCGGAGTAGATCAGATAGCTGCACGGGTAGCGGAGCAGCCGATGGTGCAGGTCGAGCTGATGCAGGGACCGATGCTGCCGATCGAACGGCCCCTGCTCCGCGAACTGCTCGGCATACCCGGAGGTTCCGACGACGGTGTCGGTGAGCGGGGCCTCCTGCACAAATAGCATGGCCTTCAGCAGCGGCTCACAGACGCTCCGAATCCGACTGCGGGTGCTGTCGGAGTGGTAGTTCGCCGGGCGCTGGAGTTCGACGTTCAGCCGCGCCTCATCGTAGAGCGCCATCCGACTGTAGTAGTCCGCTTTGGTGAGAAGCGTCTGGACATTGGTCTGATGCTCCGCGACCATCAGCGCCACGATGTCGCTCGTCGGGACGATATAGGGGGCCATATCGACCAGTCCCTTGAGGCTCGTGCGGTTCGCGCCCTTCTCACGGTCGAGAATGACGTTCTCCTCCCCCTGTGCGAAGACGTTGCCCATATGCCGCATCGTGCCGTGCTTGCCGGTGACATACCAGCCGCCCCAGCGCTCCTTCAGCGGACTCTGGTCCGTGGTGAGGTACGTTCCGGCGCGGAATTCGGGCTGGCCGTCGATATGGGTGTAGGCGGAGCGCATCATATACCCCGGCACTCCCGCCGTCATTCCGCCGCTGTGGCACTGAAGACACTCGTAGGTCTGGCGTTTGAACTTAGGATGTCCGGTCGCCGTCTGATCGAGCGTGTAGAAGACCGCGCCCAGCTCCGGGTCCTGCGTCGCGACCTCGACGACCGATCCGTCCTGCACCCAACCGACATAGGTGTTCTCGTTGAAGTAGAGGGCGCGCGGGGCATGGGGCGTGATGAGTTCCCGCTGGAAACTGGTTTTGGAGAAGACGAGCATCTGCGACGAGACAGGCACCTTCAACTGCGCCAGCACAGAACTCAGGTAGCCGTTGCGCGCATTGTAGTTCAGGTGCAACTGACCCGAATCGAGTTGCTTCTGCAATCGACTGATCGGATCGTTCGGCATCTTCTGGAGATACTGAATGGCAGGGTGATCGAAATCGTCCTGGTGCTGCCCCCCCGCCAGACACAGGATCGGCAGCAGCAAAAGGCTTCCAAGGGCGATGGCTGTTCCATTTACGTTTACTCTTTGCATTACTTTGACTACTCCAGCGCGCGCAGCAGTGGCATCCTAGTCTATTATATCCTATTCTGGACCTGCATGTCTTATTTATTCCAAAGCGCCTGTGGAGGTTCGGTCAGGGTTTCGAGCGTGCGCGAAGGAGCTGCTCCGGAGCGGTGGAGTCGGCTTCGGTGGTTGTCGGACGCAGGAGGGTTGCACTGGGGAGAGAGGTCTGATCACTGGATCGCAGCAGGCTGGCACGCTGGCTCTCAGCGGCTAAACGCGCCTGCAAACGGACGAGGCACTCCTGCGCTGCTGCCCGCACCACCTCATCGTCACGGGTTTTGTCGCTTCCACTGTAAAGATCTTTCACCTTCTGATTGGCCTCGGAACGTGTCTGTTTCATCAGCGTCAACGTATAGACGAGATACTTCCGCGCTCCCGTCTGCACGGCCTCGTTCCGGCGGAACTTGCCTCCTCCGGCGATCAGTTCTTGCAGGCAGGCCACGGTGCGCGAGTCGCCCAGATATACCAGCGCATTCAGGAGGGTGACGTGGGAGGCGGTATCGAACGATGTCGGAAGGTGTCTGCCGAGAACGATGTCGTGGAGTACGCCGAGTTGTAGGTCGGTCAGCGAATCGTCGTTCGGAGACGTCACGCGGCCCAGACGCTCTATCAGAGTGTGCTTGAATTCTCTCCACGGAGCGATAGTTATCGGCAACAGGCAGGACGCATCGAGTATCGCCCCGATGGATGGTTCGGCACTCGCCTTCCATACCACGGAAATGGCGCGTTTGTATTTGCCGGACAGCCAGTCCCAGAGGTAGAGATAGGCGAGAACGTAGGCTATCCATATCAACCCGAGGCCAGTGAAACTATACCACCATTCCGAGCCGACAAGGTGATGCCAGAGGAGAAAACAGGGAATCGGGGATACCACGAGGCCGAGCACGTAGAGACGACGACGGGGTTTGCGCCACCTGGGCAGGCCAGCCAGGAGACGCGTGGCGTTCTGGAAGGACTGCAGATCTGGCGGGCCAGTCTGAATGCCGATGGATTCAGGGGGATCCGTAGGAGTTGGGGCGATGCCGACCTCCGGGGGCTTCTCCTCAGACGGTCCGGACTCATTTCGCATCGTGATAGGTCGTGTGTTGTCGCTCATCTCCACTCCGGTCGCATAAATGTCCTGGGCCGCGGTGTGTAGAGCGTCTTTTCCCGCTGCCGTAGTAGCAATACGTCGGAAGTGATAAGCCCGTTTCGTATTAGGCATTCCTGGCGTGCGGCGGCTTGAAGTCTCTTCTTGTTGAAGACGGCTCCAGAGAGATTGGGGCGGCAGAGGAGCGATTGAGGCGGTATAATAGAGCACAACCGATGGTAAGGAGCAAAGAGGCGATGGCAGCAGAGCAGTTGGCGGCGGTGGTTCCCGACGCGCGGGGACGGTTTGGAGCGTTCGGCGGGCGATTTGTGCCGGAGACACTGATCCCAGCGCTGGACGAGTTGACGGCGGAGTATGAGAAGGCGAAAGCCGATCCCGAGTTTCAGCGCGAACTCGACTATCATCTGCGTGACTTCGTGGGCCGTGCCACGCCGCTCTACCATGCCGAACGGCTCTCCGCGCAGTACGGTGCGCGCGTCTATCTGAAACGCGAAGACCTCTGCCATACCGGCGCGCACAAGATCAACAACACCGCCGGACAGATCCTGCTGACACTGCGCATGGGCAAGAAGCGTGTGATCGCGGAGACCGGCGCCGGGCAGCATGGCGTGGCGACCGCGACGGTCTGCGCCCGCTTCGGCCTCCAGTGCGAAGTCTTTATGGGCGCGGAGGATATGCGGCGGCAGGCGCTCAATGTGGCCCGGATGCGCCTCCTCGGCGCGAAGGTGATCCCCGTCACGAGCGGCACCGGCACTCTGAAAGACGCGACCAACGAAGCGATACGCGACTGGGTCACGAACGTTCGTGATACTCACTACATCATCGGCTCCGTGGTCGGTCCGCATCCCTATCCGATGATCGTGCGCGATTTTCAGTCGGTCATCGGCAAAGAGGCCCGCGCGCAGTCGCTGGAGCGCGAAGGTCGTCTGCCGGACTATGTTCTGGCCTGTGTGGGCGGCGGCTCCAATGCGATGGGCATGTTCTATGCTTTTAGAGACGACAAAGCGGTGCAGTTGATCGGCATCGAGGCGGCAGGCGAGGGTCTCAACTCGGGCAAGCACTGCGCCCCCCTGACCGCCGGCACGCCGGGCGTTCTGCACGGCTCGACCAGCTATCTGCTGCAAGACAGCGATGGGCAGGTCGCGGAGACGCATTCGATCTCGGCAGGCCTCGACTATCCAGGCGTCGGCCCCGAGCACTCCTTCCTGAAAGACTCCGGCCGCGCCACCTATGTCGCCGTCACCGACAGCGACGCTCTCAAGGCGCTCGAAAACCTGGCCCACACCGAAGGCATCATCTGCGCCCTCGAAACCGCCCATGCCCTCGCCCACCTGGAAAAGATGAAGGCGCAAGCGCAGCTCACCCCGGAGACTATCGTCGCCATCTGCCTCTCCGGTCGCGGCGACAAAGACATGGAGACCGTCGTCCGCGCCCTGGAGCTCGGATAGAGATGCTTGTGGGGGAGGAAGTGATCTGTGGGACAGATAGCGGCCATGTATTCGAAGAGGGGGTTGGGCTGGCGATGGTTGGGAGCGGCGATCGGATGCCTCTCCCTTTCCGTTGCAGCTTTAGCGGACGAAACGGCGCGCACGACGGAGAGTTTCGTAGACAGCATCGGCGTCTGCACCCACTGGAGTTATGGCGATACACCGTATGGCTTTGAATATGCCAAAGTCAAAAAGGCCCTCGTCGATTCGGGGATTCGGCATATTCGCGATGGGTTTCATGGCCATATCGACGAGTTGGCTCGGCTGGGGATTCAGTCCACGGTCGTCGCGGAGCCTGATGCCGGCTCTCCCACACAGTTGCGCGACAAGATCAAGGCGGTCAATCAGAAGGTCCAGGCCGTCGATGCCGTGGAGGGGCCGAATGAGCCGGACCTGTTCTGGGTGAAGAACAAGAAGACCTATCAGGGGAAGGGCTTCCCGGAGGGCGTCCTCCTCTTCCAGAAGGATCTCTACACCACCCTGAAAAGCGACCCCGCCACCAAAAATGTGACGGTCATCGGGCCTGCGCTCGGCAAAACCTACGATCCCGGCGGCGGTTCTCCCAGCCCCTTTACCAGCGGCCTGCTCACCGACAGCGTGGACTGGGGCAATTTCCATCCCTATCCGGGCGGCAATCCCTTCAGCGTGCCCTTCTCCTACGGAACGCTGTCAAAGTACTACTGGTCCGGCACCTTTCCCAGCGCCAATCTGGACGAGTTCCCCTACGCGCTCAACACCTATCGCCCTGCGTTCGCACCCAAGCCGATGTGCGCGACCGAGACCGGCTACTCCACCTACTACGATGGTCAGTCCGAGTTCGTCCACGCCAAATACATGC
>Ga0207705_10002182_pt1 | contig 15140 bp, 12 predicted proteins | sample KBSC13metaG_FD_184314 | JGI IMG/M metagenome (GOLD analysis project Ga0207705, IMG submission 184314) | Corn rhizosphere microbial communities from Kellogg Biological Station, Michigan, USA - KBS C1-3 metaG (SPAdes) (version 2) | ecosystem: Host-associated > Plants > Roots > Rhizosphere > Soil ...
ACCTCCAAGTGAGCCAAGAAGGGTCATGCGTCCATGGCTCCGGGTGAACGCAATCTCGACGGGCACCAGGGGATAAGCGGGATCCGAGCTACCATCGACTGTCCCAACCACAATGTTGCTGTTGTTCATGGCGGTGATCGTTCCGTTGAAGTCCACGCCGGGCGATGCTTCGATGGCGTATTTCACACCACCATCGACGAGAAAGTAAGCGGCTTTGCGATTGCCGATCACATTGCCTTTCTCGTTTCCATTGAAGTAGTAGTCGCCGCCGCGCTGGGCGATTCTGTCGACCACGTAGGCTCCATGATCGTTAAGAGAGTGGGCCGATCCCTCGCCAACGCGTTTTAGTTTGCCTTCCGTAAGAAGAGTAGCCGAGTAGTAGGTACTGACATTGGTTTGATCGACGTTCGTGATCAGCACATCGCCGCGATTGTTAATGTCGACGGCTTGGCTCTCTGCGCCGGCAATTTCGCTCATTCGTCCGCGACGCCATATTACGGCTTGATGAAAGTATAGAGTGTACGCGCCGCTGACATCCCCCTCAAGGGTGCCGATGACTTCGCCGTTGTCGTTGAACGCGGAAACCGTCCAGTTGTTATATCTCGTCCCTTTCAGGTTGATGGGCAGATCCGTAGCATGGCCTTGGCGATAGACTGCCTCTTGGCTTGCGACATCTCCATGATTATTCACGAAGCATCTCTCATCCAAGTCCGTCACACCTTTATCGAGCAGTGTGATGCGGTACCGAACATTCCGGCGGGCCGGATCGCGGAACTGACTGACAGCAGGGAGTTCAGGCGCAGACGTGAACATCGGAGCGCTTGACAGAGTTTGGGACCGTAGCATTATCGGCTGGGTTTCCATAGGCCTCGTCTCTATCGACGAGTATATTCTCACAATGATCGCGGCGCAGATCGCCATAAGCGCAATGATAACCTTGGTGTGACTACTCATGTAGTCATTATAGCATGGTATACTCTGAATCATGCTAACTTCTCGCAAACGAGGGGCGACGAATCGACGTCGGCTGTGACCGACCAAATGAAGCCGTCGTCCAGTCACGAAGTCGCGAGGTACAGGTTCGGCCTGTTTGTCGGAGCGCTGCTCCTCACCGCCGTCGTTGTGTTCCTCTGCCTCATCCCCAAGCCCGAGAACGATCTCTTCTTCGAGCTGCGCATCGGGACGGACATCCTGAGTTCCGGCCATCTTCCGCACGTCGATACGTATTCGTGGACCAACCGCGGCACTCGGTGGGATGTGCCGGAGTGGCTGTCGTTCGTCATTTATGCGCTCGCCTATCGACACGGCGGGTTTTTCGGCGTGTGGCTGGTGATGGTGTCGATGACGGTGCTGACGGTCTGGGCCGTCTGGTTGACATTGGCGCCGAGGCTAGGACTGGCGTGGGCATTCCAGTTGACGAACCTGATGGCCCTGGCCCTGAGCGATTACATTCAGGAACGGCCGTACATCTATACGTACTTCGGGTTGGCGCTGTCGTTGTCCATCGTCGTTCGGGCGCGCGAAGGTCGACCGCGACTGCTCTTGTGGCTCGTGCCCATCTGCGTCGTCTGGACGAATCTGCATCAGGGCGTCCTGGTGCTCGTGTGCATCATGGCGGCGTTCACGGTAGGGGATGCATTGAGTGGGGTGAGCGACTCGACCGTGCGCAGCCGTGCAATTCACATGCTCCTGTCGACGGTGGCGTGCGCGGTGGCGTCGATGGCGACGCCGTATGGGTGGCGGGTGTACTGGAACGTCTACGTTACACTGCGCGATCACACGATGATGTCGAACGTCACTGAGTGGAACAGTATCGCCGTCGTTCCGCTGCCGCAGATGGCCGCGTTCCTGGTGATTGCCGGACTGTCGATTGTAGCGCTTACGGTTAGTCGCAAGCGCACGCTTGCGGACGTCCTCGTTCTTCTTGCGCTCCTGATCGAGTCGGTGCTGCACGCGCGGAACAGCGCGCTGTTCGCCGTCGCCGCCGTTGTCGTCGGGGCGCCGCACTTCGCGTCGATCGTCGCCGCGTTGCGTCGATTTGTGGGAGATACTGGCGGAGGCGGCAACATCCGGAACGCGGCAATAGGATTCGTGGCCGTCCTCTACTTGGCGGCCGTCGCGGCGGTGGGAGTCGCCAGTCTTAAGCCGGCGATTGGGCCGCTCGGTTACTCGTCGGAAGGGATCGGTGAAGCCGTCGCGCGTGTTCCGAGTTATCCTCGTGAGGCCGTCGACTTTGTCCGGGCGAGCGGCTTGCCGTCGAACCTCCGCCTGTTCAACAATTTTTCGATCGGTGGGTATTTGATGTGGACGCTGCCGAGGGAGCCGGACTTTGTCGACGGCCGCCTCGACGTCTTCTCGGGCCGGACCTTCGACGATATGCTGATCATCGACCATCACTGTGGTTCCCCGACGTGGGTGAAGCTAGTGCGCAGTTACGACTTCGACTGCGCCGTTACGACAACCAGGCGCATCGCTGTCGCCCTCGCCGCGCAGCCGGACTGGGTTGTGATCTACGCGGACGCCCCGCGACCGCATCATGCTCGCTGCGTGGTACTACTGCGCCGGCGCCCCCAGTTTGCGTCGATTATCGCGAAGGCGTTAGTCGGGCCTTCGCACCGTCGCTCCGCGAAGGCGGGCGTCATTACTATCGCTCCGTGATCAGGCTGCGTAAGGAGCGGCGTCGCCGTTGATCGATGGGGCGTTGAGATGCCCCGCGTGGGTCACGCGGTTCCGTCCATGTTCTTTCGATCGGTACAGTGCGATATCGGCCGCTTCGATCAACGCGTCCGTGCTGCTCATCAGTGGTGTGTAGGTTGACACTCCTACGCTCGCGGTTATCACTCGGTCGTCCCACGAGTTTTCAGCGATTGCCTGACGGAACCGTTCCGCGACGATTTCCGACGCCGCGGCGTCTGTCTTCCTGAGGATGACCGCGAACTCTTCGCCGCCGTACCTGGCGACTGAATCGCTCTCCCGGGCCGTCGAGCGCAATGACTTGCCCACGGCAATCAGAACCTGGTCGCCGGCCTGATGGCCGTACTGATCGTTAAACAGCTTGAAGTGATCGACATCGATTAGAAGTATCGAAAGCGGCTCGCCCGAGGCGAGGCTTTGATTCCACTCGCGCAACAGATCTTCCTGGAATGTGCGATGGTTGGTCAGCCCGGTCAGGCCGTCGGTTGTCGCCAGGGAATGAAGCTTTGCGTTGACGACCTCCAGTGTTGCCTTATGCGTGATGAGCTCGGAGTTTTGAGCCTCCAGTTCCGACTGAAGGTCTGAGAGCGCATCATTTTGAGCCTCCAATTCCGCATGGCTCTCCTTCAACATGTCGTTCTGTGCCTCAAGTGTCTCGTGGAGGCCTTGAAGTACCTGATTGCGGCGTTGGAGCGATTGCATTCTGGCGCGGGCGTACGAGATAATCACGGCGGCTGTGACAAGAAGCGAGAGTAGTTTGAACCACCATGTTTGATAGAAATGCGGGAGCAGAGTGAACTCAAGCGATCGAGTGGCTGACCAATCCGCGTCGACATTGACGCACTTCACCTCGAAGCGATAAGTGCCGGGAGGTAAGTTGGTATAGATGGCCTGACGTATTCTGCCGGCGTCGATCCAGTCACGGTCGAAGCCGCCCAGCCGATAGGAAAACTGCATGTGTTCGGGATCGTTAAGGTCAAGCGCGGCGAATCGAAAGACCGCGTTTCCATCGCCAGGGGGAATTGTTGGCGGACTGACCGTCGACCGCTCCACTCCATCGAATGTCGCTCCATCAAACACCACCGGGCAGGGATGACTGCTGGATGACGCCGTAATTCGGACAATTCCGAATTTGCACGAGATCCACACGCAGGAATCCCAAGCGCCAATCGACGGAAGCGACGACATTTGAGTTCCGCTCAGACTATTTCCGCCGAAATTCCCATCGGGAGGGCCATAGGTATAGGCGTGGAACGGCGTTCCTGAGTCGACAAAGGCGTTGAGTTCCTTGACCTTGACGCGGTAGATTTCTTTCGGGCTGCCAAACCAGAGATTGTCGTTATTGTCCTGTAGGATCTGGGCGACAGAATCGGACGGCAAACCGTCACGGCGTGTAATGGTGCGAAATCGCCCCTTTGCGTACCGGGTTAGACCGGCGCCGCGATGACCAAACCAGACGCTCCCCATACGATCTTCAAAGATTGCGTCGATAGGGAGATCGGGAACGCCGTCATTGACGTGGTAGGCTCGAACACTTCCGTTCGCGATACAATAGAGTCCAGTCTCCGTGGCGACCCAAAGCCGACGCTCAACGTCCTCAAATGTCGTAAGCCGGCCGGAGGGAGAATGCGCGCCCGCGCCGCCGTCGGGAAGTTCGTAACGCTGTAGCTTGCCGTGGTCGATGTTGGCGATGCCGTTGGCGCCGGTAATCCAGAGATCGCCGGTCTTTCCGATGGCGAGCGACGTGACGCGTCCCAGTGGAGCGCTATCGAGACCGGCTACGTGATAGTCTCGAAGAACCGTTCCGTCTATCTGCTTTATGGCTCCGTCGACGATGCACAGATAGGTGCCGTAAGACGTCTCGGCCATCGACTCGATCGCATGCGGACTCCGAAGGATCAGGGCGAATCGCCCCTGCGAATCGCCAAGGTAGCGGTAGAGCGTGCCGTCACTTTGTGCCACCCAAACACGCGAGCCGAGATCTATCAATGTGCTGGTGATCCGGCTTATGCCGAGGCCCGAATGCGGTCCGAACGTCTTGCAAAGCCGGTCTCGAAAGCAGTTGACGCCGCTGTCGGTACCGAGCCATATGTCGCCCTGGGTATCTCGCAGGCACGACAGCGGCTTGCCCATCAACCCCTCTGAGAGACTGGCGTACACAAAAGAACGGTTGACGCAGATGCCGACGTTCGCGAAGCCGTCGCCCATCGGCCTAAACCAGCAAAGGAGATCTCCGTTCGCGTTGAGAGAAATCCTGTGGATTGGAATTCCCTGCCACTCGGCGATCGGTGTCAATCGGTTGTCAACCATTCGGAATAGGCGGTGCGAGGCAAGGCACCAAACGTCGCCTTGACCGTCCGTAATGACGATTGCATCCGAGCCGATCGTTGCCTGGGGGGCGATATTCCGCACTCCTTCTCGGAGGGGGTAATGGTCAGCCCTCTTTGCCCCGCTACGAGGCCAGGCTCCGGCGTCGATTCGGTCGAGGCCATCGGTACTTGTCAGCCAGATTTGGTTCTGCCCGTCCGCCGCGATAGTGTGAACAACCGGCGTGGGTTTCGTCGCCAGTGGAATCGTGACCGTTCCATGTGAATCGATCCGATCCAAATCGCCGGATTTGTTCGTCGACCAGACGGCGCCGGACGCATCGACCGCCCACGTGGGAGGTTGACCGGTAGCTGGGAAAGAGTAGACGGAGATCAGCCGGCCGTGCTCACCATGGTATAGAATGCCACGGTACTGAACCCAAAATCGCTTCTTAGGGTCGAGGCGGCAATCGACCGGGGCGCGTCGGCCGTGGGCGTCGAGGGGAGTGACGTCTTTGAAGACGTTGCCCTGCATGGTCGATATGCCGTCAACGCCGACGAGCCACATGAAGCCGTCGCCGTCTTCCAGGAGTTGGTCGAAATCGTCCGTCGCGAGTCCGCGCGTGTTCACAGTCGAGAAGGTCGTAAAGTTGACGCCATCGCATCTGCCGAGGCCGTCCTGTGTGGCCATCCAGATGTAGCCGTCTCTGCTTTGGATGATCGATTTGACGGTCTGTTCAGGAAGCCCCTCACCTGTTTGCCATCCTCGGCATACTCGGGTCGAGAGTGCCACGGGCCGCGTGCCGGAGCCGGGAGGTAGGCCTCCGAAGTTCGGCGGCTCCGTCATTCCAGGTGCCGCTTGGGCAGTTGTACAGGCATAGGAAAAGACGAGCACCACCACTAGACCGAGGCGTGCCAGTAGTTTGCCCATGAAATCCGAAGATCGAATTCTGAGGTCTTTCGCCACACTGGAATTATTGGGGTTTCGACTGCCGGAACGTACCTGGTAAATTTACCTGTGTTATTCGGGATAAGCTCTGAGTTGCTGAATTCGTCGAAAGGCGAGAGACGTCAAGTTATAATATAGATCGATCCTTCGCTCAGAAAGAGCGCTGTCGATTTAAGCGTGGAGAACAGGTTGAAACGATCGCTCATCAAACATTTATACTGCCGGCTTTCAGGTGAAGTACCCGCTGATACGTTAGAGGCCTACCGACGGGCAAATGGTCCTGTCTACGATATGCTCGACCGCGTCGAACGACGGCGGCTCGAGTGCAGGGCCGAAGGGATGACGCCGTGGACGGTGCCCGCCGCGATTCAGATCCAAATGCTGTGCGCATGGAACTCGTTCGTATTGCAAGAGCTTGGCGACCGCTTCCTCGACGCCGACTATGCCTGCAATCCCGCGACCGTCGGCTATGTTCCACCGATTACCCACGATCAGACGCTGGCTTTTTACGGGCAGGTAGAAAACTGGTTGACGCGCGCAAGTCAAGCCGACGCAAACCCCGAGTACCATCTCGATGTCGTGGTCCCGGCGGATCTGCCGCCCTGGAGCGAGGTTGAGCCGTGCCCGAACTCCCACCTCCACGCGATGATCGAGGCCATGAGATCGGTTTCCGATCACGCGCGCGCCGCAATGATTTTTGTGCCGGATAATGAGACCCTACAGAACCACAAACTCGAGACTCAGGCGAACCGTATCCGGCAGCTACTGGCAGCGGCGCAGTCGAAGGCGACCTACGCCGAGCAACTCCACGGCGACAACCCGACCCGCGATGTCCACGAGCGCGTCGAACCCTATGTGAAGGAGGCGATCGAGCTGTTTTACAAACTCGGGCAGTACATCGCCATGCCCGACCTGGCTGATCGACAGCCGGAACCGCCGCTCCAACCCGGTATTCTTCTGAGTAAACCGAAGCTTCCTTGGGAGCGCGGTTTCGATCCGTGGTGTCTCACCGACCCGGCATTTGTGGATGAAGCTAAGAAAGACAAGGCCGCGGTCAAGGCGATCGACAAGCTCTGGCGGCTAGATCCCGCCCCGGCACTAACGCTGTCGATCCATGCCGAAATCAGTGCCGCCCTCGCACGTGGCGACATCGAGTACGCGTTCGATCCTAAGCTCAAGGTTCGGGTGCATTTCTTTTGCTGTCCCTGGGGGCCAGTTTACCTGGTGCGTCGACCGGTCACGCTCGACGGTAAGCGGTTGAAGACCATGCAACAGTTCGTCTTCGACGTCACTGGGGAAGGCATGAACCTGGGCCATTCTTTCCGACGACGCATCCTTACTGGTGCGTTTCAGTCGACAAAGGATTTCGAGTACGGCGACCCAAACGAGGCGCCGGACCATTAATATGATCGCTTGTGTCGATGTTGACTATCGCAACGACCATTCTATAGCCGCGTGCGTACTCTTCGAGGGGTGGGAAGACGCGGAGGCGGCTCTTACTCGACTCGCGCGCATCGACAAAGTCGAGGCCTACGTTCCAGGTCAGTTCTACAAGCGAGAACTGCCTTGTCTGTTGGAGGTGCTGGGCTCTTTAACGCAACCGTTGGACGTGGTGATTGTGGATGGGTATGTATGGTTGGGCGAAGGTCGACAGGGCCTCGGCGCTTATCTCTACGAAGCGCTCGACCGAAAGGTGGGTGTCATCGGGGTCGCCAAGACTCACTTCAACGGAGCGCCGGCGGAAGAGGTGCTGCGCGGCGTCGCGAGCCGGCCGCTGTATGTGACGGCCGAGGGCCTCGACGTCGTCGACGCTGCCGCGCATGTTCGGTCAATGCACGGGGAGTTTCGACTGCCTACGTTGTTGAAGCTGGTCGATCGATTGTGTCGGGAGGGTAGCTAGTCCCTGGTACGGTATAATATAGCGCTATGTTTATCACCGACAACCCAGCCATCGTCCTCGCGCCGATGGACGGCCTGACCGACGCGCCGATGCGGGCGGTGATGGGGGAGATCGGGGCGTTTACGTACTCCGTGTCCGAGTTCGAACGCGTCAGCGCGGACGTGTTGTCGAGGAAGTCGGTGCTGCGAAACGTGCCGGAACTGCTCTGCGGCGGACGCACGCCGTCGGGACTTCCCGTCCAGGTGCAGCTTCTCGGCGGCGACCCGGAGCGGATGGCGCTGTCGGCCCTCGTGGCAGTCAACTGTGGCGCGCAGGCCATCGACATCAACTTTGGCTGCCCGGCCCCCACCGTCAACCGGCACGACGGCGGCGCGACCCTGCTCAAATATCCAAACCGCATCAGGGAAGTCGTCAAGGCGATCCGCGATGCCGTCCCACCGACGATCCCCGTCTCCGCGAAGCTGCGACTGGGCTGGGACGATATCGAGGCAATCTACGAGAATGCGACGATGGCGGCTGAAGGTGGCGCTAATTGGCTGACCATTCACGCCCGAACTCGCGTGCAGGGCTATAAGCCGCCGGTGTACTGGCAGCCGATCGGCGTGGTTCGTGAGCGGGTGGGGATTCCCGTAGTGGCTAACGGCGACATCTGGACGATCGACGATTTCCGTCGATGCCGGGACGAAACGGGCTGCATTCACTACATGCTCGGCCGCGGCTCACTTGCCGATCCGTTCCTGACCCATGCCGTCGCGCGGGAGTTGGGCATCGGCGACGGCATCCCCTTCGCCTCAATGACACCTGACTACGACTGGCTTCCGAACCTGCGATTGCTCGTCGATTATATAGACCGCATCGACGGGAACGCCGACAAGAAGGCTTTGTGCCGGATTAAGCAGTGGCTCAGCATTGCCAACCGACACGGCGTGTTCCCGCACTTCGACGCGGTCAAGCGTTCCGAGACCGTCGAGGAGTTGTTCGACGGCCTGCGATCCGCACGCGCCGGGGGCATTCTCTGCGCGGCTTAAGAGAATTTTGGCAAGGATTTAAGGATGGACAGGATTTGGTCCGAAGATTCTTAGTCCATCCTGAGATCGAGACCGTACCTACTTGTAGTAGCAGATGTAGGAGACGTCGGCGGTGCACTCGACATCGAATGACGTTCCTGCCGAGACGATGAAATGGCTGCCGGCACCGACCGTCCGATCCGGCTGGCCGGCGATACGCACCTGGAGCGATCCCACCGTAATCTCCATCCGCTCCTCTTTTTCCGTGCCGAATGTATACTTCCCTGGGGCGATCACGCCCACCGTCGCATAACCTTCATCGGTGTTGATTCCGAGGCTCTGCACGTTGCCGTCGAAATATGAATTGTGCTTCAAGTCCGTCTCCTGAGATTGAATTGGCGATTCATTATGGCAGGCGATCCAGAACTTTTGTGCCGAAAGACTATGTCATGGGTAACCTTTCACGTTGACGAAAGGGGAACTTATGGACGTCAAAGATAAAGTCGCGATCGTGACCGGGGCGTCGAGCGGAATTGGGGCGTCGACGGCGCGGTTGCTTGGAAAACGAGGCGCGAAGGTGGTGCTGGCGGCGAGGCGTGAGGATCGACTGAACACGCTCGCCGTGGAGATACCCGGTTCGCTGGTGGTGACCACCGACGTCACCAACCTGACCGATGTCGAACAGCTCATATCGCGGACATTACGCGCGTTTGGGCGGGTCGATATCCTCGTCAACAATGCGGGGCAGGGATTGCACGCGCCCGTCGACCGCATTGAGCTAAACGATTACCGCGCGATCATGGAGCTGAATGTGTATGCGCCGCTTCGATTGATGCAGGCCGTCATCCCGCTGATGCGCAAGCAGGGCGGAGGCGTGATCGTCAATGTCAGCTCGGCGACTACGAAGATGGAGCTGCCGGGCGCGGCCGGGTATGCATCGTCGAAGTGCGCGCTCAACATGTTGTCGCAAGTGGCACGCCGGGAATTGTCCGCGGATCATATCTCGGTCAACTTGATCAATCCCTATCTCACGGAGACGGAGTTTCCGGAGAAGATGCGCGGGGCGTCGATGCCGGGTCGGGGCGCGATGTCGGGCCACTCCGCCGACTTCGTGGCCGGCTACATCCTCAAGTCGATCAATACGGGCGAGACGGACATCGTTCTGAGGCCGGGGATGCCGGCCGTATAATCTTTAAATAAGCCGCTACCGATAGCCCGGCCATCGGTAGCGGCTTTGTTTGTTTTTAGCAGTGGATGACGTCGCCGTCGAGTGTTATAAAGATCGGCTGAACCGGATTGGGAAGAATGCTCTTGCCGACGAATTCGGCATGGATGCGCCAGTTCGGCGCGAACGTGGTTCCCAGTCCCGTGATGTCGCCCTCAACGTGGCCCTGTTGATCGCAGTTCTCGCTCGAAGACCAAGGCGTGTGATGAGTGCCCATGCGGTCGTTGGCATGAAGCTGGCCCGTGAAGAGAACGTTGCCTCCCGGGTCGATGATGGAGAAGGTGCCCTGCGTGTAGCCGAAGCCGTCGGCGCGGGCGATGACGTGAGTAGTGGCAATGAGGGTGCTTCCCGGCGGAATGATCTGGGTCTCGTTACACGGGAAAGCAGACGGAGAAAGCGGTATCTTCCAGGTCATGACGCCGGTGCGGTGCGCCATCACGGTGCCGTTAATACCGCAATTGTTGTACGGCGGGTTCCAGACGACCGAGCGGGCCCCCTGGCCTTGCTGACCAACCCGAAAGAGACAGCAGCCGCTTGCGGCCGGGGCAGGAGCTGCCACCTGTTTAATGACGTGCTTCTTCGCGGTGTACGCGTGAAGACTTGAGGCCGAGAACGCGGCCAACGAGATCGCGGCCAGAGAGATCGCTGCGACGAGCTTGAGGGTGGAACGTGCTTGCATTGCAATTGTCTCCAGTCAACCTTGACGTATTCGGCTGGCCAGCCAGAGCAATTGACGAGTTAAGTGTTAGCTATGTTCCCGGATATTTGCAGAGACTGATCCGGTAAATATGCGGATAGCGGTGGTACACTATGTTGTACAGATGAGATCTTGGTAAAGGGAAGTCGAAAATGCGATTCTATAAATGTCTCACGTTTTGCGCGCTGGCCTGTGCCGTTTCGGGTGTGGCGGTTTTTGCGGATAATACGAGCAGCCCTAACTACACCGGCGTTTCTAACGGGAAGTCGAGCACAACTGGTTCGTATGGCAGCAGGGACTTGAGCCAGACGCCTCACTACACGGCTCCTCACTATACGCCGCCTCACTTCGACAACCAGGGAAACTTCCACGAGAGCCACCAGTCCTATGGACATTATGTGGACCCATCGAATAATCCGCACGGCCACCGGCGACGCAACCGATATTAGTCAACTGCGTTGGCGGGCGTCCGGCGCAACAGGATGTTAGACGGGATAGCCTCCAGCGTCCCTCACCTGGGCGGCGATAGCCTCCCTCAAAGCGATCGAATTCACGAACGACCGGTCCACCAATCGCTGAAGCACTAGTTTTCCCTCATCGTACGGGACGCCGATTGTGGCGAGGGCGATGCGCAGATGCCCGGTCGCCTCGGTAATCGCGCGGTCGGCAAAGGCGTCGACGATCGCGTGGCCGAGTGCGGACGGATGCCGCTCGATCCGGAGCGTCGCGCTTTCGAGAGCATAGAGCAGGGCGACGGTGTCGGCCGCGGCCGCTGCGGCCTGCTGCGATGCCGCAGACTTGAGGACTTTGTCGACGACGAATTGCGTAGCCGCTCGGAGAGCATCGACGGCATTGTGACCCGTCGACATGGGGTCGATTGCAAGGGTAAGTCGCCCACGCTCGATCCGTCGGCGGAATTGGTCGACAACGGTCAGGCGGTTGATCTCGTTGGTGCCTTCGAAGATCCGAAAAACACGGGCGTCGCGATAGAGCCGGGCCGCCGGGAACTCCTCACTGTATCCGAAGCCGCCGTGGATCTGCAAGCATTCGTCAACAGCGTAGTCCAGAACCTCGGTCCCAAAGAACTTGACAATGGCGCACTCGATCGCATACTCCTCCAAAGTCTCCGTCAATCCGATTTCAGCCGCAATGGAAGCATCCCAGTATCCGGCGGTTCGGTAAACTATACTTTCCAGCACGAAGATCCGCGTGGCCATCTCGGCAAGCTTATCGGCTATCAATCCGAACTCCGCAATGGAGTGGCCGGCCTGTCGACGGGTTACGGCATACTTGGTGGCGATCCGCAGCGCTTCCTTGGAGCCGCCGAGGGCGATTGCGCCGATGTTGAACCGACCGGCGTTGAGCGCGTAGAGGGCTGGTCGATGCCCTTTCCCCACTTCGCCGACGATATCGCCGGCCTCGACGGTGATTTCGTTGAGGAATACGCGCCTCGTCGACGATCCCCGCAGCCCCATCTTCTGCTCCTCGCCACTGAGCGTCAACCCGGGTGCGTCGCGCGGGACCAGGAATGCCGTGAATCCCTCAGGTGCTCGGGCGAAAACTGTGAGGAGATCCGCGAAACCGCCGTTGGTGACCCAGAGTTTGGTTCCGTCGAGACTGTATCCGCCGGGAATCTGACGCGCCTGTGTCTGTGCCGCAAGTGCGTCGGAGCCGGAGTTCCCTTCACTCAGGGCGAACGCCGCGATGGTTTCGCCAGTTGCGATGCCGGGGAGATAGCGACCGCGCTGCTCGTCGTTTCCGAAAAGTAGGACGGGCAAAGTGGCAACGCCGGAGTGAACGCTGATGGTGATGGCGAATGCAAGGTCGGTGGCGCTTTTTTCCGCGAGGAGCGCGGCGGTCGACTTGTTGACGTCGAGGCCCCCGTATCGACGGGGCATCGTCGCTCCTAAGAGACCCAGTCGACCGGCCTCCTGGACCAGTGACCGCATAAGTCCGGCTTCCTGGGCGTCGAGCCGCGAGGCGACCGGGACGACCTCGCGGCGCACGAACTCGTCCATGGTGCGACCCATGAGGCGGGCGTCGACGGACAGGTCTTCCGGCGTGCAGATCGGGAGACCCTTACCCCCCTCCCCCTCTCCCGTCGGAACAGGCGAGGGGCTTACGGTCAAGAAATTGCCGCCCGCTACAATGTCGGCCATACTTTGTTCTACAGCTTCTCCGCGAGTTCGGGAAGGGCGTCGCGGAGGTCGGCGACGAGGCCATAGTCGGCGACTCGAAAAATCGACGCGTGCGGGTCCCGGTTGATGGCGACGATCACTCGCGACCCTTGCATCCCGCCGACGTGCTGGTCGGCCCCAGAAATTCCCACGGCGATGTAAAGCTCCGGCGCGACAGTCTCCCCGGTCTGGCCGACGAGCTGTGTCGACGGCGCGATACCCGAATGGACAGCGCCCCCACTTGCCGCGATGGCTGCACCCAGTTTGTCGGCTACCTTGCCAAGGTACTGCTCGAACTGTGCGCTCTCCCTGAGGGATCGCCCGCCCGCTACTACCACACGCGCTTCATGAAGAGGCGGGCGCTTGTGGACGGTGGAGGTGCGCGAGATGAGGTGTGTCGATGTCGATGGGCCGACCGACAGCGCGTCTGTCGCCGGCGGCTCGACTATTGTCGAAGCTGCTGACTGGTAGTTTGATTTGACGCTGAACACGGCCCGTGAGTTGGTGACTTTAACGGTTTCCCGAAGACGGCCGTCAAACGGGCAGCACCGGAATGTGTTACCATCGACGCCGTCGACTTCGGGCAGCAGGGGCAGATCGAGGGCGCCAGCGACTCGAGCAAGGATATCGAACACGCTCGATGGTCCGGCGAGCGAAGTTCCGTCGTCCATGCGCGCTATTACCGCTGTAGCAAGCGCATTGGCCGTCGAGTCCGGTAGGCTCAGGGCGTCGAACAGGATGCCTGTGTCACGGGCAAAATCGATGGCGGTACGCGATTCTCCGAGCACGAGAAGACGTTTCATATCACCCGCGCCTCCTCGCGCAAGGCGTGGACGAGTTCGTCGACGCTACCGACCATCCTGCCCAGTCTGGTCTTCGGGGCCGTCTCGGCGCTGATGACTTCGATCCCGCTGTCGACGGGAGCGATGGTCAGGCTTTCGACCGGCTTCTCGCGGGCGTCGACAATGGCGTACAGCGAAATAAGTTTCGGGATATTCAGCGATGGGTGCAGTGTGACGACGGCCGGCAGATTGACTTCGAGGACTTCGAGCGATCTGGGAAGTTTCCGCGTGATTCGGACGCCGCCATCGACTAGGTCGAGGCTGGTGACGAGGGTTGCTTGGGCGATGTCAAGCGCACCGGCAAGCCGAGGTCCGGCCTCGCCGTCACCCATCAGGATCAGGTCTGGCGACTCGCGGCGTGCGATCTCGACGAGGGCGTTTGCGAGAGTGCGATCGTCGACGGCGGCGTCGACCAGGTATCCTCGGCCCGCGCCGCGGGCAAGAGCCGAGAGCAGATGTGCGTCGTCGGTCGAGACGGCGATGACCTCGGCATCCAACTCGACGGCTCGGTCGACCGCGACTTCGTCGCCCGGGTTCGCGATCCAGCGGACGACGTCGACATGGCCGTTTGCGTCGACGCGGATCGGTCGATCAGGGTCCGGGATCTGCCTGACAAGGACAATAATCTTCATTGACCGTCCTCCCTCATTGAGATTATTCATCAAAAGTGGAAAAACATCATATGCTAGCTTACTAGCGGCACTCATGATAGATCCGTACCCAATTCAGGGTACGTTGCAGCAATCCGCTACGTATAAGAAAAAGTGGGCTCCAATGAAGGAGTAATGTGCATGTCACTTACGGACATTTTGATTCCGCAACTCGGTGAAGGCTTGCAGGAAGTCGTTCTGCTGACGGTAAATAAGAAGCCCGGCGACTATGTGAAGCGGGACGAGTTGCTTTACAGCATGGAAACGGATAAGGCCGTGATGGAGGTGGAGTCCCCTTACGAGGGTGTTCTCACCGAATGGCTGGCGACTGAAGGAGCGGTGCTGGCAATTGGCGCGACTGTGGCCCGCATGGAGACGGATGCGACTGCGGCGAGCGCGGTTGCCGAGCCGTCGACGTCCACGAACGGCCATGTGCCGCCGTCGACCGAGTCGACCCAGATCCAGATCCCGCCGCGAACGCGGGCGCACGCCAAGGAACACGGGGTGAGCGACGAAGAGTTGCGATCGATCCCGGCTCCGAGCGGGAAGCTGATGCCCGCGGACGTTGATGCGTACCTAGCGACGCGAGCCTCGGATATTAAACCAGAGGCCAAATGGCCCGCGGCCATTGAAGAAAAGGGATTTGTCGACCGGCCGCTGTCACAGCAGCAGCGTTTGTTTGTCCATCGGCTC
>Ga0207705_10002184_pt1 | contig 15136 bp, 15 predicted proteins | sample KBSC13metaG_FD_184314 | JGI IMG/M metagenome (GOLD analysis project Ga0207705, IMG submission 184314) | Corn rhizosphere microbial communities from Kellogg Biological Station, Michigan, USA - KBS C1-3 metaG (SPAdes) (version 2) | ecosystem: Host-associated > Plants > Roots > Rhizosphere > Soil ...
CTCATCGATCCTGGCCGTGTTCGGCCAATGATCTATGACGGTGCGGTTCCGGCCCTCGCGCTTGGCCTGGTAGAGCGAGCGGTCGGCCCGTTCCATCGCATCGCGCAGGCTCAGCGTATCGCTGCTGAGCTGCGCCACGCCGAAGCTGGCGGTGATCGACGGCAACCCCACCCCATCCTCATTGGGCAAGGCCACCAGCCCGCGCACATGTTCGACGCGCTGGTACAGTTCGAGCGCATCGACCCCGATCGCGAGCAGCACGAATTCCTCGCCGCCCAGCCGCGCGAGCAGGTCGCCCGGGCGGATCGCGGTGCCGAGCAATTTGGCGAACTGGATCAGCACCTTGTCGCCGGTATTGTGCCCGTAGCAATCGTTGATCGCCTTGAAGCTGTCGATATCGGCGATCGCCACCGCCGCACGGTCGCGCCCTTCCACCTCCAGTCTGGCGAGCAGATGCGGCGCCGCCTCGTCGAAGCCGCGCCGGTTCCACACGCCGGTCAGCGGATCGGTCCGCGCCAGCCGTTCGAGCACGATCCCGAAATCCTGGTTGAGCAACAGCACCGTGACCAGCCCAAGCCCGACATAGGCCGCCGCCGATCCCAGCGCGATGAACGAGATCGCCTGATTTGTCTCATGCTCGATGAAGACCAGCCCGACCACCAGGACTAGGTTCGCCACGGCGAAGCTCGCCAGCAATATGGTCGCATACCAGTCGAAACGCTGCTTGCGCGACCGGCGCGGCCCGACCGCGACCGCGGCGAGCAACAGCCCGATCCCGTTGAGCAAGGCGACCGTGGCGGGGATTTGCTGCCGCATCACCGGCTCCAGATCCTGCAATAGGCTGATCGACAGCGCGATGCCCGTCCAGATCGCTCCCAGCGCCGCCGCACGATCGGGCCGGCCGCCACGCTGGCGCAGGCCGTGGACCAACAGCAACGCCGCCGCTAGCCAGCACAAACTGGGGGTCGCCCCCGGCAGTGGCGCCACGTTGAGAACGAAGGTCGTGCCCAGCACCGACAGCCAGCCGACCATGATTGCCGCGAAGGCCGCGCCCCAACTCATGGCATGCGTCGCCTCGCGCCGCCGCCGCCAGATGGCCAGCAGCGCGCCCGCAAACAGCCCGCTTATCACCAGCGGGGTGCACAGGATGGCGACCAGAATCATGGGGGCTACGCCGCGACGATCCTAGCCTGACGCCGAACCGGCGCGCATGGCGGTCGCCATGGCGCTGCTGTCCGCTTTACAGACCATGAGTCCCTTATACGCCCAAGTCGTTAAGAGGCTGTCACGATCCGCATCCGAACCGGATTCGAGGCAAGATTCTGAAATGTAAAACATCACCCACGCAAACTCCCCCCATTTAGAGTTTGCGTATGAGGGAGAGCGTGTAAGCGGGTTCAGGTCAAGATGGTAAGAGCCGCGTTAACCACTAATCTTGCGAGAGAAATTGGAGGATGGACTTCCCCAGGCTCGGTTGGAGCACCGAAGTCATGTGGTTGCCCGCAATCTCGACCAGTTCACCTTGCGGCAGCAAAGCCGCAAGGTCGGCCGACGATCCATTGTCGTGATCGTCTACCCCCGAAAGGACCAACGTCGGGGTCGCGATCGCCCCAATCTGTTCGCGCGATGTCGCCACGAACGTGTCGAGCAGGGGCAGCATCGCCAGCGGATCGCCGCCGGTCGTCTTGAGGAAAGCTTCGGCCATCCACGCGCCCGATCCGCGCGTATGCATCCCCAGCCCGTTCAGCACGTGCCGGAAGAAATCGCGGCGCTTGTTGGGGTCGAGGATGCCCTCCAGTCCCATCCCCGAGAGGATCGCCTTGCGTGGCCCCGCGCCGCGCACCAGCATGCGTAGAACGGTCCGCCCACCGAGCGAGTAACCGCCTAAATCATAATCGGTTAGGCCGAGATGTTGAATCAAGGTCTCACCATCGTCGGCGAGCACATCAGGCGGGTAGAAGGCCGTATCATGCGGCGCCGCGCTCATTCCGTGCCCGCGCAGGTCGGGCATGATCACGCGATAGCCCGCATCGGCCAGCAACTGGGCATGACCGTAGCGGATCCAGTTGACCCAGCCGTTCGAGAACAGCCCGTGGATCAGCACCACCGGCCGCCCCGCCCCCATTTCGCGATAGGCCAGATCGAGCCCGTCATGGCTTTTGAAGTACGTGACGGGGAAATCAGTCGGGGAGCTTGCCAATGCTTTTCATCCAGCGTTCGGTGACATTGGGATTCTGGTCCGAGCGATAGCCCGGCAGATGTGACGTGTCCTGCCAGGCTGGCAGGATGCTTTCGGTCGCATAATTGTGAACCGGGCGGAAAGCCGTCGGATCGTCGAACGAACCGACCGTCAGGTCCATCTTGGTCGCGCCTTCGACGAACTTGAAGCCGAGCGGTGTCCCGCACGCAGAGCAGAAAGGCCGCTCCGCGATGGGCGAGGAGCGATACCAATCGGGCGCGGTCTCCCAGCTAAGCCTGTCGAGATGCACGCTCACGAAGGCTATCGACGCCCCGCCCGTTGCGTGGCGGCACATCTTGCAATGGCAGAGATAGGCATCGTCATTGTCGATCGTCACCCGATAGCGGATGCGTCGGCATTGGCAGCCGCCGGTCATGTCCTTGGCCATGGCCGCGCGTTGGCACCGTGCGCCGGCGCTGGCAAGTCGGGCCGCGCCGTGCCACGGCGAGAGCATGGCCTCTCCTGCTCAATATGACGCGATCATCCTCGGCGCCGGCGGCGCGGGTTTGATGTGCGCCGCGGTCGCGGGCCAGCGGGGGCGGCGCGTGCTGCTGATCGACCATGCGCCTGAGGCCGGTCGCAAGATCCTGATCTCGGGCGGCGGGCGCTGCAATTTCACCAATCTCTACGTCGCACCCGACCGGTATCTAAGCGCCAACCCCCATTTCGCGCGCTCCGCGCTCAGCCGCTACACCGCCGCCGACTTCATCGCTTTGGTCGATCGCTACGGCATCGCCTGGCATGAAAAGACGCTCGGCCAGCTCTTCTGCGACGGTTCCGCCAAACAGATCGTGGCGATGCTGCTCGACGAATGCGCCGCGGGCGGGGTAGCGCTCCATCTCGGCCTCCCGATCGGCGGCGTCAGCCATGCTAATGGCCGCTACAAGATCGATTATGGCGAGCGCAGCGCAACCGCACCCGCCCTCGTGATCGCGACCGGTGGCCCCTCCATTCCGAAACTCGGGGCGACCGGTTTCGCTTATGATCTCGCGCGCCAGTTCGGGCTCAAGGTGGTCGAGCCCCGCCCCGCTTTGGTGCCGCTGACCCTGGCCCAGGACGATGCCCTGTTTCATTCGCTCGCGGGCGTCGCAGCCCCGGTGGTAGCGCGCGCGGGCGGCGCCAGCTTCGCCGAGGCAGCGCTTTTTACACATCGTGGCCTGTCCGGCCCCGCCATTCTCCAGATATCGTCCTACTGGCGGCATGGCGAGCCGATCGGGATCGACTTCCTGCCGGACCAGGCCGGCTGGCTGCTCGCCGCCAAGCGCGCGCGCCCGCGCGCGAGCGTGCAATCCGTGCTGGGCGATCTCCTGCCCGACCGCCTCGCCGAAGCGCTCGCAAAACGGATCGCACTTCCCGGCGCGCTCGACGAGAAACGCGATGCGGTGCTCGCCGAAGTCGAGGCGCGCCTCGCCGATTGGCAATTCCACCCCAATGGCACCGAAGGCTTCGCCAAGGCCGAAGTCACCGTCGGCGGCATCTCGACCGACGGCCTTTCCTCCAAGACGATGGAAGCGCGCAAAGTCCCCGGCCTCTACGCGATCGGCGAGGCGGTCGACGTCACCGGTTGGCTCGGCGGCTACAATTTCCAATGGGCCTGGGCCAGCGGCTGGGCCGCGGGGCAAAGCCTGTAAAGCCCTCTTCCGCTTGCGGAGAGGGCTTAGCGCCCGAGCCCCAGCGCCTTGGCCATTTCCTCGGGCGGCGCGGCTTCCTCGAAGGTCAGCACGCCCTCCGGCAATTCCAGCCAGGGCTGCTTGCTCTTCACCCAGATATGCACCGTTACGACCAGTTCTTTCGACCGGTCGAGCGTGCCCGCGCGGATCACCGCCACGCCCGGCCGCGCGCTGTTGGTGTTGAAGATGCGCGTGTGACAGACCTCGCACATGCGCTGGCGCGAGATGCGCCCACTTGGCGATGTCAACTCGAAGATCGTGATCGGCCCCGACGCCTCGACCGCGTCCTCGGGCACCAGCACCTGCTGGCTGAACGCGCTCCCGCTCCAGGTCTGGCAGTCGGTGCAATGGCAGGCATAGGTCGACGGCAGATCGTCGAGCGCGAGCGTGTACCGCACCGCGCCACACCGGCATCCGCCGCCAACCGTCATGCCTTGGTCCTTACGCCGCTTTCTTGAGGTGCCGACGGCCGAGCAGCTCCGCGATCTGCACCGCGTTCAGCGCCGCGCCCTTGCGCAGATTGTCGCTGACGCACCACAGGCTGAGCCCGTTGTCGATCGTCGAATCCTCGCGCACGCGGCTGACATAGGTCGCATATTCGCCGACGCACTCGATCGGGGTGACGTAGCCGCCATCCTCATGTTTATCGACCAGCATCACGCCGGGAGCCTCGCGCAGGATCGATTTGGCCTTGGCCGCCGAAATCTCGTCCTCGAACTCGATATTGATCGCTTCCGAATGGCCGACGAACACGGGCACGCGCACGCAGGTCGCGGTCACCTTGATCTTGGGATCGAGGATCTTCTTGGTCTCGACCACCATCTTCCACTCTTCCTTGGTCGAGCCGTCGTCGAGGAAGCTGTCGATGTGCGGGATCACGTTGAACGCGATCTGCTTGGTGAACTTCTTGGGCTCGGCCGGATCGCCGACGAAGATGTTGCGGCTCTGCTCGAACAGCTCGTCCATGCCGGCCTTCCCCGCGCCGGATACCGACTGATAGGTCGCGACCACGACGCGCTTGATCTTCGCCGCATCGTGCAGCGGCTTCAGCGCCACCACCATCTGCGCGGTCGAGCAGTTCGGATTGGCGATGATGTTCTTGCGGGTATAGCCCGAAATCGCCTCGGGATTGACCTCGGGCACGATAAGCGGAACGTCCGGGTCCATCCGGTAGAGCGAGCTGTTGTCGATCACGGTGCAGCCGGCGGCCGCCGCGATCGGCGCATATTTCTTGGTCGCTTCCGAACCGATCGCGAACAGGGCCATGTCCCAGCCCGCCCAGTCGAAATGCTCGATATTCTTGACGGTCAGGGTTTTGCCGGTCTCGCCGAAATCAATCACGTCACCAGCAGACCGCGAGGATGCCAGCACGGCAATCTCGTCCGCGGGAAACTCCCGCTCCGCCAGGATGTTGAGCATTTCACGACCGACATTGCCGGTCGCGCCTGCGACGACGACACGATAACCCATTTCAAACTCCTTTGACGGGGGCGGCTTTAAGCCTAACCGCGCCCTTGTCCAGCGATCCGCACCCGAGGAAATCTTGGCACGACGAAAATCCACCGATAGCGGGGCCAGTGTCGGCCTCGAGGGTCGAAGGCTCTATTTCGCGGTCGCCGCGATCAGCCTGGGCACGATGCTCACCATCATCGATGGCGCGATCGCGACCGTGGCGCTGCCGACGATCGCGCACGATCTGCGCGTCGACAACAGCTCCGCCGTGATGGTCGTGACCGTCTACCAGTTGGTGCTGGTGATGGCGCTGCTACCTTTCTCCGCACTGGGCGACCGGATCGGCCTCAAACGCCTCTATCAGGGCGGCCAGCTCGTATTCACCATCGCGACCGTGCTGTGCTTCTTCGCGCACAGCCTGGGTTTCCTGCTGGTGGTGCGCGCGCTGCAGGCGGTCGGTGCCGCCGCCGCTCTGTCGGTGATGGCGGCGATGATAAGGCGCGTATACCCGGCCCAGCATCTCGGCCGAGGGCTCGGCCTCAACAATATCATGGGCTCGGTCTCGGGCGCGCTTGCCCCGACTGCGGGCGGCCTGATCCTTGCGGTAGCACCCTGGCCATGGGTGTTCGCCGCCGCCGCCCCCTTCGCGGTGCTTAGCCTCGCGCTCGGCCGCTGGGCGCTTCCCGACGTGCCGCCGCGGCCGGGCAGCTATAACCTCGCCGGTGCGATGCTGAACATGGCGACCTTCGGCCTGTTCATCTCGGGCCTCGAAGCCTTGGTCCACGGCAGCAGCCCGGTCGTCAGCGGCGCGGTGGTCGCGATCGGGCTGTTGTTCGGCGTTATCCTCGTCCTGCACGAGCGCAAGGAGCCCGTCCCGATCCTGCCCGTCGATCTGCTCGCGCGACCGGTCCTTTCGCTGTCAGTCGCGGGCGCCTTCACCGCATTCTTCGCCTCGCAGCTCATCACGCTGTCGCTGCCCTTCCGGCTCCAGCATGCCTACGGCTTCCTGCCGAGCGAGGTCGGCGCGATGATTGCGCCATGGCCGCTCACCACCATGATCGTGGCGCCAGTCGCGGGAACCCTGTCCGACCGCTACCCCGCCGGGTTGTTGGGCGGGATCGGCATGACCATCGCAACCGTGGCGGCCGCCCTGCTCGCCTTCCTGCCCGCACATCCTCAATATTTCGATGTCGCGTGGCGTATGGCTTTGTGCGGCGCGGGCTTCGGCCTGTTCCTGTCGCCCAATGCGCGGCTGATCGTGGGCTCGGCCCCGCGCGACCGCGCCGCCTCGGCCGGCGGACTCGTTTCGACCACGCGCCTGGTCGGCCAGACGATGGGCGCGACCGGCGTTGCGACCATGCTCGCGCTCGGCTTCGGCAAAACGCCCGGTCCCGCTTTCGTCGCGGGATGCCTGACGATCGTCGCCGGTCTGCTCAGCGTGTCGCGCCTGCGTCCGTCGATGCGCAACCCGACCGCGCACGAGACCAGCGTGGCGCAACCGGGCAGCCATGGCGACGTTGGCGCGGCATAGGATACTCGGCCCTCAAGGAGACGGATATGCCCACGATCAAGACGCGCGACGGTGTCGACCTCTACGTCAAGGATTGGGGCGGCGGCCTGCCGGTCGTCCTGATTCACGGCTGGCCGCTCAACGCGGATAGCTGGGAGGATCAGGCGCTCGCGCTCGCCGAGGCGGGCCATCGCGTGATCGCCTATGACCGGCGCGGCTTCGGTCGGTCCGGCCAGCCCTGGAACGGTTACGATTACAATACATTGGCGGACGATCTTGCCGATGTGCTCGAAGCGACCGATGCGCGCGATGCGGCGATTTTCGGCTTCTCGATGGGCGGCGGTGAGGTCGCGCGCTACATGGCGCGCCATGACGGCAAAGGGGTGCGCGCGGCGGGCCTGATCGCCTCGGTCGTTCCCTACATGCTCAAGGACGCGACCAACCCCGACGGTCTCCATCCGCAGATGATCGAGGATCAGATGAAGGCGCCGATCCGCGCGGATCGCCCCAGCTTCTTCGCGCAATTCGCCAAATATTTTTACGGCGTCGGCTACATCACCAGCCCGGTCAGCCATGAGGTGCTCCACAATTTCGAGCATATGGCCGCGCAAGGCAGCATCAAGGCGATCCTCGATTGCATCGACGCTTTTACCAGCACAGATTTCCGCCCCGATCTGGCGAGCTTCACCGTGCCGACCCTGATCGTCCACGGCACGTCCGACCAGACCGTCCCGATCGACATCTCCGCCCGCGCCGCCGCCCGCGGCATCCCCGAAGCGACCTTCATCGAATATGAGGGCGAACCGCACGGCCTGACCGTCACAGCCAAGGACCGGCTCAGCGCCGATATGCTCACCTTCCTGGGCCGCTGAACCGGGAAAGTTGACGGCCCGCAACAAAACCCCCCCGAAAGGCCAGTTTCCGGGGTTGCGGGCCACCTTAACCGACGCCTAGAGCCTGCGGCATGACGAAGACGGCATCCCCCTTCTCGTTCCGCGATTTCCGATTCTACTGGGCCGCCCGTTTCTCCACCACGATCGCGCAGAATGCGATGGTGGTGGTGATCGGCTGGCAGGTTTACGACATATCGCGCGGCGTTCTGCACATGAGCCCGAAGGAAGCCGCCTTCCAATTGGGCATGGTCGGCGTCGCGCAATTCCTGCCGCTGGCCGCGCTCACGCTGATCACCGGCTGGACCGCCGACCGTATCGATCGGCGCTGGATCGGCCGGATCGTCATGCTGCTCGAGGGGCTGTGCGCCGCCTGGCTCGCCTATCTTGCGATGCGCGGTACGACCACGCTTGCCGCCATCTACGTCGTGGCGGTGCTGCTCGGCATCTGCCGCGCTTTCGCCAATCCCGCGATCGGCGCACTGGCGCCCAACTTGGTCCCTCCAGAGGTGCTGCCCACCGCGATCGCCGCTTCCTCCATCGCCTGGCAGACGGGCGCGATCGCGGGGCCGGCGCTTGGCGGCTACCTCTATGCCGCCGCGCACGGCGCGCCCTACATCGTCTCGGGCCTGCTATTCCTGGCCTCGGCCGCGTCGCTGATGTTCATCCGCCCGATCCCCAGGACGACGCTCGACCGCAAGGCCAAACCCTGGCGGCAGATGATCGACGGGCTCCATTATGTCCGCAAGAACCGCGTCGTGCTGAGCGCGATCAGCCTCGATCTGTTCGCGGTACTGCTCGGCGGCGCGACCGCGATGCTGCCTATCTATGCGCGCGACATCCTTCAGGTTGGCTCGTCCGGCCTCGGCCATCTGCGCGCCGCGCCAGCGGTCGGTTCGGCCGCAATGGCTTTCTATTTCTCGGTCCGTCCGCTCAGGCACAATGTCGGCGTGAAGATGCTGTTCGCCGTGGCGATGTTCGGCGCCTGCACGGTCGGCTTCGGCCTGTCGCGTTCGATGCCATTCTCGCTCGCCTGCCTGGCCGTGCTCGGCGCATGCGATATGCTATCGGTGTATGTCCGCCAGTCCTTGATCCAGATTTGGACGCCCAACGAGATGCGCGGCCGTGTCGGGGCGGTCTCGACCCTCTTCATCTCGGGCTCGAACGAATTGGGCGAGGCGGAAAGCGGCCTGCTTGCCGCCCTTATCGGCGCGGTCCCCGCAGTCGTCCTGGGCGGCTTCGGCGCCATAGGCGTCACATTGTTATGGTCTCGTCTGTTCCCTGAACTGGTCCAGGCGCGTACGTTCGATCCACCCAAGACGCTCGAAAACATTCCCGGCAAGGAGATTGCGGCATGAAGGCGAACAACGTTCTCGAGACGATCGGCAACACCCCGCACATCCGCGTGCAGCGCCTGTTCGGTTCGGAAGAAGTGTGGATCAAGTCGGAGCGCTCCAACCCCGGCGGGTCGATCAAGGACCGCATCGCGCTGGCGATGATCGAGGCGGCCGAGAAATCGGGCGACCTCCAGCCGGGTGGCACGATCGTCGAGCCGACTTCGGGCAATACCGGCGTCGGCCTGGCGATGGTCGCCGCGGTCAAGGGCTACAAGCTCGTCCTTGTCATGCCGGAGAGCATGTCGCTCGAACGCCGCCGCCTGATGCTGGCCTACGGCGCGCGCTTCGATCTCACCCCGCGCGAGAAGGGCATGAAGGGCTCGATCGAGCGCGCGCTTGAGATCGTCGCCGAGACCCCCGGCTCCTGGATGCCGCAGCAGTTCGAAAATCCGGCGAACGTCGACATCCACCACCGCACCACCGCGCAGGAGATCCTCAGGGACTTCCGCGACACCCCGCTCGACATGATCATCTCGGGCGTGGGCACAGGCGGCCACATCACCGGCGTCGGCGAAGTTCTCAAGAAGGAATGGCCGAACCTCAAGGTGTTCGCGGTCGAGCCGACCTCGTCGCCGGTGATCTCGGGCGGCCAGCCCGGCCCGCACGCAATCCAGGGCATCGGCGCTGGCTTCATCCCCGCCAACCTCCACACCAGCGTGCTCGACGGCGCGATCCTGGTCGATCCCAACGATGCCAAGGAATATGCCCGCCGCTCGGCGCGCGAGGAGGGCTTGCTGGTCGGCATCTCCTCGGGCGCGACCCTCGCCGCGATCGCGCAGAAGCTCAAGGAAGCGCCGGGCGCGCGTATCCTCGGTTTCAACTACGACACGGGCGAGCGTTATCTTTCGGTGCCGGACTTCCTGCCCGAATAAGGTTTCGGCCCGCGGCAGGCTCGTTTTGCGCGCGGGCACGGAGGTTCGCGCCGATCTGTATCGTTCGCTGTCGGTTGCCGGCCCAGTTCCACGGCAGGCTGACCGGGTGATATTCAGAGCAAGTGCGTAATGAGCTTGTAAAGTCCGAAAATTGCGAACCAGCAGCCGCTGGCACTGACGACGATAAAGCTTACCCGCGCCAATGGGGGCCAGCGCTCGGCTGACGTGGGCGGCGCGACGCGGCCAGCGGCCGAAAGTAACGCTTCAGTCTCCATACTCTGGAGACTGGGGAAATTGCCCCACACCACATTGCTCTGGCGCAGTTTCGAATGGACCAGTTGCGACGGCAACGGCTCGGTAAACGTGCAGTCGTACAGATGACCTTCCCGCCAGACGACTCTCGCCGAAACTTTGCCGAGATCTGCAATTTCGAACATGACATCCGAGCCGACCGGAATCGCGTGGTAGGATTCAACGAGCAGGCCTTCGGACGACAGATTATGAACGACGATGTTGTGCGGCTCCAGCACCAGCGGTGTCAGGCTGCCGGTTAGATGCGTCCGGCTGCGTGGTAGCGGGGTCTCCTCGGTACTGTCATACAGCCGGGCACTAAAGGACATGTCCGTTTCCCTTCTCTTGCCAACATTATGGCTAAAAAAGTCGGACAAATCCAGAGGTTTGCCCTCTTCGCACCCGCAAAAAACAACCGAATTTGTATCGTGATTAGACGCAATATGCACAAAATTGGGATGGCTTGGAATTTTGCGCCGCAGCAAACATCCAATCTGGCTTATCTTATAAAATCTGTTCGTGAATTATCTTGGTTAATATTCATTCATACATCCGCAATTATTGCGGCGTCGAGGCTCGTTTTTTGGCGGTAGCGATGAATCGGGGTGGGGTGCGGACAAGCTGAGTCTCGCGCCGAGTTAGCGTCGGACTTTCAGGCGGAGCCGGACTTCCTGCCGGAATGATCCAGCCGGACATGCTGGCCCAGCGATAGCCGGCAGTCTCCGCCGTCAAAGATGGAAGAGCGCGACGGGCGCAAGCGCGAAACCGATGGCCGCCAGTTGGCATACCAGCTTCCCGGTCGTCGACCGCAACCTTGTCCGCTCCGAAGTCCATAGAAACAGTGCGATAATCGGTATTTGGACGGCGATCATAAGCTGGAAAAGGTGCGCCGCGGCACCTTCATCAGGCAGGTGACGCTCCCAATCCGTCGCAACGACGATCAGCACGAGCACCAGCGCTAAGCCGGACAGGACGAAGGGTGCGATCCCGGCCCAACGATTGATCCCTATACGTGTCATAGAACACCTCCGATCGAGGTCATGACCGATTTACGCGGCGAAGGCCCGTCAAGCTTTTGTGAAATTCCAGTGCAGATGCGCAGCATCGCTGTCCGTCCGGTTATGCCCGCGGGTGCGCGTTGCGGTAGATGTCGAGCAGGTGCGCGGTATCGACCCCCGTATAGACCTGGGTCGAGGACAGGCTGGCATGACCCAATAATTCCTGCAGCGAGCGCAGGTCCGCGCCGCGGCCCAGCAAATGCGTCGCGAAACTGTGGCGCAATGCATGCGGCGTGGTGCGCTCCCCCAGCCCCAACCGCGCCCGCGCGCCCCGCACCGCGCGGCGGATGATGTCGGCCGATAACGGCCCGCCCTTGGCGCCGCGAAAGATCGGCAAATCGCGGCTGACGCCCCAGGGATTTGCCTCCAGGTACAGCTCGATCGCTTCGCGCACAGGCGCAAGCAGCGGCACGACCCGCGTCTTGGCGCGCTTGCCGGTCACGATCAGCGTATCGCCGAGCGGCAGCACCGCCCCGGTCAGCGCCATCGCCTCCCCCACACGCAGGCCCGCGCCGTAGAGCAACAGCAGCACCGCTTTATCGCGCAGCCCGATCCAGGGTTCGGCCCCCTCATCCTCGGCGTCGTCCGCAATCGCGATCGCGTCGGCGGGCGAGATCGGGCGCGGCACGCCCTTCTTGACGCGCGGCCCTTTGAGGCGCGGCGGCAAGGCCGCCCCCTGCCCCTTCGCCACAAATGCCAGGAAACCGCGCACCGCGGACAATTCGCGCGCGGCCGAGGCATTGGCGAGCCCGTCCAGCCGGCGCGCGGCAAGGAAGGCTCGCAGTTCGGCTGCGTCGGCGCAGACGAGATCGGAGGCGGAGATGGAGGCAGCGCGATGCTGGCCGAGGAAATGGATCAGCCGGCGCGCGGTCGCGCCATAGGCCCGGATCGTATGTTCGGAACGCCGCCGTCCCCCACGCAAATGGCTTTCCCAGGCGACCGCGTCGGCAAAGGCGGGGTGTGTGTCGAGAGTTAGCGGGCGGGCCACCGCTCCAGCATATGCGAAACCGCCTGGCCCAGGAAGCGCAGCAAACGCGCGCCGTGGCGGCCCTCGATCGCGGGCGCCTCGCTTTGCCCGAGCACGATCAGGCCGCCGCCCGAGAAACTGTCGAGCCGAATCAACGCCTCGCTATGGATCGCTTCGCACGCCGCGCCGAACAGAGGATGTCCACGTCCGACCTTGCGCATCTCGACCGGGCGCATCATGTCCGCCATCCGCTCGACCAGCCGCGGCTCGACCGCGCGCATGCCGTCGCGATTGGCGCGGAACGCCTCCCCGTCATGGCTCCAAGCAAACGCCACTTCATCCACGCGCAGCAGCATCGGCCAGCGGCTGGTGATCACCGTCGCCAGCTCGCTCGGGCTGTCGCACGCGATCGCGGCCAGCACGGCTTCGTGGATCGACGACACCGCGCCGGCATGACCGCGCGCGAAGGCGATCAGATCCTCGTTGATCTCCTCGACTTCCGACACACGCTTGCGGAGAGTGGCGACGGCGCTGGGCTCGAAATCGATACGCTGCATGATGTCCACGTTACAGCGCGTTGGTTAAGGACCGGTTTGCCAAATCTGTCCGAGAGATGAACGGCAAACAGGTTGTGTTCTTCCTTGCCGTCACCCCGGCGAAAGCTGGGGTCCATCTCCCGCACCGCCTGCTCTCCGGCACGGTCAGGAGATGGATGCCAGCGTCCGCTGGCGTCACGGGAAGCGCTAAAGCGTCATCGTATAGACCATCTTGAGGACGTCGAACCGCGCTTGATTCCACGCAGTCGTCACCCCCTTGGCCGCATCGTCCAGCCCGTCGAGATGCCAGTGCCAGCCCGCGGCGAAGCCCAGGGCCTCCACTTGGGCGGGCAGATCGTGGATCAGCCGCAAATGTGTGCCGAGCGGGTCCGCTTCCAGCGTGATCAGCACATAACTGTCCTCGCCGGCGGCACTTTCGGTCCAGGTGAAGCCGAAGCGGTGCGGTGGGTCGAAATCCGTCACCACGCCCACCATGCGATGATCGAAGCGCGGGAAATAGAGTTTGAGGCAGCCGTCGACATGCGGCTCGATGTCGATCTCCGCCTGCCACCAGCGCGCCATCCCCTCGGGCGTGGTCAGCGCGTCCCATACTTTCTCGGGCGGGTGGCGCAGGATGCGGTCGAAAGTCAGCAATTGCCGATCGCCCTGGACCGCGCGCCGCCCGTCGCGCGTCGCCTCCGGCCCGAACTGCTCGGCATAGCTGTCGCGCAGCGCCCGCCAGTCGGCTGGCTCGGGCGTATCCCCCAGCGACTTGGCGAGCGATTCGAGCAGCATCGTCCACCCCGCCCCGGTGCGCGGCGCTTCCTCGAAGACAGGCAGGAAATGGGTCAACGTCAGCCGCGTACCGCCGTCTCTTTCCTCCAGCGCCCAGCGCACGCGCCCGTGCGGAGGGACATTTTCGAACCAGCTATGCTCGATCAGATGCGGCGGCTCGTAGCGCAAGACATGCGCACGGCTCTCCATCGCGCTATTGCCGAAGCGATAGTCGAAATGCGCACCCTCGTGCAGCGCGGCGCCCTCGTCGCCCAGCCATTCGACCCCCATCCAGTCGGCGATCCGCGCGGGCGTCGAGACCGCCGCCCACACCCGCTCGATCGGATGCGGATAGATGCGCGTCAGCACAAGCGTGCGGTCGGAGACGGAATAAGCGGCCTCAGTCATGTCATTGCTCCCGATCGAGATGCGCGCCGAGCGCGTCGAGCTTGCCGCTCCAGAAGGCGCGATAGGGCGCGAGCCATTGGTCGAGCGCGGCAAAGGGCTCGGGCCGGAGCGAATAGATGCGCCTTTGCCCCTCGCCCCTGACCTCCACCAATCCGGCTTCGCGCAGCAATTTGAGATGCTTCGAAACGCCGGGCTGGCTGATCCGCATCGCCTCGACGATCTCGCCCGCGGCGCGGTCGCGCTCTCGCAGCAGATCCAGAATCTGTCGGCGCCCCGGGTCGGCGAGCATGTCGAACAGCGACTCCATGCCGCATATATCGCTATTTGGTTATATAACTGTCAAGCTATTCTTTTATACGTAGCCATAGACTCGCATATGCTCGCCGCACGCCTCGTCGATCATCCCCAGCGCTTCAGGCTCGAGCTTGCCCGTCCACCCCCCGGCGATGCCTTTCCACAGGAAAGATGTTGGATGTTCCTCGCCCGGCTTGCGTCCGCTCATCGCCTCGAACGAAGTGGCCGCGACGATTTGTTCGGTGAGCGTCGTATCGTCGCGTACACCCAGGAACTGGAATATCCGGCGTGCCGCCTCGCCAGGATCGGCAAGCATATCCTCGTAGCGCACCGTATGCAGTATACCGGGGTTCTCGGCCTCGAAGGCCACAACCGCGGTGACCGTGTCCCGCCAGACCTTGCCCGAATCCTTGACGAACTGAATGCGCGCGGCGCTGCCCTCCGCCACGCGATCCTCATGGCCGGTGCGGCGCGCATGGTGCATGCGCGACATCGTGACATCGCGCGGATCGCGCAGGATGTTGATGAAGCGCGCCTCCGGAAACAGCCGCAGCAACGACGGAAGCTCGCGCGCATAACGCGGTGTCTTGTCGCCGACCTGGAGTATCTCCGGCCCCGGATTGCGGCTCAGCAACCGTTCGAGGATGAAGCCGCGCGCCAGCCGGTCGAAATCGGCCTGCGTAATTTGGGGGTAATACGGCTTCCCTTCATAAACCCCGCTCGCGATCGCCTTCAGCTGGCGGTCATAGCCGCGCAGCACCTCGGCCAGCGGCACGCT
>Ga0207705_10002190_pt1 | contig 15106 bp, 12 predicted proteins | sample KBSC13metaG_FD_184314 | JGI IMG/M metagenome (GOLD analysis project Ga0207705, IMG submission 184314) | Corn rhizosphere microbial communities from Kellogg Biological Station, Michigan, USA - KBS C1-3 metaG (SPAdes) (version 2) | ecosystem: Host-associated > Plants > Roots > Rhizosphere > Soil ...
CCGCCATCTCGTGGCCCACGCTCGCCGTGGGCGCCACCCTCATCGCGCTCATCGCGCTGGGCAAGCGGTGGAAGCCTGCGGTGCCGTGGGCGCTCATCGGCATCGCGCTCGCGGTTGCCGCGACGGCGTTGCTCGGCCTGGAGCGCGCGGGCGTCGAGACGGCGGGTGCGCTGCACGGCGGGTTGCGGGCGCCGCACCTGCCGCCGCTCGACCTTGCGATGGACGTGTGGCCCGCCGCCGCGGGGGTGGCCCTCATGAGCTTCACCGAATCGATCGCCGCCGGGCGCGCGTTCGTCTCCGGCTCCGATCCCCGACCCGCCCCCAATCGTGAAGCGCTTGCGATCGGGGCGGCGAACATCGCGGGCGCGCTCTTCGGCGGCATGCCCGCGGGCGGCGGCACCACGCAGACCGCGGTCAACCGCAGCGCCGGGGCGCGCACCCAGCTCGCCGCGGTGGTCACCGCGGCCTGCGCGATCGCCGCCCTCGTGTGGCTGGCTCCCGTGATCGCGTTGCTGCCGCGCGCCGCGCTCGCCGCGGTCGTCGTCGTGTATTCGATCGGCTTGGTGAAGATGAGCGAATTTCGTGCGATCCGCTCCGTGCGCACCACCGAATTCCGCTGGGCGCTCATCGCGTTCGCCGGCGTGCTCATGCTGGGAACCCTCCGCGGCATCCTGGTGGCGATCGCCGCTTCGCTGCTGGCGATCATGCACCAGGCGAACAACCCGCCTCTGCACGAAATCGGCCGCAAGCGCGGCACGCACATCTACCGGCCCCGCTCCGACGAGCATCCGGGGGACGAGACCTGGCCGGGGCTGCTCGTGCTGCGGCCGGAGGGACGCCTCTATTTCGCGAATGCCGAGCACGTGAGCGATCGCATGCGCGAGTCGTTCGAAAGGGCCGGCCCGCGCGTGGTGATCATCGACATGCGCGCGGTGCTCGACATCGAATACACGGCGCTGATGATGCTCACCGCCGCAGAGGAGAACCTGCGCGACCAGGGCGTGGAGGTGTGGGTCGCGGCGATGACCCCGCAGGTCGACCGCGTCGTGCGCGACGCCGCGCTCGGCCGGCGTCTCGGCGCCCATCGCATTTTTCCCAGCCTGCAGCTCGCCGTCGAAGCCTACGAGCAGCGCGCCCGGTCCGACGAAGGCAAGGCGGCATGAAGCTGCACGCTGTCATTACCATTTCGGTCGCCGCGGTCGCGCTTTGCGCATGCGCGAGCCTCGGGCCGCCCAGCATCGCGCGCGATCGCATCGACTACGACCACGCGATCACCACGTCGTGGAAGCGCGCGATGCTCCTCAACATGGTGAAGCTGCGCTACGGGGACACGCCGATGTTCCTCGACGTGGCCTCCATCATCAACTCGTACACGATCGAGGGCCAGGTGAACGCGGGCGGCTCGTGGCTCTCCGGCGGCGGGCCCACCGCGTCCAGCCTGAGCGGCTTCGCGCATTACGCGGACAAGCCCACGATCACCTACAACCCGCTGCTGGGCGAGCGCTTCACGCGCAGCATGATGACGCCCCTGCAGCCCGGTGTCGTGGTCTCGCTCATCCAGTCGGGATGGTCCGCGGATGCGGTGATGCGCATGATGGTGAGCTCGGCCAACGGCGTGAACAACCGCTTCGGCGGAGGCAATCGCGCGCGCGGTGCGGATCCGGAATTCGCCGTGATCACGGGCGCGATGAAACGCATCCAGGCGTCCGCCGCGGTGGGCCTGCGCGTGGACAAGGGACCCGGCCAGGACCTCACGGTGCTGGTCCTGCACCGCCGCGACGAATCGCCGGAGCTCAAGCAGGACGTGCGAATGCTGCGCAGCGCGCTCGGCATCCGCGAGGACGCGAAGGAGATCCGCGTCGTGTATGCCTCGGTGCCGCGCAACGACCAGGAGCTGGCGCTGGTCACGCGCTCGATGCTGGAGATCCTGGTGGACCTCTCCTCGTACATCGACGTGCCCGAGGAGGACGTGAGGCAAGGCAAGGTCTCCCCGGTGCGGCATTTCGACAACGACGACTCCGAAGGCTATGCGCCCCTCATCCGCGTGCACAGCGCAGAGCGCGCGCCCGATGATGCATTCGTCTCCGTGCAGTACCACGGGCACTGGTTCTGGATCGACGAGCGCGACTATCCCTCGAAGGGCATCTTCTCGTTCGTGATGATGATCTTCTCGCTGATGGACAGCGCGCCTCCGCGCGGACAGCCCATCGTCACGGTTCCGGCGGGCTGAGCGCACGATGCACGCGACGCAGGCTTCGGCGGACCCGCGCGATTTCTCGATCGTGCTGGGCGGTCCGCTCTACCAGCTGCTGCGCCGCGCCCACATGGCGGGCGACGCGCTCGAGCTCGCACGCCGCCGCATCGTGGCCTTCGCGCTGATCGGCTGGTTGCCGCTCCTGATCCTGTCGCTGGCGCAGGGGCGTGCGTGGGGCACCGACGTCGCCGTGCCCTTCGTGAAGGACATCGAGGTGCATGTGCGCTTCCTCGTCGCGGTGCCGTTGCTGGTCGCCGCCGAGCTCCTGGTGCACATGCGATTGCGCCCCGTGGCGGGCGAGTTCCTGGTGCGCGGCCTGGTGCCCGAGGAATCCATCGCGCGATTCCGCGAATGCGTGCAGTCCGCGTTCCGGCTGCGCAACTCGATCGTCGCGGAAGTGCTGATGCTCGCCTTCGTCTACGGCGTCGGCGTGCCTTTCGTGTGGCGTCACTACGCCGGCCTCGATGTAGGCACCTGGTACGCCCAAGCCATGCCCACAGGACCGCGCCTGACCGCCGCCGGGCTCTGGTTCGCCTGCGTGAGCGTGCCGGTCTTCCAGTTCCTGCTGCTGCGCTGGTATTTCCGCATGTTCATCTGGACGCGGTTCTTGTGGCAGGTTTCGCGCATCCGCCTGTCCATTTCGGCCATGCACGGTGACGGGTCCGCCGGGCTCGCTTTCCTCAACGGGACCGTGTTCGCCTTCGTCCCGCTGCTGATGGCGCACGGCGCGCTCCTCGCCGGTGTCGTCGCCAATCGCATCTTCTACACGGGCGCCACGCTCATGGATGCGCGGATCGAGATCGCGGTCGTGGTCGTGTACCTGCTGATCCTCGTGCTGCTGCCGCTCACCGTGTTCGCGCCGCAAGTCAACGACGCCAAGCGGCACGCCTCGCGCATCTATGGGCGCCTCACGCAGCGCTACGTGCGCGACTTCGAGTCGAAGTGGCTCGCCGACGACATGCCCGTGCGCGACACGCCGCTGGGCGCGGGCGACATCCAGTCGCTGGCGGACCTGAACAATGCGCTCGCCCATGTCCGCGCGACCAAGACCATCCCGGTCACGCGCGAAGCGGTGGTGAAGCTCGCCCTCGCGACCCTGCTGCCGGTGGCGCCGCTCCTGCTCACCATGATCCCGGCCGAGGAGCTCGCCACGCGGCTGGTGAAGCTGCTGCTGTAGCGCTCGCCCCTAGCCCTTGGTCTTCCAGCTGCCATCGGGCTGGCGGCAGGCAGTCCCGTTCACTTTCTCGGGCTTGCCGTCCACGCTCGCATCGACGGTGAAATCGCGGCACGGGCCGGCGCTCGCCTCGTAGGTCTTGGTCGGCGTCATCGTGTACTTCGCTCCCGTGTCCGGGTTGGTCCACGACGTGTGCTGCCCGGTCGGCGTGCTCTCGAGCGCCTGCGCGGCCTTCAACTTGTCGGCCTCGTCCATCTTCGCCCCGATCTTGCCGCCGATGACGGCACCCGCGACGGTGCCGGCGATGATCGCGACGGTGCGCCCGGTTCCACCGCCGATGGTCGAGCCCACCACGCCGCCGACGACGGCGCCGGCGACGGTCCCCTTCTGCTCCTTGGTGGGCGGATTTTCACAAGCGGTGAGCGGGAGGATCGCGCACAGCGCGACCGCGAGCTTCGTGTTCATCATGGCGCCTCCGGGAGGTTCGGGTTGTCATCCAAAGCTACGCCGGCGCTCGGGGCCGCGCACTCGTCCCTTGGTGCCGCGCGCTCGATGCGCCGCGACGCGCTACGAAAAAAAACGGGCGGCCCGCGAGCCGCCCGAAACGCAACCCGCGATGGCGGGTGCAGCCCTCCACAAAGAGATGCCCCACGACCTACCTTCGGGATCCCGGCCGGGGGAGGAAGCCGGGAAGGCGCCGAAGTCGCGTCGCGGTCGCGTTTTTCCTTCTCAGCGTACGAGCGGAATGCGCTCGGCGATGTCGTAGCGTTGCAGCGTGCGCAGCTTGTTCTCGATCTGCATGTAGCGCACCGCCTTCTTCGGCGGGAGCACGTGCTGCATCTTGCGGAAATAACGCTCGCGCAGCTTCACCTCGTCGGTATCCGCGGCGAGGAAATCGCGCGCGATGCGCTTCGCGTTCGCGTCGGTCATCGTGGACTCGGCATTCACGTAGTCGAGGACCACGCGGTTCTGGCGATCGACGATCTTGTCGAGCTTCTGCTGGTACTCGTCGTAGAGCGGCCAGAAGCGCTTCGCCTCGTCCCCCGTGAGTTGCATGTTCTTCTCGACCAGTCCCCGCTTGTCGGTGCGCGCTTCCTTGCGGACGCTGTCCGCGGTCTGGCCCGAAGCGCCGGGCTGCGATTGGCCAGCCGCGGGAAGGGTGGCGATGCCGGCGAGCAAGGCAGCGGCGAGGATGACCGCCCTCATTGCGCCTTCCTCCACGTGGAATCGGGGTTGAAGCGCGTCATCGCACTCGCGATCGACGCGGTCTGCGGGCCGAGATCCTTCTCGTAGACGACGCCGTCGTGGTTCACGAGCAGCGTGGTCACGCCCGAGACGCGATACGTGGCCGGCCAAGCGACCACGGCGAATCCGCCCAGGAGCTTGTCGCGCACCATGTAGTCGTACGCGCCGCCGGGCGCATCCTTGCCCTGCGCGGTGAGGATCTTGTAGTAGTAGCCGTGATAGGCCTGGCGCTGGTCTGTCTTGGGCGCGCCGCCTTTTCCATAGCCCTCGCGCGCGGCGACGGCGACCATCGGTCCGAGCGGGCTCGGCGGCTGGCTCGCCTCCGTGGCCCAGTAGAGGCCGTCCTTCTTGCCGGGCGATGAGCGGAATCGCCTCGCGTAATCGGCGTAGCCGTTGCCGTCCGCATCCGTCGCCGCGTACTCGCGCTGCGCATCGACGATCGCGAGCAGGGTCTGCACCGCGTCGAGCTCGTTGCGGCCGACACGGCGATTCAAGATCTCCTCACGTCCGGCCTTCGCGTCGAATGCCCACTGGCTGCCGTGCTTGACGATCGGGGCAGGGAAGGGCCACGCATCGTCGCCCACCACGAGCGTGGTCTTGCCGTCGCTGTTCTCGATGGCGTGCTTCTTGTCGTAAGCCTCCAGGAAGCGCGTCCAGTCGTTGCGGTCGGAAACCTCGTCCCCGGACAGCAGCCACGATTCCGAGCCGGGCCCGGCGATGGCGAAGAGCGCCTTGCGATCCTTCGCGCGCACGGCGTCGGCCAATGCGTTGGCGGCTTCTTCCGGCGAGCCGAAGGTCTTCTGCGCGGTCGATTTCTGTGCGGACGCGGCCTTGTGCGCGGAGGGCTGTGCCTGGCCGAACGAAGCCAGGGGCAGTGCGGCGGCCAGCGCAGCGACGCCTAGTGCGCGAATGAGGTGCGATTGGAATCTCATGTCGGATCTCCTGATTGGATGCATGGGGTTCAACGCCGGCCACCGCCGCCGCGGCCGCCACCGCCGCCGCCGCCGCGTCCCATGCTGCTCGAGCCGCGCGAGCTCGCCGCGCGCGTCGATGCGCCGCCGCCTCCCGCACCCGAGAAGCCGCTGCTGCCGCCGCGGCTGCCCGCGGAAGCGCCGCTGCTGCGATTGCCGGCCGAGGCGCCGCCGCGATTGCCGCCGCCGAAATCGCCGCCGCCGGAGCGATTCGACATTTGCCCGCCCCCGGCTCCGTCGCGTCCGCCGGCGCCGCCTCGATCGGCCGCGCGGTTGAGCTCACCGCGATCCATCTGCGACATCTGGTTGCGCCCCTGCTCGGCCTGGCCACGGAACTGCTCGCGCGATTGCGTGGCTTGCGCGCTGGAGCCGCGCCCGTATTTCTGCGCCGTCCCGTTGTCGCGATACGCCGCGCCCTTGCGGTGCTCGGGATTGTGCTTCCACTTGTCGCCGCCTTGGATGTTGTTGCGGTTGCCGGTGTTGATGTTCGTGTTGCGATTGATGTTGATCTCGTTGTTGCCCCAGCCGATGCCCCCGGCGATCGCCGCGCCCCAGAAGACGCCGCTCGCGAACGCGAGGCCCGCGCCGTACCCATAGCCCGGCGGGTAGTAGTAATACGGCGGGGGCGCGGCATACCACCACGTGCCGTACACGGTAGCCGGGTTGTACGTGGGCACGTAGACCACATCCGGCTTGGGCGACTCGATCTTGATCACCTGGACGTTGTTCTCGGTCTCCTTCTTCACGGTCAACTGCTCGGAGCTCTTGAGGTTGCCCGCCTCCTCGGCCTTCTTGCGCAGGTTCTGCGCGGTCTTGAGCACGTCCTCCTGCTGCGCGAGGAACGCATCGCCCAGCTTGGTGGTCCAGTCGAGCTTCTCGTTCATCATCGTGAGCACCTGCGGCACGACGGTGAGCGCCTTCACGCTCTCGTCCCAGCTCTGCTTGGCCACCGCCTCCTCTAGCGCCTTGTCCTTCAGGCTCGCGTTCTGCTTCTGCCAGCGCGCGGCCTCGACGACCTCGAGCGGATACGTGGAGGCCATCAGCACCTGCGAGAGCAACGCGTCCGGATAGAGCGCGATGGGCGCCATCAGCTCGTCCAGATCCTTCTGCGTGAAGGCCTTGCCGCTGGACGGTGTGGCGCTCGCGGTGGTGGTGGCCGCGGCCGGGGGCGGTTGCTGCGCCGAGGCCATGGGATGGACGGCAAGGCCCACCGCGACGGCGAACACCAACGCGGGAAGCGCGCGGAAAGGTATGCGATGCATGGTTGTCACCTCGTCATGGCCTGCACCGTGAGGGATCGTCCCTTCCAGTACATGCCGTTCAGTCGTTGCGTGAGCCGGTTCACGGCTTCGGGAGCAGCGGAGATCTCCACCATCGCGGCGGGGCGGCTGCCTTCGGATGCGACGTGCTCCACGGAGATGACCGAGGCGACGCCGTACTTCTCGAGAAAGGCGCGCAGCTCCTCGTCGGTGGTGCCGGGCGCGATGTTTCCGAGCCAGAGCTTCATGCGGCTTCCTCGTGTTCGTTATTGCGCAATCCAGGCTCCGTCAACGGGAAGCGCCACGCCGCGGATCTGCGCCGCGTCCTCCGAACAGAGGAACGCGGTGAGCGCGCCCACCTGGCCGGGCGTGGCGTATTCCTTCGCTGGACAGATCGCGTTGCAAGTGACGTTGGTCGAGGCGGTCTCGAGCGCGACCGCCTTGGTGAGCCCGACCATGCCGTGGCGCGCGGCGACGTACGCGGATTTGTTCACCGAGGCGACGAGACCGTGCACGGTGGCCACGTTCACGATGCGGCCCCATTCGCGCTCGAGCATCTGCGGCAGCACCGCGGCGATCGCATGGAACGCCGCGGAGAGGTTCAGCGCGAGCACCGCGTCCCATTGGGCGGCCGGCAGCTCGTGAACCGGCGCCACGAACTGCATCCCGGCGTTGTTCACGAGGATGTCCACACCACCGAGCTCGCGCGTCGTGGCATCGATGAGCGCGCGCACCTCCGCGGGCTTCGAGACGTCCGCCGCGTGGTACGACACGCGCACGCCGTAGTCTTCGGCGAGTCGTCCCACCGTGCGCGCGATCGCATCGGCATCCCCGCGGCCGTTCAGCATGAGGTGCATGCCCTCGCCGGCCAGCGCCTCGGCGATGCCGAGGCCGAAGCCGCTCGTCGAACCGGTGATGAGCGCCACGGAATGCTCCGGCACGAGAAGGCTCCCGGGCTCAGTTGAGGTCCTTGTCTTTCCAGAACTTGGCGCCCTGCAGCGCGCCCCCCACGTCCAGGCCGTTCTTGGTGAGCGTGTAGGTCATCGCGTCCGCGATGGTCTGCTCGCCGGTGCCGCCGCCCGCCGTATGGCCGCCCGCGCCCGCCGAGATCGCGCCGCCGCCGCCGAACTCCCAGCCCTTGTCGACGAACTTCTGCAGCGCCTCCTGCGACTTGAACACGATGAGCGTGTCCTGCTGCGCGAGGCCCACCTGCAGGCCCGCGCTCGCCTTGCCCACGTTCATGAAGTAGTCCTTGTTCGCGGCCTTGTCGTGCGCGAGGCCGGTGCCGCCGCCCCCGCCCACGATGAAGCTCACGCCATACGTGGTGAAGATCCCGTAGCCGGGCGCGGCCTCGACCTCCTTCTGCAGCGCGGGACGTTTCTTGTAGAACTTCTGCAGCGAAGCGCTGGTGGCCTTGCGGATCTCGGCCTGCTTCTGGGCCTTGTCGGCGGCGTTCGCGCCGCCCGCGACGAGCGCGAGGATGGCGGTGGATGCGATGAGGAGCGAGCGAAGTCTCATGTTGTTCTCCTGGGTCTGCGGCTCTGGCCGCGTATGCGCGCGCGGATGATCGTGTGCCTCGGCAGCGCGCCCGACCACGACCGGTGTCGGGCTGGATGCGCGGCGAAAGCCTGTACTCGATGCGTTGGGAGCGGGCTCCACAATGCGCGTCCGCGCCGCGGATTCAAATGGCACGAAAGTGCCGCCTAGCCCTTGCGCACCTCGTCCTCGTGCCATTGGGGCACGGGCACGCTCACGCCATGGCGCAGCGACAGCAGCCGCAGCGCTACGATCACGACGAAGCCGATGCCCACCGCGTACGAGTAGCGCACCGAGTTCTCCAGCGCGGCGATGAAAGCGAGCGAGCCCGCGAACGACGCCGTCGCGTAGAGGCCGCCGGGGCGAAAAAGATCGGGGATCTCATTCACGACCACGTCGCGCAGGACGCCGCCCATGGTTCCGGTGATCACCCCCATCATCGCGGCGATCACGAGCGGCGCGCCCTGCTCCCGCGCGACGCCGACTCCGACGATCGTGAAGAGCGCCAGCCCGACCGCGTCGACCTTGACGGCGCGGCGGTGCACCTCGGAGGCCAGCCGGTAGACGCGCGCGTTGTAGACGAAGGGGATGCAGATCACGAGGATCGCGATCAGCAGCTCCCAGCGCTGCATCCAGTAGAAGGGGCGGTTGTCCAGGAGCAGGTCGCGCACCGTGCCGCCGCCGAACGCGTTCACGCAGGCGAGCGCGAAGGCGCCCACCACGTCCATCTTCTTGTTGGAAGCGACCAGCATTCCCGCGATCGCGGAAGTGAGCACCGCGGCCGCCTCCACGACCGTGAGCACGAGCTCCGCATTCAGCGTGGGCCACGGCACGGGGTTCACGCGACCAGGTGGACGATGACGGTACCCCAGGTGGTGAGCAGGATGTGCCCCACTGCCACGGTTCCGGAATAGCCGAGGACCGCGACGGGGCTGCCTGAGCGCTCCTGGACCGCCGCCATGCCCGCGGTCACTGTCTGCGCGCCCGCGATTCCGCCGAGCAGCAGGACGGGGTTGAGCTTGAGGACATAGCGCCCGAAATAAAGCCCGACGAGCAGCGGCATGAGCGTGACGGCCATGCCGCCGAAGAGCAGGCCCACGCCCGCGGCGCGCAACGCGTCGACGAAATGCGGACCGGCGGAGATGCCGACCATCGCCACGAACGTCGCCAGGCCCAGGGAGCTCATGAGCGAGATCGCCGCGTCCGGGATCCGCCCGAAGAGCGGACGGATCGAGTGCATGTATCCCACCGCCAGGCCGGCGAGCAGCGTGCCCACGCTCGTTCCCATCGCGATGCGCATGTCGCCGATCGGCAGCACGACGACGATGCCCACCAGGGCGCCCGCGCAGATCGCCAGCCCGAGCGTCACGAAGTCCGTGGACTCCGTGGGATACACGAGGCGCCCAACGAGAGTCTCGGCGCGCAGCACCGCGGGCTCGGGCCCCATCACCTGCAGCACGTCCCCGCGCGCGAGCACCGTGCCGGGCGCGACGGGGATCTTCTCGCCGCCCCGCAGGATCGCCCGGACGAAGACGCCGCGGGCCTCGGGCATCGATTGCACGATCTCGCCCAGCGACTTGCCGATCACGCCCGATTCGCTCACGTAGACGTCGTACGTCGCGACCGGGATGTCGAGCAGCTCGCGGTCCTCCACCTCGCGTGCGGCCGCGTGACCCAGGATCTCCACGAGCACATCGCGCCGCCCGGATGCCACCACCACGTCATCCACCTCGAGGATCGTGTCCGCCCTGGGCACCATGAGTGTCGCACCCCGCCGGATGCGCTCGATGAAAAGGCGCGCGTCGAGCAACGCGGCTTCGGCCGCAGCGACCGTGCCGCCCGCGGCGCGCCCGCCTTGCGCGATGCGATACGCACGCATCTCGAAGGGCCGCCATGCGGAGGCGATGCCGGGCCTGTCGCGATCGATGCCCAGCTCGTCCTCGACCTTGCGTGCCTCGGCGCGCAGGTCCGCGCGCAGCAGCCACGGACCGACATGGCTGCAGAAAAGGATCGTGCCCAGCGTGCCGAAGACGTAGCAGAGCGCATCGGCCACCGCGACGTGCGCGACGAGCTTGTCCTGCTCCTCGGGCGCGATGGGCAGCGTGCGGATCGCCTCCGACGCCGTGCCGATCGCCGGCGACTCGGTCAGCGCTCCGGACAGCATGCCCGCGGCGAGGCCGGGATCCAGCTGCAGCAGCTTCGCGACCGCGTACGCCGCGGCGAGGCCGGTGCAGGCCATGAGCGCGGATAGCACGGGCCAGCGCCAGCCGCCGCCACGCATCGCGGCGAAGAAGCGCGGACCGACCGAATAACCGATGCTGAAGAGGAACAGCAGGAAGAGCAGCGACTTCGCCGTCGCGGACACGGGGATGTCGGCGAAATAACCCATGACCAGTCCCACCACGAGGGATCCGGTCACCGGGCCCAGGCCGAAGCCCTTGTACTTCATCGACCCCAGCCAGTATCCGAGGCCCACGGCGAGGAACACCGCGAGCTCCGGGTACCTGTGCAGCGCCTGCGCGAGCCACTGCATGGACGCCTCGCCTCGTTACTTCGACATCACCATCGCGACGTAGCCGAAGATCGTGAGCAGGATGCCGGACACGGCATATCCCACGGGGAACCCGATCCAGGGCACGCTGCTGCCGATCTCCTTGGCCGCCTCGCGCGCCGGGCCCGAATGCGAGCGCGCGCCCGCCACGCCGCCCATGAGGATCGCGGGGTTGATTTTCATCATGTGGTAGCCGATGGCCCAAACGAGGATCGGGGGCAGCGTGCACGTGACGAAGCCCGCGATGAGGATCTTCACGGCGAGCTCGCCCGAGAGCTGCGTGACCAGGCTCGCACCCGCGTTGATGCCCACGATCGCGATGAACATCACCAGGCCCAGGTCCTCGATGATGTTGCGCGCGGCGTTCGGCGTGTTGCCGAAGAAGCGCAGGCGCGACACGACGGAGGAGACGATCACCCCGGAGACCAGCAGCCCGCCCGCGTTGCCCAGGCCCACGCTCGCGCCGGCGAGCGGGAACGAGATCGCGCCGATGAGCAGGCCCAGGATCATTCCCGCGGACAACGTGAGCAGGTCCGTGGACGTGCTCGGGCGCGCGATCTTGCCCAGCAACGCGGCCATGCGGTCCACGCCGCTCTTCATGCCGGCCACGAAGATCACGTCGAAGCGCTGCACCTTCGTGTGCAGGCCGATGGGGATCGGCACGCCGCCGCGCTCGACGTGGTGGATCGCCACCTCGCCCACGAAGTCGGCATTGCGGAAATCCACCAGCTCCTTGCCTTCGAGGTCCTTGTTGGTGACCAGGATCTCCGCCTGGTCGATGGGCACGGCGAGGGCGGATTGGTCGCAGACCTCGGGACCGATGAGGCCCATGTTCTCGGTGATGGACTCCAGGCGGGCGCCGATCGTGATGATGTCGCCCTGCCGGAACATGAGGTCGTCGGCCGCGCCGAGCTTGGAGTAGGTGGACTCGGGCAGCAGCCCGCGATCGCGTCGCATCTGCCCCGCGGGCGTGGTGTCGATCTCGCGCACGCGCGCGGTATGCGGCACGCCGGCGGCGGCGAGCTCATCCTCGACCTCGAAGATGCGGCTGGGGTCGGACACCAGCTCGCGCCGCGTGGGCTCCAGGCGCAGCACGTTGAGCACCTTGTACTGCGGGTATTTCTGCACGAACTGCTTCACGTTCCAGCCGGAGAGCGCGTCGTTGGTGAGCCGGTAGGCGCGCACCGCCAGCGGCCGGTAGCCGGTGAGGCCCGCGTCGTCCACGTTGGGCACGCCATTGGATTCCTCGTACTTCTTGGCCTCGGCCTTCGCGTCGATCCCCCACCAGCGCGGCAGGTACTTGCAGATGAGGATGATGCCCACGGTGCCCCAGATGTAAGTAAGGCCGTAGGAGAGCGCGATCATGCCGCTCACATCCTCGAAAGTCTGTCCCTGCGTGAGCGGGAAGGCTCCCTGGCGCACGGCCTCCTCCGCCGAGCCGATGGCCGCCGACATCGTCATCGAGCCGGCCAGGATGCCCCCGGCGGTTCCCGCGGGCAAATCCCACATCTTCACGAAGGCCACGCACGCGAGCAGTCCCGCCACGGAGCACACGACGGCGAGCACCGTGAACTTGAGGCCGTCGCCCTTCAGGCTGTTGATGAAGGATGGGCCCACGCGCAAGCCCACGCCGTACATGAACAGGTAGTAGAAGATCGACTTGGCGAAGTTGTCGATGCTCATCTTCACGCCCTGCGTCGAGGCGATCGCCGAGATCGCCGCGCCGACCACGATCGCGGAGGCGACCATGCCCAGGCCATAGCCCTTCACGGTGAACTTGCCGAGCAGCACCGCGCCCAGCACCACGCCGAAGAGCAGGATGTACGGGTTGCCTGCCAGCCACTTCATCGCTTCTTGCATGATCACGCTCCCACGGGTGTCGGTTTCGAAGCGCGCTCGGGAGCGGTGGCGCTCCCGGCGGACCTGCCCTTCGTCAGGGCGGACAACGCGTCGGGCGCCAGCAGCTCCAGCCCCATGGCGGCGTTGTAGCCGTGGATCTCCTTCACGTCGAGCTTGCGCATGAAGGTGATCGTCTCCTGCGTCACGACCTGTCCGGGCACGAGGATCGGGAAGCCGGGCGGATACGGGATGACGAACTTGGCCGACACCATCTCGGGCCCGTTCTTCAGGCGATCGTCCATCTCCTTGCCGTTGACCTTCACGTACTCGCACGCCTCGGGCCGGGCAGCGAGGTAGAACGCCGCGCGCATGTTGCCCTCGTTGGAAGCGCCCTTCGGGTTCTCGCGGAATGCGTCGTGGAAGCGCGAGAAATCCGGCAGGTCGGGCACGTCGGAGACCAGCGACTTCACGCGCTCGTCGAACGCGGCCTTCGCCGCAGCCCCACCCTCGGCCAGCCGCTTCTCGAGCGAGCGCGACATGTCGGCGAGCGCCTTGATGAGGTGCGCCGCGTCGCTCTTGGTGTTGTTGATGTTGATCTGCACCAGCACGCTGTTGCGCGAGGTCTTGTTGATCTGGATGTCGTAGTCGCTCGCCAGCAGCGCCTTGAACTGCGAGCCGTCCATGGCCGCGTTGCCGCAAAGCAGCGTGACGCGCGTGGGGTCGAGGAAGAACTCGTCGCCGTCGAGCGCCTTCATGGTCTTGGCGATCGTCCAGCCGGGCGCGCCGAAATCGGTGAAGCCCGACTGCCGGTATTGCGCCGGGATCATTTCCGCCGGCGTCGCCGCCCGGAAGTACTTCGAGATCAGCGGATGCGCGTTGATGTCGCGGCGCAGCTCGATGGCGAGCTGTGTGGCGCGTTGCACCAGCTCGTAGCCTTCCAGCTCCATCTGGCGGCGCGCGAGGTCCAGCGACGCGATGATCTGCAGGTTCGGGGATGTGGAGGTGTGCGTGAAGAACGCCTCCTTGAACATGGGCTCGATGCGGTGGAAGTCCTGGTCGGCCACGACGATGATCGAGCCCTGGCGCAGCGAGGACATCGACTTGTGCACCGAGTCCGTCTCGTAGACGCGCACGCGCACCTTGTCGGGGTCCGGCAGCAGGGGCGTATCGAGCAGGTTCTTGTTCTTCGGGTCGATCTCGCCCACCTTCGCGCGGAACGCCTCGTAGCGCTCGCGGTACGCGGGGTCCTGCATCATTTCGCGGATCGCGGCGGCCGCGCCCATGCCGGTGCGACGCCGCAGGAAGGGCGAGAAGCGCGCGAAGCCGAACCACGCCTCGTCCCAGAGGAAGATGATGTCGGGCTTGATGGCGAGGCACTCGAGCATCGTCTGCTGCACGTTGGCCACGTGCCCGTCGAACGTGCAGTTGGTGAGCACGACCATCTTTGCGCGCTCGAGCTTGCCCTCGGCCTTGAGGTTCAGCAGCGCTTCCTTGATCGGCCGGATCGCGAGGCTTCCGTACATGGAGTACTGCGTGAGCGGGAAGGCGTCGATGTAGTAGGGCTGCGCGCCGGCCAGCACGAGGCCGTAGTGGTGCGACTTGTGGCAATCGCGGTCGATGAGCACGATGTCGCCCGGATTGAGCAGCGCCATGTGCACGATCTTGTTGGAGGTGGACGTGCCGTTCGTCACGAAGAACGAGCGGTCCCCGCCCAGCGCGCGCGCCGCCTTGTCCTGCGCGACCTTGATGTTGCCGGTGGGCTCGAGCAGGCTGTCCAGCCCGCCCGTCGTGGCCGAGGACTCCGCGAGGAACAGGTTGGCGCCGTAGAACTCGCCCATGTCGCGGATCCAGTTCGACTTGAAGATCGACTTGCCGCGCGCGACCGGCAGCGCGTGGAACGTGCCGATCGGGCGCTGCGCGTACTTCTTGAGGTTGTCGAAATACGGCGTGGCATAGCGGTCCTGGATGCCGTCCAGGATGGACAGATGGATCTCGAGCATCTCCTCGATGCCGTAGAACACGCGGCGCAGGCACGCCGCATCGTCCGACCCGGCGAGCTCGTCCACGTTGCGATCGGTCGAGAGGTACAGGTCGAGCTCCGGCCGATACCCATGCATCAGCCTCGCGAGCGTGGTGCCGAGGTCGCCCTCCTCCACCGCGGCCGGCGGGACGTGCGCGGCGAGGATGCCGCGAAGGTCGTCGATGGCGTACTGCGACGTGTAGCCGAAGCCGTCGAAGATCACCACGGCCTGGATGTTGTAGTTCACGATCACGGCG
>Ga0207705_10002191_pt1 | contig 15105 bp, 14 predicted proteins | sample KBSC13metaG_FD_184314 | JGI IMG/M metagenome (GOLD analysis project Ga0207705, IMG submission 184314) | Corn rhizosphere microbial communities from Kellogg Biological Station, Michigan, USA - KBS C1-3 metaG (SPAdes) (version 2) | ecosystem: Host-associated > Plants > Roots > Rhizosphere > Soil ...
AGCGACGGCGCATACTCGACGAACAGGTGCGACAACACCACCCCCGGCGTTTACACGCCGATCTCGACCGCGCGTTACACGGCTGACACCGTGGCAGCGATGCTGAAGACATGGACGGATCAGCAGGTACCTGGTCGCCAGGATCTTCTAGCGAAGGCCCTTATCTACGCTGGCTACGACCGGATCATGCTCGGCGAGCTGTTCTGCAGCGCGGCGATCAATCGCGGGCCGGAACTCACGTCGCTCGAGGTACTTGCACAGGCGGAGCAGAAGTTCAGCGACGGCCTCGCTGCGGCTCAAGCCGCCAATGATCCGACGCTCACCGCGCTTGCATATATGGGTCGTGCGCGCGCGCGGTTGGATCAGGGAAACCTGACCGGGGCGGATGCTGATGCCAAACAGGTGCCCCCGGGATTCGTTTACAATGCGACGGCTGACATCACGAGCAGCGTGCGGACGAACCGCGTTTACGCTCAATTCAACGCCAAACTTGCCTCGGTGACGCCGCAGTTCATCGGTCTGACGGTTCCGACGGCAAGCGGTGGTACCGTGCCTGATACCCGCATCGCGGATTCAACCACGGGGAAGAATGGGGCGGACAATCATACGCCGTTGATCGTGAGCAACAAATATCGCACGGGCGATGCGCCGATCCGCATCGGCAGCTACGAGGAGGCGCAGCTGATCATCGCCGAAGCGGAGGGTGGCCAGGTCGCAGTCAACATCATCAACAATCTTCGGATCGCGGCGGGGCTGCCGGGCGCATTCCAGAGCACAGACGCGACGGCGATCAAGAACCAGGTGATCGACGAACGGTCCCGCGAGCTATTCCTGCAGGGAACGCGCGCCTACGACATCCGGCGGCTCAGCCTTCCCCAAGTTCCGGCCGCTGGTGTGGCCTACTTGCATGGCGGAACGTACGGAACGGAGATGTGCCTGCCGTTGCCAGACGTGGAGCGGAACAACAACCCGAACATCAACAAGACGGGCGCCTGATCCGGCTTATCCGGAGTGGCACACCAGAGCCCCGCGAATCAGCCGATTCGCGGGGCTCTGGTGCATCTGGCCCTGGAGCCGGATGGAACCAGGTTGTGGGGGGATGGCCAGGCCCCCCGACCCGCGTCCGTGCCCGTTACATTAAGTGAGGTCCCTACGGGGCCATGCGGTCGAAATATCTTCAATACTGATTCATTCAGGAGAATATCCGCGGTGAAAATTGCCGTGTGCATCAAGCGCGTCCCGGACATGGACGTTCGCTTCAAGATTGCCGCCATCGGAAACGCGGTGGACGAGGCCGGCCTCAAGTTCGACATGAACGACTTCGATTCATGGGCAGTCGAGGCGGCACTACAGATCAAGGACCGCGACGCCGCCACCGAAGTGGTCGTCGTATCGCTGGGGACCGACGCGGTTCAGGAGACGATCCGCAAAGCGCTCGCGATGGGCGCCGACCGCGGCGTCGAACTCAAAGCGGACCACATTCCGTTCGACGGGCTGGCAATTGCACGTGCGCTGGCGGCGGAGCTCAAGGACGGCGGTTATGATCTGATACTGTTCGGCAAGCAATCGGCTGATTCTTCCAATGGAGTCGTGGGCGCCATGGTTGGCGAGCTATTGGGACTGCCCCTGGTCACAGCGATCTCCAAACTGGAAATATCCGGACAGAAGGGATCTGCCAAGCGCGAGATCGAGGGCGGGCAGGAGTTCGTCGAGTTTCCGTTGCCGGCAGTGCTGACGATCGATCAGGGATTGAACATTGCGCGCTATCCCGCGCTCAAGGGGATCATGGCCGCAAAGAAAAAGCCGCTCGAAGTAAAGCCAGCGCAGCTGGCTGCGCAGACCGTCACCGTGACGCAGATGGAGCTACCCCCGGAGCGCGCGCCAGGACGCATCATCGGCGAAGGTGTCGCGGCTGTACCGGAACTCGTGCGACTGCTCCAGACTGAAGCGAAGGTTCTATAACCATGGCAAACGTATTTGCATTCGCGGAGACCCGTAACGGCGAGCTTCGCAAGATAGCGCTCGAGGCCGTAACCGCGGCTCGTTCAGTAGCCGACGCCACTGGTGGTCAGGTACATGCGTTCGTCGCCGGTGCGACGGGTATCGAGCACTGCGCGGCGCAACTCGCGAAGTACGGAGCGGACGAGGTGGTCGTCGCCGAGCATGCTGCATTCGCGAAGTACAATCCGGAAGCTGTTGCGGCGATCGTCGCCGAGCGAGTGCGCACTGGCGGATATCGCGTCGCGATCTTTCCAACGTCCGCGCTCGGAAGCGATCTCGCACCGCGCGTGGCGGCCAAGCTCGGTGTGGGACTCGTCACCGATGTTACGGAGATCAAGCTGGACGGTGATGCGGTAATCGTGAAGCATCCGGTGAACATCGGCAAGGTGCTCGCGACGGTGAAGATCGCATCCAATCCCGCGCTGGTGGCGATACGGGCGAACATGTTCACTCCGGTGGAGAGTCCGCGCGCCGGCACGATTCAGCGCGCCGCTCCGGTCGGTGATCCTGACGCATCGCGTGTTGTGGTGAAGGAAGTGAAGCTCGGCGGCGGCACGAAACTGGACCTTGGCGAGGCGCCGGTAATTGTCAGCGGCGGCCGCGGACTCAAGGGGCCGGAGAATTTTCATCTGGTGGAAGATCTTGCAGCCGCTTTCGGTAATGCTGCTGTCGGTGCGACGCGTGTCGTGACCGACGAAGGTTGGCGTCCACACAGCGATCAGATCGGACAGACGGGGAGACTGGTAAGTCCGGATCTGTATGTCGCAGTCGGCATATCGGGTGCGATCCAGCATCTCGCGGGAATGCGCACATCCAGGACGATCGTCGCGATCAACAAGGACAAGGAAGCACCGATCTTCAAGATCGCCGATTACGGTATCGTCGGTGACCTCTTCGAGGTCGTTCCCGCGCTCACAGCGGCGGTCAAGGAGGCCAGGGCCCGCGGGTGAACTGTAACAAGTCGAACGCACCGAGGAGGCTCGCGCGATGACCATTGGACGCGGCGTATTCATATTTGTGGTGGTGGTCACGCTGGCGTTCTTTTCCTACAACGCACAGCGCCTCGTTCGCTACATGCGCACGGTCGGCCGTCCGGACGACCGCAGCGATAATCCTGGCACGAGGATCCGTAATCTCATCCTGATCGGATTCGGTCAGACAAAGATTCTGCGCGATCCAGTTGCCGGCTCGCTGCACGCGCTGGTGTTCTGGGGCTTCGTGGTGCTGACGATCGGCACCGCCGAGATAATAATCAGCGGGCTGTTTCCCGGTTTCAGCTACGCGATGATCCTGCCAGCGCCGATCTACGCGCTGTACACCCTGTCGCAGGAATTATTTGCGCTGGTCGTGCTCGCGGCCGTTACGGTGCTGCTGTATCGACGCATAGTCGTCAAGCCGGCGAGGCTTCAGGGCGACAAGGTTCACTCGGGCGACGCGATCCTGATTCTATCCATGATCGGCGCGCTGATGGTGAGCCTGCTGTCGCTGGGTGCGTTCGGGTTCGCACTGCATCCCGGTAGCGGCACGATATTTCAACCGATCTCGCTTGCGCTGTCGCACGCACTCACGGGGCTGCCAACATGGGGCCTGGAAGCTGGCCGCGCAACGAGCTGGTGGTTCCACGCATTACTGATTCTGATCTTCCTGAATTATCTGCCGTACTCCAAGCATCTTCACGTTCTCACGTCGCTGCCCAACACCTACCTGTCCAACACGAGTGGACCAGGGGTGAAGGGAGCGATGAGCTACATGGATCTCGAAGCTGAGGGTGTCGAGCAGTTCGGCGCGTCTGACGTGACGCAGCTAGGATGGAAGAACCTGCTGGACAGCTATTCCTGCACGGAGTGCGGACGCTGCACGGCTGCATGTCCAGCGCACATCACGGGCAAGCTGTTGAGCCCGCGCAAGGTCATGATCAACACGCGTCAGCGTCTGATGGAGCTTGCGCCGCTTGCGACGGGTGATTTCGGCGAATTCGAGCATCCGCAGCTGGCTGCCGGAGAGCGCGGAGATGCGGGAGATGCGACCATCACGGCTGCTCTGCAGAATACGCTGCTGGACAACTACATCACGGAAGAGGAGTTGTGGGCGTGCACCAGCTGCCGTGCATGTGTTCAGGAATGCCCGGTATCGATCGACCAGCTCGACATCATCAACGAGCTTCGGCGGAACCTGGTGTTGATGGAATCGCGTTTTCCGCCGGAGATTCAGCCGGCGTTCGAATCGATGGAGCGCAACGGATCGCCGTGGGCGTTCAATCCAGGAGACAGAGGCAAGTGGGCGGAAGGAATGGACATCCCCACGATGGCCGAGATGATAGAGCGCGGCGAACGCCCGGAGGTGCTCTTCTGGGTCGGATGCATGGGGTCATTCGACGATCGCGCGAAGAAGATCGCGGTCGCGTTTGCCCGAGTGCTTCAGGCGGCACACGTGCGCTTCGCGATTCTCGGTCAGGAAGAGAAGTGCAACGGTGATCCTGCGCGCCGCATGGGGAACGAATATCTGTACCAGATGCTGGCGCGTGATAACATCGAGACGCTGGACCGGTACGGCGTCGAGACGATCGTCACCAACTGTCCACACTGCTTCCATCAGATCGGCAACGAGTATCCGCAGCTTGGTGGCAACTATGAAGTCATCCACCACTCGACCTACATCGAGAAGCTGCTGGAGGAGAACCGCCTTCCGCTCAACGGCGAGGGCAAGCAGCTGACCGTGGCGTATCACGATTCCTGCTACCTCGGCCGCTACAATGACGTGTACGAGGCACCGCGCGAGACGCTGCGACGCTCGCTGCCGATGATGACACTCGTAGAGCCGCCCCGCACGCGCAGCAAGGCACTGTGCTGCGGCGCCGGCGGCGGAAGAATGTGGATGGAAGAGACCGTCGGCAAGCGCATCAACGCCGAGCGTACCGAGGAACTTCTCGCTACCGGTGCCGATGTCCTCGCAGTGGCATGCCCGTTCTGCATGACCATGATCGGCGACGGCGTGAAGGGTCAGGATTCCGATGTTCCGGTGTACGACATCTCCGAGGTCGTCGCACAGCAACTGCTTTAGAACAACGCGTTACGGTCGCGTCACCTCATAGACCGTAATGGTCTGCCGCACATCCCCGGCCTGATATGGCCGGGTAGCGGTGGTACGTATCGCAAGTCCGAGGTCCACGCACGCATCGGCAAACGCATTCGCCGCAACGCGGCCGGGATCGGCCACGTAGGCGACGCCACTCGGGGCCAACAATCGGTCGACTACGCTCGCTACGAGTGGTGCGTAACGCGATTCGTAAAGCACGTCGGAGGCGAAGACGAAATCGAACCGCGCGACGTCCGGTGACACATGGCGCCAGTCGATGAGAGCGGTGTCGATCTCCCGACCGAGATTGCGAAACGCATTCGCGCGCGCAAATGCCAGGGCGTCGTCATAGTAATCGCTCGCTGTGATCGCGTGGCCTGCGATCGCGGCGGCGATGCTCACAAGCCCGACGCCCGCGCCAATCTCGATGGCACTGCCGCGGGGTCTCTTGTCGGCGGCGATGAAATTGGCCAGAATGGTCGATGATGGCCACAGCTCGGCCCAGTACGGCAATCGCTCATCCCGATCGAAATCGCTTTCGCTGATGAGGTCCTCCGCACTGCGCGGCCGCAGAATGTTGATGTCCCGGGCGCCCACGCGGACGTCGTCGTTGACTGTCACGAAGCGTCGCTCGAGATCGGCGACAAGCTCGGCGCCTGCCAGCGCTCTCGTCACGCGGGGAAGACTGCTGACCGAAACACCGAGTCCCGCAGGGGAATGGCGCGGAACTGCTCGCCAGGATGACACTCGTGCTGGCCCTCGGGAACTATGAGCAGCGCGTTGGCGCGCAACATGGAAGTCAGCGCTCCGGAGCTCTGTGTACCAGTGAGACGCGCGTGATCCACGCCGTCGCGTTGGGTCAGCACTACGCGCAGGTAGTGCGTCAGGTCGCCGGTCAGCGAGATGTGCTCGTCGAGTGTCACCATTCGTGTTGCAGGGAAAATCAGCGTTTCGCCAAGCATCTTGAGAATCGCCGGCCGCACGAAGAGCTCGAACGTAACCATTGCTGACACCGGATTGCCCGGCAGTCCGATCCAGGGGCGTCCATCGATGATACCGAACACTACAGGGCCACCCGGCCGGATACGCGCGCGCCAGAATTTGATGTCGACACCCATATCCTTCATGACGGTGCGTGTGAAGTCATGATCACCGACGGAAACGCCGCCACTCGTGATCAGGAGATCGCACGCCATCGCACCCTCGATCGCATTGCGCAGTGCAAGAGGATCATCGCGCGTGATACCGCCATCGCGTGGCCGTCCGCCGCATTCGCGCACCATTGCCGGGAGGGAGTAACTGTTCGACGATACGATGCGGTTGCCGCTCATCACCGCGTCGAAACCCTCGACGCGAACCAGCTCGTCGCCTGACGAAACGATCGATACGGTAGGCTGGCGATACGTTGCGACGGTCGCGATGCCGGAGGACGCCAAGACGCCGATCGCCGCGGGACTCACGTACTCGCCCGCCTTCAGGATCACATCTCCCTTGAGGAAATCCTCGCCGAGCGGGCGCACATTGCGCCCCGCATCGCGCGAATTGCGGATCTCGACGAGTTCCGACCCCGCGTCGGTGTCCTCGACGCGCACAACCGTGTCGGCGCCTGCCGGAACGGGGGCGCCGGTCATGATCCTGACGGCCTCCCCGGCCTTCATTGGTACCGGCGCTTCGCTGCCAGCCGCAACCTCGCCGATGACGCGCAACGTGCACGGGATGCGGGCGATGTCGCTCGCTCTCACCGCATATCCATCCATCGACGACGCGCGCCATGGAGGAATGCTGGCACGTGCGGCGACTGGTTCGGCGAGCACGGCGCCGAGCGCGGATGAGAGTGGAACGCACTCGACCGGCATACGCTCGACCGACGCGAGAATCTGCTCCGATGCCTCGGCGGCGCTGACCGCCCCCCGACTCACCTGCTACTCATTTGTGGTACGACGCCAGCGCCGCTGCGATCGAGTCGGCCGTCATCGTTACCGCGGAAGGCGGTGTGGTCCACTTGTTGGCGAGGACGCTGAAGATGAGCCGTTCACCATCGGCATCGGTTACGTAACCTGAAAGTGAGCGGACCCAGTGCAGGGAGCCGGTCTTCGCGTGTACGTTGTTCGCCGCAGGTGTTCCGATCATGCGGTGCGCAATCGTGCCGTCGACTCCTGCGATCGGGAGTGCGTTGTAGAACGTTGCGAAGTTGGGGTTTGCCTGCATTCGGTCGAGTATTCTCACGATCGTTTCCGGAGAAATCAGATCCGCGCGTGCCATTCCACTTCCGTCATGCAGCTGGTAACCGTCGCGTGGAATTCCCCACGCCGAGAGTTGGCGGCCCGCAACGGCGATTCCGCTGTCAGCGATACCGACGCCGGTCCGTTCGAGGCCGAGCGTGCGCATGAGAACCTCGCCCATCTGATTCTGTGATGGCTTGAGGAAGTACGGAAGAATCTGACTCAGCGGCACAGACTGGACGACGAACAGAGTGTCGAGCGGAATCGCGTCGCGCGGAACGACGCTTTCCCCGACGCCGAGCGCCGTGTGCACACCACGCCGTTCGAGTGCGAGTTGCAACTCGCGGAGATAGTCCTGCGTGGGGACCGCCGCGGGCGCCGATTTCACGGTGCTGTCACCGGCTGGTCCGTGCACAACCACGCGTGACATTCCTTCGTTGAAGAGCAGCTCGTCGACGCCGGCTCCGTCCGATGAATCGAGATCGTCCCAGTCCCAGCCTGCGCCGACTGCAGGACCGGGGAAGTTGTCTGCCCCCGAATAGATGTGTCCCGTGATGTCGCGGATGCCATGCGCGACGATCGAATCTGCGAGCGTGTCCATGGCCGCGCTCGCGCTGCCGCGCATATGGTTGCTCAGGGTAGGATCTCCGCGGCCAGTCACTACCAGATCACCATTCAGGACGCCGTTGGCGAGCGAGCCGTGTCTTGCGAATGTCGTGGAGAAACGAAAGTCCGGGCCGAGCTGTGTGAGAGCGACGGAAGACGTGATGATCTTCATGTTGGATGCAGGTACCATCAGCAACGCGGGATCATGCGCGTAGATGGTGTCACCACTCTGCGGATTCACGACGAGAATTGCCCATTCGGCGGTTCGGAAGATCGGATTCCCGATCCACGTGTTGATCCGCGCTCCGAGAGCGGCTCGTCCGTGTGCCGTTGCAGGTGTCGCGCTGGTGCGCGGAGCCGGTGCGCACGCAGCTGCGGCGGCGAGTGAAACGGGCGCCAGCCACGCTGCGAGCGCGCGCACGCGTGCACGCGGCACTGCAGCAATCAGCGCGTCGTCAATCCGCTGCATATGTCGCCGACAGGGTGTCGTCCTCTGCAATGGTGACGGAAACGACGCGTGCATCGGGCTTCAACGACGTCTGCACGCGATCCAGAATGAAGCGTGCGAGGTTTTCTCCGGACGGGATAAGTCGTCCGTCGGCAAACTCGGGGACATCCACGTTGATATTGCGATGGTCGAACCTCTGGACAATCTCGCGCCTGAGAATCGCATCGAGTTTTCCGAGATCCACGATAAATCCCGTAAGGGGGTCGATTTCGCCGGCCACTGTGACGTCGCAGGTGTAGCTGTGGCCGTGATAGCTGGGCCAGGCGCAGGCACCGAAAGTCGCTTCATTGCGCGCGTCGTCCCATTCGGGACGGCGGTACCGATGTGCCGCGGCAAATTTCACGCGGCGTGTCAGGGTGCAGGTAGGCATACGCCATCAAATCTGCACCCTGTGCGCGATTAAAACGAATCCAGATTCGCGTCGCGTGGTGGGAAGCCTGCTTCGTCCGTGCCTTCCGGAGTCGGGCTCTCAGGCGGTATCCAGGGGATGCCGTCCTCTATCGCTTCCGTCCTGTCTACGGTTCCGAGCAGCTCGTCCTCGGCGTGCTCCGCCAGGTGCTCGCTGCTGTCGGAATGGGAGCGAGGTGCGTCGCCGAGCAGCAGCCCTTCGTGCGCCTCCTCGTCGTTAACGTTCTCGTCGGCCGCCTCAGGGCTCGTGGCGCGGCGGATCGGGTCCACAACGAGCTGGCTTTCAACATTGGTCAGTCCTATCCGGTCGCCGACCACACGCTCGGCGATCCGCTTCTCCGTGTCGGTCCCGACGCGGCCGACGAGTATCACCTTTCCGTGGCGGACATGGACAGTGATGTCCAACGGATCGATTGACCGATTCTCCCGGAGAGTCTCGCGCACGAGGCGTCTGAGCTCGTCCGGGTCCATGTCTTCGGTGTCAAAAATATCTTCAAAATCGCGTGGCATTGTGAGCCTCCTGAAAGCTCACCGTGCAAGGCGGATGCCCGCGACGCTAGCGGAACAGCGGGAACGACAAGCCGGCGGTGTAATCGATCCCGTGCCGGAAGCCACTGCGAGCCGTGGACTTGTCGAGCAGCGGAGTGCCACCCGTCGGCGTGGCATAATATTGCGTCGGGTAGTGATTCTGATAGAACGTCGGCTTGGCGTTCAATCTGATTTCCCAGGAATTTGTAGGATTGATGCGGACGCCCCCTTCGAGGGAAAAGGAGAACTGAGTTCCGAAGTCGTACGGGTCGTCCTTGGTCGTGGTTGGCGCGCTGGTGATACCGAGCCCGAAGCCGAGCAGCGGCACCACTCCATGCCAGGTCCGCCGGCCCGTCAGATTGAAGTCGAAGCCAAGATCGGCGATGTACAGTCCCAGGTTCTGCGTCCCGAGGGAGCGCGTTTCAGCGGGCTTTGTGGGATTGAACGCGTCGCGATGCGAGCTGACGCGCTCGAAACGGGCGTAGAAATCCGCCGGACCAGCCACGGGTATGGAGTAGCGCAGGCCGATGCTGGTGCCGCTCTGCGGCGTGGCGCCGACCTCGTCCTTCTGCGCGCTGAAATGGCCGCCGAATATCGTCAGCCGCTGTGAAGCGGTGATGTCGCGGTACGGGCTCGTCTCGGGCGTGTGACCCACCACTACCTGGGCGGCGAGTCCCGACGGGCCGGCGACCAGCGAGAGGAGAGCGATAGCGCGGAGAATCTTTGACATGTACGTAATTTTAGTAGGCTTCACGACTCGAGGCGGAAAAGATCTACCCCGGTCATTTCTGGTGGTGCCTCGATGCCCAGCATACCGAGGATCGTTGGTCCGACGTCGCAGAGCGCACCGCCGCCGCGGAGGGTCGGCTCGTCGCCATGGGGATTGAAGAATACGATCGGCACCGGATTGCTCGTGTGCGCCGTGTGCGGGCCACCGGTCTCGGGGTCGATCATCATCTCCGCGTTGCCGTGGTCGGCGGTTATGACGAGGCGCGTTCCTGACTTGCGTGCGCTCCGTATGATCCGCTCGAGACAGCTGTCGACCGTTTCGACAGCGGCGATCGTCGCCGGCATCGAGCCGGTGTGCCCGACCATATCTGCGTTGGCGAAGTTGCACAGAGTGAAGTCGTGCTCGCGTTTATCGATCGAGGCGCAGAGCACGTCGGCAATTCCGCGCGCGCTCATCTCCGGCGCGAGATCGTACGTTGCAACCTTCTGACTGGGAACGAGGCGTCGGTCCTCGCCGGGATATGGCGGTTCCACGCCGCCATTGAAGAAATACGTCACGTGCGGATATTTCTCCGTCTCGGCGGTCTTCAACATCGACTTGCCGGCTTCCGAAACAACTTCGGCGACTATGCGCGACATCGAGAACGGTGCGAACGCCACGTTCACGTCGAACGTCGCATCGTACTGAGTCATGGTCGTGACCGTGAGCGACGGACGCTTTGAAACGTCGAACCCGTCGAAGTCGGGATCGGTCATCGCGCGAACGATCTGGCGCATGCGATCGGACCGGTAGTTGAAGCAGATGACGGCGTCGCCGTCGCGCATCGGTGCAACAGGTGCACCGTCGTGCGTGATTACGACGGGCAGGATGAACTCGTCGGTTACGCCGTCGTCGTAGGCGTGTTTCACGGCAGCGATCGGGTCCGTTGCAGACGGACCGACGCCGTCGACGGCCGCGCGATAGAACAGCTCGGTGCGTTGCCAGCGCTTGTCCCGATCCATCCCGTAGTACCGCCCGCCAATGCTCGCAACCTGTGCGCGGCCGTTTGCGTACTCGAGCAGCTCACGCAGGTATCCGAGCGCGGACTGGGGAAGGGTATCGCGTCCGTCGGTCAGCAGGTGAAGTGCAACGCGCGGTACCTTGAGCCGCTCCGCCATGTCGATCACGGCGCGGAGGTGCGCATCGATTGCGTGCACGCCGCCCCCGCCGAGCAACCCCATGACATGGAGCGTGTGACCACGCCTCGCTGCGTCGCAAGCGGCGACGAGCGCCGGGTTCCGGAAGAACGACCCGTCGGCGACGGCGGCAGAGATGCGAACCAGATCCTGCATGACGACGCGGCCCGCACCGAGGTTCAGGTGCCCGACCTCGCTGTTACCCATCTGTCCTGCGGGTAGTCCCACTCGTAGGCCGGACGCTTCCAGAAGAGAGCGCGAGCGCAGGCTCCAGAGCGTATCCCACGTGGGCGTCTGAGCCAGTGCGATCGCGTTGCCTTCGCGTTGAGCGCGGAAGCCCCACCCGTCGAGCACGATGAGGGCGACCCGACCGCCGGATTGCTCAGCTTCTCCAGCCTTTCGGGGCTGCCCGGTCGTTGCCATGTTCGCTCGTTGGGTGTAATGAAGGAAAGAACTACGAAACCGTCTAATCTACGCGTCCTCCCCCCATGCGTCACCTGTACGTGAATGTGCACCAGAACGGCTGCGGATTCGTGCCGTGCGTGTCCGATTCGACAACGGTGCGAAACGAGACGATCGGTCGCGCGGTGCGCGTCGCATTTGCGGCGTTGGCCGTTGCATCTGTGATCCCATCCGGCGCTCAGCTTGGCGCCCAGGCGACTTCGCGGGCGAAGTCACCAGCGCCTTCGCCCGCACCCGCTGCCGCGTCTGCCGCGGCCGCACCGGCGGTCAGCAACGATTCATACAACCTCGCTGTTCCGTCGGTGCTGCGCGATGCGCCGTCGTCTGCAGCGATCGGGCAATTGCAGAAGACTGCGAACGTCGAAGTGATTGCTCGCGATCGCGGCTGGTCGCGCGTGCGCATCGAAGGATGGGTGCCGGATTCAGTGCTCGTTCCAGCCGACACCGCATTTCGCGCAAACTTGAGCGCGGCGGATCTGAGAGCGGATCCCGTGGGCACGCGTGGAAAGATGGTGATGTGGAACGTGGAGTTCCTCGCGCTGCAAACGGCGGATCCACTGCGCCATGGACTCGCGGACGAGGAGCCATACATCCTTGCGCGGGGGCCCAATTCCGAGAATGCATTGCTGTATCTTGTAGTGCCGCCGTCGCTCATGGGCACGGCTCGTGCATTGCAGCCTCTTGCGAGGATCACAGTCACTGCGCGAGTGCGCGATGGACGCAGCGATCCTGTCGGCATTCCCATCCTCGACATTCAGACCCTTCGCCGAATTAGATGACCGATTCGCACGATCCGCAGGACCTGGGCGACCGCCGTGCCACATCACGTGGCGGCGACCGACGGCGTGAAGGTTGGCAGGGATTCAGGGAAGCATATCCGACATTCCTCAAGATCATTGCGCTCGTGTTTCTCTTGCTCGTCGCGGGCGATATGTGGTTGTTCTACAGACGCGCCGCCTACGGGCAGGAGATCTCGCGGCTCCGTTCCGGCATGACGGATGCCGAGCGAAAAAAGAGCGATATCGTCGTGCAGCAGGAGAAGGACAAGGTGCGGCTTGCAATCGAGCTCGCCAAGCGCCAGGCGCACTTCGATCCGCGACTGCATCTGTCGATCGCAGTGGACAGCGGCGTCATGTATCTCGAGCGAGATGGCGCACTGCTGCGTGTGATGCGTGTAGCGCTCGCTCCCGCGAAGGTGCCGGGATTCAAGACGAGCGCTGGCGATACTACAGCCATGACTCTGCCGCGCGGCCAGCGTACAGTGCAGCAGGTGATAGGCGGCGACTCGCCGGCCCTCGTGCTCAACGGTGATGCGCGTATCTATGCCGGTGCGGACTCCGATTCCGTCGCCGCCGGCAACGTTCGCGTGGACCCCGCTGATCTTCGCGCAATTCTGCCGAATGTCAGCGCTGGAATGAGCGTGTACTTCTACTGATGCTGAAATTCCTGCGACACGGGGTCGCGATCGCATGGCTGCTCATACTCGGCATCGGCGTCGCCATTCTGCTGAGTGTAAAGCTGCTGCACGATACCGCGGAACTGAGATTCGAGCGAGACGTCAACCGCATGGTGTTCAACGACAATCTCGATCTGCTGAGCGCACTGCGCGCGCAGGCCGGCGTTGAAACCGACAGCATGCGCAAGCTGGTCGAGGCGCCGGCGCCCAACGCGAATTCACCGTACATCGTCATCAGCATTGCCGACCACAGATTGTGGTACAAGCAGGGTGACAGCGTGCTGTTCACCGCGCCCGTCGCAACTGCGAGCGGCAAGGAGCTCGTCGGCGGCAGCAGCGGGCAACACTGGCGTTTCGAGACGCCCCGTGGGCGTCTGGTGGTGCAGTCAAAGGACTCAAATCCGGCGTGGGTGCCACCGGACTGGCATTATGTCGAGCAGGCACGCGCGCGCGGAGTCGGCCTGGTTCATCTGGAGCGTGGCCAGAATTACGACGGCTACACGGTGCAGGGATCCGAGGTCATCATGCCGGACGGCCAGCCGGCACCGGCGCCCAAGGAAGGCCATGAGCTCATTGCCAAGGGAAACCTCATCGTGCCACCGTTCGGCACCGTCCAGCGGCGTTATATGGGCACGCTCGGTACCCGCCGACTCGATCTGGGCGACGGGTACGGGATTCACGGAACCGACGAACCGAGCTCGGTGGGCCGTTCCGTAAGTCACGGCTGTGTGCGAATGTTGAACCAGGACGTAGAGACGCTCTACCCGATGGTGGCGGTCGGGACGCCCGTTTACATCTACTGAGCGTACGGCACAGCTCTCGCATCGCCTGAGGAACCAATGGAAACGACAACCCCAAGATCGCGCCGTCGCCGGCCCAGCGCCGCACGGCCCGCCGCACGGCCCGCCGCAGGCCACAAGCGCACTGTTATCGACGCCGTTCGCGAGCTACCGAACTTTCTTCGGCTTTTATACGGTCTGATAATGGACCCCCGGGTTGAGCTGCTGGACAAGCTGCTCGTCGCCGGAGCCGTGGCTTACGTGCTGATTCCCGAGGATGTGTTTCCGGACTTCATCCCGCTGATCGGAGAGGTGGACGACGTTTTCGTTCTGGTGCTGGCGATAAGGCAACTGCTGAAAAGCGCGGGCCGCGAGGTGATTCTGGAGCACTGGATGGGCGATCCGGACGAGCTGGACGAGCTCAACCTCGAGCGGGTGCTGGGTGCGGCCTCATTTTTCCTTCCGCGGCGGGTTCGCCGGCGTTTGCGGACGATTGGTCGAGTGTGATACATTAGTCCATGGCGCCACACACTTTGCAAAATCCCAGGCCCGCCAGACCGGTTGATGCCGGTGGCGGGTCTTTGTCTATCCGGCAGGACGAAGGACTGCCGAGCGGGTACGCGCGCATTCGCTCAGAGCCCGCGCTCACATTCGATGACGTTCTGCTGCTCCCCGCGCATTCTCTGGTTCATCCCCGGGACGTCGTAACCTCATCGCGCTTTACGCGCGGTATCACACTCAACGTTCCGCTCGTTTCGGCGGCGATGGACACAGTCACCGAGTCCGACATGGCGATCGTCATGGCGCGCGCCGGAGGTATCGGCGTCGTTCACAAGAACATGTCGATCGATCGCCAGGCCGCCGAGGTCGATCGGGTGAAACGATCGGAAAGCGGAATGATTCTGGATCCCATAACGCTGTCGCCGTCCGCATCGTTGCGCGAGGCCGTTGCGTTGATGAATCGTTTCAAGATCTCGGGCGTCCCGATCGTCGATGGCGGACGCCTGGTTGGCATCATCACCAATCGGGATCTGCAGTTCGAATCCAATCTCGACCGGCCGCTGCAGGACGCGATGACGAAGAAGAATCTCGTCACGGCGCCCGTAGGCACGACGCTCGATGAAGCCGAGCAGATACTTGGGGCGCATCGTATCG
>Ga0207705_10002193_pt1 | contig 15100 bp, 15 predicted proteins | sample KBSC13metaG_FD_184314 | JGI IMG/M metagenome (GOLD analysis project Ga0207705, IMG submission 184314) | Corn rhizosphere microbial communities from Kellogg Biological Station, Michigan, USA - KBS C1-3 metaG (SPAdes) (version 2) | ecosystem: Host-associated > Plants > Roots > Rhizosphere > Soil ...
CGAGCACCTCTTCGCGCGACCAGCGATGGCCGGGCCGGACCAGCCGTGGCGCCCCGCCGTCCTGCGCGCAAATCGCCAGCGCCAGGCCCTTGTGCCGCTCCCCCGCCGCGCCCGACCAGTCGATCGCCGCGAAGCGCCGGAAGCGGCTCACGCTTTCCGTGTGCGCGGGCGCGGCGGCCGGTTCTTCTTCGCGGACGCCAGCGTGTAGGCGTGCTCGATCACATGGCGCACCCGCTCGGGATCGGGACTGGCATAGCGCACCAGCACCGCGCCGCTCCCGGCGTAGTGGGGCGATTGCCAGAAGCTGTCCGGATCGGTTTCCATCAGCATCTCGGCATAGCCTTCGTCGAGCGGGACCGCGAACGAGGTCTTCGCCTCATGCCCGGTGACGAGGAAGCCGCGCCGGTTCTTCGAAATCATCACCATCGGCATGTTGTAGATCGTGCTGCGCACCGTGCCTGGCAGCGAGAGTGCGAAGGCCTCGGCCTTGTCCCAGCTGTCGAGCGAACTCATCCCTGCTTCTCCTCCCGCCGTTTGGCCCACCATTCCATGCGCTTGGCCACTTCGCGTTCGAATCCGCGCTCGACCGGCTGGTAATAGTTTTGCGGCTCCATCTCCTCGGGCCAGTAGTTGTCGCCCGAGAAGCCCTCGTCGGCATCGTGATCGTAAGTGTAGCCCTTGCCGTAGCCGATCTGCTTCATCAGCTTGGTCGGGGCGTTGAGGATGTTGGCCGGCGGCATCAGGCTGCCGGTCTCCTTCGCGCTCCTCCAGGCGGCTTTCTGCGCCTTGTAGGCGGCGTTCGATTTGGGCGCGGTGGCGAGGTAGAGGCAGGCCTGGACGATCGCCAGTTCGCCTTCGGGAGACCCAAGGAAATCGTAGCACTCCTTGGCGGAGAGGCACTGCACCAGCGCCTGCGGATCGGCCATGCCGATGTCCTCCACCGCCGCGCGGGTCAGCCGGCGCAGCAGGTAGAGCGGCTCCTCGCCGGCGACCAGCATCCGCGCGAGGTAGTAGAGCGCCGCCTGCGGGTCGGAGCCGCGGATTGATTTATGCAGCGCCGAGATAAGGTTGTAATGCCCCTCGCGGTCCTTGTCGTACACCGCGACGCGGCGCTGGAGGAACTGGCCGAGCTCGGCCGGCCCGAGCGGCTCGGCGATCCGCGCGGCATAGAGCGTCTCGGCCTGGTTGAGCAGGAAGCGCCCGTCACCATCGGCGCTGGCGATCAGCGCCTCGCGCGCCTCCGCCGTGATCGGCAGCGGGCCTTCGAGCTCTTCGGCCCGCTCGATCAGCTTCTCGAGCGCCGCCGCGTCGAGCCGGTGGAGGATCAGCACTTGCGCCCGGCTGAGCAGCGCGGCGTTCAATTCGAAGCTCGGGTTCTCGGTCGTCGCGCCGACCAGCGTCACCGTGCCGCGCTCGACGAACGGCAGGAAGCCGTCCTGCTGCGCGCGGTTGAAGCGGTGGATCTCGTCCACGAACAGCAAGGTGCCCCTGAATCCCTTGGGCCCCGCCTCGCGCGCCTTCTCGGCTTCGGCGAATACCTTCTTGAGATCGGCCACCCCGCTGAACACCGCGCTGATGGCGACGAAACGCATGCCGACGGCATCGGCGAGCAGGCGAGCGATGCTGGTCTTGCCGGTGCCGGGCGGACCCCACAGGATCATGCTGGAGAGCTTGCCGGCCGCGACCATTCGCCCGATCGCGCCTTCGGTCCCGGTCAGGTGCTCCTGCCCGATGACCTCGTCGAGGCCGCGCGGCCGCAGCCGGTCGGCCAGCGGCGCGTCCTCGCGCGGCGCGTCGGGCGCGGGCGCAGGGGGCAAGTCGTCGGCGAAAAGGTCGGCCATGAGACCCGCAAGATAGGCGTCGCCGCCGCGCTTGCACAGGCCGGCCTCGCAGGCCGCGGTTATGCGTCTCCCGATCCTCCCCTTGCAGGGGAGGACCGGAACGAATGTCGCTAGGCTACCCGGCGCAGATCGGGCTGATCCGGTCGGACGTAGCCGCCCGTGACCGGCTGGCGCACAACCAGCGGATCGATCTGGCAGTAAAGCTGGATCCCGAACTCCTCGCCGGCGGTCCAGGCGACTTTGCCGCGCAGCCAGCCGAGGTTCGGCAACTCGATGCGCACGGCCTCGCCAGCGTAAGGGACCAGTGGGCCGACGACCTTGACCCCGCCGCGCGAAATGTTCCGCACGCGCACCCGGCACGCCTCGTGGCCTCGCAGGCAAACGTTGGCCATCAGCAACAGATTCTGACGTTCGCGGTCGTCCACGGCGTCCTCCGCTTCTTCACGTGCCATCCTTGTAGGCCTCCGCCCCATGAGCGGCCGTTGCAGGCGAAGTAGGTAGTTTTTCGTAGTGACGCTGACCAAGGAGGGCCGACCGAACAAACGCGCCCGTCAAGCCGGCGCCGAGACCGCCTCGATCATCGCCGACTTGCCAGGCGCCGGTAGACGCATACCGAAATCGCTTTCCTACTTACGGCCATTCTGGTTGTCTTCGAGCAATGGCAACGACTTCGCGATCGGCCTCGCCGTTTTCGGCTCTCGGCGCTCCCTGCCGGCGTGCGGCACCGCGTGCGCGCGGTCCTGAAGGTCACGACCGTGCGTACGAAAAAGCGTTGGCGGTGTGTGACTTATTCCCAAATAAGATATTGAAAATACGGAGATATGTAGGGTCACGCACTGTGACTTTGTGTGACTTTATTCGTGACTTTGGTGCGATCCTGAAAGCGCTCGCCGTCGGGCTTCTGGCGCTCGCCGCGCAGCCGCTGATGGCGCAAGTGCTGCCGGCGGGCCCGGTGCTGGCCGCCGCGGACTTGCGCGCCGGCCAATCGCTCGACGGAGAATGGACCTACTCGATCGATCCTTATCGGGACGGCGCCGCCGGCTTTCACGGCGAGCCTCCCGGGCAGGGGCATCGGCGTTACGACGATGTCGATGTCGCGGCGAAAAGCGCGGCCGATCCGCGGGCGCTCTACGAGTATGACATGGATGCCTCGCCCAAGGCGGTGCTGCCGTCTTCGTGGCTGACCCATTCGCCTCAGATGCGCCATTACCAGGGGCTGGTCTGGTACCAGAAGCGCTTCGATGCCGCGCCGAAGCCGGGCGAGCGGCAGTTCATCCGTTTCGGCGCGGCGAACTATGCCGCCGAGGCGTGGCTCAACGGCAAGCGCCTCGGCCGGCACGAAGGCGGCTTCACTCCGTTCGCGTTCGAGGTGACCGGGCTGCTGCGGGCGAAAGGCAACCGGCTGGTCGTCGGGGTGGATTCCGAGCCGACCGCCAAGTCAGTCCCGCCGCCGGTGACCGACTGGGAGAACTACGGCGGCATCAGCCGGCCGGTACGATTGATCGTGCTGCCGGGCACGTTCGTGGACGACGCCTGGGTGCGACTGCAGCGCGATGGCACGATCGCGGCCGACGTCGCGCTCGACGGGCCGGAGGCGGCGAACCGCGACGTGACCCTGCGGATCGCCGCGCTCGGCCTGACCCGCACCGCGCGGACGGACGCGCAGGGCCGGGCGCACCTCAACTTCCCGAAGCCGCAACGGCTCGCCTTGTGGTCGCCCGACAGCCCGACGCTCTACGATGTCGAGATCGACGCCGGCGCCGACCGCTGGCACGACAGGATCGGCTTCAAGACCATTTCGGTCGACGGGCCGCGCATCCTCCTCAACGGCAAGCCGATTTTCCTGCGCGGCGTCAGCATCCACGAGGAAGAGCTCGGGGCCAACCCGACGCGCAACATGACGCCCGAGGCGGCGCGGGCACTGCTGTCGCTGGCGAAGAACGGCTTGCACGCGAATTACGTCCGCCTGGCGCATTATCCGCACAACGAGACGATGCTGCGGGCGGCGGACGAAATGGGCCTGATCGTGTGGAGCGAGATCCCGGTTTACTGGCGCATCGCCTTCGACGACCCGACGACGCTGGAGACGGCGCGGCGAATGCTGGCGGAAGAGATCCTGCGCGACCGCAACCGCGCGGCGATCGGCTTGTGGAGCGTCGGCAACGAGACGCCGGTGAGCCCCGCGCGCAACGCGTTCCTGCGCCAGCTCGTGGCAGACGTGCGCGCGCTCGATCCGACCCGGCTGGTCACCGCCGCGCTACTGACCGAGCGCAGCGACAAAGGGCCGGTGCCGGTGCTGACGATGAACGATCCGCTGGCCGCCTCGCTCGATGTGATGGCGATCAACACCTACAATGGCTGGTACGGCAACGACCGGCTGCAGGACCTGGCGAAGATCGAATGGCGGGTGCCGCAAGACAAGCCGCTGCTGTTCTCGGAGCTGGGCGCCGATGCGCTGGCCGGGCTGCACCAGCCGGCCGATCCGCACAAGTTCTCCGAGGAATACCAGGCGGAATACTATCGCCAGACCCTGGCCGCGCTCTCGCGCATTCCCCACTTCGACGGCCTTTCTCCGTGGATCCTCAAGGATTTCCGCTCCCCGCGGCGGCAGCGTCCGGGCCTCCAGGATGGCTGGAACCGTAAGGGGCTGGTCTCGCCGACAGGGCAGAAGAAGCTGGCCTTCGGGGTGCTGGCCCAGTGGTACGCGGTGCGCAGCAAGACCAACTGACGGCGGCCAAAATCGCAAGGGTTGCATTTCGGAATTTCTAAGATATATCGCAGAACGTCTTGGAAAGGATTTTGACATGCGACACGGCTGTGAGGAACACGATTTTCGCCATGCGATGCGGATGGCGGCGCGGGCCGGGCGGCATTGGGGGGCAGGCTTCGGCGGCGGACCCTTCGGGCCGAGCGGCCCCTTCGGTCCGGGCGGGATGTTTGGCCCCGGCGGAATGTTCGGCGGCGGCCCGCGCGGCCCGCGTCACGGACGCCGGCGGATGTTCGACCGGGCCGAGCTGCGCCTGCTGCTGCTCAAGCTGATCGCCGAGCAGCCGCGCCACGGCTACGACCTGATCAAGGCGATGGAAGAGCTTTCCGGGGGGCATTATTCGCCGAGCCCGGGCGTCGTTTACCCGGCGCTGGCAATGCTCGCCGACGAGGGGCTCGTCGCCGAGCGGGCGACCGAGGACCAGCGCCGCCAGTTCGCCATCACCGAGGCGGGCGTGGCGGTTCTCGACGAGGAGAAAGATGCGGCCGAGAAGGCGTTCGAACGCTTGAAGGAGCTCGGCGAGCACGCCGAGCGCGGCCGCGAGCCGTCGATCGAGCGCGCCTCGGTCAACCTGTTCACCGCCGTTGCCCAGCGCCTGCGCGCCGGAGACGAGGGTGAAGAGGGCCTCGCCCACCGCATCGCCGAAATCCTCGACGATGCGGCCCAGAAGATCGAGCGGCTGTGATCAGCGGCGCGCGGCGATCAGGCGCAGGTATGTGTCGGCGACGGTCTGGTTGATCGCGTCCCAGGCATAAGCGCGGCTGCGCTCTTCGCCGGCGCGGCCGTGCCTGGCGCGCAATGCCGGATCGGCGATGTAGGCGGCGAGCGCATCGGCGAAGCCGGCGATGTCGCCCGGTTGCACAAGGGTGCCCGTGGCGCTCTCGGCGACGAGGCTGCTACTGCCGGGGGCATGCGCAGCGACCACCGGCACGCCGCAGGCCATCGCCTCGAGCGTGACGTTGCCGAATGTCTCGGTCTCGGATGGGTTGAACAGCACGTCGATCGCCGCGACCGCGCGGCCGAGATCCGCGCCTTGCTGGAAGCCCGCGAACACCGCGCCCGGCAAGCGGTCCTCGAACCACAGGCGCGCCGGCCCTTCGCCGATGACCAGCACTTTGTGCGCCACGCCGCGCCGGCGGAGCTCGGCTACCGTCGCGGCAAAGGCGTCGAGGCCCTTTTCCATTACCAGCCGGCCGACGAAGCCGACGGCCACGTCGTCGTCCGAGATCCCGTGCGCCCGGCGCCAGGCGGGCTCGCGGCGCCCCGAGTTGAACAGCTCGCGGTCGACCCCCCGCTCCCACAGCGAGATGTCGCTCCCCATCCCCTGCGCGCGCAGAAGCTCCACCATGCTTGCCGACGGGGCCACCAGCGCATCGCATCGGCGATAGAGGCTGCGGATCAGCGCTTCGAGCGGCCCTTCGAGGAACGCCATGTTGTAGTACCGCGCGTAAGTCTCGAACCGCGTGTGCACCGAAGCGAGGACGGGTATCCCCCGCTTGCGCGCCCAGCGCACTGCCCCGCGCGCCACGAAGTCGGGCGAAGAGATATGGAGCACGTCGGGGGAGAACGCCTCGAGATCGCGGCTCACCCGGCGGGAAAAGTGGGTCGGGACACGATACTCCGCGCGGCCCGGGATGGCGATCGAGGGAAGCGAAATGAGCGTTCCTTCCGGCGCGAAAGCCGGATGAGCGCAAGTCGGCGAGTAAACGCGGACCGCGGCGCCCTGGCGCAGCAGGAACTCGACCAGCCGATTGAGCGCCTTGTTCGCTCCATCGACCGTCATGTTGTAGTTGCCGCTGAACAGCGCGATGCGCAGGCCGTCGATCGTCATCCGCGCGGCCCATAGGGCGCTTCGCCCCGCTTGGCGAGTGCGGCCGGCAGGGTGGGTGCAGGCGGCGCGGCGATCTGCTTGACCCAACCATGTATTTAGCGTATTCGCTAAATAGCTATGAGCACAGTCTTCGATGCCCTGTCTCACCCCATCCGCCGGGAGGTCCTCGAACACCTCAAAGCCGGCGGCATGACGGCGGGCGAACTGGCGGACAAGTTCGCGGTCTCCAAGCCGACGATGTCCGGTCACTTCGCCAAGCTCAAGGCAGCGGGCCTGATCCGGGGCGAAAATCGCGCCGGCCACATCGTCTACACGCTGAACATGTCGACCCTCGAAGAAGCGGTTATGGGCTTCATGGGCAGGATGGGATTCATGGCAGGGGATCCGGAGCCGGCCGCAGCGGATGGAGCAGAAGCATGAAAGTGAAGAGCCTACTTCTCGGGTCGCTCCTCGTCGCGGCGCTGATGGCCGGATTTGCCTTCTACGTCGCGGGTTGGGTGCCGCCGGACACGCAACTACCGGTCCACTGGAATGCCGCGGGTGAGGTCAACGGCACGTTGCCCGCGCTGAAGGCGCTGCTCTTCCCGGTCTGGGCGGTCCTCGGCTGCACGGCCATGTTCTCCGTGATCCCCAGGCTGGAACCCCTGCAGGATCACCTGGAAGGTTCGGCCGAGGTGCTGCGCACCGCGTGGATCGGCTTGCTGTTCATCATGGTGATAATCCAGATCGCCGTCGCGATGCCGGCCCTGGGATTGGAACTGCCCGTGGCGCTGCCCAACTTCGGCGTCGGGCTGTTCTTTATCGTCATAGGCAATGTCCTGCCGAAGAGCCGGCCGGGCTTCTTCGTTGGCATCCGCACTCCGTGGGCAATCCTCGATACCGACAACTGGATCGCCACCCACCGTCTCGGCGGTAAGCTCATGATGCTCGGCGGGGCCGCGATTGCGCTGTCGGCTGTGCTCTCGCTGCCTCGAGACGCGCGCATCTTCACGATGGGCGGCTCGGTCGCGCTGATGGTCGTGCCCCCGCTCGTTTACAGTTGGTGGCTTTGGCGCCGAAAGATGAAGCCAAGCACCTGACGCCAGTCGACGACGAAGCGCGTCAGGAGTGCGACAGGCGGTACCGCGCGACGGAACACAACAGCCGCCCCGCTCGCTCTATCGGCAAGTTCAACGAGGAATTGCCGCATGTCATGGCTCGACAAGATCGGTTCGACCGTATTTCCGCTCGCTTCTGACGAGAAACGCGCCGGGGCGCGCCGCGAGGCCGAGCAGCTTGCGCGCGAGCACCAGTGGCTGGCGCAGATCGTCGCCCACCACAAAGCGATCGAGCGGTGCTTTGTCGATGCTCTCGGCGCGACAGACGCTGAAACCAGGCGGCGCGCGATGCAGGAACTGGCGCGCCTCAACACGGGTCATTCGATTGCCGAGGAGGTGACTGTCTATCCCGCGTTGATCGAATACAACGGCGCGCTCGGGGGCAAAGTGCAGGCTGCGCTCGCCTACGAAGAGCAGCAGATGGCCAAGGTCCAGCAGGCGATGCTTGAGCGGCTCGACCCGATGAGTGCCGAATGGCGCGAGAAACTGGGGCACATCAAGAGCGCGGTACAGCAGCACGTGTATGAGGAAGAGAGCCACCGCTTCGCCGATCTCGCGAAGGCGATGCCTGCTGCCGAATCCGCCCGGCTTTCGCGACGCTATGCCGAAGAATTCGAGCGCTACTGCGGCGAGCCGCCGCGCGAAGAGCCTGCGATGCCGTTGCAGATGGCCGCCGAAGAAAGCGGAAGCCGAAATCCGGGCACCTGACGGCAGGCTGTCCATCGATCTCCGCGGAAGCGTTAACGCGCGCTTCCCCAACCCTCCGGGTCAGCGCTAATTGCGCATAACCCCCTGTCACTCGTATGCCACAGCGCCCTCGCCGGGGACGTCTGCCTGTCGATACAATGATTGAGTCGGTTCCTGCCGGGGTTTATCACAAATTAACGACAATGCCGGCGATAATGGCCGCAACCCGCGCCGTCGGGAGAAGATGGAGACTGGGGATGAGCAACCGGGGTGTGGGCCGCGATATCGTAGCGCGAGGTCTTTTATGCACGGTGGCGGGCGCTGCGCTCGCGGTGCCGGCGCAGGGTTGGGCTCAAAGCACGCCGGTGGCCGCCGCGAAGGCCGATGCGGCGCCTGACGCCAGCGGAACCCAGCCCGACAGCGGCACCGGCAACCAGATCGTCGTCACCGCCACCAAGCGGGAAAAGACGCTGCAGGATGTGCCGGTAGCGGTCACCGTGACCACCGAAGACACCATTGAGCGCGGCCAGATCCGCGATCTCAAGGATTTGCAGACCGTGGTGCCGTCGCTCGTCGTGGGTCAGCGGCAGAGCAGCGCGCAGACCAACTTCTTCATCCGCGGTTTCGGCAACGGCGCCAACAATGTCGGCATCGAGCCATCGGTCGGCGTGTTCGTCGACAACGTCTTCCGCTCGCGCACCGCCGCACAGATCATGGATCTGCCGGACGTGCAGCGGATAGAGGTTCTGCGCGGCCCTCAATCGACGCTGTTCGGCAAGAACGCCTCGGCCGGTGTGATCTCCATCACCACGCTGACCCCGTCGTTCGACTTCGCCGGCTCGGGGGAACTGACTTACGGCAATTACAATGCGGTCGTCGGCAAGGCTTACGTTACCGGGCCACTCACCAAGGATCTCGCCGCCAGCTTCGCCGCGGGCTTCAATAGGCGCGACGGCTTCTACAGGGATGCGGGCACCGGCCATCGCACCAACGAACGCAATCGCTGGTTCGCACGAGGCCAGCTGTTCTACGATCCGGGCACTGACATCACCATCCGCCTGATTGGCGACTACAGCCACGTGAACGAGAACTGCTGCGCTGTGGTCAACCTGCAAAGTAGCGCGGCCACCGCGGCGCTCATGGCGATCGGCGGCAACGTCAACGACCCGGCCGACAAGTTCGACGACGTTGTTTACGACAACGTCGATTCCCGGAACAGGATCAAGGATTACGGCGGGTCCGGCCAGATCGACTGGGATCTTCACGGCGCCAAGTTGACTTCGATCACCGCCTATCGCGGCAATCGCTCGATCAACACCCAGGATCCCGACTTCACCAGCGCCGACCTCGTCAATCCGTACGGGCAGAACACCAATGTCGGCACATTTACGCAAGAACTGCGCCTGACCACGCGACTGGCCGACCGGATCGACGTGCTCCTGGGTGGCTTCTTCATCAACGAGGAGATCCACCAGACGGGGCAGGTCAAGTATGGTACGCAGTTCCGCCCTTACGCCAACCTTCTGATTCAGGGCGCCACCGGCGGGGCGCTCAATGTCCCGACGCTGGAGGCGACCTTCGGTGCGCTGGAGGGCAATCCGGCGAAATACATCGGGCAGTTCTTCGCCCCCGGCCAGGGGTTCGACGAAGACTACTCGCTGCACAGCCAGGCAACCTCGCTGTTCGGCCAGTTCGACATCGCCATCACGCGGGGGCTAACCCTGACGCTGGGTGGCAACTGGACCAACGATCGCAAGCGGTTCTACACCGATGTCGCCTCGAGCGACGTGTTCTCGAACATCAATTTCAACGCCCCGCAGTACGCCCCTTTCCGCAACCAATTGCTGTACGGCGGAGCGCTGGCGCAGACGATCGGCACTGCACTGGGCCTCGGCCGGCCGGCCACTACGGCCGAGATCGGGGCTTTCGCCGGAGCCAACGGGCCAGCCTACGCGGCGATTTCGGCCGGCGCGACAGCTTACGCGAACGCCAATATGAACAACCCGGCGGCCAATCCGCTCAACGCGCTGGATGCGCTACAATTCCTGCCGCCATTCCAGAACGTCCCCAATCCTGTCGAGCCCGGCCGCACGCACGACAGCAAGTTCACCTACACGCTTCGTCTCGCCTACAACCTCAACGATCATCTCAATATCTATGCCACGTACGCGACCGGCTTCAAGGCGAGCTCGATCAACCTTTCGCGCGATAGTCGCCCCACGATGGAAGACCGCCTGGCGCTGATCCAACAGGGTCTGGCGGTCAACAACCTGACTTACGGCAGCCGCTTCGCCGGGCCGGAAAACGCCCGGGTCATCGAAGCCGGCCTGAAGGCCAATCTCGGCTGGGCCTCGGCCAACCTCGCCGTGTTCGACGAAGAGATCAAAGGCTTCCAGTCGAACATCTTCAATGGCGTCGGCTTCTTTCTGGCGAACGCCGGCAATGAGCGCGTGCGCGGCGCTGAGTTCGAAAGCGTGATCAAGCCCGTGCGCAACCTGATCCTCAATTTCGGCGTCACTTATCTGCAGCCGAAGTACATCAGCTTCGTCGCTTCTTCGGTTGGGGACCTCAGCGGCACCACCCCGGCGGGCATCCCCAAATGGAACGTGCTGCTGGGCGCCGAATACGAATATCCGGTCGGCAACGGCCGGATCGTGCCGCGCGTGTCGTACCTCTTCCAGTCCGATACCCAGTTGGTCGAAGGCCTGCCCGGCTTCCGGGACATCGGCGCGGCGATCACCGCCGCGCAGCCGTTCCGCCGCGAATTGAACGACCTGACGGCCTCGCTCGGCTGGGAAATGAACAACGGGATCTCCGTGGAAGTATGGGGCCGCAACCTGCTGAACGACCGGAACATCGAGACCATCTTCGATTCCGTGGCGCAGCCGCACGCGGTTTCCGGGTATCCGAACGATCCGCGCACTTACGGTGTGACCGGCCGCTTCAAGTGGTAGCCTAACCTAGCGGTTCCACATGGCCGTCGCTGACGCGCCAGGTGGCCGCCTGTCCCAGGATCGGCTCGAACGGCGCCAGCTCGGTGCCGGTGAGCCAGACTTGCGCGTTGCCGGCGGCGAGCCGCTCGAACAGCGCCTCGCGCCGCAACGGATCGAGGTGCGCGGCGACTTCGTCGAGCAGGAGGATGCCGGGGCGGCCGGCGGCCGCGAGGCCGGCATGGGCGAGGGTTATCGCGATCAGCATCGCTTTCTGCTCGCCGGTCGAACAACTGGCTGCGGCCACGCCCTTGCCGGCCATCGTCACTTCGAGATCGTCGCGATGCGGGCCGATCAGGGTGCGTTGCGCTCCTCGATCGCGCTGGCGTTGCCGGGCGAACTCGGCGGCCAGTGCCTCGGCGTCGCGAGGGCCTTCGCTAGCCAAGGCGAGCGCCGGGCGGGCGAACGCTGAATCGGGCAACGCCGCGAGTTCGCCGCGAAGGCGCCCGATGAGTCCAGCCCGGCCGGTCGCCAGGGCGGCGCCCGCTTCGGCCAATTGCTCCTCGATCGATGAAATCCATTGCGGATCGGGCTCGTCATCGCCGGCGAGCAGGCGGTTGCGCTCGCGCAATGCCGCTTCGTAGCGCGATGCGACACGTGCGTGGGTGGGATCGAGCGCCAGCGCGAGCCTGTCCATGTAGCGGCGGCGCGCGCCGCCGCTGTCGGTGAACAAGCCGTCCATCGTTGGGGTCAGCCAGCCGACCGCGAGCCACTCGCCAAGCGCGACCGCGCTGGTCGGCGCGCCATTGACCTGGACGATCCGCCGTCCTGGCCGGTCCGGCTGGGTCCCGGTGCCGATCATCACCGGATCGCCCTGAGCTTGTCGAAAGGGTCTATCGAGTGCGCCGCTGATCGCGAACGTGCCGGGCCCTTCGCTCGCCGCGATCTCGTCCAGAGATGCTCGCCGCAAGCCACGCCCGGGGGCGAAAAGAGACAGCGCCTCGAGCACATTGGTCTTGCCGGCCCCGTTCTCGCCGACGAGCAGGTTCAGGTGTCCGGTGCCCTCCAGACGGCTCGCGGCGTGGTTGCGAAAGTGGTTGAGGGTTATCCGGTCGAGCGCCATCGGTGAGGCGAGGAGTTAGGGCAGGCACTGTTTCGGCGCCACGGAAAAGCGAGTTCGCCGATATGTGGTGAAAAATCCCAATCCTGCGCGAATGGGTGCCGCCCACGAGCGGTCTGCGTCGGAGAAAAATCGCAGAAATCCGCCATTTTTCGAAACTGGCACGCTCCCTGCAATCTCATGTTCATCCGGCGGAAGGGCCGCTGGAAGAGATTTGAAGGGGAATTGATATGCCTGCTACTCACACTTTTTCGCAGCGATTGATGGCCGCCGTGGCCGCTTTCGGGATGACCACCTTCATGCTCGTCAGCTACTTCTACGTTCCGGCCAGCCACGTCGTTCCGGGGATCGTCGCGTGAGCGCGCTGCATAACAACCACGAGCGAGGCGCAGCGCCAGCCCAGTTCCGCCTCGACAAGGCCGACGGCAAGTTGATGGGCGTCTGCTCGGGGCTGGCCAATTACTTCGGCGGCGATCCGATGGTCTGGCGCCTGGGCTTCGTGCTCGGCACGCTGTTCGGCTTCGGCAGCCTTCTGATCGTCTACCTCGCGATCGGCCTGCTGGCGGATTGATTCCGTCAGCGGCCGGTCGTCCCGGCCCCCGCGCCGACGCGGAAAGGCGAGAAGTCGGTATCGGTGTCGAACACGTCGACCCCCTCGCGCCGCTTGAGGAAGCCGACGATCATGTACGTCACCGGGGTCAGCACGGCTTCCCACAGCGTCTTGATGCCCCACTGGGTCAGCGCCACGGTAATTACCAATCGGGTAGTCCAGCCTTCCGCGCCGAGGAAGGCCAGCGGATAGAACAGCGCACTGTCGACACCTTCGCCGAAGATCGTCGAACCGATCGTGCGGGTCCAAAGCATCTTCCCTTGCGTCCAGATCTTCATCTTCGCGAGCACATAGCTGTTGACGAACTCGCCCGCCCAGAACGCGCAGATTGAGGCGAAGACGATCCGCGGCACCTGGCCGAACACCGCCTCGTACGCCGCCTGGTTGCCCCAGTCCGCCGCAGGCGGCAGCGCCACCACCACCCACGACATGAAGGCCATGAACAGCATCGCCGCGAAGCCGGCCCAGATGCAGCGCCGCGCATGCGCGTAGCCGTAAACCTCGGTCAGAACGTCGCCGAGGACGTAGCTGACCGGGAAGAACAGCACCCCCGCGCCGAACGGCCACGGGCCGATCCACGGCAGGCTGACCACTGCCACTTTTCCCGCGCCGATCACGTTCGACAGCAGGAGGATGGTGACGAACGCCGCCATCATGAAATCGAAATAGCGAAAGGTGCGCTGCGCGCCCGCCTGGCCTTCGACCTTCGCGATATCCCCCATCATGGCGCGCACAACTAACCTGATTTGCCGCAACCGCAAAGCACGCTAATGCCCGTGTCCACGCGCCCGTAGTTCAACTGGATAGAGCACGAGCCTTCTAAGCTTGGAGTTGCAGGTTCGAGTCCTGCCGGGCGCGCCATTTTTCGGGAACGCAGGGCAGTCGATCTGCCGCGGGAGGGACGAGCTAATGCTTCTGATCAGCGGGGCGAACGGCAATCTGGCGCGTTCGGTGATCGCCAATCTTCTGCGGTTGACGGATCCTGACAATATCCTGGTGACGACGCGCGATCCCAGCTCCGCTCATGCGCAAGAGCTTGCCGCGCGCGGAGTCACAGTGTGCCACGGCGATTTCGACGCTCCCGAGACGCTTGGCCCGGCCTTCGCCGGCGCCACCCGCGCGCTGCTGATCTCGACTTACGCCGACAATTCCGAACGGCTGCGCCAGAACCTTGCCGCCCTGGAAGCGGCGAAGGCAGCCGGCGTGCGCCACATCCTCTACACCAGCTTCCTCGCGGCCGGTCCCGACGCGCTGGCCGAGCACAGCCAGCTCGTCCATTGGCCGACTGAATTGGCGATCGCTTCCTCGGGCCTGAGCTACACCATCCTTCGGCACGCGTTGTACGCCGAGATCCTGGTGGCCGATCTGGACGACACGCTGGCGAGCGGGGTTCTGCGCCGGTGCGGCGGGGGCGCCGCCTGCACCTACACCGCCCGCGACGATCTCGGTCTCTCCGCCGCCACTCTACTTGCCGGCGCTGGCACGGAAAGCGGAGTCATCAATGAGACGATGGAGCGCTCCTACACCGGCGACGAGGTGGCGGAGGCGATCAGCCGCTGCTTCGGCACGCCGGTTCGCTACGAGCCGGTCCCGGCCGAGGACTGGCCGGCTTACATGATAGAAAAGTGGGGGATGCCCTCCTCTCTCGCCGCCAGCACGGTCGGCACCATGCGGGCCATAGAGGCCGGGCAGTTCGATCTCGTGAGCGGCGACTATCGCGCAATTACGGGGCGAGGCCCACAGACGCTCGACCAGTTCCTGGCAGCGGTGCGCGCTGCACGCGGCTAGCTCCGCGGCCCGGGGCAACGGCAAAGGCGCTAGGTGCGGGTGTAGAGAAATGCGGCGATGTCGTTCGTTTCCTGCGTGCTCAGTTGCATGTCTGGCATCGCGTTGCCGGGGACGACGCTTTGCGGGGAGGAAATCCACCGACTCATGTTGGCGGGGTTGTTGGCCAGCTTGCCGGCGATGATCGCGCGTTCGGCGATGCCGTCGAGCGGTGGACCGACGAGGCCGTTCGCCTGCGTCACCCCTTCGAGCGTGTGGCAGCCGCCGCAGCCGGCGCCGATAAACGCCTGACGGCCGCGCTCGACATTGCCGCCGGTCAGCGCTTCGGCCTTGTGGCGCACGTCGGCGAGCTTCCACGCATGGTTGAACGCGAGGCAGGCGGCGATGATCACCAGCGCCAGCACGGTAAAGGCGGCGGTCGCCCTAGTCCGC
>Ga0207705_10002195_pt1 | contig 15094 bp, 15 predicted proteins | sample KBSC13metaG_FD_184314 | JGI IMG/M metagenome (GOLD analysis project Ga0207705, IMG submission 184314) | Corn rhizosphere microbial communities from Kellogg Biological Station, Michigan, USA - KBS C1-3 metaG (SPAdes) (version 2) | ecosystem: Host-associated > Plants > Roots > Rhizosphere > Soil ...
AGGCCCTCACCTGGTTCTTCCCCGCGAGGTCGAAGTCCGAAGCGGTCCCGCACACCTCGCTTGCGGCGTGGATCAGCCGCTCGTCGAGCGTTCGCTGTCCCGCCTTGGTGCCAAGGTCGAGATCCGCTGTGGATACGATGCTGACATTCACATCGGGATTGCTCCCGGGTTCGGCCAGCGCCGGCGCGCCCTTGATGATGGCCGCGGTGATCAGCGCTGACGAAATGATGATGCGAATGGCGTTCATGGTCGCCTCCCTGTTTGAAGCGACCGCATAATTAGTTCCGATTCGCAACTTACGTGAGCAACGAGTTCGTGCTATGATTCTGCAAAATTGCAGAACTGGCTTCCAAATGCTGGACTGGAACGACCTTCGCTACTTCCTGGCCGTGGCGCGCGAGGGAAGCACCCTGGCAGCGGCCCGGACGCTGCGAACCAGCCAGACCACCGTTGCCCGACGGATAGGGGCGCTCGAGCGAGCGGTGGGCGTCCAGCTGTTCGAGAAGCGGCAGGCGGGTTACGTGCTGACCGCGGCAGGCGAGGAATTGCTCGGCAGGGCTGAAACGGTCGAAGTATCGGCCGACGCCTTCGCCGAAGCGGCCTCTGCGGGCGCTCGCGATTTCAGCGGCACCGTTCGAGTCACGTCCGAAGAACTATACGCGCTATCGCTAATTTCCCCCGTGCTCCGAGACCTTCACGAAAAACATCCCGAGATTATCGTCGAGGTGGATACCACCGGCGCCCTTCGCGATCTCGGCGCCGGAGAGGCGGACATCGCGCTTCGCAGCAGCTCGCACGAGCAGCCGGCCGGCCTGGTCGGCCGCCGGCTCTGCATCGACGATTGGACGCTCTATTGCAGCCGCGATTACGCCGAGCGCCACGGCCGGCCGACCACCGCCGCCGAACTGAAGCGCCACGCCATCGTCGGCGGCGGCGGGGCGAAGCTCTGGCAGCATTACCAGGCGTGGCTGAAAAGCCTCGATCTCGAGGATCGGGTCGCGATGCACCACGCGAGCTCGACCGGACTCCTGTCCGCGATCCGGTCCGGTTTCGGCGTCGCCGTTCTCCCCTGCATCGTCGGGGACGCAGATCCCGATTTAATCCGCTGCATTCCGCCGAGAGCGGACCATGGCCGGGTGCTATGGCTTCTGACCCATGAGCGGGTGCGCCAGACGCCGCGAGTGCGGGCGGTGATCGATTTCCTTTACGAACGCCTCAGCGCCCACGTCCGGCAGCTCGAAGCGAAGGCGGCTGCGGCCTAGCGGCCGCTCACTCGACCGTAACGCTCTTCGCGAGGTTGCGCGGCTGGTCGACGTCGGTGCCTTTCAGTACCGCCACGTGATAGGCGAGCAGCTGCACCGGGACCGCATAGACGAGCGGAGCAATCAGCGGGTGCACCTGCGGCATCTCGATCGTGGCGATGCACCCCTCGCCCGCCTCTGCGATGCCCTTCGCGTCGCTGATCAGGACGATTCGCCCACCGCGCGCGCGGACCTCCTGCATGTTGCTGACGGTCTTCTCGAACAACGGCCCTGACGGCGCGAGAACGATTACCGGCACATTGTCGTCGATGAGCGCTATGGGGCCGTGCTTCATCTCGCCCGCGGCATAGCCCTCGGCGTGGATGTAGCTGATTTCCTTGAGCTTCAGCGCGCCTTCGAGCGCCATCGGATATTCCGGCCCGCGCCCGAGGTAGAGGACGTCACGCGCCGGCGCAACGAGGTGCGCCATGGCGGCGATCTGCTCGTCATGATCCAGCGCTGCGTTCAGTGCCGCCGGCGCCTCCTGGAGATGCCCGACGATGGCGCGCTCTTCGTCGCGGCTGAGGCGTCCCTTGGCGCGGGCGACGTTGGCGGCAAACGCGGCCAGCACCGCCAGCTGGCAAGTGAACGCCTTGGTCGAAGCGACGCCGATCTCCGGCCCGGCGTGGGTCGGAAGCAACAGGTCCGCCTCGCGCGCCATCGAGCTGGTCGGCACATTGACGACGACCGCGATGCGCTGCTGTTCCGCCCGCGCGTGGCGAAGCGCGGCCAGCGTGTCCGCGGTCTCGCCCGACTGGCTGATGAACAGCGCCAGCCCGCCCGGCTCCAGCACCGGCTCGCGGTAGCGGAATTCGCTGGCGACATCGATGTCGACGGGAACGCGGGCGAACTGCTCGAGCCAATATTTGGCGACGAGCCCCGCGTAATAGCTGGTCCCGCAGGCGACGATGGTGACCCGGTTGACGCTGGCGAGATCGAGATCGCCGGTCGGAAGCGCGATCTCGCCCTCGAACGGCCGCACGTAGCTCTGGAGAGTCTGGGCAACCACGATCGGCTGCTCGAAAATCTCCTTCTGCATGTAATGGCGGTAATTGCCCTTCTCGACCGGCGCGGAGGACGCCCCGGACTCGACGATCTCGCGGCTTGCGGGCCGGTTGTCGCGGTCGAAAATCTCGATGCGGTCGCGGTGGACCACGGCCCAGTCACCCTCGTCGAGATAGGCGATGCGCTGCGTCCACGGAGCGACCGCGAGCGCGTCCGAGCCGAGGTAATTCTCGCCATCGCCATAGCCGACCGTCAGCGGTGCGCCGCGCCGGGCGCCGATGATGAGGTCGGGGTGATCGCGGAACAGGAAGGCGATGGCGAACGCGCCGGTCAGCCGGGGCAGCACCGTAGCGACCGCGTCCCTCGGGGATGCCCCGCGCTCGATCTCGCGGGCAACGAGGTGGCCGACCACTTCCGTGTCCGTCTCACTCTCGAACTTGCGCCCTTCGGCGATCAGCTCGTCGCGGAGCGGCTTGAAATTCTCGATGATGCCGTTGTGGACCAGCGCGACGCTGCCGACGATGTGCGGGTGTGCATTGCCGACGGTCGGAGCGCCGTGCGTCGCCCAGCGCGTATGTGCGATTCCAGTGCTCCCATGCAGCGGTTCCGCCGCGAGCGCCCTGGCGAGATTGTCGAGCTTGCCCTCCGCCCGTCGCCGGACCAGCTCGCCCTGATCGATCGTGCAGATCCCCGCCGAGTCATAACCGCGATATTCCAGCCGCTTGAGCCCATCGAACAGCCGCTGCGCGACGTCGCTCTTTCCGACAATTCCGACAATTCCGCACATAATTTACTCGGCAGCCTTCCTCGTCATCCGCTCGCGGAAGCGGCGGGCCCAACCGGCGATGCCTTTCTGTTCGCCGCGTTCGATTGCAAGGCTGTCGGCCTCGACGTCCCGGCTTATGACAGAGCCGGCGCCGACGATTGCGCCGTCACCGATCTTCACCGGCGCGACGAGCGCCGTGTTCGAGCCGATGAAGGCGCCTTCCCCGATCTCCGTCGGATATTTGCCGAACCCGTCGTAATTGCAGGTGATTGTCCCCGCGCCGATGTTGGCCCGAGCGCCGACCCTGGCGTCGCCGACGTAGGACAAATGATTGACCTTCGCGCCCTCTCCGACGTGGGCCTTCTTCAACTCGACGAAATTCCCGACCTTGGTCCGATCGGCCAGGACGGTTCCCGGCCGGATTCGAGCGAAGGGGCCGATGCTCGCCTTCGTGCCGATGGTCGCGCCCTCGATGTGGCTGAAGGCGTGGATCGTGGCGCCGTCGGCGACCGACACGCCGGGACCGAAGACGACGTGGGGCTCGACCGTCACGTCGCGCCCGAGCTTCGTGTCATAAGCGAACCACACGCTTTCGGGGTCGATCAGCGTGGCGCCTTCGTCGAGCACCTGCTCGCGGCGGCGGCGTTGCCATTCGAGCTCGAGATGGGCAAGCTCGGCGCGGCTGTTGACTCCGGCGGTCTCGTAGGGGTCGGCCTCGATCACCACGGCATCGCGACCCTCCGCGGCGGCGATATTGACGACGTCGGGAAGGTAATATTCCCCGGCTGCGTTGTCGTTTCCCACCTGGCCGAGCCAGCGGAACAGATCGCGGGCGCGCACCGCCATCATGCCCGAGTTGCACAGACGAACGGCCCGCTCTTCCTCGCTCGCATCCTTATACTCGACCATCCTGGCGATATGGTCGCCCTCCCCGAGGATGATCCGGCCGTATTTGAGCGGGTCGGGCGGGCACGAGGCGAGGACGACCACGCCGGGCCCGCCGTCGCCGTCCAGCCGGTCGAGCATCCGTCCCAGCGTCGCCGCCTCGACGAACGGCGTGTCGCCGTAGAGGACCAGGACCGGGCCGCCATAGCCGGCCAGCGCGTCGGCCGCCTGCTGGACGGCATGGCCGGTCCCTTTCTGCTCGGCCTGGACGGCGACCGAGACGTCGCGCCCCGCGATCGCTTTCTCGACCTGTTCGCGCCCCTTGCCGACGACGACCACGCGGCGGTCGGCACCAAGCGCGTCGACCCGGTCGAGCAGGTGGAGAAGCAGCGGCCGGCTCGCGATCGGGTGAAGCACCTTGTGGGTGTCGGAGCGCATGCGCGTGCCCTGCCCCGCGGCGAGGATCACAACGGCGAAACGGCGCTGGTCGGTCATTCGAGCGAGCAATGGCATGGCGCTTTGGCGAGCGCCACAAAAAGAAAGGGCGGCCCCGAAGGACCGCCCTCATGCTTCCAGGTCGCGTACGGCCTAGAAGATATTCTGATAATATTCGTTTCCGACGAAGCCCATTTTCTGGACGTGGGCCCGCTTCGTGACCGCGAGGATCTCGTCCACCAGCTCGTAGCGCGCCGTGGCGTCGGGCTGGAGGTGGAGCTCCGGGACCGGGTTCATCTGCTGCGTGACCTCGAGATAGGTGCGCAACTGGTCCATGGTGATCGGATTGCCGTTCCAGGTGACCACGTTCTGCGCCGTGACTCCGACCGTGTTCTTAAGCGGCTGGATGGGCGGCGGCGGCGTGTTGTTGTTGACCGGCAGGTCCAGCTTCACCGCGTGCGTCTGGATCGGAAGCGTGATGATGAACATGATGAGGAGAACCAGCATGACGTCGATGAGCGGCGTCGTGTTGATGTCCAGCATCGGTTCGCCGGAGTCATTGTCGCTAGTGGTCTGCATCGACATGGCGGCTTACTCCTGGCTTACTGCGCTTCGGGGTTGCCCGGCGGCTGGGAAATGAACCCGACCCGCTGGAAACCCGCTTCCTGCATGGTGAGAATGGTCGCACCGATGCACTTGTACTGGGTGTTGATATCCCCGCGGATGTGCGCCTCGGGCATATTGTCTTCGGTGATGTTCTGGACGCCGCCGACGGCCTTGATCTGGTCCTCCAGCTTCTTCACGGCCTTGTCGAGCAACTGCTTCTGCGTGACCTTCTCCATCAGCCAGTACACCTGGCAGGTATCGCCCTGGCTGCGGACACTCAGCGACACGTTCTCGGGCTTGGTTGTCGTGGGTTCGAAGCGAACCTGCGGCAGCTGCACGGGGACCTGCTGGATAACCACCGGGACCGTGATGATGAAGATGATCAGAAGCACCAGCATGACGTCGGTCAACGGAACGACGTTGATGTCCGACATTGCGGTGTCTTCTTCGCTGTCTTGGATTACTTGGCCTGCCATACGGCTGGGTTCTTTCCTAAGTCAGTCAACGGGAGGCCCGGCGTGAGCCGAGCCTCCGCAAGTCATTACTTCGCGCCGGTCGGCGTCGGAGCGCCGGTGCGAAGCGGGTCGCTGCCGGGCTGGCGCGGAGCCGTAGTGGTCCGCGCCGCGGCGCTGCCCTTCGGCGTGGAACCGGTGCCTCCGCCAATGCGCGGCTTCACGGCACCGTCGGACATCAGATAGCCGTGGAGGTCGTTGGTGAAGGCCGCGAGATCCTCCATGATCGACTTGTTGCGGCGGATCAGCCAGTTGTAGGCGAGCACGGCCGGAACCGCGACGACGAGGCCGAGCGCGGTCATGATCAGCGCCTCACCGACCGGGCCGGCGACCGCGTCGATCGAAGCCTGACCCGCCGAGCCGATCTTGATCAGCGCGCGGTAGATGCCGACGACGGTGCCGAACAGACCGATAAACGGAGCCGTCGAGCCGACCGTCGCGAGGAAGGCCAGGCCTTCGCCGAGACGCGCGCCGATCGCACCCTGGCTGCGCGCCAGGCTGTTCGCCATCCAGTCATGCTGGTCGATCGGATCGGTCAGCTTGCCGTGCTGCTCCTGCGCAAGCAGCGCGTCGTCGACGATCGCGCGATAGGCGCTCTTGGGATCGAGCTTCGTCGCGGCCTCGCGAAGGTTCGCCGAGTTCCAGAAGCTCGCGCGAACCTTGCGGCCCTGCGCGATGATCTTCTGCTGCTGCATCAGCTTCGTGAAGAGGATGTAGAAGGAGAAGATCGACATCAGCACCAGGATCGTGAAGACCGAGATCGCGATGATTCCGCCCTGCTGGAGGGCGGGGATGATGCCGTAATTGCCTGCCCCGTGGGTTGCTGCTTGCATGCTCAACGTTCCTTTTCGAAAATCTGTCTAAAAACCGAGTCTGGAAATCAGCCTTCGAGCCGCCATGAAATCGGCGGCGTTGCAATCGTGTCGGAAACCGCATTGCCGTTGCTGTCACGCGCCGGCGTGAACTTCGCGCGACGGCGAAGGATGTTGCAGGTCGTCGAGTCCAGCGAACTGTTCCCCGACGATTGCGTGATGTTGCAGGAAACGACGCGGCCATCGGCCCCGATCGTCAGCGATGCGCGCACTGTCCCTTCCGCACCGGCGGCGGCCGCTGACGCAGGGTAGTCGTCGGTGCTGAACAGGGTTCGCAAGTCGCCCTTGGCACTCTGCGCGGACTGCGTCTTGCGCGGTGGCGGAGGCGCCGGCGGAGCCGGCGGAGCGGCCACGACCGGCGGGATGTATACTGGCGGCGGCGGCGCGGTCACCGTCTGGATTGGCGGCGGCGTCGGCGTCTGGATCTGCACCAGCGGCGGCGGAGTCACCGGCGGCGGCGGCACCTTCGGCATGTCCTTGGGCGGCGGCGGCGGCTGCTGCGGCGGCGGCGGCTGCTGCTCGACGTCGATGACCTTCAGCTTCTCGGCCTGCTTCTTGATGACGTTATAGGCAAGGCCGGAGACGATCGCGTACATGAGCGAGCCGACGACGGCCACGGTCATGACGATCGAAACCGTGCGGTTGCCGCTCAGGTCTCTGCGTTGCGCGTAAGACATCTAACCCGCACTTCTCCTCGAGGGCGCCGTGGTTCCCCACGGTGAAGACGGGGCGTTCGGACGCTCGCCCTGCCACTTGATGGGGCCGCCGGTATGGCACCATGCCGTCGGCGACAAGCGCGCCTCCTTATCGTTGGCACAAAGGCCGCGCAACGGATTTTGTTCCACATCCGGAAGGCCTGAAACCCGGCTTTCCTGAAGGCTTTCGTCAGCTCTCGGGCCAAAGCCCCCTGAACGAGGCAATCTCGACGCCGACGCCATGGGCTTGCGCATAGACGTCGGGCTTGGAAGTGCGAACCCGCAATGCCCGGACGCCGCGGAAGGCGGCGAGGCGATCGAACACCGCGTGCGCGAGCGTTTCCTGGAGGTTCCAGCGGCGCGAAGATGCGATCTCGTCGACTTCCGAGCGGAGGAAATCATAGTCCCACGCGCGCTGCGGATCGTCCGCTGCAGGCGGCACTTCGACGTCGAGCCAGATCTCGACCGTCACCAGCAGCCGCTGCGGAGTCCCGATCTCGAAGTCGTGGAATCCGATGTCGGCCTGGACCTCGAGCGATTCGAGCAGAATGCGCGCCGAGCGGACCTTCAGCGTGTCGGGCACGAGGCCATCGAGCTTGGGCGCGTCCATCATTCCTCCAGGAACTGAACGTCGCGCGGAAAGCCTAGAAAGCGCTGCCCGGAATCGATCACCAGTACCTGGCCCGTCACGCAACGCGCGCCGATGAAGTAGCGGATCGCCTCCAGCACATCCTCAGGCTCGACGCCGCGCCGCAACGGATTCCTCGCGTGCATGGCCTCGAAATTCTCCTCGCTCTGCCCGCTCGAGTGAAGCATCAGCGCAGGTGCGATGCCGTTGACGCGGATCCCCCTTGGCCCAAGCGCACGCGCCGAGAGTTCGGTCAAGCCGGCAAGCGCCTGCTTCGACAACGTATAGCTGAGGTAGTCGGGATTGGGCGCGGCGACCTTCGAGTCCAACAGATTCACGACGAGCGAGTCGGTCGATCCGTCCTGCGCCGCCGCAAAACGCTCGATCAGCAGCGCAGGAGTGCGGACGTTCACCGCCATGTGCGCGGCGAATTCATCAGCGTCGAATTCGCCGAAGCCGTCCCAGGCGAAGCGTGCCGCATTGTTGACCAGGAGCCGCACCGGAGGAAGCCCGTCCGCGGCGCGAAAGATCGTATCGGCGCAGCTCGGCTCCTCGAGATCGGCCACGGCCTTCGTCGCGCCTTGCGGGACAGAGTCCGATTCGCCGTGGACGTGCGCCACGACCTTCCAGCCGTCGTCAAGCAGCGCGGCCGCGATCACTCGGCCGACGCGCTTGCCGGCGCCGGTGACGATTGCTGTTCTTTCAGACTGCATGGCCCATCACTCCTGCCTTGAGCCGGACGGCGAAGCAATCCAAGGAGCCGCGCATGCCGGAGAGCCGCCCTCCTATCGACCTTCACGGGATCAGCCTCGCCGATCTGCAGAAGATGATCGACGAGCGCCGCCTGCCGCCGGTCGATCGATGGAATCCCGAGCCCTGCGGAGACTCGGCCATGCGCATCGCCCGCGACGGCACCTGGTATCACGAAGGCGCACCGATCCGTCGGCCCGAGATGGTTCGGCTGTTCTCCACCGTGCTCCGCCGCGAGCCCGACGGCCGCCATGTCCTCGTCACGCCCGTTGAAAAGCTCGATATCGAGGTCGAGCGCACGGCCTTCCGAGCGCTCGAGATGCAGAACGAAGGCGAAGGACGCGATCGCCGCATCGCCTTCCGCCTCGACAGCGGTGACGTGACGATCGTCGACGCCGGGCATCCGCTGCGGATCGCCGCCACCGATGAGGGTCCGTCTCCGCGCGTGCTCGTTCGCCACGGGCTCGAAGCCGAGCTGTCGCATTCGCTCTATTACGAGCTCGCAGAGATTGCCCTCGCCGAAAATTCCAATGGCGTCTGGAGCTGCGGTACCTTCTTCCCCCTCGAACCCGCAGCATGAGCGAGCTCGCCGACCGAATCCGTGCAGCACTTGGTGCGCCGGCGGCCGAGGCTCCGCTTGAAGGCGACCTCCCCGAGCTTCGCGCCAGCGCATCCGCCCAGGCCGCGGTCCTGATCGCCGTCACCGACCGCGACGACCCCGGCCTCATCCTGACGGTCCGCCGCGAGCATTTGCGAACCCATGCCGGCCAGATTGCTTTCCCTGGCGGGCGCATCGAGGCCGACGAGGATTCGGTCGCTGCAGCCCTTCGCGAGGCGCACGAGGAAGTCTTGCTGGACCCCGCATCCGTCGAGGTCGCGGGAACCCTGAATCCATACCGTACCGTCACCGGCTTTGTGGTCATCCCGGTCGTCGGCGTCATTCCGCCCGCGCTCCAGCTGACTGCGCACGAGCACGAGGTCGCCGATCTGTTCGAAGCGCCCCTTCGCTTCGTACTCGACCCCGCCAACCAGCATCGCCGAACCGCGCTGTTCCAGGGCCGCGAGCGCCACTATTACGAGATTTTGTGGAACGGGCGCAGGATCTGGGGAGCAACCGCCGCGATGATCGTCAATCTCTCGCGGAGACTCCAGTGGAGCTGAAGATCGATCCCACCAAATGGCGGCGCCGCCGCGGCATGGCGCGGCTGCTCGACGCCCTCGACGCCGACAAAGGCGCGACGCGCTACGTCGGCGGCGCTGTGAGGGACGGCCTCCTCGACCTCCCGGTGAACGACGTCGATCTCGCGACGCGCCTCCAGCCTCGCGAAGTGATCGAGCGCCTCGAGAAAGTCCGGATCAAGGCGGTCCCGACGGGCATCGATCACGGGACCATCACCGCGGTCAGCGACGGGCATGCTTACGAGGTGACGACGTTGCGCCGCGACGTCTCCACCGACGGCCGCCGTGCGACGGTCGCTTTTACGACCGCATGGGAAGAGGACGCGGCCCGGCGCGACTTCACCATCAATGCGCTCTCGGCCGACCCGCGGACAGGACAGATATTCGATTATTTCAACGGCCTCGACGACCTTTGCCAGCGACACGTGCGCTTCATCGGCGATCCCCTGAAGCGAATCGCGGAAGATCATCTGCGGATCCTTCGCTATTTTCGCTTCCACGCCCGGTTCGGAAGCGGCGAGCCGGACCGCTCGGCGCTCGAAGCCTGCACGCTGCGCGCCAACGACCTCATGGCGCTCTCGCGCGAACGCATCGCCGACGAGCTGCTGAAGCTCCTCGATATCGCCGATCCATCGACGACGATCGCCATCATGCTTCGGCATGGCATCCTGGTGCCGGTGCTGCCCGAGATCGCGGAGGAACGCGTCGCGGACCTCAAGGCGCTGATCGCCGCCGAGGAACGGGGTGGAATCGCTCCCTCCGCCCTCCGGCGGCTGTCCGCCCTGTTGCCGCGCGATCCGGGCGTAGCCGCGGGCGTAGGCACCCGTCTCAAGCTGTCGAACAAGGCGCGAAAGCGGCTTGCATGCGCCGCCGATGCGGATCTCGGTGCGGCCCCGAAAGCGCTTGCCTATCGCCTCGGAACCGACTGCGCGGTCGACCGGCTTCTGCTGGCCGGTAAGCCGGGCGAGGCGGCGAGTCTGCAGGTCTGGCATGTCCCTCGACTGCCGATCGGCGGCGGCGCGCTCATCGATCGGGGGCTGAAGGAAGGACCGGTCGTCGCGCGCACGCTGCGCCGGATCGAAGATCGCTGGGTGGAGGCCGGCTTTCCCGAGGGAGAGTGTTTGGAGGCGATCGTCGTCGAGGCGCTGGCGTCGGCCTCTTAATCAGTCTTGTCGCTGTCAGCGCGAAGCTTGACGGCGCTCACCGTTTCGCCTCGCTGCTGCGCCGAGCGCACCTTGAGCAGGTCCTGACGCGACAGGATCCCAACCACGCGCCGATCATTGGGATCGACGATCGGCACTCGGCCGACTCCCGACTCCACCATCATGTCGGCAACCTCGCCGCACGGCGTTTCGGGGAACGCACAGCCGGTCGAGGCGTCCGACAGGGCATCGCCGAGGCGACCTTCCGCGTGCCCCGAGACCAGCCACTGCAGCGCCTCCTGGCGCGAAACGAGACCCAGCAACCGCCCCTCGCTATCGACCACTGGATAGGAACGGTGGTCGGCCTTCTCGGCGAAGAAGCGCGCGGCCTCGTCGACGGACATGTCGCCGGGAAGCGTTTCCGGATCGGGCGTCATCACCTGGGCCGCCTGAAGGAATTCGAGCGCATCGACGGTATATTCGCGAAGGATGTGGCGTCCCCGCCGAGCGATCTTCTCGGTGAGGATCGAGCGCTTCATGATGAGGACGCTGACGGCATAAGCGGCCGATCCCGCGGCGATCGTTTCGGGAAGCGCCGACAGGTGGTTGGTGAGCTCCGCGGCAAACAGCGCACCCGTCATCGGCGCCCGCATCACTCCGCTCATGATTCCGGCCATTCCGATCATGGCCCAGAAGCCGGGGTCCCCCGGAAGATACTGGCCGATCAGGAACCCCGTCGAGCCGCCGAGGATGAGCAAGGGCGCAAGGATGCCGCCCGAGGTCCCCGAACCCAGCGCGACGAGCCACACGATCGCCTTGACGATGAGCAAAACCAAGACCGCCTTGACGAGCAGATTGCCGTCGAGGAGCGACTGGATGACGTCATAGCCCGCGCCGAGGACGCGCGCGTCGAACAACGCGCCGACGCCGACCACCACGGCGCCGATTGCCGGCCACCACATCCAGTGGACGGGAAGGCGGTGGAACCCGTCCTCGATCCGGTAGAGTGCAAAGGAAAGCACGGCGGCAAGCAGCCCCGTCACGAGGCCGAGCGCCGCGGAGATGGCGACCGGCTCGATGCCCGCTGGAGTCGCTGCGCCGAACGGGAAGAGCGGCCCCGACCCGACCAGAAGCGGTCGCCAGGCCAAGGAGACCAGCACGGCGGTCACGACCGGCACGAAGCTTCGCGGCTTCCATTCGAACAGCAGCAGCTCGACCGCGAGCATGATCGACGCGAAGGGCGTCCCGAAGATGCCGGTCATGCCCGCGGTCGCGCCGGCGACCAGCAGCGTCTTGCGCTCGGCCGCACTGAGCCGAAACAGCTGCGCGAACAGCGAGCCGATCGCGCCGCCGGTCATGATGATCGGGCCTTCCGCGCCGAACGGCCCGCCGCTTCCGATCGACACTGCGGAGGACAGCGGTTTCAACAGCGCGACCTTTGGCGACAACCTGCTTTCGCCGTAGAGGATCGTCTCGATCGCTTCCGGAATGCCATGGCCGCGGATCTTGTCGGACCCGAACCGCGCCATCAGCCCGACGATCACCGCGCCGAATATTGGAACCAGGAGCAGGAGGAAGGGGCCTCGGTGAGCGATCGCTGCCGGCGCGAAGGAAAAATTTCCGTACCAGAGGACATTGGTCGCGAAAGCGATGAGCCTGAGGAGCGCCCAGGCGCCGAATGCGCCGCCCGTGCCGGCAACGATCGCCATGGCGGCAAGGATGAGCATTCGATAATCGGCGCTGTAATCGCCGAGGCGCCGCGGATGGTTAAGTGATGGGGAAGTCATTCAGGGGCGCAAGAGACGAGGCCCGCGCCCAACGCAACGGGCGCCCGCCCGACTTGACCAAAGTCAAGCGATCGCCGGCCTATCCGATGCGAACGGTGGAGCGCGCGAGAGCCAGCTCGGGGCTGAGGGACGCGGATGCGCTCGCACGAGAAGCAATTTGCTGGCTGAATCGCTCCGGCGACAGCGATCCGTAGCTTGCAAACAGGTCCGCGAAATGGTCGTCCATCGTGCGCGGGCTGCTCGCGCGGACCGCCGCTGCGCGCTGGAGCTCGGGTCCCCGGCCGAGGAAGCGCTCAATCGCTTGCTCGAGGGAGCGTTCGCGGCCCGCGCTGTAGGCCCCGCCCGCGCCCTCAACGAGCTGGTCGACAGCGGCTCCGCGATCCGGGACGATCAGCGGCACGCCGCTCGCTCTGGCTTCGGCAGCGACCAGGCAGAAAGTCTCCGATTCGCAGCCGTGCACCAGCGCATCCGCGCTCGCGAGCAGCGACGCCAGGGCCCCGCGGTCCGCGATCCGTTCGAGAATCGCGACGTTGCGATATTGCTCGGCGATCATCTGCAGCTTCTGCCGCCTCGGCCCGTCGCCGGCGAGCAGGAGCCCGACCGGGCGCTTGCGGCCGCATTCTCCGGCCGCCCGAAGCACCGTTTCCCAGCGCTTCTCCGCCGAAAAGCGGCCAATTCCGAGGAGCAGGAGGGCGTCGGGATCGAGGCCCAGCGCGGCAAGCGCGCTTCGCCGCAGTTCGGGGGAGCGCAAGGTTGGCGCAAATAGCCCCGGCTCGACCCCCATGCGGATCGCGTGCGTGTTGGCGACCCCGCCGCCGGCAAGCCGGTCGGCGAGCTGAACGCTCCCGCAGACGACCGCGTCGAACATGCCGCCGAGCGCTCGAAGATGCCGCCAGAACCAGCCGAACAGGCGATCGATCGCTTGCTGCGGCGCGATGCCGCCAAGCCAGCGATAGGCGTAGGCGGCGAGCGGGTCCGCATGCATGACCAGCGAGCGCGTGGCGGCGCCCTGCCAGCGGCCGACCATGGTCGCGCTCGACCACGGGGATGAAGCCTCCACATGATCGGGCCGCCATTCGTAGAGAACCGAATGCAGCAGGGCTTCGTCGTCGAAGTATCGATAGCGGCGGTCGACGGGGAGCCGGGGCGCTGGGACCGTGACGAGGAAGGCGCCCGGACCGCGCCTCGTCACTGCATGGCGAGCACCGGGGGCAATGACGACGATCTCGTGCCCGAAGCGTGAAGCGGCGCCCAATTTCGCTTCGACATACGTGCGCACCCCTCCCCCCAGGGGTGTGTAAAACGCGCAGACATCGACGATCCGCATCGCGCGGACGAAGCCGGTTCGGGCGGGTGAAACTCAAGTGAAGCTTTGTTCATCGACTGGCGCTGACGTTGCAGCTGGCGCACATTCGCCAAGTGCAGAGCGGTCGCCTCCTCCTGACCTCGATCCATGACGTGTCGCCGCGCTTCGAAGGCGAGATCGATCGCCTGCTTGCGCTGCTTGCGCCGCGCGTCGGCAGCCGCGTCGCCTTGCTCGTCGTGCCGAACCACTGGGGCGACGCGCCAATCGTTCCCGGCTCGCCATTCGCAGGGCGCCTGCGGCGCTGGGCGGAGCGTGGCATGGAGATCTTCCTGCACGGCTATTTCCACCGCGACGACGCGAGATACGATCGGTTGGCAGATCGCATCCGTGGACGCCTGCTGACAGCCCGCGAAGGCGAATTCCTCGGCCTCTCGCGCGATGAAGCTCGGCGCCGCATCGGCGAAGGCCGATCGCTGCTCGAAGACGTGACGGGCAGGCCCATCGATGGTTTCGTCGCCCCGGCGTGGCTTTACGGCGAGGGTGCGCTGGCGGCGCTTTCCGAATGCGGCCCCCCGATCGCGGAGGACCACTTCCGCGTCTGGTCGCCCCGGACCGGAGAACGACTCGCATCCGGCCCCGTGATCACCTGGGCGAGCCGGACAAAAGCCCGCGCAGCGTCATCTCTCTTCGCCGCCGCCGCCCTCCGCCATGCACCGCTCAAGGCGCTTCGCGTGGGCGTCCATCCGCCCGACTGCCGGCACCCGGCGATCGTTCGAAGCATCGTGAAGACGTTGGAAGCGGCGACCAGAAAGCGGGAGCCTGGCCGCTACGCCGACCTGCTAACGGCGGCGTGACTTCCAATATTCGAGCGCGGCATGGGCCTCGAGCGGCTTGGCGAAATAATAACCCTGGCCCGACGCGCAGCCGAGCGTCGCCAAAGTCGTCGCGAGTTCGACGGTCTCGATCCCCTCGGCGGTCGTTGACATCCCAAGTGCCTCCGCAAGGCTCAGAACCGCGCGGACGATCGCGACGGCGTCCGGATCGACCATCATGCCCGAGACGAAGCTCTTGTCGATCTTGAGCACGTCGATCGGCAGACGCTGGAGGTAAGCGAGGCTCGAATAGCCCGTGCCGAAATCGTCCATCGCCACCGTCGCATCGAGCGCCTTCAACGCGTCGAACACGCGCGTCGCGCGGACCGGGTCCTGGACGATCGAGCTTTCCG
>Ga0207705_10002198_pt1 | contig 15083 bp, 19 predicted proteins | sample KBSC13metaG_FD_184314 | JGI IMG/M metagenome (GOLD analysis project Ga0207705, IMG submission 184314) | Corn rhizosphere microbial communities from Kellogg Biological Station, Michigan, USA - KBS C1-3 metaG (SPAdes) (version 2) | ecosystem: Host-associated > Plants > Roots > Rhizosphere > Soil ...
GCGGATGGCGGCGACGATCAGCGGGCCGATGGTGATGTTGGGGACGAAGTGGCCGTCCATCACGTCGACGTGGATATAGTCGGCGCCCCCGGCGTCGATGGCACGGATTTCCTCGCCCAGCCGGGCGAAATCCGCGGAGAGGATGGAGGGCGCGATGCGGATGGGTTTGGTCACGGACGCCTCGATGTCGTTCGGTGGGCCAGGTGCAATACCACGGACTGTGCAGATTGAGGCCTTACCCCCTCGCCAACCCTCCCCACAAGGGGGGCCGGTTGTGGCTGGGCTTTCGGCGACGCGGCTCCATCGTCTCCCTCCCCCTTGAGTTGAGGGGAGGGTTGCGGCGGTTTGCCCAAATCTTTGTCATCGGCTTGCGTCTCGTTGCCGAGCCGCTACAACCCGGCAGCGGAATAGGAGGCCGAATGTTTGGAATGTCGCTGCCGCTGGTGTTCGGTGCCGGGGTGCTGAGCTTCCTCAGCCCCTGCGTGCTGCCGCTGGTGCCGCCTTATCTCACCTATATGGGGGGCGCGAGCTTCGAGCAGCTCAGGGGCGACGACCGGGCCGTGCACGCGCGGGTGGTCTTCACCTCGGTGTTCTTCATCCTCGGGTTCTCGGTGGTGTTCGTGACGCTCGGCGCCACGGCGACGGCGTTCGGCCAGCAGTTCCGGCAGGCCCTGCCGATCCTGACGCCGCTCGCCGGGCTGCTCATCATCGCCATGGGGCTGCACTTTCTCGGCGTGTTCCGCATCGGGCTGCTCGACCGGCAAATGCGGCACAACGGGCCGAGCGTCGCCAGCGGCCCGGTGGGCGGGTTCCTGCTCGGGCTGGCCTTCGCCATTGGCTGGACGCCGTGCATCGGGCCGATTCTGGCTGCCGTGCTGTCGGTCGCCGCCAATGAGCACTCGGCCCTGCAGGGGGCGGCGCTGCTCGGCGTCTACTCGCTCGGCCTCGGGGTGCCGTTTCTGCTGGCCGGCATTGCGGTGGGGCCGTTCCTGAGCTTCTTTGCCCGCTTCAAGCGCAATCTCGGCATCGTCGAAAAGGTCGTCGGGCTGCTGCTGGTGGTTACCGGCCTGCTTTTCATTACCGGCAATTTTACACGCTTAAGCTATTGGTTCCTCGAGACCTTTCCGGTTCTCGGCCGCCTCGGCTAGCGGCTTTTAACCGTATCGGGAAGTTTCGCACGCGAGCGGGGATTATTGCCGCATTCTCAACACCGCGTTCACGCGAGTCCACCGATATGTGGCGCGTCGAACTTGGGGATGAGACAGGCGACATGGTCGACGCAGCGATATTTGGCGCGCCGCTGGCGGGTGCCGACGCTCCTACCGCCTTGGTGGGGGCGGCAGCACCGGGGCTGGAGCTCAGCCTCAGCAGCACGCATTTGCTGGCCGAGGTCGAGGCGGTGTGGCGTGACTTCAGCGCCGCCGGCATCGAATCGCCGGGGCAGAGTTTTCCGTTCATCAGGCTGTGGATCGGGGCGCTGGGCATTGCCGAGGCCGACCAGCTCTATGTCGTGGCGGCGCTTGGCGGGCATCCGGTCGCGCTGCTGCCCTTGCTGCGGCGGCGCCGGGCCGGCATTTCGCTTTATACGTGGTTTCCCGGCACGCATGTGGGGTGCAATGCGCCGCTGGTCGACGCGGCGCGCCTCGGGCAGCTTTCGCCGGTCGAACTAGCGCGCTTCTGGCGGGGGGTGGTCCGGGGCATCGAGGGCGCCGATCTGATCTACCTGCCGGCGATTCCGGCCCATGGCGATGGTCCCGACCTGTTCGCCGGGCTGGGGCAGTCGCTGCCGGTCGAAACGCTTTACCGCTCCGTGTTCGCGAGTTGGGACGACGCTAACACCACGCAGCGCTCGAAGTCGCGGCGCAAACACGATCGCCAGCAGGGCGAAAAGCTCGAGGCGCTGGGCGAGGTGGGCTTCGAGGTGATCGACCCCGGCCCGGGCGCCGAGGGCGTGCTCGACGTGATGTTCCGCCAGCGCGCCCGGCGGTTCGCCGCCATGGGCGTGAAGGATCCTTTCGCGCCGTGTGACATCGGCAGGTTTTACCGCGCTACCGCCCGCCCGGAATCGCCGCTTTCGGTCAAGCTGCACGTGCTGCGGCTCAATGGCGAGATCGTCGCGGTGCGCTACAACGTGGTGCACGGCGACCGGTTGTTCTGCCTCATCTCCTCGATGAGCGACGATCCGGCGATCCAGGTCGGCTCGCCCGGCAAGCAATGCCTGCTGCGGGTGATGCAGAGCGTCTTCGACGACGGGTTTCGCGTTTTCGACATGGGCGCCGGCTTCACCGACGAGAAGCGCCATTGGTGCAATCAGCAGATCGCGCTGCACGATCACTATGTGCCGCTGACGTGGCGGGGCCGGCTGATCGTTGCAACGCACGCCGCGTGGCGTTCGGCCCGGGCCCGGATCAAGGCCAACGAAACGCTGCTGCGCATCGCCAAGTCTGTGCGCGGCGTCGCGGTGCGGACGGGCAGGGTGGACGAGGCGGGGCTGTAGGGCCTCGAACCACGCGCGGTGATCACCGAGGGTCCTTCGAGGCTCGGCCTGCGGCCTCGCACCTCAGGATGAGGGGGTTGCCAAAATCCAACGCACGTCCGCTTGCCGACTGCCGCTCACAACAGCTTCAAGCCCCGCAACGAGGCGTGGCCGCCTTTGCCGATGATGATGTGATCGTGCACGGCGATGCCCAGGGGCTTGGCGATGTCGGTGATGGCGCGCGTCATCTGCACATCGGCGGAGGAAGGTGCGGGGTCGCCCGAGGGGTGATTGTGCACGAGGATCAGCGCCGTGGCCGAAAGCTCGAGAGTGCGGCGGATCACTTCGCGCGGATAAACCGGCGTGTGGTCGACCGTGCCGGTCTGCTGCACCTCGTCGGCGATCAGCCGGTTCTTCTTGTCGAGAAAGAGGATGCGGAACTGCTCCACTTCCTCATAGGCCATCTGCGCCCGGCAATAGTCGATGAGCGCCGACCACGAGCTGAGGATCGGCTGGTCCTTCACCTTCAGGCTGTCGCGGGCAAAACGCTGCGCCGCGGCCTGGATGATCTTGAGGTTGGTGGCTGAGATCAGGCCCATGCCCTTGATCTCGTCGAGCCGCGACGGCGAGGCGCCGAACACCGCCGAAAATGAGCCGAAGGTTTCGATCAACTGCTTGGCGAGCGGCTTGGTGTCCTTGCGGGGGATGACGATCTGCAGCACGAGCTCCATCAGCTCGTAATCCTCGATGTGCTGCTCGCCCAATTGCAGGAAGCGCTGGCGGGCCCGTTCGCGATGGCCAAGGTAGTGCGGCTGGGCCAGCTCTTCCAAGCCGTTCAGCGACGGTTCGGAGGGTTTGCCCATGACGCTTACCGGCGCGCGTCGAGCGGGTTGAAAAGGTGTTTCGGCGACAGCGTGAACACCTCGTGACCGGTCTCGGTGATGCCGATCGAATGCTCGCACTGCGCCGAGAGCGTGCGGTCGCGGGTGACCGCCGTCCAGCCATCGGCGAGGATTTTCACATGTGGGCGGCCGAGATTGATCATCGGCTCGATGGTGAAGATCATGCCGGGTTTCAGCTCGATGCCGGTGCCGGGCACGCCGAAATGCATGATGTTGGGCTCGTCGTGGAACAACTGCCCGACGCCATGGCCGACGAAGTCGCGGACGACGCTGGTGCGTTCGGCCTCGGCCCGGCGCTGGATGGCGGCGCCGATGTCGCCGGTGGTGTTGCCGGGGAGCGCCGCGGCAAGGCCGGCCTCGAACGCTTCATAGGTCACTTCGATCAGCCGCTCGGCCTTGCGGGAAATTTCGCCCACCGGGTACATGCGCGAGGAATCGCCGTACCAGCCGTCGACGATCAGCGTCAGGTCGATGTTGACGATGTCGCCGTCGCGCAGCGGACGCTCGTCGGGAATGCCGTGGCAGACCACGTGGTTGATCGAGGTGCAGATGGAATGCCGGTAGCCCTTGTAGAACAGGGTGGCGGGGATGGCGTTGTGATCGCGGGCGAACTCGTAGGCGACCCGGTCGAGCTCCAGCGTGGTGACGCCCGGGCGGACCAGATCGACCAGCAGGTCGAGCGCCTCGGCGGTCAGCCGGCCGGCCTTGCGCATGCCCGCGAACCCCGCCTCGCCATGCAGGGGGATAACGCCGGAGGTGCGGCGCGACTTGGTATCGGCTTCGACATAGGTGATCATCAGTAGAACTCCGCCAGTGGGTAGAGAAATAGTATCGGGCGCGGGGTTTGGAAAGAGCGAGGTGAGGTGGTGTCGAAGCCCGCAGCGCCAAACGGCTCGCCTTGACGTTTCCTGCGCCGGGAGGCATTGAACTGCCTTCGCCAGAGGCAGCTTGTCGATCGATGTCCGACCCCCTTTCCATTACCGCCGCCCTGCTGGTCATCGGCGACGAAATCCTGTCCGGTCGCACCAGGGACGTGAACATCGGCACGACGGCCGAGTTCTGTACCGATCTCGGCATCGATCTTAGCGAGGTTCGGGTGGTGCCCGATATCGAGGCGGAGATCATTGAAGCGCTCAACGCGCTGCGCCGCAAATACACCTATGTCTTCACCACCGGCGGCATCGGGCCGACGCATGACGACATCACCGCCGACGCGGTGGCCAAGGCGTTCGGCGTCGAACTGCCGATCAACCCGGTGGCGCGCGAGATGCTGGAAAGCCGCTGGCGAGAAACCGGCACCGAGGTCAATGCGGCGCGCCTCAGAATGGCGCGCATTCCCGAGGGCGCGGACCTGATCGTCAATTCGGTCAGCGCCGCGCCGGGCTTCCGGATCGAGAACGTGCATGTGATGGCGGGCGTGCCGATCATCATGAAGGCCATGCTCGAGGCCATCCTGCCGACGCTGCGGACCGGCCGCAAGGTGCTGAGCCGCACGGTGCCGGCGCAGGTCGGCGAGGGCATCATCGCGGCGCCGCTGTCGGCGCTGCAGGACAAATATCCGGACGTGAAGATGGGCAGCTATCCCCGCATGGGCGACGGCGCCGTGCGCACCGAACTCGTGCTGCGTTCGCCGGACGAGGCGCGCCTCGAGACGGCGACCGCCGAGCTGCGCTCGATCGTCGGCGCGGCGCATCGGGCGGCCGGCATCGACGACCCCGCCTGACGATCCCCGGCAAAGGAACAGCAATGAACACCGCCCCGCAGAAATCCTTCCCAGTGAGCTGGGACCAGTTCCACCGCGACAGCCGGGCGCTGGCTTGGCGACTGGCGGGGCTCGGGCCGTTCGATGCGGTGGTGGCGATCGCGCGCGGCGGGCTGGTGCCGGCGGCGATCGTGGCGCGGGAACTCAATATTCGCACCGTCGAGACCGTGGCAGTCAAATCCTACGACCATCAGGCGCAGGGCAGCGTGCGCACGCTGAAACCGATCACTCCGGATATCCTGGCGCTGGCGGATGCCGGCAAGCGGGTGCTGATCGTCGACGATCTGGTCGATACGGGCGCTACCGCCCGCTACGTGCGCGAGATGCTGCCGGGGGCGCATTTCGCCACCGTCTATGCCAAGCCCAAGGGCCGCGAGATGGTCGACACCTTCATCACCGAGGTGAGCCAGGATACGTGGATCTTTTTCCCCTGGGACCTCGACGTGACCTACGTGGCGCCGATCTCCGGGGCGACCGACTGATGTCCGATCGTGCCGAGTTATTGGCGCGGCATGTAAGTCTGGACGGCGCGCTAGTTTGGCGCGTGGAACGGGAGACCGAGGCAGAAGGTCGGGTTACGATCAGTTGCGGCTTTGAGGGGCTGCCATGGCACCTTCACCCTGACCAGTTCGAGCCGCACGGGCGGTCGGCGGAACAGATCGCCGCCGACCTTACAGCCGGAGTATTGGGTGACCGGCATCTAATTGTCACTGATGGGCCAGAAGGGGCGCGGATCCGGCGTTGGCTTCTGACCGACCTCGAACTTGAAGGATTGGCTGAAGATTCTTCCTCCTCCGACCACGAGTATCGATTTTGGAGTGGACGCCGTGTAGAACTGGCGGAGCTTATCGCCGGAACGGTTGCCACGGTGCCTCTCGTCTTCGGCTAGAGCAGTCTTTCGATATTCTTTTCGATGGCTTCCGGCGTCTGGTCGGGGGCAAAGCGGTCCACCACCTTGCCGCTGCGATCGACGAGGAATTTGGTAAAATTCCACTTGACCGCCTCGCTGCCGAAAATGCCCGGGGCGCTCGACTTGAGAAATTCGTAGATCGGGTCGGCATGGTCGCCGTTGACGTCGACCTTGGCGAAGATCGGAAAGCTCACCTCGTAGGTGGTGCTGCAGAAGCTGGCGATCTCGCCGGCATTGCCGGGCTCCTGATCGCCAAACTGGTTGCAGGGGAAGCCGAGAATCACCAGACCCTGGTCGCGGTGGCTGCGCCACAGTTTTTCGAGCCCGGCATATTGCGGGGTGAAGCCGCATCTGCTGGCGACGTTCACCACCAGCGCCACCTTGTCGCGATAATCGGCGAGATCACGGGGGGTACCGTCGAGCAGTGGCGCGGAAAAGTCATAAAGTGTGGTCAATCGTGACTCCGGAATGGATTTTTCGAGGTGGCGCGGCGAGACGGGTGAATACGGTCGCCTTCATAGAGCAATATCCATCGCGATGGAATCGGAATGGATCTTGCTCTAAGTTCTTGTTTTGTCGCGTGATCGAACCGGGAAAGGCGTGCAGCTTCCCCCGATCGCGCTGTAACGGGCGGCGCTCGTCGCCCCTCGGAAGTGCAGTGGATGCTGAATAAATTGCGACCGATGGCGGTCGAAAGCCGACCTGAGCAGGCGCAAGTTGAGTTTTGAGGCAAAGATGGGATTGAAGGTGATGATCAAAGCGGCGGCTGTGGTGCTCCTGGCGCTGTCGTATCTTGTGCCGGTGGCCAGCGCCAATGCGGCGGCGGTGAATCGGGCCAACGAGTATCTGCAGAAGCAGTCGCCGGCCGGGCAGGCTTCGCTGCTGGGCAAGGCCGTGCGGTTGAACTGCACTGGCAAGACGGCGTTCTTCATGGGCATGGGGACCAAGGCCGGCGACGAGGCCCTGGCGTTCTGGAGCGTCAAATGCGCCAACGGCAACACCTATGCGGTGGAAGTCGCGCCGAACGGCACCAGCATGTCGATGCAGTGCTCGGCCTTTGCCGCCAACAATGTCGGCCAATGCTTCAAGAAGCTGCCGTAATCGAAATTGGGCTCCGGCGTCCCGCCGGCTCGGCAGGTGAGCCGGCATTTGAGTTTTTCGCCCGCCTGTGACACAGCACCGGCCGGCGGGCGTGATGGAATGGTAGACATACAGGACTTAAAATCCTGAGGGTGTACACCCGTGCGGGTTCGAGTCCCGCCGCCCGCACCAATCGGTCGAGGAGCCGCGATGCTGATCAAGCGCGAGGTGCTGGAGGCGATCAAGGCCGGCAGCATCGACCTGCAGTTCCGGCGCTGGAGCCGGCCCACGGTCAAGCCGGGCGGCACGCTCAAGACCGGGGTGGGACTGCTGCGGATCGGGCGCATCGACGACATGCAACCGGCGGAGGTGAGCGAGGCGGACGCCCGGCGTGCCGGGTTTGCCGACCGGGCCGGGTTCGACCGGTGGCTCGCCACGATGAAGCAGGGGCCGCTGTTCCAGCGCATCGAAGTCTCCTGGATCGGGGACGCGGACTAGGCGCGGACGATGCGGCTGGCAGCCATTTGTCCGGCGGAACCTTTGCCGCGAAGCCTCCGTTGTTTGTGCGACTGCAAACCAAGGAGGCGATGTTGGACAAGGATCGTATCGAAGGTGCCGGCAAGCAGGTCAAGGGCGCCGTCAAGGATGCCGCCGGCAAGCTTGTCGGTGATCGCAAGCTGCAGGCCGAAGGCAAGGCCGACAAGGCCGTCGGCAAGGTTCAGAGCGAAGTCGGCAAGGCCAAGGACGCCGTCCGCAACGCTGTGAAGCGTTAGGCCTGGTATGCCGCACGGCAGGGGCCGCCCTCGAGGGCGGCCTTTTGCTATCGAGGCGCGCAATTCTCCAGCCGCGCCGGTGCGGGTTCAAATCCCTGTTGCGCAGGGACGTCCAAGCCCTTGAAATGGGTGCTCTGCCGCTTGCTTTGCGAGGGCGCCGTGTGTCAACTGCGGCACCACTCGGAAATCGTCACCTCGCATGGCAGTTGTACAAAACTCCCGCCTGACGCTCGCCTGCATCCTCACGACCATCCTGCTCGACATGATCGGGCTCGGCATCATCGTGCCGGTGCTGCCTGAGCTGATCCAGCAATTGACCGGCGCCGGCATTGCCCATGCGGCGGTAGTGGGCGGCTATCTGGTCTTTGTCTACGCGTTGATGCAGTTCCTGTTTTCGCCGGTGCTGGGCAATCTTTCCGATCGTTTCGGCAGACGACCGATTCTCTTGCTGTCGCTGATCGGGCTGACCATCGACTACGGCCTGATGGGGTTTGCGCCGGTCATCGGCTTCATCTATTTCGGCCGCATCCTGTCGGGCATTTCGGGCGCCGCGGTGGCGACCGCCACGGCCTACATCACCGACATCTCGACGCCCGACAAGCGGGCACAGCGGTTCGGGCTGATCGGCGCCGCCTTCGGGCTCGGCTTCATCATCGGGCCGGTGATCGGGGGCGAACTCGGGCAATACGGGCCGCGCGTGCCGTTCTATGCCGCCTCGGTGCTGGCGTTTGCAAACTTCCTCTTCGGCCTCTTCGTGCTGCCCGAGAGCCTGCCGAAAGATCGGCGGCGCAAGTTCGACATGCGGCGCGCCAATCCGTTCGGGGCGCTCCTCGCGCTGCGGCGCTTCCCGGTGGTGCTGTGGCTGCTGTTCGGGCTGTTCCTGCTGTCGCTGGCGAGCCAGGCATTCCCCTCGGTGTGGAACTTCTTCACCATCGAGGTGGTGAATTTCTCCACCGCCCAGATCGGCCGCTCCCTCGGCGCCTTCGGCATCGGTTTTGCCATCAGCCAGGCGTTCCTCATCGCGCCGCTGGTCAAGCGCTTCGGGGAGTGGACGACGGTGCTGGCCGGCATGGCGGCGGCGGCGGTCGCCTTCATCGGCACGGCCTTCATCCATACCCAGTTCGGCCTCTACGGCTTCCTGATGGTCGGCGCGCTGTCGGGGCTCGCGGCGCCGGGGATCAATTCGCTGCTGTCGCGGCAGGTGCCGGATAACCAGCAGGGCGAATTGCAGGGGGCGGTGAACGCCACCAATTCGCTGGCGGCGATCCTCGGACCGCTCGCGGCGACGCAGCTCTTTTCCTATTTCACCATCGCCGACAAGGGCGAGCCGGGGTATTTCCCGGGCGCGCCGTTCATCGGCGCCGGCATCACCGTGGTGCTGTCGGCGGTGGTTTTCATCTACACCGCCTGGCGCTATGACCTGATGCACCGGCCGAGCGTGGCGCATCACCCGCACCGGCCGGACATGGCGCCGCCTGGCCTGCAGGCGACGCCACCGCACGAGGAAGAAGAAGAGGACGAGGCTACGCCGTAATGCAGATCCGCCCCGCAACCCCCGCCGACTGGCCATCCATGTGGCAGATGCTCGAGCCCATCATGCGCGCCGGGGAAACGCTCGCCTTGCCGCGCGACGGCGCTGAAGCCGACGCCAAGGCCTATTGGTCGTCGCCGGAGAAGCGGAATTTCCTCGCCGTCGAGGGCGACGTTGTGCTCGGGGCGAGCTATGTCCGCGCCAACCAGCAGGGTGGGGGCGCCCATGTCGCCAATTGCGGCTACATCACCGCCGAGGCGGCGCGTGGCAAGGGCGTAGCGCGTGCCTTGTGCGCCCATTCGATCGAGCATTGCCGGACGGCCGGGTTCAAGGCCATCCAGTTCAACTTCGTGGTGTCCAGCAACGAGCCGGCGGTGCACCTCTGGCACAGTTTCGGCTTCGACGTGCTGGCACGCCTGCCGGGCGCATTCGAGCACCCCCGCCTCGGCATGGTCGATGCGCTGGTGATGTGGAAGTCGCTCTGAGGCTGCCGCATGTCCAGGCTGAAGTGGGAGGCCAAGGCCCCCTCACCCGGCTTGCTGGCGCAATCCGACCTCTCCCCCAAGGGAGAGGTGAAGATGGGGGCAAGGCCGTGCCAGCCGGTCAACTCTCCCTAGGGGAGAGGTCGACCCGCAGCGGCGGGTGAGGGGGCCTTCGCCGCTACGCCTTACCGCCCATGCTCAAGATGAACAGCACAAGCCCCAGGCCGATCGATACCACGGCGACGTAGAAGACGTCGCTGCCGGTGAGCGGCACCGATATCGGCAGTATCGATCGGTAGTTTGGTAGCAGGTAGACAAGTACGCCAAGCAATAGCAACAGCAGTGCGATCGAGCGCATGGGCGTCATCCCAGTGATGCGCCGCCCTGGTCTGACGCTTACCGGTCGGCGCACACACCTTAGCGCAGAATTACTTCCCGATCGTTGACGGCCACTTGCCGTGCTGTTCGCCCTGCCGGTCAAGCATTTCAAAGCCATGCGCACCGAAGAAGTCGCGCTGGCCCTGGATCAGATTGGCCGTTCCCTGCGCCATGCGATAGCTATCGAAATAGGCGAGCGAGGCGGAAAGGCAGACGAGGGGGAATTCACCCAGCGCGCCGGCTGCCACGACCTTGCGCAACGAGGCGTGCGCGCCCTTCATAATGGTCACGAAGTCGGGGGCCACCAGCAAATTGGAGACCGGGCCCTTGTTGAAGGCGGCGGTGATCTGGTCGAGGAAGCCCGAGCGGATGATGCAGCCGGCGCGCCAGATCTTGGCGATGGTCGGCATCGGCAGGTTCCAGTTATTGTCCTCTGACGCCTTGGCCATCACCGCAAAGCCCTGCGCGTAGGACACCAGCTTGCCGGCGAGCAGGGCCTTTTCGAGGTCGTCGAGGGAAATGTTCGCCTTGCCGGCGCTGCGCTTGCCGTAAACGGCTTCGGCGGCGACGCGCTCGGTCTTCAGGGCCGAGATCGAGCGGGCGGCCACGGCGCCCTCGATGGCGGTCGCGGGAACCGCCAGTTCCTGGGCGGCGATCGCCGACCAGCGGCCGGTGCCTTTCTGGCCCGCCTTGTCGAGGATCAGCTCGACCAGCGGCTTGCCGGTCTGCTTGTCGACGGCGGCCAGCACGTGGCCAGTGATCTCGATGAGGTAGGAATTGAGCGGGCCCTTGTTCCACTGCTTGAATACTTCCGAGCAGGCGAGGGGGTTCATGCCGAGACCGTCGCGCATCACGCCATAGACCTCGGCGATCATCTGCATGTCGCCGTATTCGATGCCGTTGTGGATGGTCTTGACGAAATGGCCGGCGCCGCCCGCCCCGAGATAGGCGCAGCACGGCTCGCCGTTGAACTTGGCGGCGACGGCGGTCAGCACCTGTTCGGCGTTGTGCCATTCCGCCTTGGAGCCGCCGACCATGATCGAGGGGCCGTGCCGCGCACCTTCCTCGCCCCCCGAGACGCCCACGCCGAGATAGCCGATACCCTTGGCGGTGAGGTAGTCGTAGCGCCGGGCCGTATCGGTATAGAGGGAATTGCCGCACTCGATGATGGCGTCGCCCTTGGCAAGGTGGGGCAGCAATTGCTCGATCATGTCGTCGACGGGCTTGCCGGCCTTGACCATGATGATGATCGAGCGCGGCGCCTTGATCGCCTGCACGAATTCGGCCAGGTCGGCCTTCGGGACGATCTTGCCGTCGAGCCCCTGCTCCTTGGCCATCAGCATGAATTCGTCGATCTTGCTGGCGGTGCGATTGTTGACCGCGATGGTGTGGCCGTGCTCGGCGATGTTGAGGGCAAGGTTGGAGCCCATCACGGCAAGGCCGATCAGGCCGATATCAGCAGACGACATGGAATTCTCCTCAGGCGATTTTCGAGCGCGCGAGCACTGACGTACGTGGCTCAGGGATGGGGCTGTTGTGCCATGTGCGGCGCAGCGTGGGAAGGGGAGGTGCGAAACTCCGGGGGCCCCCCTTGCCCCCGAAGCGAGGCGTCCTTATCAAGGACCGATCAGGAGATTACCCGCGTGGATATGCTGTCGCTGTTCAACCTTGCCGGCAAGCGAGCCCTCATCACCGGCTCGAGCCGTGGCATCGGTTTCGGCATTGCCGAGGCGCTCGCCTCGGCGGGCGCCGAGATCATCATCAATGGCCGCGACACCGTGGCGCTCGGCACGGCTTCGGAGCGGCTGGCGAGCGGCGGCGCGAAGGTGCGGGCGGTGGCATTCGACGTCACCGACGAGGACAGCATCGCCGGCGGCATCGGCTGGTGCGAGGCCGAGCTCGGGCCAATCGATATCCTGGTCAACAATGCCGGCATGCAGCATCGCGCCCCGCTCGAGGATTTCCCGGCCGAGCGCTTCGAGGCGGTGCTGCGCACCAATCTCTCCTCGGTGTTCCTCGTCGGGCAGGCGGTGGCGCGGCGCATGATTCCGCGCGGGCGCGGCAAGATCATCAACATCTGCTCGGTGATGAGCAATCTGGCGCGGCCGTCCATCGCCCCCTATGCGGCTAGCAAGGCGGCGGTGGCCAATCTCACCCGTGGCATGGCGACCGACTGGGCCCGGCACGGGCTCAACATCAATGGCATCGCGCCCGGCTATATCCGGACCGAGCTGAACCAGGCGCTGCTCGACAATGCCGAGTTCAACGCCTGGGTCGAGAAGCGCACGCCGATGGGACGCTGGGCGGAACCGGCAGAACTGGGCGGCGCCGCGGTGTTCCTGGCTTCGGAGGCATCCAGTTTCGTCAATGGCCACATCCTCTACGTCGACGGCGGCTTCACCGCCACCGTTTGAAGGCGCCCGCATCATTGTCGCGATGGGGGTGTCCTCGAGCGGCAAGACCACGGTCGGCAAGCTGATCGCGCAGCGGCTGCACGCCCCCTTCCTCGAGGGTGACGACTATCATTCGGCTGCCAACATCAAGAAGATGAGCGCCGGCATTCCGCTCACCGACGACGACCGTTGGCCGTGGCTCGACGCGCTGGGCAAGGCGCTCGGCGAAGCAGCCGGTTCCAAGAGCGTGGCGGTAGCTGCCTGCTCGGCGTTGCGGCGGGCCTACCGGGATCGCATGGTCAAGGCGGCGGGCGAACCCATCGTTTTCGTCTACCTCAATGGCAGCTATGCCGAGATCGACCAGCGGATGCGGGCGCGCAAGGGCCATTTCATGCCCGAGAGCCTGCTGAAGAGCCAGTTCGCGACCCTCGAGCCCCCGGCGGCCGACGAAAACGCCATCGATGTGCCGATTGCCGATACGCCCGAAAAGGTGGTCGAGACGGTGCTTAAAAAGCTGAGCTACCTCAAGGCATTCAAGCGCGGGCAGTAGGCGCTTGACCCTAGCGGGGGCGGCGGGGTGCGGTGAACTGAAGTTGCGGTACGGCCGCCCGCCCACCTACCCATTGAGAAAAATTCTGGAGCCAAGGCCCCCTCACCCGGATTGCTGACGCAATCCGACCTCTCCCCCCAGGGAGAGGTGAAGAGCGGGCAACGCCGCGCCACGACTCACCTCTCCCTGGGGGGAGAGGTCGACGCGCAGCGGCGGGTGAGGGGGCCTTGGCCGTTTCACGTCTCGCACCGATCAGGCTCCGCCCTCAGGCGGCCGTGTCCTCGCGCAGGCCGCCGGCGCGTTCGATGAAAGCGACGATCGTCTCGAGGCCCTGCCGCCGCAGCAGGTCGGTGAAGACGTAGGGGCGCCCGTCGCGCACCTTGACGGTGTCGTGCTCCATCACCTCGAGGCTGGCGTTCACATAGGGGGCGAGGTCGGCCTTGTTGATGATCAGCAGGTCGGAGCGCGAGATCGCCGGGCCGCCCTTGCGGGGGATTTTTTCGCCCTCGGCCACCGAGATGACGTAGAGCGTCAGGTCGGCGAGGTCGGGCGAAAAGGTTGCCGCGAGATTGTCGCCGCCCGATTCGATCAACACGATGTCGAGGTCGGGGAAGCGCCGGTTCAGGTCGTCGATGGCGGCGAGGTTGATCGAGGCATCCTCGCGGATGGCGGTATGAGGGCAGCCGCCGGTCTCCACCCCGACGATGCGATCCTCCGAGATGGCCTGCACCCGGGCGAGGATCAGCGCGTCCTCACGGGTGAAGATGTCGTTGGTGACGACGGCCATCGAGTAGCGGTCACGCAACGCCTTCAGCAGCATTTCGCAGAGCGTGGTCTTGCCGGACCCGACCGGGCCGCCGATGCCGATGCGCAGCGGGCCGTTGGGCGACTTCATAGCAGCCTCATGGCGGCCAGAACCAGAAAGCCCGCCCCGATGGCGAGACAGACCGGGGAATAGGTCTTGCGGTCGAGGCCCCGGAACGGCTGTTCGGGCGTCTGTGCCGCCCACCAGGCGGTAAAGCCCAGTGCGCCGCGGGCGAAAAAGCCGAGTGCCGCCAGCAGCCCGAGCATGGTGAGGCCGAGGCCGCCGCTGGTCGGGTCGGCCACCGAAAAGGCAATAACGCAGGCGGCAAGGGTCAGCAGGAAGACCCCGAACGAGAGGATCTTCGGCGGCATGCGCGCCGGACCCGGCCGGCCGGTGACGGTGCGCGCGAGTAACGCCCGGTCGCGGATCGGCCACATGATGCCGACGCTCCACAGCAGGTGGGCGATGGCCAGGGCCAGCAGCGGGATGGCCAGCAGGCCGGCGACGATCATGGCGAGGGCGTCCATCAGCGGGGCCTTGGCGGACGAAGCATCATGATCTGAACAGTCTCGGTTCGAGTGTTTCGTGGCGCATCTGCGCGATATCGGCTGCGTAGGCGATCCCGCCGAGATCGGCAAGCGTCGCGATTGCCGCGGCCCCGGCGAGTGTGGCAATCGCCGGCTCGAGCCCCGCCAGTACCTTGAGGCCGGCCGTCTGGCCGAGCGGCACGAGGCGCACGGCGACCGAGATTTGTCCCTGCACGGCGGCCGCAAGGCTGGCGAGCAGGGTGTCCTCGAGCGGTATGGCGTGCGCCGCCGCCAGCGCACCGAGGGCGATCGGGTACGGGCAGGCAGTGGGCAGGGGTGCTGCCGGTTCGGTCTGCCAGGCCGCGGCGGCGCGCACGAAAGCCTCGCCGAGCGCCAGGGTTTCGGCGTGCCGTTCGGTCGCGGAAAGCAGCGCCAGATAGAGGTCGGCAAGGTCGCACAAGCTTGTCGCGTCGGTGGCGCGCCAGGCGTGGGCGACGAAGATGGCGTCGGTGCG
>Ga0207705_10002201_pt1 | contig 15075 bp, 11 predicted proteins | sample KBSC13metaG_FD_184314 | JGI IMG/M metagenome (GOLD analysis project Ga0207705, IMG submission 184314) | Corn rhizosphere microbial communities from Kellogg Biological Station, Michigan, USA - KBS C1-3 metaG (SPAdes) (version 2) | ecosystem: Host-associated > Plants > Roots > Rhizosphere > Soil ...
AGCCGCAACGAAAAACAGTGGCAAGCGCCGGTCGCCTTCCTATTTGGCAAGGATGGCACATCCCGCCGATCCGCTGATCGACCTCGCTCATGAGGAGCGGGTGCGCTCTCGCAAGCTCTCGAACGGCGTCGCGACGATCATTGTCGATGCAACCGGGCTGAGCGCGAGCGACGCAAAACGGGTGGAGGACGAGGTGCGTTCGGCGGCGCTGGCGGTCCCGGGCGTCAGGGAGGCGCGGGTCGCGATGACCGCGACGCAGCCCTCGCGCACCCTGATTGCCATCGGGAGCGGGAAGGGCGGCGTCGGCAAATCGACGGTCTCGGCCAATCTCGCCATCGCGCTCGCGCGGACCGGAAAGAAAGTCGGGCTGATCGACGCGGATGTTTATGGACCCTCGCAGCCGACCCTTCTCGGATCGCATGAGAAACCGACTGCCGAAGGCGAGCGGCTCATCCCGGTGGAAGCCCACGGGATCCGCTTCCTTTCGCTCGGGCAGCTGGTTTCGCCCGGGCACGCGCTGGCGTGGCGCGGACCGATGGCGACCGGGGCGCTCAACAATTTGATCGAGGCCGATTGGGGGGATGCCGAGCTGCTGCTCGTCGACCTGCCGCCGGGGACTGGCGACGTGCAACTCTCCCTGATCCAGCGTGCACGACCCGCCGGAGCGGTGATCGTGTCGACGCCGCAGGACCTGTCGCTGATCGATGCGCGGCGGGCGATCGACCTGTTCAACAAAACCAGCGTGCCGGTGCTCGGAATCATCGAGAACATGGCGACTTACGTCTGCCCGCATTGCGGCGAAGCCTCCCACCCGTTCGGGACCGGCGGGGCAGAAGCGGCCGCGGCCGAGATGGGCGTGCCGTTCCTCGGCCGGTTGCCGCTGTCGCTGGCAATCCGCGAGGCGTCCGATGCCGGCAACCCCCCGGCGGGGTCCGGCGGAGCCGATGCCGAGGCGTTCGAAGCCATCGCTGCGCAACTGTTGGCGGCGCTGGCGCATTGAGCCTGCGACAAGGAGCACGACCATGCCGCTGACCCGCGACGAGGACATCGCCGACCTGCTGCGCAACGCACGGACGATCGCCATGATCGGCGCATCCGACCGGCCGGACCGCCCGTCGTACGGAGTCATGAAGTTCCTCCAGGACTGGGGTTACCGCGTGATCCCCGTGAACCCGCAGATCACCGGCGAGCATGTCCACGGCGAGTTCGTGTGGCGCGAGCTGGCGCAGATCGGCGTGCCGATCGACATCGTCGACATTTTCCGTCGGTCCGAAATGGCGCTGGAAGCGGTCGAGCAGGCGATCTTCGTCGGTGCCAAAGCGGTCTGGATGCAGATCGGCGTGATCAACGAGGAAGCCGCGGCCAAGGCGGAGGCAGCCGGACTCAAGGTCGTGATGGACCGTTGTCCCAAGATCGAGATTCCGCGGTTGGGGCTGCCCCCTCTCCAACCGGGAGAGGGCGACTCGCGCGACGCGCGAGCGGGGTGAGGGCGAGGCTTCCTACCTCGCCCTTCCGCCGCTTGCAGCGGCTCCCTCCCTCTCCCGCGGGAGAGGGAGTTATGCCGCGCCGAGCGTCATTTCCGGAATCAACACCGTCGGCGCATCGATGCCGCGGCGGAATTCGAGGTCGCTGCCTGGCTCCAAAGTCGCAAACATCTCGAGAAGATTGCCGGCGATCGTGATCTCGTCGACCGGTTCCGCGATCTCGCCGTCGCGCACCATGAAGCCGACGGCGCCGCGGCTGTAATCGCCGGTAACCGGGTTCACGCCCTGGCCGATCAGCTCGACGATCAGAACGGCTTCCGGAAATGCGCCGAGCAGTTCGTCACGGCTCCGTAGCCCGGGGGCGAGGTAGAGATTGCTCGGCGAGGCGCCCGGCGCGCCGCCCACTCCGCGCGACGCGTGGCCGGTCGGCTCGATGCCGAGTTGCCGCGCGGAGGCGCTCTCGGCGATCCAACTTCCGAGCATGCCGTTGGAGACGAGTTCCTGCCGCGATACCCGCACGCCCTCGCCGTCGAACGGGCGCGAACGCAGGCCGCGCCGGCGCAGCGGGTCATCGACGATCGTCACACCCGCGGCGAATATGCTTGCACCGAGCTTGTCCTGGAGGAAGCTCGTCTTGCGCGCGACTGCGGAGCCGCTGATCGCGCCGGCGAAATGGCCGAGCAATGTGGCGGAGACGCGGGGGTCGAAGAAGATGGGATATTTGCCGGGTCTGGGTCGCCGCGGATTCAGGCGCGCAATTGCGCGCTCCCCAGCCTTGCGGCCGATCTCAGCGGCGCTGTCGAGGTCGGCAAGATGGCGCGCACTGTGCCACGCGTGATCCCGCTGCATCGTCGCGCCTTCACCGGCAATCACCGCCGCAGAAGCGCCGTGGCCGGTGGTGCGATACGCGCCGGAAAAGCCGCCCGAGGTTGCCAGCGCGATGGTCGACGCCGACGCGCTTGCCCCGGCGCCGCTGGAATTGGTGACTCCCTCGACCGCGAGCGCGGCATTCTCGGCCTCGAGCGCGCGGGTGCGAAGCTCGGCCGGGTCGGGCTCGGTGCAATCTTCCGCATCGAGATCGGCCACATCGCCGCGCTCGAGCAGGTCTTGTGGAGCCAGTCCGGCGAATGGGTCCTCGGGCGCTTCCTTCGCCATCGCCAGGCACCGTTCTACAAGGACCCCAAGGGCCTCATCCGAAAGGTCGGACGATGCAACCGTTGCGGAGCGTTGCCCGACGAACAGCCGGAGGCCGATCTGCTCGCCTTCGGAACGGCTGACGCTGTCGATCTGAGCCAGGCGGACCTGCACGCCCGACGAGCGATCGCCGGCGTAAAGCGCGTCCGCGGCCGTCGCACCCGCGGCGATACCGCGCTCGACCAGCGCCTCTGCGATTTTTCGTGCGTCATCGGGAGATTTCATGCGGTCCGCGCCTAGCGCGCGGAAAGGCCGACGACCAGCATCCCGAGGCCAACGAGCAGGCCGCAGCTGCGGTTCGAGCGGAACAGCGCCAAAGCGAGATCGCCATCGCCCGGGTCGGCGCGCAGAGCCTGACCGGCCAGATGAACCGCCGCGGGGACGAGAGTCACGAGGGCTATCCAATCGGGGCGGACATTCCAGATTGCGGCAGCCCAAAGCACAAGCGCCAATCCATAGAAAATCGCTACTCCCAACGGCGCGTGATTGCCGAGACGCCGCGCAGACGATTTGACGCCCACGAGCGCGTCATCCTCCTTGTCCTGAATTGCGTACAGCGTGTCGTAGCCGATCACCCAGGCAATGCTTCCGAGCCACAAGAGCAGGGGCGCGAGCGCCAGGCGGCCGGTCACCGCCGGCCAGCCGACCAGCGCCCCCCACGAAAAGACGATCCCGAGCCACGCCTGCGGCCACCACGTGATCCGTTTCATGAACGGATAAGCGGCAACCGGGATTAGGCTGAGGAGCGCGATCAGTGCCGCGATCCATTTGAGCTGAAGAAGCACAATCAGCCCGATGAGGCACAGCAGTCCGATCAGGAGCCACGCGGAAGCCAGCGACACCCGACGGCTGGCGAGCGGGCGCAGGCGCGTGCGTTCGACCTGGACGTCGAGGTCCCGGTCGACGATGTCATTATAGACGCACCCGGCGCTGCGCATCGCGAAGGCGCCGAGTGCTAGCCACAGGAACAGGTCCCAGCGCCCGCCCACCCCCGCCAGCGCGACGCTCCACGCGCACGGCCAATAGAGCAGCCAGGTACCGATCGGGCGGTCGAGCCGGATCAGGCTGGCATAGGGCCGAAGGCGTGGGGTCAGTGCACCGATGACACCTCGCCGTTCGCTGTCGGGGACGATGTCGGGGCTCGCGGTCACCATTGCCGGTTAGCGCCATGACCGGCGCTTGTCTCGGGTTGAACCGCCAAGGCTCGGAGAGGCACAAACCTTGTGCGGCGGTATGCAGTCGGCCTCATCGACGAGCCCCCAAACCGTCGTCGGCGGGCGCCTTTCCGTCCCCTGTCGGAGAGGCGCTCGCGCGCTATCGCGGAATCCAGTAGGCGGGCGCGATGCCCGCGATCCCCGCCTGGCCGCCCAAAAGCCTCCCGCGCCTGTTCGTTCGCACGCCGCTGCATGACGGCGCTAGAGTGGCGCTAGACGCCGCGCAGGCCAATTACCTCGGCAATGTCATGCGTCTTGGGGTCGGTGCGGAGCTATTGGTGTTCGACGGACAGTCGGGAGAATGGCTCGCGCGGGTCAGCGAGGCCGGCAGAAAAAGCATGAGCCTTACGGTCGAGCGCCAAAGCCGCGAGCCAGAGAGCATTCCCGACGTCTGGCTCGCTTTCGCGCCGGTGAAGCGCGCCCAGACTGACTGGCTGGTCGAAAAGGCAACTGAGCTCGGCGCCGCGCGGCTGCTGCCGGTAATGACGCAGCGCACGATCGCCGAACGGGTGAGGCTGGAGCGGCTGGAGGCGATCGCCATCGAAGCCGCCGAGCAATGCGGCCGCACGCGTTTGCCCGAGATGGCGACGCCGATCGGCCTCAAGGCGCTGCTCGAGCTGCGCGACGAGCGCCGCCGCCTGTATTTCGCCGACGAGTGCGGCGGCGAGCCGGCTGCGAACGCCTTTCAACCCGGCCCGGCACTGATCGTCATCGGTCCCGAGGGCGGCTTCGCCGATGAAGAGCGCACGCTGATCCGCGCGGCGCACAACGCGGTGCCGATCTCGCTCGGGCCGCGAATCCTCCGGGCAGAGACGGCGGCGCTGGCTGCGCTCGCAGCGTTCATGGCGATTGCCGGCGACTGGCGGCCTTATTGACTCATAAGCCGGAAGTGCTGGCGCCGTTACGGACGCGCGGGTAAGCGCGCGCAGCCATGACCACCCGGACCGACGACAGCGCCAGCCCGCTCATCGACAGCCGCGACGATCTGCTGCAAGTGTTCGCCGGCGGCGAGAAGCCGCGCGAACGCTGGCGCATCGGCACCGAGCATGAAAAGTTCGTCTATCGGCTCGACGATCATCGCGCGCCATCGTGGGACGAGCCCGGCGGCATCCGCGACCTGCTACTGGGGCTCACCGAGTTCGGCTGGAAGCCGGTCGAGGAGGGCGGCAAGATCATCGCCCTGACCGGCGCCGACGGAACGATCAGCCTCGAGCCTGCCGGTCAGTTCGAGCTGTCGGGCGCGCCCCTCGAGAACCTCCACCAGAGCTGCGCCGAATCCGGCCGCCACCTGCACCAGTGCAAGGCGGTCGGCGACCGACTGGGCCTCGGCTTCCTCGGCACCGGCATGTGGCCCGACAAGACCCGCACCGAGCTGCCGGTGATGCCCAAGGGCCGCTACGCAATCATGCTCGGCTACATGCCCAAGGTCGGCAGCCTTGGGCTCGACATGATGCTTCGCACTTGTACCATACAGGTGAATCTGGATTATTCATCCGAAGCCGACATGGTGAAGAAATTCCGTGTCGGTCTGGCGCTCCAGCCGGTCGCGACTGCGCTGTTCGCGAACTCGCCGTTCACCGAAGGCAAGCCCAACGGCTACAAGAGCTTCCGCAGCCATATCTGGGAGGACACCGACCCCGACCGCACCGGCATGCTGCCGTTCGTGTTCGAGGACGGGTTCGGTTACGAGCGTTACTGCGACTATGCGCTGAATGTGCCGATGTACTTCGTCTACCGCGACGGCAGATATATCGACGTCGCGGGCGAGCGCTTCGGGGACTTTCTGGAAGGCAAGCTGCCGCAGCTGCCCGGCGAAAAGCCGATGCTGACTGACTGGGTGGATCATCTCTCGACGGCATTCCCCGAAGTGCGGCTCAAGAGCTTCCTCGAAATGCGCGGCGCGGACGGCGGCCGATGGGGCCGGATCTGTGCGCTCCCGGCGTTATGGGTCGGACTGCTCTACGACCAACAGGCGCTCGACGCCGCATGGGAATTGGTCAGCCATTGGAGCATCGAGGCGCGAGAGAAGCTGCGCCACGACGTGCCGAAACTGGCGCTGCAGGCCATCACGCCCGACGGCGAGACAATGCAGGCATTCGCCGGCAGAGTCCTCGACGTCGCTGCCGGCGGGCTGACGCGGCGCGCCCGGCTCAACAGCGCCGGCGACAACGAGGGCGGGTTCCTCGACCCGTTGCGCGACGTTGTTGCAACGGGCATCACGCCCGCCGACCGGATGCTCGCCAAATATGCCAACGAGTGGGGCGGCGACGTCTCCCACATCTACGAGGAGTTCAGCTTCTGATGGATGCTCACAGCCCCAAGCGCCGCACGCTCTATCCGCCGATTGAGCCCTACCAGACCGGCATGCTCGACGTCGGCGACGGCCATCGCCTCTATTGGGAGCTATGCGGCAATCCGGATGGCAAGCCGGTTGTATTCCTGCACGGCGGCCCCGGGGGCGGATCGAGTCCGGATCACCGGCGGCAGTTCAATCCCGACAAATACAAGATCCTGGTGTTCGACCAGCGTGGCTGCGGCAAGTCGACGCCCTACGCGAGCCTTGAGAACAACACGACCTGGGACCTGGTCGAAGATATCGAAAAGCTGCGCACGCAAGTCGCCAAGGTCGACAAATGGCAGGTATTCGGCGGCAGCTGGGGTTCGACCCTCGCGCTTGCTTACGCGCAAGCCCACCCCGAGCGCGTCACCGAACTGGTGCTGCGCGGCATCTTCCTGTTCGACCAGTTCGAAATCGACTGGATGTATGCGGCGGGGGGAGCGTCGCAGGTCTATCCGGATAAATTCGACGAGTTCATCGGCCTGATTCCCGAAAAGGAGCGCGGCGATCTTGTCGAAGCCTATCGCAAGCGGCTGACGAGCGACGACACGCGCGTGCAACTCGACGCCGCTAAAGCGTGGAGCAAGTGGGAGGGCGAAATCGTCACCCTGCTGCCGAGCCCCGACACAATCGAGCATTTCACCGCGCCCGACGTGGCCGTCGCCGTCGCGCGGATCGAGAATCACTACATGGCCAACCACGGCTGGCTCGAGGAAGGCCAGCTGCTGCAAGGCGCGGCGAAGCTCAAGGGTATTCCGGGCGTCATCGTGCAGGGGCGGCACGACACCTGCACCCCGCCGATCGCCGCCTGGAAGCTCAAGCAGGCGTGGCCCGAGGTCGAGCTCAATATCATCCCCGACGCGGGGCATCTGTTCAACGAGCCGGGCAACCTCGACGCGCTGGTCCGCGCGACCGATCGGTTCGCGGGCGTTTAGCTACTCGCCGGGGCGGTAGACCCGTTCGGTATGTCCCTTGAGCTGATCGGGGCGGAAATAGACCTCGCGCAGATCGCCTGAGGCATAGCGCTGCGCCTCGTCGGCGAAGTGCGGCGAGTCCGGATGGCCGCTCTCGCCGCCGGCAGTCACTGCCCGCGCTCGGGGACCGTTGCGGCCGAACTCGACCACCGCGACGAAACTGTTGCCATTGGTCCCGTACCATTTCTTCGTGCCGGGCTTCTGCGACGCGCCGAACGAGGCGAGCGAGCCCCATTTGTTCGAGGTGAAGCCAACCGGGATGCTCGGCGCCTTGTCGTCGAACTTCGACTCGATCGCCGGGTCGATGCGCTGGAAGCGGTTGACCTCGCCCCATGGCACCCGCCAGCCGCCGAAGTCGCGCTCGAGCCGGTCGAGCCCGCGCGTGAACGTCTCTAGCTTCTCCGCCGGGGTCAGCCGCTCCATGTGGCGGAACATGTTTTCGTGATCGTTCCATTTGCGCGACGTCGCCGCCTTCGCCAGCTCCTCACCCCAGAATTGGGCGAGCGTGTTCGGCACCGATGCCACCGACCAGCGCTTGTCCCAGCTCGCCAGCGCCGCCATCGGCTCGGCCAGACGAGCGCGGCGCGGGTCGCTCGCGGGCAGCGCCTGCCACGCGGCGACCAGCATCGGCACCAGCACTTCGAAGGACGGCTGTGCGCTGTCGTAGGCGGCGGTTTGCAGCCGATCGAGGCTCCAGCGACCGGGCTGGGTAAGCAGGCGGGTCGCGTGGATCGTGCGATAGCTTTCGCCGGCCATGTCGAGGTAGCGCGGAAAACTGCCCGGCTTGGGCGAGTAGCGGCCGGCCGCCGAATAGAGCCAGTCGTTGCTGTTGAACGCCCAGCCGGTTGGCGGGTTGATGGTGTTGGGCAGCTCCGACACCGCGTGCAAACCCTTCCAGTCGGTGCGCGGATCGCTGCCGGCGATGCGATTGCTGCTATAGTCAAAACGGTTGTCGCGCCGCGGCATGAACTGCGGAGCAAGAACCGCGATCTCGCCTTTGTCGTCCGCGAACACCGTGTTGTTGGAGCTGTTCGCCTTCAGGTCCGAGATGCGCATGAACGAGGCAAGGTCGGTCGCTTTGGTGCGGAGGAAACTTTGCTGCAGCGCTTCGACGGGCTTGTTCATCATTGCGAACGCGAGCCAGCTGACTCCTGTGCTCCCGACGATCGGCCCGCGATGGGTCATCCAGGCCGTGAAGCTGCGCACCGCGAGGCGGCCGTCGCCGGTGCGGTAGCGGATGGTGATTGGCCGAGCGCCCATGGGGCGGCAAACGGTGCCGTACCAGTAACAGGGACGGTTGCCGAGCCGATCGACGCGATAGGCGAACTCGTCGACATTATCGACGCCGCTCGACGTGTGCATCCAGCCGATGTGCGGGTTGAAGCCCTGGTAGATGAAGAACTGGCCCCAGGTCGCCGCGCCATAGGCGTCGAGGCCCTCTTCGCTCGACATCTGCAGCTCCGAGCGGAAGTAGAAGCTGGTGTGCGGGTTGATCAGCAGCAATGCGCCGCCGTCGGTCGTGAGTTTCGGCGCGATGGCGATGCCGTTCGAGCCCTGGGGTTCAGTATCCTCCCCTGCATTTGCAGGGGAGGGGGACCGCATGAAGTGCGGTGGAGGGGGCCCGCCGTCAGCGCTGCGCGCTGCCACTTCCCCTCGAAGTCGAGGGGAGGATGAATAAAAGTCTTCCAACCCCTTCAGATCGATCCGCTCGATATCGCCGCCGATGCTCCCTTCGGTGAAGCTCATCACCATCCACGGCTCGAACCGGGTGAGCACGCGCGGCTTCACCTGCGGGTGGGTGGCGAGGAAGTAATTGAGCCCGTCGGCCCACGCGTCCATCAGCTTGCGCATCGGCGCCGGGCTGCGTGCGTAATCCGCCTTGAGCTCGCTGTCGCTGACATAGAGCCGCGCGCGGAGGTCCTGCCAGATCGCCTTCTCGCCCTCGGCTTCGGCCGTGCGGCCGAGGTTGGTCAGGTAATTGGCCTCGATGCGCGGGAAGTCGTCCTCGGCCTGGGCGTAGATCATCCCGAACACCGCGTCGGCGTCGGTCTTGCCGTGGACGTGGGCAATGCCCCAGTCGTCGCGCGTGATGGTGACGTCGGAGGCTTCTGCTCGCCAGCGGGCGAGCTCGGGTGGCGATGCTGCGGTGAGAAGGAACAGGAGGGCGGGCACGGCGAGGATGCGCATGCGCCTTTGTACCCCGGCAAAGGCAGGGGTCCAGTCGGCAAAGGTGAAGGAAGTTTTCCACACGAAGACACGAAGGAAGAACAAAGACACGATGGAGCAGGCAATCTTCGTGGCTTCCCTCCTTCTTCGTGTCTTCGTGTGAGCCGATTTGCCTTCGACTGGATTGCTTCGCTACGCTTGGAATGACGGGAGAAAGCATGGCGGAAGTACAGCGCAGCAGCCTGACGCGCGTGATCATGGCGAGCCTGATCGGCACGACGATCGAATGGTACGACTTCTTTCTCTATGGCTCGGCCGCCGCGCTGGTCTTCAATAAGCTGTTTTTCCCGAGCTTCGATCCGCTCGTGGGCACATTGCTGGCATTCGCAACATATGCGGTTGGCTTCGTCGCGCGGCCCTTGGGCGGGATCGTATTCGGCCATTACGGCGACCGCATCGGACGCAAGAAGCTGCTGATGTGGAGCCTGGTGATGATGGGCGTCGCGACTTTGCTGATCGGGCTGCTGCCCGGCTACGCCAGCATCGGGGTGTGGGCGCCGATCGGGCTGATCGTGCTGCGCGTGGTCCAGGGCTTCGCGGTCGGCGGCGAATGGGGCGGAGCGGTGCTGATGGTCGCCGAGCATGGCGATGCCAAGCGCCGCGGATACTGGGCGAGCTGGCCGCAGGCGGGTGTTCCGCTCGGCAGCCTGCTGTCCGCCGGAATCCTCGCGCTGATGGCCAATTTCCAGAGCGAGGCCGACTTCGTCGCCTGGGGCTGGCGCGTGCCGTTCCTGCTGTCCGCGGTGCTGGTCGTGATCGGCTGGTACATCCGCAACCGCGTGGCCGAGAGCCCGATGTTCGAGGCCGAGCTCGCGGCTGCCGAAGCGCCGCCCAAGCTGCCGATCATGGACGTGGTACGCGAGCGGCCGCGCGGGATCCTGCTCGGCGCGGGCCTCAGGGTCGGCGAGAACATTGGCTATTACATCCTGACCGTCTTCTCGCTGACCTTCCTGGTCGACGTCGCGAGCGAAAGCCGCAGCCTCGCGCTCGACGCGCTGCTGATCGGGGCCGCGGTCCAGTTCGTCGCGATCCCGCTGCTCGCCAGCCTGTCCGACCGGATCGGCCGGCGCGCGGTCTATGCAGTCGGCGCATTCGGGCTCGGCATTTTCGGCTTCATCTTCTTCCCGATGCTGGCGAGCGGTAATGACGCGTTGATCATCCTCGCGATCGTCGTCGGCCTCGTGCTCCACGCGTCGATGTACGCGCCGCAGGCGGCGTTCATCACCGAGCTGTTCCCGACCCGCATCCGCTATTCGGGCGTGTCGATCGCCTACCAGCTGACCGCGATCTTCGCCGGCAGCCTCGCGCCGATCATCGCTTTGTGGCTGTACAAGGACCTGCATTCGTCGGTGCCGGTGTCGATCTACGTCGCGATCGCCTGCGTGATCAGCGGCGTCAGCGCGCTGCTGGCGCGGGAGACGAAGGGGGTGGAGCTTGGGAGCATCCGATGATTGGTTCGTTTCTTCTCGCCGGTTTGGCCACATCCCTGCCTGCGTCTGCCGAGGGTTTCATCAAACACCGGCTGAACGTCACTACTTACAAGAGCGCGGTTGCCGATCTGAATGGCGACGGAAGTTCAGAAGTCTTCGTGTATTCGACGGAACGTGACGAATGCGGCAGCGGCGGCTGCAATCTTTACGTTCTCTCGCCACACTCGGGCACGTTCCGCGTCATGATGGAATCGAGCGTAACGCAGTTGCCCGTGCGTCTGCTCGCAACGAAGACCCATGGCTGGCGGGATATTGGGGTGATGGTCGTCGGCGGAGGAATTCTCACGCCCTACATGGCGCGAATGCGTTTCAACGGTCGTCGTTATCCGAGCAATCCAACTGTGCCGCCTGCTATTCCAATGCGACGACCATATGGGAGAGTGCTCATCCGTCGCTAAGCGTTCGGCAGCGCCTGCTTCGCTTCTCCCCACCCCGCCAGCATCTTGGAACTTGCGCGCTCGAGCAGCTCGTCGGCGTCGCGGATGGTGAAGTGGTTGCCGCCTTGATACTTGTCGAGCTCTTCCCAGGCGACCGGGGCTGAGACGGGCGCGCCTTCGCGGGCGCGGGCGGAGTAGGGCATCACCGCGGTCGAGCCGCGCTGGTTGCGCAGCCAGTCGAGGAAGATGCGGCCCTTGCGCTGGACCTTGCGGATGTTGGCGGTGAACATCTCCGGCTCGGCCTCGGCGATCGCTCGGCTGAAGCGTTCGGCGAAGGAGGAGACCGCCGGCCAGTCGGCGAACTGATCGAGCGGCGCGACCACGTGCAGGCCCTTGCCGCCTGAAAGCAACGGGTAGGTCTTGAGGCCCAGGTCCTCGAGCAGCGCCTTGAGCTTGACCGCGGCTTCCTTCACCTTGCCGAAGTCGAGGCCGACATCGGGGTCGAGGTCGAACACCAGCCGGTCGGGATATTCGAGCTTGTCGCTGCGGCTGCCCCAGCCGTGGAACTCGATCGTCCCCATCTGGACGCATTGGAGCAGGCCGCGGATGTCGTCGAAATAGAGATAGTCCTGCATCTCCCCCTTCTTCTCCAGGACCGGCACGTGCTTGACGTGCTCGCCGAAGGTGCCGCTGTCGTGCTTCTGGAAAAAGCATTTCTTGGAGCGCCCCTGCGGGCAGCGGATCAGCGTCATCGCCCGCCGCGCCGCATCGACCATGATCAGCGGCTCGACCGCGGTGTAATAGTTCGCGAGGTCGCCCTTGGTCAGACCTTCGTCGGGGAAGATCGCGCGCTCGGGGTTGCTGATGCGGATGCCGTAGCTCTCCGGCGTTTTGTGCGGCTTCTTCTCGGCCTTGGTCAGGGGCTTGGCGGTCTCGACCACCACCTCTGACGCGGATTTGTCCTCGCGCAGGCCGATGAAGCTTGGATGCCGGAGGATGCCGTCGCCGGTGAGCTCGGTGAAGGCGATCTCGGCGACGAGCTCGGGCTTGATGAAATGCGCGCCCTTGCGGTCGGCGCGGGGCACTTCGACCGGCGCCTTGTCGACTTCGAGCGGTTTCATGCGGTCCATCATCTGTTCGATCAGCTTGCCGGAAAAGCCGGTGCCGACCTTGCCGACATAGGTCAGCTTGCCGTGATCCTTCGCCGCCAGCAGCAGTGAGCGGAACCCCATACGCTTGTCGCTTTCCGACCAGCCGACGATCACGAATTCCTGGCGCTGGATGCATTTGACCTTGAGCCAGCAGCGCGTGCGCGTGCCGCGGTAGGGCGCGTCGGCTTTCTTCGAGACGATGCCCTCGCCGCCCTGCTTGCACACGGTTTCAAACAAGGCCTCGCCGCGGCCGATCACATGGTCGCCGTAGATGATCGGCGGCGACACGGCTTCGAGCAGCGCGGCCAAGCGCTCCTTGCGTTCGATGTTGGCCAGCTTGCGGATGTCCTCGCCGCGATCGATCAGCAGGTCGAAGGCGTAGAACACGAGGTTCGCGCCTTTCTGGTCCTTGAGCGTCGCCTGAAGCAGCTGGAAGCTCGGCTTGCCGTTGTCGTCGAGCGCGACCGCTTCGCCGTCGATCAGGCAGGCGGCGGGGAGCCGGGACGCCGCTTTGACCAGCGCCTTGAACTTGTCGCTCCAGTCCTTGCCGTTGCGCGTCCACGCGGTGGCGACGCCGTCGCCGACCGACAGCAGCAAGCGGTAGCCATCGTATTTGTACTCGTGAAGCCATGAGTTTCCGGTCGGCACCTCATCGACCAGCGTTGCGAGCTGTGGCTCCTCAAACGGAGGCGGCGCCTTGGCCGCGGACTTCTTTGCGCGGCCGCCCTTCTTCCCGCCGCGGTTCGAGCGCCAAACGTCCTCGCCCGCGGCGATTTCGGCCATGGTGCGGTCCGTTGTCACGCTGGTCACGCAATTGTCGACCAAGGCGTCGCCGTCGTCGGCCCGCGCAAATTCGTCTGTGACCTTCTTGAGCATCCACGGCTCGGCCTTTTCGCCGGGCTTCGGCTTGAGCCGGAACATCACCCATTCACCCTTCATCCGCTCGCCTTCGAGCGCGAAATGGAGATGTCCCTCCTCGATCGTCTTGCTTGGGTCCTTGCCGGGCTCGGGGACCCAGCGGCCCTGGTCCCACAGCATCACGGTGCCGCCGCCATATTCGCCTGCGGGGATCGTGCCTTCGAAGTCACCGTAATCGAGCGGGTGATCCTCGGTCCGCATCGCGAGGCGATTCTGGCCGGGATCGAGGCTCGGGCCTTTGGGTACCGCCCAGCTCTTCAGGACTCCGTCGAGCTCGAGCCGGAAATCCCAGTGCAGCCGCGACGCCTCATGCTTCTGCACGACGAAGCTGTCGCCCTTGCCTTTGAGCTTGCGCCCACGCGGCTCCTTCGTTTTCGCGAAGTCGCGCTTCTTGTTGTAGGTCTCGATGTCGAGCGGGACCTTGCGCGCCATGATTTAGCGCCGCCGCCCGCCCGATGCCGCTTTCTTCGCGGGTGCCTTCTTCGGCGCATGCCGCGGCGCGGCTTTGGTGGCAGGTTTCTTGGCCTTTGCGGCCGGTTTTGAGGTCTCCTGGTCGCCGAGGCTGCGCTTGAGCGCCGCCATCAGGTCGACGACGTTGGAGCCCTTCGGCGGCCCGGCATCGGCGTCCGGGTCCTCGATGATCTTCTCGCCCTTCTTCTTCTGCTTCTCTTCGATCAGCCGGTGCAGCGCATCGACATAGCGGTTGTGGAACTCGGACGGGTCGAACTTTCCGGCTTTGCGCTCGATCAGCATCGAGGCCATGTCGAGCAGATCGGCGTCGGGCTCATGGTCGCCGATCTCGCGGAAATAGGACTGCGCCTTGTTGACCTCGTCGGCATAGCGCAAAGTCTCGAGCAGCAGACCGCGGCCGCAGGGCTTCAGCGCGACGACATATTCCTGCCCGCGCATCGCGAGCTGGCCGACCCCGATCTTCTTCGCCGCCTTGAGCGCGTCGCGAAGGACCACATAGGCTTCCTCGGCAAGGTCGTCCGCGGGCACGACGAAATAGGGCTTGTCGTAATACATCGCATCGATGTCGTGGGTGTCGACGAACTCGACCAGGTCGAGCGTCTTGCGGCTCTCCAGCTTGACGCTCTCGATTTCCTCCGGGTCGAGCAGGACATAATGCCCCTTCGAGACTTCGTATCCCTTGACGATCTCGTCACGGTCCACCGGCCCAACGCCGGGCACCACCTTCTCATATTTGATCCGCTTGCCGGTCGGTTCGTGGACCTGGTGGAACTGGATCTGGGCGCCGCTCTTGGTCGCCGGGTAGAGCTCTACCGGGATCGAGACCAAGGCGAGCCGGATTTGCCCCCGCCAGATTGCGCGCGCAGCCATGTGAACCGTCTCCTTGTCCGGAGCGATTCAATCATTGCGGCGGCGACTCGTTCCGTGTCGAATCCTTGAGGGTGCGGACGAAGGCCGCGACGTCGCCGCCGCGGGCGGCAAGATCGACGATTGCCGAGCCGCAGATCACGCCTCTCGCACCTGCCGCTATCGCGGCGCGGACGTGCTCGGGCCGAGAAATGCCGAAGCCGAAAATGGGCGGCGGGGCGCCGGCCTGTTTGACGCGGTCGATCAGTCCCGCGTCGAACTGGCCGCCGGCGTGAGTGCCGGTGATCCCCGCCCGGCTGACGCAATAGGTATAGGCCTTCGACAGTGACGCGATCCGCCCCAGCGCCGGCTCGGGCGTGTTGGCGGCAGCG
>Ga0207705_10002205_pt1 | contig 15056 bp, 12 predicted proteins | sample KBSC13metaG_FD_184314 | JGI IMG/M metagenome (GOLD analysis project Ga0207705, IMG submission 184314) | Corn rhizosphere microbial communities from Kellogg Biological Station, Michigan, USA - KBS C1-3 metaG (SPAdes) (version 2) | ecosystem: Host-associated > Plants > Roots > Rhizosphere > Soil ...
GTATGAAAACCGTCATCCAGTCGGCATGCGCGTCCGCGATCCGCGCCGGGCCGACCGAGAAGCGGCCGAACCAGGCGAGGTTGGTGATCAGCGCGATCAGCTTGAGCAAGGCCCAGGCGGAAAATGTACCCGCCGCACCCACGATCACGGCCATGCCCGTCAGCAGCAGCATGCGATGATCGGCGCTGAAATCGCCAAGGCGGGGGCGGCCCGGCGCAGAAGCCGGCCGTGCGGGCGCATCGGATTGTGACATGAAGCCGCCAATATATCGCAATGCGATATATTTCAAGGTAGAGGCGCTAGGGCGACAGAGGCCGAAATCGAGCCCGATTTCAGCCTGGCTTACGCAGCTGCAGCATAGCCGTATCGCCTCTGCGGGCTGAGCGGATCAGCCCTGCGCCGGCGCGTAGGCCGAGACGAAGGCGCGATGATCGGGCAGGCCCTGCACCTCGTGGGCGATGCCCGCCTTGAGATCGCTCAGGGCCTTCCTGAGCTGTTCCGGATCCATCATGCGCGCGACATGATGGTAGCTTCCGGGATACACACCCTGGCCCAGCATCACCATGATCCAGCTATCGATACGGAACAGCTCGTCATTGGCCTGATAAGCGCCGCCCGCCTCGCGGAAGAGCGCGATCCGTTCGGCTAGGCCCGCCGGAATCTCCATGTCGCGGCACTGGCGCCAATATGGGGAATCATCGCGCTCGGTGAGCTTGTAATGGAGGATGATGAAGTCGCGGATATGCTCGGATTCGCGCCGCGACTGATCGTTGAAGCGGTCGATCTGGGGCTCGCTCACGCCGTCGAACGGGAAATTCTGGATCAGGCGCGACACCGCCAGCATGATCTGATGGATGCTGGTCGATTCCAGCGGCTCGATGAAGCCGCTCGCCAGCCCGACCGCGATCACGTTCTTGTCCCAGGTCTTCTTGAGCAGGCCGGGGCGGAAGCGGAGCAGGCGCGGGTCGAACAGGGGCTTGCTGTCGAGCGCGGCGACGAATTTCTCCTTCGCCTCGTCAGGCGACATGTGTTCGGTCGAGAAGACGAAACCGTTGCCCATCCGATGCTGAAGCGGGATGCGCCAGCGCCAGCCCGCTTCATGTGCGATCGCCTTGGTGTAGGGGACGAGGGGGCCGTGGCTTTCGGTCTGGACCGCGAAGGCGGCGTCGTTGAGCAGCCACTGACCCCAATCCTCGAAGCCGATCTTGAGCGTCTGCTCGGCGAGCAAGGCGCGGAAGCCGGTGCAGTCGAGGAACAGGTCGCCTTCGACGCGCGTGCCGTCCTCCAACTCGAGCGCCTCGACGAAGCCGCTGGTCGGATTCTGGACGACTTTCTGGATCTTGCCCTCGATCCGTTTCACCCCCGCCGGCTCGGCCAGCCCGCGCAGGAATTTGGCGTAAGCGGTCGCGTCGAGGTGATAGGCATAGCCGATCTTGGCGCCCTCCTCGGTCTTGAACCGCATCGCCTTCGCGGCCTCGGCTTCGAGGCTATAGTCGGTGTAGGCGCCGCCGAAACCCTGCCGCACCGCCTCCAGCCAGAAATGCTGGAAGTCTGCGAGCCAGACCGATCGGCCGACCGATCCGAAGGCGTGGAAATAGCTGTCGCCCTGCTTGCGCCAATTCTCGAACTGAATGCCGAGTTTGAAGGTCGCGCTGGTCGCCTTGATGAAGGCCTGTTCGTAGATGCCGAGGAAGCCGTGAAAGGCGCGCGCGGTTGGAATGGTGGATTCACCGACGCCGACCGTGCCGATCTCGTCCGATTCCACCAGGGTGATATCGATCAGCGGGCCGAGATGCTTGATCAGAGCGGCGGCAGAAACCCAGCCGGCGGTGCCGCCGCCCGCGATCACGACGCGCTTCACCTTGTGCGCTTCCACTTATCCTCCCCTAACCGATTTCTAGCGGTTCAATTTGTTGATCAGCATCGCGCGCAGCCGCCGCGCGCCGAGGTCGTCGAGCGGCGCCAGCGCGCCCCGCGCGACCTCTGGCAAATGCGCGGCCGGGCGGTCGGACGGGCCGAAAATGTAATAGTCGAACATCGCCCGCCAGCTCTGCTTCTCGGCGTCGGGACGGTCGCGCAGGCTCAGCATCGCATGCAGCAAGGTGTTCATCGGCGTGTCCATGAAGGACGGCACCGCATTCCACCAATAGTTGATCATCGCGTTGAAGCTGCCGAGCGCCTCGACATGGTGCCACCAAAGCGCGGGGTAAACGAGAATGTCGCCCGGCTCGAGTTCGGCCACCTGGCCCGCCGCCATCGCTTCCTTGAAACGCGGGAAACGATCGAGATCGGGGTTGGCGAAATCGACCATCGACACGACCTGCCCGCCCGGCGTGGGTTCGAGCGGGCCGGGATAGAGATTCTCGATCTGCTCGGGCGGAAACAAGGTGAAACGCCGCCTGCCGACCATGCAGCAGGCGATGTTGTTCGACATGTCCCAATGCGCCGACGCGATCGTATGGTTGCCCATCCAGATGCTCACCATTGGCCGGCCGTTGGCGAAGGCGGGATGGTCCAGCTTCAGGTCATTCTCGGCGCGCAGGCCCGGCAGATAGCCGTCGACGTCGGTCGAACCGATATAGAAACTCGGCGCGATCGTATCGTCGCGATGCGCAACGATACGATCGAGGAAGGTATCGAGCCGGGTGCGCTCGGCGGTGAAGTTGAGAGCGGTGACCTCGGGCGTGTAGTGGAAGCGCCCGTTGATCTCCGGCGCACCGACATAGCCGACGATCGGCTCACCCTGGTAGAAACTGGTGAGGTAGCGGATCGCCTCCAGCGGCGACTGGAGACCGTGGCGCACCAACGGCCAATCACGCGCCACGCCTTTCAGGATGACGGGACGCTGGCGCGCGATCAGATCGTCGAACGGGATCGCGTGCGGAGCGATGCCCGTCAGTTCCTCGGTTCGTGCCGTGATCCCCGCCATGGCCTGCACTCTACACGGTTTTGCTCAGCCTGCGTCGCGCGCATTCTTGAGGTCGATCAGCCGCCCGACATTGCCGAGCGACGAGGCGAGCCATATTGCGGCGCGCAGATAGTCGGCGCGCTGCAGCCGTTCGAGCGCGGCGCCGTCGAGCCGCATCAGTTTTTCGAGGCTGATCGTGAAGCAATCGGGGACATTGTATTGGCGCGTGTCGGAGACGTTGATCTCGATCCGGATCGGCTCGACCAGGCCATGTTCCTCGAACGCGGTGAAGATGGTTTTGTCGACTTCGACGCCTTCGAAGATGGCGCGCAGCACGCCGGCCATATGGTCGAGATAAGGCGAATTGCCGCCCTGCGGCAGGAAGACGGGCTGACCCCCGGAATCATTGCCGCCCTTGGCAACGCGGGGATGGTCGAGGTCGATATGGATCATGGGTTCGCCGACCGGCTCGCCGTTCTCGCTCTGGCTCGACACGCCGATCGAGAAGGGGCCGCGCTGGAGGAGAGCCGGCACGTAACGGCCTTCCCAGCCGCGTTCGCTCAGAAACAGATTCTCGTCGGGGTCGAGGCCGAGCAGGACGGCCGCATGCAGCTGGCCTTCCTCGTCGCGGCGCAACAGGATCGGATATTCGCGCTGTAGCTGTTCATATTCGGTGGCGAAGACGCGCACCATGTTGACCGCATCGCCGAACGCGGCGCTGTGTCCGGTCCGGACGCGGACGTCGCGGTGATCGACATTGTTGAGAAGAACCGGACTCGCCATTCGCGCACGCTCTCGCAAGATATGTTGTCAACGATGTCGGGCCTAAAGCCTGATCATGGTGATGGGAAGCGGGGCCGCTCAGCTTGATGTTGTAGATCAGCTTTCAGACTTCGGCCATTCGTCCGCCCGAAAGAAAAAGGCCGCTGCGGGGTGCAGCGGCCTTTCCCTTATGTCCTGATCGCGGGCGATTAGAACTTGAAGCGGACACCCGCCAGGTAACGAGCTTCGCCTTCCTGGATGAAGTAGATCTCGTTCGTGGAGCGGGCGTAGGTCTTGATGCCCTCTCCGAGCAGGTTGATGCCCTGAACTTCCACCGAGATCTTCGGCGTGATGTCGTAGCTCACGCTCGCGTCCACCTGATGGTAGGGCGCCGTGAACACGGGGTTGTGCGAACCGCCCCGGTTGATATCGCTCAGGAAGCTCGCACGCCAGTTGAGGCTCACACGAGCCGACAGGCCATGCTTGTCGTAGATCAGCGTACCGGCGGCGGTGTCCGACAGACCGAGCAGCGCGAACTGGTTCGCGGTGGGATCTGCCGTGACGTCGATGCCGACATTGCCACGAACCAGGGTGTACTGCGCGGCGATGCCGAAGCCGCTATTGCCGAAGAAGTATTCACCGGCCAGCTCAGCCCCGTAAATGTGCGCCGACTTGTTGTTGATCGGCGTATTCACGTTGAAGCTGAACAGGGGATCGTTGGAGTCCGCGACGATATCGACCGCGGCCAGCGTTGAGTCGACGAACGCCTGATTGAGCGCCTTGGTGCCCGGGACCAGGTTGTTCTGGAAGGTCGTGGTCGCCGCTGCCGTGCTGCCACCATTCTGCTGCAGAAGCGCAGTATAGGTGAACAAATTCACGTCGTTGACGTCCACACCCATCGCCTGGAGCTGGGTCTTGGCCGTGCCCGACCGGCTGCCTGCCGCGCCGGAGCTCGGGTCACGCAGGCCGAACAGGCTCTGCGGGACGACCGCGTTGCCGATGAAGTTCTTCACGTTCTTGTAGAAGCCGCCGACCGAAACATACGAGCCCGGCTTGAAATACCATTCAAGCGAAGCGTCGAAATTGTCCGACTGAAGCGGCTTCAGACCCGGATTGCCCGTGCTGCCACCCGCAACGCCGCCGACCGCGGTCGCGTCGTTCGGGCTTCCGGCCGAGGTCGAGGCAAACATGTTGCCGTAGCTCGGGCGGGCGATCGTACGGCTGTACGACAGGCGACCGATCAGCTTGTCCGTGAAGTTCAGGTTGAAATCGATCGACGGCAGGAAGTTATGATACTTGCCGTTGCCGGTGACAGCCTGCGGCGTCGCGGATACGTCCTGGATGAAGTCGTTATCCGACTGCCAGCGGATGTCGATCGGCACCGCCTGGAACGACACGGCCGCGACCTTGGTCGTTTCGTAGCGGAGGCCGGCGACGAGGCCAGCATCCATATCGCCCAGCTGACCCTTCCAGGTGAACTGACCGTAGACCGCCGCGATCTTCTCGCGGATTCTGTCGTCGGCACTGCCGGTCAGGCCGTTTACGTGGCCCTGTGCGGCATAATAAGCCGCCAGCGTGTTGCCGAGCTTGGTCGCGTCCTCGGTACGGAAGGCGGTCAGGCCGTCCCCGCTCGACTTGGTGTCGTGATCGTGGAAGCGGCAAACGAGGCAGAAGGTTTCGAGCTGACCCGGCGCGATCGCCTCCACGTCACGCGGATTGACGTTGCCCCAGTCGCCCAGCACTTCCTGGTAGCTGTACTGCGTCGAACGGGTCTTGGAGTCGCGATAGTCGCCACCAAAATCGAAGCGCATCTGGTCGTTGAACTTCCAGCCGGCGTCGATGCGCGCTTCCTTGAGGTTCTGGTGGAAGTTGACCGCGGTCTCGCGCCATTGTTGCGTGCCGACGTCGCCCACGTCCAGAGTACCGTTGCCGTTACCCTTGATGACCGGATGACTTGCCGACGGCGTCGACGGATCGGCGTAGGTCACGGTCTGGACCGGGAAGCCGTTGTCCGAATAATCCCACGAGTGCGACGCCAAGGTCGGCGAGCTCAGCGCGAGCAGGCTCGAGCTCATGCCGTTGGGATTGTCCGGGCGGCTGTCCGACACGCTGATGTGACCATCCACCGCGATGGTGAGCCGATCGCTGGCGTCCCACTTACCGTTGAGGCCGAAATCCTTCAGCGCATTTTGCTGGGCACGATATTGCTGCTCGAAGCCGGCATCCTTGGTCCCGCCCGCGATCACCTCATGCAGAAAGGTGGTCGTAGCGACCGAGTGGCCGGTGTCGAACGTGACGACGTCGAACGGGCGGTTGAACCAGTTGGATTCGTCCGACCGGCGCTCCTTCGCGTTGTTGAGCGCGTAGAAGGTGTCCGCAGTGATCGTGAAATCATCGGTCGGCTTCCACTGCGCCACGATCTGGCCGTTGACCCGGCGCTCCGAATCCTCCGCGAAGTGATAGCGCGCGTCGTTCGGGCGCGCGACCAGCGCGTTCATGTCGCTCGGTGCGTTGTTGATCTGGGTCGCGGAGTTCACGTTGCCGCTGCCCGGCGCCAGGAACTGCGCCAGCGTCGTGATGTTCCAGTCGTTCACCGTGGCGGCGATCGTGCTGAAATTGCGCTGCTGGTAGCTGCCATAGACGGTGACGCCGAAAGTCTCGTCCTGATTGACCAGGCTGATCAGGCCGGAGACCTGGGGCGTGACGTGGCTGCCGCAGCTCAAGCAATCCTTGGAGCTGGTGTCGTAATTGGCCTTCACGCTGAGCGAGCCGGTAACGCCGCCTTCACGTGCGTCCAGCGGCTTACGGGTCACGACGTTGATCGTGGCGCCGATGCCGCCGGTCGGAACCGCGGCGCGGCCGGTCTTGTAGACTTCCAGCGTCTTCACACCTTCCGAGGTGAGGTTCGAGAAGTCGAACGAGCGGCTCGTGTTGCGGCCGAAGTCGGAGTTTTCGTCACCGCCGACCGGGGTCTGGTCCGATGCCGCAAGCTGGCGGCCGTTCAGCGTGACGAGGTTGTATTGCGGGCCGAAGCCGCGAACGGTTACCTCGGCGCCTTCGCCGTTGCGGCGATCGATCGACACGCCGGTGATGCGCTGGAGCGATTCGGCGAGGTTGGTGTCAGGGAACTTGCCGATATCTTCGGACGAGATCGCATCGACCACGCCCGTCGAGTCGCGCTTGATCGCGATCGAGCGCTCGAGCGAGGCGCGGATACCCGTAACGACGACTTCGTCGCTGATCGGTGCGTCGGCCGCTGCGGCGGAAGGGGCGCTGGCTGATTGCGCCTGGGCGACGCCGGGCACGATCAGACAGGTGGCAACGGCCAGCGCTGAAGACGAAAGGGTAAGCAAATTTCTAGGATTTTTCATGGCTCTACATCCCCCCATGCCAGTCGGCTCACGGCCGCTGGTCGGTTGGTTCAAGATGGCTCTTGACCATCGATGTCAGGCGGTACCGGCCGCTTGAGGGAAGTCAACGGGGCCGAAAAATGTAAACGCATACACCTGCGATGACAGCGCGATCATGGGAATATTCGTGCCAAAAGATGCAAAAAAGCAACGGAATGCTGTGCCGCAGAGCCCAACTGTCAAAATTATATGATGATTGCGCGCACATTTGGCACATGGACGTTTGGCGCGGGATGCGCGAACATTACCCGCCGCAACGTTCAAGACTGCGGATGCAACGGGAGGACGACATGCTGATCGTGCTTGCTGTTTTGATAGGTATCGTAGCGGGATTGCGCGCTTTCACGGCGCCGGCTGCAGTGAGCTTGGCAGCGCGTTATGGCCATATCGCGGTGGCGGGGACGCCGCTCGCCTTCCTGGGTTATCGTTGGACGCCGTGGATTTTCCTCGCGTTCGCCTTGCTCGAACTGGTCGGGGATCAATTGCCCGCGACGCCCAGCCGCAAGGTGCCGATGCAGTTCGGCGCGCGCATCGTGATGGGTGCGCTGGCCGGCGCCGGGATCGCGGCGGCGGGCGGCCTTTACGTCGGGCTGGCCGCGGGCGCGGTCGGCGCGGTGATCGGCACGCTCGGCGGCGCGGCGTTCCGGGGGCGGCTGGCCGCGCTGTTCAAAAATGATCGGCCGGCCGCGCTCATCGAGGATGTTATCGCTATCGGTGGGGCCTGGCTCATCGTCTGTTATCTGGCATGACGCGCCGCTTCGATGCGATCATCGTCGGTGCGGGCCAGGCCGGGCCTGCGCTGGCCGGACGCCTTACCGCGTCCGGCCGGAAAGTGGCTTTGATCGAAAGGCATCTGGTCGGCGGCACCTGCGTCAATACGGGGTGCAAGCCGACCAAGACGCTCGTCGCCAGCGCTTATGCCGCGCACCTTGCGCGCCGCGCGGCGGACTATGGCGTCGTCACCTCGGGCGTCGGGATCGACATGCCCAAGGTGGCCGCGCGGGCGCGCAAGATCATCCTGGATTCGCGTAAATCGAACGAGGACTGGCTGGCCGGGATGGACGGGCTGACCTTCCTGCGCGGCCATGCCCGGTTCGAGGGGCCGCATGTGCTGCGCGTCGGCGAGGAGCTGCTAGAGGCGCCGCACATCTTCCTCAATGTAGGAGGCCGCGCGGCGGTGCCCGACATGCCCGGGGTCAGAGAGGTCGATTACCTCACCAACAGCACGATTATCCCGATGGAGACGGTGCCCGACCATCTGGTGGTGGTCGGCGGCTCTTATATCGGGCTCGAATTCGGACAAATGTATCGTCGCTTCGGATCGCGTGTGACGATCGTCGAGATGGGGCCGCGCCTGATCGGTCGCGAGGACCCCGACATTTCCGACGCGATCCGCGCGATCCTGGAGGGCGAGGGGATCGAGGTCCGCACCAATGCCTGCTGCATAAGCCTGGCCAAACATGCCGAAGGCGTCGCGGTTGGGGTCGATTGTACGGAGGGTGTGCCCGAGGTGGTCGGGAGCCATGTCCTGCTCGCGGTCGGGCGTCGGCCCAATACCGACGATCTGGGCCTCGACAAGGCCGGGGTCGAGACCGACGCGAGGGGCTATATCAAGGTGGACGACCGGCTCGCGACCAATGTCGAGGGCGTGTGGGCGCTGGGCGATTGCAACGGGCGCGGCGCGTTCACCCACACTGCATGGAACGACTACGAGATCGTTGCCGCCAACCTCCTCGATGGCGCGGACCGGAGGCTGTCGCAGCGGATCCTCGGCTATGCGCTCTATGTCGACCCACCGCTGGGGCGCGTCGGCATGACCGAAACGCAGGCGCGCGCGAGTGGACGGCCGTTGCTGCTGTCGACCCGGCCGATGACCAAGGTCGGGCGCGCGGTGGAGAAAGACGAGAGCCTTGGTTTCATGAAGCTGGTCGCGGATGCGGAGACCAAGCGCATCCTGGGCGCGGCGATTCTCGGCACCGGCGGAGACGAGGTTGTGCACGGCATCCTGGACATGATGAACGCGGATCAGCCGCTCTCCACCCTGCAATGGGCGATGCCGATCCATCCGACGGTTTCGGAACTGCTGCCCACGTTGGTGGGGGATTTACGGCCGGCGTGAAGCACGGGTCCGTAACAAGTGGACCTGAAGACCTTCCGCCCATCGACGTCGAGGCACCGATGTCGATGGGCGGATATGGTCGAGAGGCTGCCTCCGCCACTGCGGACTGCGCCCTCCCAGAAAGGACAGACGAACGCTAAATCGGTACGCTACTTAAGAACACTTACGCTACGCATACAGGGTACGTCACTTTACTCGTCCCCCGGCACGTCCATCGCCCCCCGACGATCTCGCTCCGTACGAATCATTTATTCCGAATCAGGGGCTTGTCGCAATCTCGCCTGAGGATGGGGCAGGAATACTACCCTTCGGTCAGGTATCCGGGCGGGCGGTTACACTGTATCTCGCCGCTGTAATCGCGAGGCGGGTCGAGTAATGGTGGATCAACTGATTTCGGCCCGGAGCAGCCGCGTCGTTGCGTTCGCGCGCGCGCTGCTCGCCTGCTTCCTGATGCTGTCGGTCACGGTCGGCTCGCTGCGCAACGACGGCGCGCAGCATATCGCGCAGATGGTGCTGGCGGTATACGCGATCTACAGTCTGCTGATCGCGGCGGCGGTGCGTACCGTCCAGCTGCGCCGTCATTTGTTCAGCGCGGCGCTGGCGATGTCGGTGATCGACGTGGTCGCGCTCACTGGCCTCATGTATCTGACGCAGAGCGGCGGGCAGCAGGCGCAGAGCGCACCCTTCTTCACGCCGCTTATCTTCATCATCGTTAGCGGCACGGTGAACTGGGGGTCTCGCGGCGCAGTCGGCAGCGGGTTGCTGGTGTTGGTCTTGTTCCTGCCGACCGCCGTGCTCGGCATCAACATCTTCGATCCGGCACACAAATACCTGCTCCAGCTGTTCCTGATGCGGATCGGCTATATCGGCACGATCACGGTGATGCTGGCGGCGTTTGCGGGCAATCTGGAACGGTTGATCAACGAGCTCACCCGCCTGTCGCGCGTGCCGGCGCGCGGCGGCTTCGGCGAACTGCCGCTCGCCGAATCTTTGGGTTATGCGATGGACGTGTTCGCGGCCAAGCGCGGGCTGATCGTGTGGCAGGACCCGGAAGAGCCGCATCTGACTTTAGTGCGCAAGGATTTCGGCGCCTTCCACGGATCGAGCCTGCCCAATGTCGATCAAGGCCCGCTGGTCGTGAGCGAGTTGATCAACGCGCCCTTCCTCTACGACCGCAAGCGCAAGGCCGTGCTGTATCGCGCGGGAACCAAATTGCTCGATTTCACAGGCGATCCGCTCCAGCCGATCCTTTCGAGCATGGCGGATTATACGCGCGTGCTGGTGATCCCGATCGACGCGGGCATCGCGCGCGGCTTGGTGATGATCCTCGATCCCGCCGACCCGGTGAACGAGGACCTGGCGGTGGCGGCGATGGCGGCGGGCCAGCTTTCGCTTACGATCGAGGCGTGGCAGCTCCATTCGGAACTGCGCATTGCGGCAGCGAGCGAGGAGCGGATCCGGCTTGCGCGCGACCTGCATGACGGCGTGCTCCAGTTCCTCGCGGGGGCGCGGCTCCAGCTCGACCTGATCAGCCGCACGACGCTCGACGACGCGGCGCGCGAGCGCGTGAAGTCGATGATCGAGGCGATCGGCGAGGAGCAGCGTGGGCTTCGCTCGGTGATCAACGCGATGCGCCGTGCGCCGGAGATCGCGGTCGCCAAGCTCGGCAACTCGCTCGACCATCTGACCAACCATTTGTCGCGCTCGTGGGACGCGGCGATCTCGGCCTCGGTCGAGCCGATCGACCTGACCGTGTCGGACAGCTTGGAGGACGACGTGGTCCGGATCACGCGTGAGGCAGTCGCCAATGCCGTGCGGCACGGCGGCGCGCGCAAGATCGACATCGCGATCCGTCAGATCGACGACCGGCTCGATATAGCGATTGGAGACGATGGGCGGGGTTTTGCGTTCCAAGGGCGTATGGCGAACGGCGAACTGGCAAGCTATGCGGGGCGTCCGCGTTCGCTTCACGACAGGGTTATCGGCATGGGAGGCACAATGACGGTGACCAGCGGCAAAACGGGCACTAGCCTGGAAATCTGTGTGCCGTTGAAGGGATCTCGATGAGCTTTTCGATCGTCGTCGCCGACGACCATCCCATGCTTCTCGACGGTATCGGCGGGCTCTTGTCCGCGGCGGGCCATGACGTGAAGGCGCGTTGCCTGGACGGGCAACAGGCGCGCGAGGCGATCAAGCAGTTCCAGCCGGACATCGCGATCCTGGACATTCACATGCCGCACATGAGCGGCATCGACGTGCTGCGTGAGGCGCGGCGCGACAAGTGGAAGACGCGGATCGTGATCCTGACCGCGAGCCTGGACCCGCAGCCGATCATGGAGGCGCTGCAATTGCGCGTCGACGGGCTGATCCTGAAGGGTGCGGGCGGCGACACGATGCTCAAATGCCTGGAGCGGGTGATGGACGGCGAGCAATGGCTCGACCGCGACGCGATGCACCAGATCGTCGACCAGATCGGCAAGCCGATCGACCGGCCGCTCGAGCTGACCCCGCGCGAGACCGAGGTCGCGCGACTGGTGTCGCTCGGCAGCCGCAACAAGGAAATCGCGCGCGAGCTCGATATTTCGGAGGGCACGGTAAAGATGCACCTCCACAATCTGTACGAGAAGCTCAACGTCTCCTCGCGGACCGAGCTTGCGATCCTGGTACGCGACAAAGGTCTGAGTTGAACCGTTGCGGGGGCGGTGGCAACCAACGCAGGCTTGCGTTACCGTAGTTGACCCCACCCTTCCGCGAAGGACTCGCCTGATGTTCCGTTCGTTCTGCCTCGCGCTCGCGCTGACCGCGCTTCCCATCACTGCCGCCAATGCCGCGCTCAAGACCGGCGACAAGGCGCCCGATTTCTCGACCCAGGTCAGCCTGGCCGGCAAGGCGATGCCCTTCAGCCTGAAGAGCGCGCTCAAGAAGGGACCGGTGGTGCTCTATTTCTACCCGGCGGCCTTCACCAAGGGCTGCACGATCGAGGCGCATGAATTCGCCGAGGCGACCGACGACTTCCACAAGCTTGGCGCGACCGTGATCGGCATGTCGGCCGACGGGATCGACAAGCTCAACCAATTCTCGGTCAGCGAATGCCGCAACAAGTTCGCGGTCGGCACCGCCACCGCGGCCACGATCTCGGCCTATGACGTCTCGATCCCGCAGACGACGATCGCCAACCGCACCTCCTATGTGATCGCCCCCGACGGCAAGGTGATCTTCGCTTATTCGGCGATGGACCCGTCTGGCCACGTCACCGGCACGATGGATGCGGTCAAGGCCTGGGACGCGGCGCACCACAAGGGGTGAACGACCCCAAAGAGCTGATCGCCCGTCACAAACTGGCGCCCCATCCCGAAGGCGGATGGTATCGCGAGACGTGGCGGGCGGAAGCGGCGCCCGGCGAACGATCGCCGGGGACCGCGATCCTTTTCCTGCTTGAAGAGGGCCAGAGTTCGCATTGGCATAAGGTCGATGCGGACGAATTGTGGTTCTGGCATGCCGGCGCGGCGCTCGACCTCCGGATCGGCGTGGCGACGGTGACGCTGGACGCGGCCAACCCGCAGGCGCGCGTGGCGGCCGGGGAATGGCAGGCGGCCAAGGCCCGGGGTGGTTGGGCGTTCGTGTCGTGCGTGGTTGTGCCGGGGTTTGACTTTGCCGGCTTCACGCTCGCGCCCGAGGGATGGGAGCCGTGGGCCCACCTCCGTTCGTGCTGAGCGCCGTCGAAGCATTGCCCTTCCTCATCGGTAAGAAAGGACAGCCCTTCGACGGGCTCAGGCGAACGGTGCTTTTACGCCGCCTGGTGGGCCTCTTCCCAGGTTGGATAATCGACATAGCCGTCCGCGCCGCCGACATAGAATAGCTCTTCGCGCTGGGGATTGAGAGGTAGCTTCTCGATCAGGCGGCGGGGGAGATCGGGGTTGGCGAGAAAGGGGCGGCCGAAGGTGATCGCGTCGGCTTCGCCCTTGTCGAGCGCGGCTTGCGCGTCATCATAATGATAGTCTGCGTTGAGGATCAGCGGGCGCGAAAAGGCCTGGCGGATGACCGGATGGACCGGCGCTACGTCGGGCTTGCCGCGGCTGCCGTTCGGGCGGGGTTCGCGCAGCTCGAGCCAGGCGGCGCCTTTCTCGTCGAGCAGCTTCGCCGCCGCGCCGAACAGAGCGTGGGGATGGCTGTCGTTGACGCCCTGGACCTCGCCATTGGGGGAGAGGCGGACGCCAACCTTGTCCTTGCCGATCGTCTGCGCGAGCCGCTCGACCACCTCGCCAAGCAGGCGAATGCGGTGCTCGATCGGGCCGCCATAGGCATCGGTGCGGAAGTTGGAATTGTCGCGCAGGAACTGGTCGATCAGATAGCCATTGGCCGCGTGGAGCTGGACGCCGTCGAAGCCTGCCTCGAGAGCATTCTCGGCCGCGCGGGCATAATCGTCGAGCAGGCCGGGGATTTCGCTCAGCTCGAGCGCGCGCGCCTGAGGGTAGGGATGCGTGCCCGGCGAGTAAGTGCGGGTATGGCCGGGCGCGGTGGTGGCGGAAGAGGAGACAGGCTGGCCGCCATTGACCTCGTACGTGCCGAGACGGCCCATATGCCAGAGCTGCGAGACGATCTTGCCGCCCGCCGCGTGCACTGCCTTGGTGACGTGCTTCCAGCCGCCGACCTGCGCCTGACTCCATATGCCGGGCGCGTTGGGCCAGCCGAGGCCGATGCGCGAGATGCCGGTCGCCTCGGTGATGATCAGGCCGGCCGAGCCGCGCTGCGCATAATAGTCCGCCATGACCGGGGTCGGCACCGCTTCGCGCGTGGCGCGGCCGCGGGTGAGCGGGGCCATCAGCATGCGGTTCTTCGCGCGGATCGCGCCAAGCTCGATCGGGTCGGTAAGACGGGGCATTCGGGTTTCCCTCCCTTTGGGCATTCAACGAGGGGATAACTGGGTATCAGCGTCCCCGGTTTCAGCCGAGCGATGCTTTGGTAGCGACAAGCGCAGCTTTCGTTTCGGAAGCCGGCAGGGCATGATCGCGGCCATGCCCAAGATCGATATCGCGCAGATCCCCGAAAACAACGCCACCGGCTATCCGCCGCCCTTCAACGAGGCGGTGAAAGGGCGCTGGTGGCGCAGGCTGGCGCCGGCGAGCGGGCTCACCGAGTTCGGGGTGAGCTTCGTACGGCTGGAGCCGGGCGCCTGGTCGTCGCAGCGCCATTGGCATGAAGGCGAGGACGAGTTCCTGGTGATGCTATCCGGCACGGCGGTGCTGATCGAGGACGATGGCGAGCAGGTGCTGGTGCCGGGCGATTGCGTCGCCTGGGTCAAGGGGGTGCGGAACGGGCATCACCTAGTCAACCGGAGCGACGCCGACTGCACCTTCTTGGCGATGAGCGGGGGCCCGGATACGGGCGGCGAATATTCGGACATCGACATGAAGTTCACTGCGCACGGCTATGTCCACAAGGACGGGACGCCGTATCCGGCCGAGCGGATCAAGTAGGCTATCTTCCTGCGTCACCCCGGACTTGTTCCGGGGTCCACGGGGCCGCACCGGATTCCTTGGTGGAAGGGTGGATGCCGGAACAAGTCCGGCATGACGGTAAGAAGACGCACGTTTCCCATGGCTTGGGGCAAGCGAGGTGTGACCGGCGCGGTTCCGCTCCCTTATCTCCCGGCAGCGGGGACGTTGCAGTCGACCTTGGAGCGGGTACTCCGGGATGCCTTGCCTGCAGCTATCCTATGCGCAAGGCATCCAGTCGCGGCCGCGGTTTGGGCGGGGGGCAATCGCTGTCCCCTGAAAGGTCTGACCCTTCCAACCATCGCCCGTATAGCCACTGTGCGCGATAGCCACCGAGAAGCCGCGGTCTTTGGCCGGAGGTT
>Ga0207705_10002206_pt1 | contig 15054 bp, 12 predicted proteins | sample KBSC13metaG_FD_184314 | JGI IMG/M metagenome (GOLD analysis project Ga0207705, IMG submission 184314) | Corn rhizosphere microbial communities from Kellogg Biological Station, Michigan, USA - KBS C1-3 metaG (SPAdes) (version 2) | ecosystem: Host-associated > Plants > Roots > Rhizosphere > Soil ...
TTATTTTATCATTAGAATATCTCCTAAAATCTACTAATTTTTTAAAATTGGGAGATACCAAACAATTGCCTCCTATTTTTGCTCAGATTTTTTTTATTCCTAACATTTATTAACATCGAAAATTTTAGGGAAAAAAGTATTTTTTGGTTCATCCAATTTAATAAATAGCTTAAATTATAAAATGAAAACAGATTTTCTCGTAATCGGCAGTGGCATTGCAGGCCTCACTTATGCATTGAAAGTTGCAAGAGAATGTCCGGACAAAACCATAACGATTCTAACCAAAACAATTTCAGAAGAAACGAATACAAAGTACGCGCAGGGCGGTGTGGCAGGCGTTACTGATTTTGAAAACGACAGTTTTGAAAAACATATTGAAGACACTTTAATTGCAGGCGATGGCTTGTGCAATCCTGAAGTTGTAGAAATTGTAGTCAAAGAAGGTGTAGAAAGAATCCAGGAAATTATAAACTGGGGCGCTGATTTTGACAAAGATAAAACGGGTGAATATGCATTGGGAAAGGAAGGCGGCCACAGTGAATTCAGGATTCTTCATCATAAAGATATTACCGGAAAAGAAATAGAAGATACATTGCTGGAAGAAATTGCCCGAAGGCCAAACATTCAATTGATAGACCACTGCTTTGTGGTAGATATCATCACACAGCATCATCTTGGTTATTTGGTAACAAAATCGACACCCGATATCGAATGTTTTGGCGTCTATGTTTTGAACCTGGAAAACAATGAGATTGAAAAAATTATTTCAAAAATTACGTTGTTGGCTACGGGTGGAAATGGACAGGTTTATCGTACTACTACCAATCCATCAATTGCTACAGGAGATGGTGTGGCAATGGCTTACAGGGCAAAAGGCCGAATTGAAAACATGGAATTCATCCAGTTTCATCCCACTGCTTTGTATGAGGCCGGTAAAAGCGGACAGGCTTTTTTAATTACAGAAGCGGTGCGCGGTGATGGAGGTATATTGCGAAATATAAAAGGCGAGGCTTTTATGGAAAAGTATGATGAAAGAAAAGATCTGGCGCCCCGTGATATTGTAGCAAGAGCGATCGACAGTGAAATGAAAATCAATGGAACGGAACATGTTTTTTTAGATTGCACCAAAATGGATTTAGAAAAATTTATCCATCATTTTCCAAATATCTATGAGAAGTGTTTGTCAATCGGAATTGATGTTTCCAAACAATTTATTCCTGTCGCTCCGGCAGCGCATTACAGTTGTGGTGGAATAAAAGTAGATGAATGGGGGAGAAGTTCGATCAGCAATTTATATGCATGTGGAGAGTGCGCCAGTACTGGCTTGCATGGCGCCAACAGGCTCGCCAGCAACTCACTTTTAGAAGCAATGGTATTTGCCCACCGTTGTTATTTGGATGCTGTAAAAAGAATAAAAGCGGTAGAATTTAATGAAGCAATTCCAGACTGGAATGCAAAGGGAACGAATGCTCCAAAAGAAATGATTTTAATAACTCAAAGCCTGAAAGAATTGCAATTGCTGATGACGGATTATGTAGGAATTGTAAGAACAAATGTGAGGCTTGAAAGAGCGATGAAAAGACTTGATTTGCTTCATACAGAAACGGAAGAATTTTATAAGACTGCAACGGTTTCGCCGCAACTTTGCGAATTAAGAAACCTGATCACCGTTGGATATTTAATAGTAAAAAGTGCGCAATTCAGGCATGAAAGCAGGGGCTTGCATTTTAATACCGATTATCCCGAAAAGAGTGAAAGGAGGCAGAATATCGTGTTGTAAACTGATTTATTTTTCAATAGTAACGGGTGTGCCAACAGGAATATAACTGTACAAGTCTGCAGCTTCTGTATATTTAAGCGAAACGCATCCATCTGTCCAGTTTTGATAATAATCTACGGTCCATTCTTCCTGTGGTCTGGTAGCGTGAATAGCAATACCACCACCTATTTGAGCATTTCGTGGAATGAGTCCTTCTGCTTTGCGGGTATCAAATTTTTGATAGCTGCTTTGGTTTGGATAATCGAGTAGAAGTTCATATTTCCATTTACTGTTATTCCTTTTTACGATCACTTTAAAATTTCCTTCCGGTGTTCTTTTATCGCCAGCCATATATTTATCACGAAGGTCATTGCTGCCAAATACACACGGATAAGTGGCATACCAACCCTGGTTATCATACACCCTCAGTTCGTAACTTTTTTTGGAAACAATTATATAATATGGATTAGCCTTTGTTCTTGTTTTAATGATCTCTTTGATAAAATCAGATTCATCGTTATTTGTTCTTTTATCAGAATTAAATGAAAAAAACAAACAGCAAAATAGAAGAATCAGCGATATGTTTATTGTACGGGTTTTCATTTTTCAGGAGGCACTGCTAAGCTAAAAAAATCACTGCTTCTCTCAAAATTATTTGCCTTCCCGGAAGTTGATTTAACTTTTATTTGATGCCGGATCTTAAGAAGAGGAAGAAGGCATTTAATCCCACTGTGCTTCAGCTTTTACGCGTTGTTTGTCGACTCTTTTGCTGATAAAAATGCTGATTTCGTATAAAATAATTAACGGTACTGCAACAATTGTTTGGCTTGTCCAGTCTGGTGAAGGAGTAATTACAGCTGCAACAATCAGAATAATCACATACGCATACTTCCGGTAATTTTTCAAAAATTTCGGTGTGATGAGTCCAAGTTTTGAAAGTACAAAGGCGAGTACCGGAAGCTCAAACGCAAGCCCACAGCCCAGGATCAGTGAGGTAAGTGTATCAATGTAATCATCCAGAGTAGGGAGATATTTATAAACTCCTAATTTTCCTAATTGAAAATTTGCAAGAAAATTAAAGGTAAACGGTGCCAACAAGAAATAACCAAAAGCCGCTCCTGTAAAGAAACAAAGAGAAACCCAGCCAATACTTCCCGTGGCGTAGCTTATTTCTTTTCGTGATAAGGCTGGTTTTATAAAGCGCCATAATTCCCACATTAAGTAAGGAAAGGCAATGATAATAGCGCCCATAAATGAAATACTAATAGCTGACATAAAAGGACCGCTAACGGTATTTCCCTGGAGTTGAATATCGACCGGAGGCATGCAGAGTGAATCACCAAGGTGTAATCTATGACCAAGATTACAAAGCCCCGAGTAAGTTATAAAACTATTCCTGGAAGGGGCAAGGATGATGTTATCAAAAATCCAATCCACATAAAAAAAAACAACAATTGCTACAACAATCAGCACAAGCGCAGAACGGAAAAGATGCCAGCGCAAAACTTCGAGGTGATCTATGAAACTCATTTCAGCGCCTTCAGTTTCCTGTCCCCGTATTCTTTTAAAAAATGCTTTTCTTTCTGATGTCGTTGTACTCAATTTACTTTTTCGTTTGAATTATGCAAATATATAGTACGAAGTTATTCGTTTCTTGGATTGAGAAATTTTAAGGAAAGATTGTTTTCATTCCAGTCAAAGGACAAATAATGAAAATTGTTTTTTTCTTATTTCATTTAATGCATAGCACTTGAAAGAGCTGCTTTCTTTCCTTTGTTCCCTTTTATCAATAAAACAAAAGGAACACAAATCAAAAACAGAACACCAATATAAAGGAACACATCCATGTAAGATAGCACCATCGCTTGTTTGGTAACAGAAAAATCCAATGCCTGATACGCGCTTTTAAGAGCGATATCCGGCGTCATTCCTTTAGCCATAAAACCATGTTGCATCATATTAATCCTGTTTTGAACAGCAGGATTATTTACATCTAAATGACTTATGAGATTTACACGATGCGACATATTTTCCTGGGCGATATAAGTAGTTATGACGGCTACACCAAAGGACCCTCCCAACTGCCGCATCATTCCCGTAAAGGCAGCCCCTTCACCGATTTGCTGTCCGTGCAGTGTAGAAAGCGCGAGTGTGGTTATTGGAATGAATAACATACTTAGTCCAAATCCTCTGAACATCAGAAGCCACCAAAATGCGTCAGAAGGCGTGTCAGGTGTAAGTATTTTATAACCCCAAAGACTATAAAGGAAAAATATAATAAGGCCTCCGGCTACCAGGTACTGCTGTTTTACCCCACGTTCCAGTAATTTTCCAATAATCGGCATCATAAAAGCAGTGGCAATTCCGGAAGGTATAAAAAGCAATCCTGCATCTTCTGCTGTCCATCCAAGTGTGGACTGGGTATACAGCGGAATGATAAATGTAGAACCGTATAATCCAAACCCTAAAATAAAAGATAGAATTGTTCCAATGCGTAGATTTCCATTTTTGAGCACACGTAAGGCAACAATTGGATTTTTATAAGTCAGCTCACGCCAAATAAAAAAGAATATTCCGAAAACAGAGATCACGGATAAGATCACAATAACATTACTATTGAACCAATCGTCATCATGCCCTTTTTCCAAAACGTACTGCAGTGAGCCTACCGCAATTGCAAGCAAAATAATTCCGAGAAAATCGATATTTCTTGTTGCCGTTTTCTCTTTAAATTTCGGGCTTTTTATGAATTGTAACGTTAATAAGGTAGCAACAATTCCAATCGGAATATTGATGTAAAAAATGTACGGCCAGCTATAGTGATCCACGATATAACCGCCGAGTGGCGGTCCAAGTGTCGGCCCGATGATTACGCCCAGTCCATAAATTGCCTGGGCCATCCCTCTTTTTTCTATCGGATAACTTTCGGTAATAATAGTTTGTGAAGTAACCAATAACGCGCCACCGCCCAGTCCCTGGCAAAAACGAAAAGCCACCAGTTCCCATATTCCGGTAGCATTTCCGCATAAAAATGAAAACACTGTAAAGATCATAATCGAAGCAGCGAAATAATTACGGCGGCCAAATTGCTGGGAAAGCCAGCTTGTCATAGGTACAATAATTACATTACCCACTGCATAGGCCGTTACTACCCATCCGATTTCGGTAAGAGTAGTACCCAAATTGCCTTTCATGTCGGTAAGAGCCACATTTACAATCGTCGTATCTACAATTTCAAGTAAGGCACATAATATGGCAGTGATCGTAACAATTACACGTCTTGCGCCATATTCGACTAAAGAATTTTGTTGAATCATATTTTCAGGCTATCCCTTGTAAAAAATTAATTAAGATGTACATCCACATCCACATTCATGCCCGGCCTCAGTCGATTTAACAACGTATCGGACTTGTCTGTAAATTCAATTTTTACAGGAAGGCGTTGCACTACTTTTACGAAATTTCCACTCGCATTATCGGGAGGCAACAGAGAAAATTTAGCACCGGTTGCCGGAGAAAATGAGGAAAGTACTGCATCAAAATCGTGATTTGGAAACGCATCAGCGTGTACAATTACTTTCTGTCCTATAGCCATTTTCCGGTATTGCGTTTCTTTGAAATTTGCTACTACCCACAGATCATTGCTGTGAACAATATTAAATGTGGATTGACCGGCTTGCAACAATTGCCCTTCCTGAACATTTACCCTTGAAACCTTTCCACTTTCAGGAGCAGTAAGTACGGTGTATGAAAGTTTCAACTTTGCTTCTTCCACTTCTACTTCCCGTTGTTTTACAATGGATTCAGCTACTTCAATCGATTGTGCAGTGGCATTAGATTGAGAAGCGACTACACCGGTTTGTGTGCTGGCTTGTTTTTTTTGTTGTTCAAGAATATCCAGTTGTTTTTCTGCCAGCTCTTTTGCGGCTTGTGCCTGTTCAAATTGCTGTTGCGTAATGGAATGATCCTGGATCAGGTTCTGATAACGGTTAAAATCCTGGGTGGTTCTGGTTACATTTACCTGGGCTGCCGCAATTTGTGCATCAATGGTATTGACACCCTGTTTTGAAGTAGCAATGCCTGAACGTGCAGCAACAGTATTGGCGCGGCTTGCAGCTACATTGCTTTTTGCAGTTGCCAATGCAGCTTCTGCCTGCATCAATGCTATTTTATAATCACGGTCATCAATAATAATCAATGTGTCACCTTTGTGTACCTGCTGATTATCTTTTACGCGTACTTCCTTTACATATCCTGAAACACGGGGAATTACCGGAATAATATCTGCCTCAATTTGTGCATCATCAGTTTCCTCATGATGCTTTGCATGGTTATATTTGGTAATGCCAAACCATGCGCCGCCCAATACCATTATGATCAGTATTATTAAAAATACTTTGCTGCGCTTCTTAGGTTCCGGCTGAGTTTTTTCTGTAATCTCTGTTTCTTTTTTTGAAGGAAATTCTTCTTGTTCTGATTGCATAAAATGTATTTTCGGCTTTTTAATTTATTGATTTGTTGATAATATTCCGGCTGTTTCCAACAACTTGCTATACGCTAACAAAACATCGGCTTTAGCAACAGCCAGGTTTATTTTTGATTGAAGTAATAAAAGATTTGCATCCAAAAGATCCGTCGTATTTACAAGTGCGTTATTATATTTATTCTGGGTGATCCGGTTGTTTTCTTCAGCCTGGATCACTGCTTTTTTATAAACATCAATTTTCTTTTGGCTTAGCAAAAGATTTTCAAAATCACGGTTTATTGAAAGTCTCACCGCATCTGAAAGTTGCGCCTCATTTTCCATAATTTCTTCTTCTCTTGATTTTGCCTGCGCAATTTTTGCTTTTGTTTTCCATAGAGATGAAAGATTGTATTTCAGCCCTACGCCAATGTTTGCTGCATTTGTAATGGTAATCAAATGTGGAATATCCGCAGCAATATAACCACCAGTTAAAGCGATTTCCGGTAATTGATCGGCTTTGGCAAGTGATATCGCCGTTGTTGCGGCTTTTCTTCTAAAATCAAGCGCCAGAATATCTTTTCTGTTTTGCAAAGCAAACTGTTCGTAATCATCAATTGTCTTTAAAGAAAAGGTTTTATCAAACCCGGTTGAATCTGTTTTTAAAACAGTTGATTCAGGATAACCAATCATTAGATCCATATTGATATTCGCTGTTTTAAGATTGCTTTGTGCATCCAAAAGTGATAATTCAATATTTGATGTTTGCAGTTCTGCTTTCAAAAGATCATTTCTTGCAAGTAATCCGGTTTCTTCCAAACGGGAGAAAACAGAATCACGATGTTTCGATTGTAATAAATTTTCCTGAACTACGTCAACCGTTACTGATGCTTTATACAAATTGATATAAGCATTGATGGTGTTCAGAATCACCGCTTCTTTATCGTTTTCTGCATCCAGCGACGCTGCCTGTTCCAGATACTTTGCAGATTCAATTCCATAGCGGATTTTCCCTCCTGCATATATGGGAAGTGATACGTTGAAAATGCCATACATAGCCTGATTTACATGAGGCATTTGTTTCTGATTTCCGCTGGTATCGCTGCCACCTCCAAGTGCTTTTGTTTTGATGGCAAGATTTGGATTTGCCATATACAAATAAGAGCCGGAAACACTTGCGTTTGGCAGGCGGTTATCCTCTGCCTGTTTTAACATTGCTGCAGCTTCTGCACTCTTTGCCAATGAAGCTTTTAGTGCATGACTGTTCTTTATACTGAGATTGATTGTTTCCTGTAATGAAAGGGTTTTTACATCCTGAGATTTAGCGAAAAAGGGAAGAAGATTCAATACCAAAAAGACAAATCCAACGGATAAATTTGAAAACTTTTTTCTATCAATTTTTACAGAACGCATGCTCATCTTTTTTATTTAATTTTTATTTTTTTAGTAAATGCGAACGCATCAACTGCTTGGTATGTTCGCTTAATCTCTTTTTTAATTGTTTGTTTTGAAAAGCACGAAACCCTTCTTTTTTATCCAATATTTTTCTACACATGGTGTCAGAAGTGAGTAAATAATGGATCGTTCCAAGCATGGTTGTCAGCGTTAATTCAATATCTACCGGCTTAAACACCCCATCTTTTATGCCATTTTGAATAATCTTTTTCACCTGTTTCATATTTTTTAATAAAATATCACTGATTGCATTTCTCAATTGTGGCCGGTGTTCAAGCGATAATTCGCGGTGCAGCAAATGATGGAATTCTGAATTCGAAAATTTTCGTTCAATTGTTTGATCAATTACGATATCTATTTTCTCGATAGCTGTCAGTTTTGTATTATTTACAAGTTCTGTAAAAATTCCCTGCAGGAAGGAAGCACGGTATTCTACTACGCTTTCAAATAATTTTTCTTTGGAAACAAAATAGTAATTGATCATGGCCACATTTACGCCGGCATCAGAAGCAATTTCCCTTACTGACGTTCCTTCAAATCCCTTTGCAATGAAGAGTTTGAGCGCCGATTCTATGATGGTCTGTTTCTTTGTCATCTTTTTAAAGAGGGGCGCAAAGTTAAACACTTGTTTAAAACTAAACAAATGTTTAATAAATATTTTTTATTTTTTTTCTGCGAAAAAAAGATTACAGGATGACAGAATTAAAAACAAAAAAATCCGGAAATAAAATCCGGATTTTTTTGTTTTTCTGATATATAAATTTTTTTCAAAAACAAAATCAGTTTATTTCTTCGTCTGCTGTTAACCGTTCGTGTTCAGATTTTTTTTCCTTTCAATCTCAAACTATTGCTCACGACACTCACAGAACTTAAGGCCATCGCAGCTCCTGCTATCATTGGGTTTAATAAAAATCCATTAATTGGATATAAGATTCCAGCGGCTATTGGTATTCCAATCAGGTTATAAATAAAAGCCCAAAACAAATTTTGGCGGATGGTGGCAACAGTATACCTCGATAGTTTTATCGCTTTCGGAATTTTCAAAAGGTCTGAAGAAATGATGGTCATCTTTGCAACATCCATGGCAATATCACTTCCTTTCCCCATGGCAATGCTTACATCGGCCTGGGCCAAAGCTCCGCTGTCATTGATGCCGTCGCCCACCATCGCAACTGTATTTCCCTGTTGTTGTAGTTCTTTTACAAAATCTGCTTTGTGTTCCGGTAATACTTCCGCTTTGAAGTGTTTAATACCTGCTTTTTGTGAAATGGCTTGTGCAGTTTTTTCATTATCCCCGGTAAGCATATAGACTTCTATTCCTTCTTTTTGCAATTGCCTGATTGCTTCTTCTGAATTTTCTTTTATTTTATCTGCAATTGCAATGACAGCAATGGCATGTTTATCATCGGAAAAATAAATAACCGTTTTTGCTTCCTGAAGCCATTTATCAGCAACAGATTTTAATGAGCTATCAATAGTAATCAGCTTATTATTTAAAAGAGATTTATTCGCTGCAAAAAATACTTTACCATTGATACTTGCTTTTGCTCCAAAACCGGTGATGCTTTCGAAATCGTGAACCGGTAAATAATCTTTCTCTTCAAAAAATTTCACAACTGCTTCCGCTAACGGATGTTCTGATTGTTTTTCCAATGAAATTAATTCGCGTAAACATTGTTCTTCATTGTTGAGCCAAAGAATGTTTGTAACAGCTGGTTTTCCTTCTGTAATTGTTCCTGTTTTATCGAGTATAATTGCATTTACTTTTTTTGCCAGTTCCAGGCTTTCTGCATCTTTTATCAGAATTCCATTTTCAGCTCCTTTGCCAATTCCTGCCATAATTGCTGTGGGCGTTGCAAGCCCTAATGCACAAGGACACGCAATTACAAGCACTGTTACCAATGCGAGCAATCCGTGCGTTAAACCATTATCGCCGTCAAAAACTATCCAGAGTATCATGCTCACAACTGCAATTCCAATTACGACCGGCACAAATATTCCTGCAATCTTATCTACCAGCTTTTGCACCGGCGCTTTGCTTCCCTGTGCTTCCTGCACCATCTTTATGATTTGTGCCAATACTGTTTCACCGCCTACTTTCTCCGCTTTAAATTGAAAGCTTCCTTTTTGATTTATAGTCCCGGCAAATACTTTATCGCCATTTAATTTTTCAACAGGTATTGGCTCACCGCTGATCATGCTTTCATCTACAAAAGAATTTCCAAAAATTACTTTTCCATCTACCGCAATCTTTTCTCCGGGCTTTACTAAAATGGTATCTCCAACTTTTACTTTTGAAATATTCATTTCCATCTGATGGCCGCCTTCATGCACAACCGTTACTGTTTTTGGTTGCAGACCGATTAGTTTTTTTATCGCTGATGATGTATTTCCTTTCGCTTTTTCTTCGAGCATTTTTCCCAATAAAATGAAAGCAATTACCACTCCGGCAGCCTCAAAATAAACATGCGGCACAATGCCTTTGTTTAACCAGAATTGAGGATACAAAATATTGAAAACACTGAACAAATAAGCAATTCCGGTGCTCATGGCTACCAACGTATCCATATTGGCAGAACGATGTTTTAGTTGTTTCCAGGCATTGATAAAAAACTGTTTTCCGAAAACAAAAACAACCGGAGTCGCCAATATCCACATTATATAATTTGCAAAAGGTATATTCATAAAAAACATTCCGATAATCACCACCGGAATGGATAAAATGATAGAGCTGTAGGTTTTTATTTTTAAGGAACGAAATCTCTTTGCATGTAATTCTTCCATTGCATCTTTCGCTTCTTCACTTTCATCAATCATTAAATCATAGCCAACATTTTGCAAAGCGGATTTAAATTTTTGAGGAGATGTAATGGTGGGAATGTATTCAATATTGGCTGTGGCATTCGCATAGTTTACCGCCACATTTATGACTCCCGGAATATTTTCCAAAGTGCTTTGAGAACTGGCGGCGCAGGAAGCGCAACTCATGTTCAAAACAGGAAAAGTTTTTTTTACTGTATCTACACCATAACCCAGGTCACGTATCGTTTTTACGGTATTTGATAATACTTCCGAATTGCCATCTGTTTGGATAACGGCTCTTTTATTATTCAATTCTACTTTATGCGATTTGATTCCTTTTACCTTTGCCAACCCTTTATCAACAATCAAAGCGCAATGTTCGCTTTCTACGCCGGACAAGGGCAAATCCATTGTGCTGTTTTCTTTCATCTTCTTTAAATTTTTTCAAATACAAATTTCAGAAGATTGTTTTTATTGCTGTTACAGGATTAAGGAAGAGATGTATATTTAATTGCCTATTTTGTCAATTGGTTTACGATGCGTAGTTCCCAAAGATTTGAATTTGGTGGGAGTCATACCGGTTAGTTTTTTAAATTGGGCCGACAAGTGCTGTGTACTGCTGTAGCCAAGGTCGAATGCTATTTCGGTCAAAGATTGTTCATTATAAATCAACCTTTCTTTTATCTTTTCTATTTTTTGTAAAATAAAAAATTGTTCGATCGTGATACCTTCTACTTCAGAAAATAATTTGCTTATGGAAGAATAATCTTTGAAAATTTTTTTGGTTAAAAATTTTTGAATGCTGAAATGCTCTTCGATATTTTTTTCCTGTACTTTTTGAATCAATAACATTTTTATTTTTTCGATCAATTGAGTTTTTGCATCATCCAACAATTCAAATCCTACTTTTTGTAATTCTACAGCAAAATGCTGAAGTTGCTTTTCTGTCAGTTCTTTGGTCAATTCGATTTCTCCAAGCCTCACATATTTTGGTTCAAGTTTATTTTGTTTTAAAATATTTTCAACGCTCATAATGCAGCGTGGACAAACCATATTTTTTATAAAAAGTTTCATTCGTCTTTTGTTCTTTAGCTATAACTTTTTCGCAGATTTGGCACTACTTGTTTTCCTGTTTTTTCTTCAACGAATTTAGTGCTTCTGTCCATTTTAATAATTCCTTCAAGAGCACTTCCGCGGATTTGTCTGCCGCTTCATAACCAATAAATTTTCCATTTTCATCAATATGTTGTTCAAAAAAGGGAATTGCTACTCCTTCGCTCATCGGCATCATTTTTACCGTGGTAATTTGAAGTTTAGACATTTGCGCAGCACGTAAACCGCCAGAAATTCCACCATAGCTCACAATTCCAACCGGTTTATAGTTCCATTCTTTATAAAGAAAATCGATCGCATTAGAAAGCGTAGGCGGCATGCTGTAATTGTATTCGGGAATCACAAAAACAAACGCGTCGGCAGCATCAATTGTTTTGCTCCATTCCTTCGTATGTTCTTTGGTATATTGTTGAAGCCTTGGGTGTTTTGGTTCATCCAGAAAAGGTAAATTGATTTTTTGAAGGTCTAAAACCTCTACGGTAAAATTCGGGTCTTTTTTAGCAATTTCAATAAACCAATTCGCAACAGAGATTCCTTTTCTTCCCGGGCGGGTACTTGTAATGATTATTTTTAAACTGTACATTCTAAAATTTTTTTATTGAATTTGCAAATGTCTTACCAGTTTATGATAATCGGTCTTTTTGTCAAATATAATGGGAACTCAAAAATACAAATCCTCACTATTCCCGCCTGACCGGACGGGCAGGTCTTGTTTTGCTGAGTGCAAAGAGTTCTTGACAGAAAAAACATCGAACGGTTCATCAGCGCTTATTTCCCAATCTTCTCAAACAATAATTCCGGTTCGTTGGTCGTAATAAAATCAAAATCATTCTGCAAAAACCAATTCATGTCTTTTTCTTCGTTTACTGTCCACGCATTTAAGGCGATACTATTTTCTTTTGCAGATTTTATCCAGTCTGTATGTTTTTGAAAAACGGAATAATGATAATCTGCACCTTGTATTCCATCCTGTTTTAATTGTTCAGGAGTTTTATCGCCATTCAGATATTGAACAATTGCTGAAGGCTCTCTTTTTAAAATTTCCTTCAGTATTTCATAATCAAAACTGATATAAACCATCCATGCCTGTGACTGCATTTCATGAATTTTTTCCAATACTTTTTTTACGGTTGCATTTGCCCATTCCCTTCCTTTTTCAGAAGGTTTTATTTCTAAAATTAATTTGGTGGAATGTTGCTGCTGAATTGTTTTTAAGAAATCTTCGAGTAACGGTAAAGTTTCGCCATTCGATAATTTTGTTTTTTGCAAATCTGATACAGGGCTTTTTTGTACGGGTAAACCGGCCCATACCGGATCGTGATTGATGATAAGCGCACTGTCTTCCGTCATATGCACATCTGTTTCTGAACCAGCACAACCCAATGCTATCGCTGCTTTCAGGGACGCAACAGAATTTTGTGGGGCGGCCGTATTTTTCCAGGCGCCCCGATGAGCAATTACTTTATTTTGATGGAAGTTGTTTTGCAAAAGTGTAAATGATTTCTTTGAAATTAGCTTATTGTTTTCTTTTATTAAAACGGAAAACTGAATTTGTTTTTGCTGAGAAGTTTTCTTTTGAAATTTGTCTTTTATTAAAATATTATTTCCTTTTATCTGCAACAAGCCAGCATTTTCGCCTTCAAGTAAATAAGTGTATTTTTCCCCGGATAAGGGAATAATAGAAGTAAGTAAATTGGATTTTAAATTATTTTCAAAAATACAGTTTGTAAGGGCAAAAGTTTCTGTTGAAAGCACTTGCGATTTTGTTTCCGTTGCTGAAGATGCTAGAAGAAAGAAGAAAATAAGAATGTAGATTTTCATTGCCGGATGAATGTAGGTTTGTTCAATTAAAAATAATGCGTTTAAGATTTTTAGAAGATCAAATATATAGAAGTACAGCTGCTTTAACTGAGCTGCCTATATATGATTGAACAGGAAGATTCCCTTGTTAGTTGAAGAAAAAGATTACCAGACAAATGTTCCAACACTTCCTCCATTCAATGAAGTAGTTATCCACTTGCCATTAAATTTAATATTAAAAGTACTTTTTGTATCACCATCATTTTCCACAACCAATACTTTTTTTCCTGCAGGCGTTTTAAATGCTGCATTGCTTAAAATGCCTGTAACAGAACTTGAAATTCGGACAGAACCAGCCGGAACAAATTTGGAAACATGAGCGACAATATAATAGCTCACATTGCGGTTAAAAGAACTGCTGCTTACAACAGTAATCGCTCCTTTACAAGCATCACAACCGCCAGTTGTGTGAGGGCCATAATAGCCGTTATTCGCCAGATTCCATTCAAGTGCATTTTTACTCCAATTCAGCATAGAACCAATAATGACATTCTTCACATGCCATTTCAAATCGCCTGCAAAACTTCCATTGGCTGCGGTCCACTGTTCCGTAAAGTATACATCTTTATCAGGATAAGCAGCGTGCACTGTTGAAAGCGCGCTGATATCTCCTCCGTATAAATGGAAAGCAGAACCATTAATAAACGGCCTTGCATCTGCATCATTTAAAATGGAAATGGGGTAATCAGGTTTGTCGCAATTATGATCGTAAATGATAATTTTGGTATTTATGTTCGCATTTTTGAATGCTGGCCCCAAATGGTTTTTAATGAAATTTGCCTCTTGTGCAGCAGTCATATACATACTCGGATTATTCGCCGGATTTAGCGGTTCGTTTTGCGGAGTGATGGCATCAATGGTAATTCCCTGCGCCTTCATTTGTTGAATGTATTTTACGAAATATTGGGCATAAGCTTCATAATATTGTGGCTGTAAACTTCCACCCACAAAACTGTTAGTATCTTTCATCCAAATAGGCGCTGACCATGGCGATCCTAATATTTTGATATTGGGATTAATAGCGAGGATTTCTTTGAGCAAAGGAATTACATTAGTCATATCAGGAGTGAGACTGAAATTATTCAGATTCACATCTGATTGTCCCATTGGCATATCATCATAAGTAAAAGGTGATTCATTTAAATCGGAAGCGCCGATACTGATTCGTAAATAACTGATGCTGATTGCATTTTCTCCGGTGCCAAATAATTCCTGCAACAAAGCCTGTTTTACTGATGTGGCAAGTGAATTAATTACTTCTGCACTTCCGCCGGTAAGTGTGTACCCAAAACCATCTATTGTTTGGTTGGTAACCTTTTCATCTACCTCAATTGTCGGATATTGATTTGCATTTGTTCCAAAAGCCAAAATGGTATTCTGTTTTTGCAGCTTCACACTTTCATCCCCATTTGTAAGCCAGAAGTCAACTTCGTTCTTTGCAGGTGGATTTACAGGAGGAGCCGGAGGTGTAGGATCGGGTGTTTTTTCATGATTACAATTTATGAAAAGCACGGCCAACATTCCCAAAATAAAAAAACGTTTTCCTCTTTTTGTAATATCATTCATCGTTTTCATGCATTCAGTTTTTAAAAATTAACAGCGA
>Ga0207705_10002208_pt1 | contig 15047 bp, 13 predicted proteins | sample KBSC13metaG_FD_184314 | JGI IMG/M metagenome (GOLD analysis project Ga0207705, IMG submission 184314) | Corn rhizosphere microbial communities from Kellogg Biological Station, Michigan, USA - KBS C1-3 metaG (SPAdes) (version 2) | ecosystem: Host-associated > Plants > Roots > Rhizosphere > Soil ...
CGAGGGTGTTGGCCCACGATTGTTCTTTCAGCGCGTTCCGGAAGGCAAGGGCGCCAAGAACCGGTTACACCTCGACGTGCGGGTGGGCACCGGGCTGGTTGGTGAGGAGCGGGAGGCTGCGCTCGAAGCCGAATGTGCCCGGCTAGTCGCGCTTGGCGCGGTGCGCGTACGACTACTGCCCGCTGACGGCTTCGACGAGTCGACCCTCGTGATGCAGGACGTCGAGGGTAACGAGTTCTGTCTCGACTGAGCGGTTGACCGGCGAGTAGCGGCGCGTAATCCAGGATTGCCCGTTTACGGCCGTTGTGCCGAACGCCGATATACCATCCGGTTTTACATGAAGAGACCCCTGCTGCGCCCGCTGACGGTCGTGGTCGCCGCCTTCTGCGTTCTACTCGGGCTGGGTCTTGCCTGGATTGCCGGGATCGTGAACCACCACAGCAATCAGCGGTTGCTGGAGCAGCAGGTGCAGCAGGCGGGGGCGACGGTGTCGAGCGCGCTTCCCGTCGTCCAGTCGGAGCTTCTCGACGGTGTACAGGTGGGCGCTGCTACCAGCGGAAATGCGGAGGCGTTCGGGCGATTCGCGCAGGCTTTGCTCGCGCGGCACTCGTTCGCCGCAGTCTCATTGTGGAAGGTCGGCGGCTCCGCGCCTGAACAAATCGCGCTCAAGGGCGACAGCTTGTCGCTCGTGTCGTCGCACAAGGCCACCGCTTTCTTGGCGTCGCTCAAGCCGAGCGACACCCTTCAGGTAACGGAAATACTGCCCGGCGGCCAGCCGCGCCTCGGCTACGCCATGATGCCGACGAATGACTCCGCCGGTTATGTGGTCTATGCAGAGAGCCCGCTCCCCACTACTCGGCGGTTCGAACTCCCGGCGTCGTCGCCATACTCAGATCTTGACGTCGCCTTGTATTTGGGCCCGAACGCCGACGAGTCGCAACTGCTTGAAGCCACCGGTCCGACGCCGATCAAGGGCACCACCGCGCGTATCTCGGTGCCGTTCGGTACCACCTCGGTGACCCTCGTCGGGGCATCGAAGACTCAACTCGCCGGCGGCCTTTCGGCCGCGCTGCCGTGGATCGCGATCGGTGTTGGCGTATTGCTGGCGGTCGTCGGTGGAGCGACGGTCGAATCCGTAGCTCGGGGCCGACAGGTCGCTGAAGCACTCGCCGTCGACAACGAGCGGTTGTATCGCGAACAACGAAATATCGCGGGAACGTTGCAACATGCACTGTTGCCAGAAGTGCCTGTGATCGACGATGTTGAAATCGCTGCGCGCTATTTCGCCGGCGTTGCAGGCATTGAAGTCGGTGGCGACTGGTACGACGTCATACGCACTAGCGAAGATCACCTGGTGTTCTTCGTCGGTGATGTCTCCGGCCGGGGTCTTTCGGCAGCGACGACGATGGCTTCGCTACGGTACTCGATTCGTGCCTACGTCGCGCAAGGCGACGGCATCGACGAAGTATTGAGAAAACTCAGCCACATGCTCGATATCGAAATCGATCATCATTTCGCCACCGTGCTTGCCGGTGAGATCGACTTGTCGGCGCGCCGCCTGACGCTCGCTGCCGCCGGACACTTCCTGCCCGTCATGGTCGCAGCAGACGGCGCACAATTCATCGAAGGCGAGATCGCGCCGCCGGTCGGCATCGGCACCAAGGTGCACCAACCGCTGCTCACTTTCGATCTACCGGCGAGCGGTACGTTGCTCGCGTTCACCGACGGCATCGTTGAACGTAAGGGTGAACTCATCGACGACGGCCTCGAGCGGCTCCGCGTTGCCGCGGCGGCTGGTAACGACGTCGAACCGTTGGAGAAATTCCTCGATGAACTCGTGTCGACGATGGTTCCCGGCGATGCCGACGATGACATCGTGGTCCTGGGTTTGAGATGGACGACGTAGCGGCTGGGGTTTCGCTCCTTGCTGCGAGTTGAGCACGCACGTTTCGGCCTACCGATTAACTGCGTGCGTAAGGCACTCCGATGGCGCACCATGTTTCGCCTGATTGCCTTATTTCTAAAGGTTTTTTCGACTCGTGTCGATACCCGACGGTCATGACTGCTGCGGTTTCAATGCGCAATGAGGAACACCGATGACTTTCCGCGCACGACTTCGCTGGGCCCGCCTGGTGACGATGGGCGCGACTGCAGTGCTTGCGTGCGGTGTCGGCAACTGTTCCGGCCGGTGCGGCTTTCGCGGCGGGCGCCGGTCAGATCTCTGGCACGGTCACCGACGCGGCCTCTAACACCCCGATCTCCGGCGTTTGTGTCGATGCCGGCTACGGCGGTTTGCTGCACGCTACGACTGATGCTGCCGGCCATTACGAGTTCGACAATCTTGACGACCACTCGTACACCGTCGAATTCTCCGATTGCAGTGGCAACGACTACCTGTTGCAGTATTACGACAACGTGTCGACCGCAGGGGCCGCAGCGAGGGTGCCGGTGGTGGTGCCGGCGGCGGTGGTGGCGGCACGGTGACCGGGCCGGTAACTGCCGGCGGCACGTTTTCGTCTGACCCCACGGGTGCGCAGCCCGACGCGTCCAACGGATTCATCGTGATTGTGACATCGCCGGTCGCAGGAAACATCAGCATCACGAAGGCCGTGCCCGACACGCTTTCACTTGCCGGCAACAATGCCGTTGTCTCGGCAGATATCACCGCACCGCCGGCCAGTACGCAAATGCCGCTGACCATCACGTTCGAGCTTTACGCGGGCTTGTTGCCTGAGGGCTTCTACGCATCGGATCTGGTCGTGTTTCGTGATGGCGTGAAGGTGGCGGTCTGCCCGAACGCGAAGGCCGTCACCGCAGCACCTGATCCGTGCGTGGTTTCGTCGTACTTTTCGGCGGGTGTGCAGACCATCACCGTGTTGAGCTCGCACGCGAGCCATTGGCAATTGCAGGCCTCGAAAGTGGGCCGCATCGCGGGAGCCGACCGGTTCGCAACCGCCGTCGCCGCGAGCCAGGCAGCTTTTCCGTTCGGCAACGCCGGTGCGGTGGTGCTTGCGCGAGCCGACGAGTACGCCGACGCGTTGGTCGGTGTGCCACTGGCGGCGGCGAAGAACGCGCCGTTGTTGCTCACCGCTGGAACCGCCTTACCTGTAGGCACAAAGGCCGAGTTGCAACGCGTGCTGCCCACGGGCGGAACCGTCTACCTGCTCGGCGGCACGAGTGCGATTCCGGCGCCGGTTGAATCGCAAGTGCGATCGATGGGCTACGTAACCATGCGCTACAGCGGCAGCGACCGTTACGGCACCGCGGTTAGCGTGGCAAGCGCGCTCGGCAATCCGAGCACGGTGTTGCTGGCCACCGGTACCAACTTTCCTGATGCATTGGCCGCCGGTCCGGCGTCGTCAGCAGTGCACGGAGCGGTGCTACTCACAGCCGACAAGATGTTGCCGCAGCCGATAAGTGCCTATTTGGCAGCACATCCTGGTACGGCGTATGCCATCGGCGGACCGGCCGCAGCAGCCGATCCGAGCGCAACGCCGGTTTTCGGCGCCCATCGCTATGCCACCGCGGTTGCCGTCGCCACGAGATTCTTTGCGGGTACCACCGGGGTCGGCCTTGCCACTGGCATCAACTTTTCCGACGCGCTGTCGGGCGGTGCGTTGCTCGCCCACGCCGGGCAGCCGATCCTGTTGTCGGACCCCAGCTTTTTGCCTGTGACGACAAGCAATTACTTCTCGTCAAAGCGTTCGTACGTGGTGTCGGCGCATCTGTTCGGGTTGACGGCGGCACTGAGCGACGGCGTGCAGTCGGCCACCGCAGGAGCATTCGGCTTCTAGTGAGCACCGGCTGCTGGGCCAACGAACGCGGCAGCGGCTGTGCTAGTTGGTTGACTCACCGACGCTGATCAGCACTTTGCCGACCGCGCCGTTCTCGACAGCGTCATGGGCGGCGGCGGTGTCGGCCAGCGAGAAGTGATGCAGTGGCAGGCCCGCCGCGTCTCCGACCCGCAACACGCCATCAGCGAGCGCCGCTGAAACCGCAGCGATAGCGAGGGATTTTGCGGCGTCCGGCATGGTGTAGACGAGAACGAATTGCCACCGCACGTTGCGGGTCATGAGTTCGCGCACCGACAGCGACGCGGCGGGCTGGTCGGTGGTCGATGCGTACGCCGCGACCGTGCCGCCGAGTGCGAGCACAGCGGTGTCGAGTTCGGCATTGGCCGACGGTGCCACCTCGACGACGATGTCGACGCCGTCACGTGCTGCGTCGCGGATCTTCGACGCAGTTTCGCCGTCGCGGTAGTTGATCACCGTGTGCGCACCAGCAGCCGACGCCAACGCCGCCTTCTCGGGGCTGCTGACCGTGGTGATCACGGTGGCGCCGGCCCATCGGGCCAGTTCGATCGCTGCGTGCCCGACGGCCCCTGCGCCACCGGCGACGAGAACCGTTCGGCCGTCGAGCGCCCGCGGAGCCAGTTGCGACGGACCGTTCTCGGCCACCGTGAGGCAACGATGTGCCGTGATCGCGGGGATCGCAATACTCGCGCCGAGGTCAAACGTGGCGCTGTCGGGCAGCGTCACGGCGTGCCGTGAGGGCAGCGCGACGAATTCTTGAGCCGTACCGCCGGTGCGCTGGCGGCCGGCTTCCCATACCCACACCCGCTCGCCCACGTGATGGTCGGTAACGCCAGGGCCGAGCGCCACGATGGTTCCGGCGCCGTCTTGGTTCGGCACCAGGTCGACGCCTCTGGGGGTGCCGGCGTAGGCGTTGCGGCGTCCTTTCCAGTCAGTGGGATTCACCCCGGAGACAGCTACCTGAACGAGCACTTCGCCCTGCTGCGCCTCGGGTTTTGGCCGGTCGACGAGTCGCAGTTGCGGGTCGTCGCTACGGAAAACGATCGCCTTCATGAGCCCAGCATGCCCTAGCCGCTGTGATGATCGTCGTCCAGTGTCGTGCCTGTGGGTTGCGCGCAGCGGCGCCACGACGGAAGGTGGAAGGAACGAAGGGCTGCTCATGAGATCGACGGATTCATTGCGGGTCGGCGACGCCGAACGCGACGCCGCAGTTGCCGCGCTCGCGCGGCATTTCACCGATGGCCGGCTGAACCAGGCCGAACACGAGGAGCGGGTCGGGTTGGCGCTTGCCGCCCGAACCGGCGGCGACCTGCGGCGGTTGTTCAACGACCTCCCGCGGCTCGAAGACGTGCGCCCGGTACGGCAGCCGGGCTTCACCAGGTTCGTCGCACAGCCGTTCGCGGCGGTGCTCGTGATCGGGGCGATTGCGCTGGTAGCACTGCACTTGTTGCCGCTTCCCGCGCTGATCGCGTTCGTGTTCATCGGCTCCCGGCTGGCGCTCGGCGGCCCGCGCCGTAGTGACCGCTGGAATAGATGAACGTTCAACTTGTTTGTTGAGCCTTCGCGGCACAGGGGTATTGCTCCGATACTGGTTGCGGAGGATCTCGTGAGCCAATCGTGTGACGCGCCCGCGCGCACTGTTCGCGCGTGCACGTTGGCCGGCCTCACGCTGGTGTTACTACTCGCCCTGCGGGCCAGGTCGGACGGCGAAACTCCGTCGTTGCTGGTGATTCTCGGCTCGTTCGTGCTCGTCAGCGTGCTCGCGCGGCCGTTCACGTCTCGTGAACGAAGCTGGCCCGTCGTGTTCGCCGGGCTGGTCGGCGCGCAACTTGTTCTGCACGTGGCGTTCTTGTTCGCCTCGACCGGTCAGATTGCTCATGTCGGAAACGCCGGCCTGTTCTGCAGCCCAGCAAGCACATCGCCGGTATCGTCCTGCGCGCCCACCGAACGCGGTGGATTGCTGCTGCTCGGCGTTCAATTGCTCGCCGCCGCTCTTTTCGCATTGTGGGCTCGTGGCGCCGACGCGGTGGGTTGGCAGCTCGCTCGCCGGCCGTGGCTCGCGCTGCTGCGTTTCGTTGCCCGCGTCGTGTCGGTGCTGTGCTCGGCTCGGATCAATGTATTACCGCATGCCCTGAATTTGGTTGCACCGCAGGCAGAATCGCCACGTTTTCCGCGGTCGCCGCTGGTTGCTCGAGAGCACGGACGTCGTGGGCCGCCGCGCCACGAGTTCATCGGATCGGTTCTTGCGGTGCCGGCGGCAACCATTCTCAGCTTCTGAGGTGGTGGGCGGCCCGTGCCGTCCTACCCAACTCTTCAGGAGCAAGCCGTGTCTGTTACCCGTACTGCACGCCGGTCGCCGAAGGCCGAGCCGGTAGCAAAATCGCAGAATCGTTCTATTCCGTGGGTCGCATTGGCGGCGCGCGTCGTCGGTGCCGTCATCTTCGCTGTCGCCGGGTTTTCGAAAATTGCTGATCCGCAGGGGTCTGTTCGCGCCGTCCGGGCTTATCGGCTGTTGCCGGAGTCGATGGTGCACTCCGTTGCGTACGCACTGCCGTCGTTCGAGATTGCGTTGGCAGCCTTGCTGTTGTTAGGAATCGCCACCAGGTTCGTCGGCACCGTGGCTACGACGACGCTTGCGGTGTTCGTCGCCGCCATCGCGTCGGCAGCGGCACGCGGATTGCAAATCGATTGCGGCTGCTTCGGCGGCGGCGGGACGACGACGCACACGCGCTACACGATCGAGATAATCCGTGATTGTCTGCTGCTGCTCGTCGTTTTGGTGATCCCACTGAGCAAGGCGCAGAAGTTTTCGGTGAAATGGCGGTGGAACCGATACCCGCTTGCCGCCGCCGTGCTTGCCGTTGCAGCGCTGATCGGCATCACAGCGAGCGCCGCAGCCAGTGCGCAGCCCTCGAGCACTGCAGTGCCGGCGCCTACCGGCGCGACACCATCGGGTGGCATCGTCGTCGGCGACGCGTCGGCGCAGGTGCATCTGGTGATTTACGAAGACCCGCAGTGCCCGATCTGCCGCGAGTTCGAGCAGATCAACGGCGCAACGCTGCAAAATGCTGTAACGCAAGGGAAAGTTTCGGTCGAATACCGCATGCGGTCATTTCTCGGCATCGAGTCGGTGCGGGCGGACAACGCTCTCGCCGCTGCCCAGGAGGAGGGCAAATTCGAGGCGTTGCGTGAGACGTTGTTCGCCCATCAACCTGTCGAAAGAACCGGCGGCTACACCACCGACGACTTGCTCGTCCTGGGCCGATCGGTCGGGCTCACCGATGGCCGTTACGTCGACGCGGTGCGCTCGATGACCTACCGGGCGTGGGTGCTGAACGGCGACGACCGGGCCAGTCGCGACGGCAACGTCGGCACGCCGCAGATCATCAAGGTGGGCAGTGGTGCGCTAACGCCGCAGAAGACCTTCGATGCTGCGCAATTCCGCGCCGCGCTGGGAATCTAGCGCGCTGTCACGATGCCGGCGGAACCCCGACGTCGACCCCTGCCGCTGCTGCGTAGCCCATGAGGCTTTCGGCAGCACCGTTCATGATGCGCTTCATCACTTGCTGGTTCGGCCACAGCAGGCCGTTGGGCGTTTTCAGCGACACGGCGAGGTCGGCGTCGGGTGCGCCGTCGCGTACCCAGTCGTCGCCGGCGTTGTCGGCCACCCACTCGCCACCGACCGCGCCGCAGATCACCTCGCCGACGTACGCGCCGAGGGCGAAGACCCGCGAGCCGAGGTCTTTGCTCAGCAGCCCACCGGGCCGCGGTTCGCCGTGTGAGGCGTTGTCGTCGATGAACCGCTCGACGTCCGACAGGCTTTGCGTGCTGAAGTCGAACCCGTAGCCTGCGTCGTTTGCAATGGCGGCAATCGACTCCGCCGCTTCGCGCAGGTCTTCGACGATCGTGCCCACGTTTTCCTCCACCGCCCAGCAGACTGCGCCTGCCGACCGGCCCGCGCATGGTGCCTAGTACCTAGTGTTCGCGAAAGCCGCCCAGAAATCGGCGAAACACGCCGCCTTCGCGAGGTAGCGGCGGGGCCGGCGGCGGTGCAGCCGGCCGCTCTCGAGCGATGGGCGTGTCGTAATCGGCACGTGCGATCGCATCGATGACCCGCGCCTCGTCGAATTCGGCGGAGCCGGGTATCACCGGGACGAACCCGACCAGCATTCCATCGCGCATGACTTGGGCTTCGAGTTCGGCGGTGTCGTCGGAGTCCCAGACCGCCTCGCGGCCGTCGGACAGCGCGACCCGGATGCCGAATTGGTAAGTGCCTTCCTTGGCCATGCGGGCGTCGATGCCGCGTTCACGGAGTGCGTCGACGACTCGCCTGGCGCGGCCTTCATCCATGCGCGCAAAGTTACCGGACGCGCGGCCAGAGGATTGGCAGGCTTTCGAAGGAAGCGTCCGGAACTGCCCCGCGTTGCCCACAGCCGGGTAGCGTGCGCTCATGACCTTGCGCGTCCGGGTGTTCTGCGGCTTCTTGATAGCCGTGGTGGGCGGCATCTTGGCCAGCATCCAGATCGCCACCGTTTTGAGCGACACGCACGCCACCGATCATGCGGTGACGACGAAGTGGGCGCCGGCGAACGCGACGTCGAACAAGCTGATCGCCCACCTCGTCGACCAGGAGACCGGCGAGCGCGGCTACGTGATCACCCATGACCCGGGCTTCCTCAACCCCTATACGGCGGGGCGCCAAGCGGCCGCCCAGGATCTCGTGCAACTGCGCACACTCGTCGGTGATGAGCCGCTCATCGCAAACGACCTTGCGGCAGTCGACGACCAGTGGCAACGCTGGCTGACCGAGGTGGCCGAGCCCGAGATCGACGCCGCGAAGGCCGGCGACCTCTCCAAGTCACAGCAGCTCGTCGAAAACGAGCTCGGCCAAACGCTTTTCGACAGCCTGCGCACGAAAGTCATGGCATTGCAGGCCGACATCGGCGCGCTGACGGCGAACGAGCGGGCCCGCGAAACCGCGGCCATTGCGCGCCTCGATCGCGCCTTCCTGGCCACCCTGATCGCCGGCGGGATTTTGACCGTGCTGTTCTTGTTGCTCGTTCAGGTGTGGGTGCTGCGCCCGCTGCTCGCGCTGCAGCAGCAGTTGCGCCGGGCCACGGCCGGCGCGTTTCGTGAGGTGATCGACGAGACCGGGCCGCCCGAGCTACGTGAAGTGGCGGCCGACGTCGAACTGCTCCGCACCCGGCTGGTACGCGAGCTCGAACAAAGCGAGAACGCGCGGCAGGCGCTCGAGCAGCGCGGTCCCGTCGTCCTCGGGCTTTCGGAGCGTTTGAGCTTGGCCGACATCTCGCCGGTCGACGGATTGCGGATCGCGAGCGCGCTGCATGCGGCCGAGGGGATTGTGGCCGGCGACCTGCTCGACGTCGTGCCGATAGACGAGCGGCGCACCGCAGTGGTGATCGCCGACGTTTCGGGTCACGGCGCGACCGCCGGGCTCGAAGCCGTCACTTTGAAGCACGTCATCGGCACCGCGCTGCGGCTCGGGCACGATCCGGCTCGCGCCCTCGAAGTGGCGGCCGACCAGTCTCGTCTCGACGAGCGATTCGCCACCTGCGCGATCGTGGTGATCGACGTCGCAACCGGTGACCTGACCTTCGCCAACGCAGGCCACCTGCCCCCGCTCATCGTTCCGGCGATCTCCGGACCCAACCCGACGGTCGGGCCTGACCAGCTCACCATGCTCGATCCCACCGGGCCGTTGCTCAGCGTCTTGGCTCGCGGCTGGCACACCGGCCACGCGCGGCTCGAACCGGGCGAAGTGCTGCTGCTGGTCACTGACGGGTTGCTTGAGGCGCGAAGTTCGGCGGGTGAGGAGTTCGGCATCAACGGCGTCTGCAAGGCGTTGAGCCAAGCCACGACGCGCGACGTCGACACCGCGGTCACCGCGCTCACCGCCGCCGCCCACGCCTACGCCCTGAACTACAGTCGCGACGACGTCACGGTTCTCGCGGTGATGCGCGATCTGCCGCCTGCCGTGAAGCTCTCTGGGGAGGGCGACGGATCAGCGCCCGCCATGCACGTGCGGCCGCGGGCCGACGCCGAGCAGCATCGCGCCGACCACGGCCAGCAGCAGTAGGCCGGACGGCGGAAACCCAGACGAAAACCCCAGCGCCATAAGGCAAATCTGCGCGCAATCGGGGTCAACGCCGATATGGCCGGTTAGCCGCGTTCGCCGTACCAGCCGGCGAGTTTGCCCCGCCGGCTCACGGCCCGTATCCGTCGCTCGGCCTCGACGCGGGTGTTGGCCGTGGCCACGATGAGCAGCGAATCGCCGACCCTCAACTGCGTCTCGGGGGTGGGCACGAACCCGACGCCGTCACGCACGACCAGCGTCACCGACGATCCTTTCGGCAGCCGCAACTCGAACAATTCGACGCCGTGCAGCCGAGACGCCGGCGGGATCGTGAGTTGCAGTAGGTCGGCGCCGATCTCTTCCAGTGGCGCGGTTTCGACGCCGATGTCGTCGGGTTCGCCGGGCCGGTTCAGTTTTAGCCCTCGGGCCACCGCCGGCAACGCCGGCCCTTGCACGAGGGTGAACACCACGACGAGCACGAACACCAGTGCGAGCAGCTTCGAACTGTGCGCGACGCCTTGGGTGACCGGCACGGTGGCAAGCACGATCGGCACCGCGCCGCGAAGCCCGGCCCACGACAAGAACATCGCCTGCGACAGCCCCATCGACCAGCGCCGCCAAGGCCTGTAACGCAGTGGCAGCAGCGAAACGGCGACCGCGGCCGGCCGGGCGACGAGCAGCAGCACCGCTCCCACCGCGAGCGCTGGCACCAGCTGGTCGCCGAGCGCCGACGGCGTGACGAGAACGCCAAGCATGACGAAAAGGCCGATCTGGGCGAGCCACGCGATGCCTTCGGCGAAGCTGCGGGTGGCCGGCCGGTGCGGCAGCCCCGCGTTGCCGAGCAGCAGTCCGGTGACGTAGACGGCCAGGAAGCCGCTCGCGTGCACGAGGGCCGCGGCCGCGTAGGAGCCGACCGCGAGCGCCAGCACCGCAAGCGGGTAGAGGCCGGACGCCGGAAGCGCGACTTTGCGGAGCCGGAGCGCTCCGAACCAGCCGATGAGACCGCCGATTGCCGCACCGACGATCAGCTCGTAGAGCACGAGCCCGGCGATCAGCGCTGGATTCGTCTGCGGGTGGTGCTCGCTCAGCAGTACCACGGCGATCACGGCGGGCGCGTCGTTGAGACCGGATTCGAGTTCGAGCACCCCCTGCAGGCGTGCGGGCAATTTGAGCCGCCGCAGCACCGAGAACACCGCAGCGGCGTCGGTCGACGACACGATCGCGCCGAGCAGGAACGCTAGCCGCCAGCTGCCGCCGATCACCCAATGACACAGCAGTGCCGTGACCGCCATGCTCACGCCGACGCCGAGCGTGGCGAGCAGCACCGCCGCAGGTACGGCTTCGCGGATGTCCGACCATCGGCTGGTCAGGCCGCCCTCGGCCAGGATCAGCACCAGTGCGGCGAGCCCGAGGGTTTGCGCGGTCGATGCGTTGTCGAAGTGGACGACGCTTTGCAGCACCAGGCCGATGGCGAGGTAGGTAAGCAGGCCGGGTAGCCCGATCCGGTCGGCGAACCGCACCGCGACGATCGCTGCGAGCAGCACGAGAACGCCCAACAGCAAGATTGCGTCGATCCGGGCGCTTCCCATTGCCGCCTAGCTTGCTTGATCGGGCTCGAACTCGGGGTCGAATAATGCCACCCCACGCGGGGTCACGGCGCCATCGACAGCCCGATCGTGCGGTTCGACCGGCACGGCATCGCGCACCCCGTCGAGCAGTTCGTCATCGTGGACGACGGCCAGCACCAACACCGAGGCGCGCACCCGAACAAGGGCGCGGTCATACGATCCGCCACCGCGGCCGAGGCGAGCGCCGAGGCGGTCGACCGCCAATGCCGGAACGAGTACCAGGTCGGCCTGTCCCAGTGCGCCGACCCCGAGGCGCGGTCCGTCGGGAGCCACGGTGCCCCGGAGCCCGGCTGACACGGCGGCGCCGGGCAGGTAGATCGCCCAGTCGAGATCGCCGTCGGCGGTCAGTACGGGGGTCAGGATGCTCGCCCCGCCGTCACGTGCGAGCGCGTCGAGCAGCGGCGTGATCGGCGGTTCGGTGCCAACGGGCAGGAAGGCGGCGATCGTCGGCCCAGGTGCGCCCGGATCGCGGCGGCTCGCAGGGTCGGCGCCTCGAATCGCCAACGCCGTGAGTTCACTCGCGTGGCGGGCCAACGCCAGTTCGTCCGCCGTCCGGTCTGACCGAGGGCGAGCCGAGCGCGCAGCGAGCAGCCGTGAGCGCAGCGCTGCCTTCGCGACTTGGTCGGTCATGCACACATCCAATCCCGATCGCCCGTGCAGCGTCTTCGCAGCAGGGCGTTCGTCATGCGAGCATCGCAGGAGCAGGTAGACGAAGCCGACAAATGCAGTCCGATCGACCAGCGACCCGGATCCCGTGGCGCGAGGCGAAGCGGCGGCCCGACCCGAGGAGGCGCGAGGTGGCACTACGCACCCGCCTCTCGCTGGCGTTCGTTTTCGTGGTCTTGATCCCGGTGGTGGTCGGGGCGATCATCGTCGCGGTCGTGGCGCCGCACGTCCTGCACAGCCAAATCAGCGGCCGGCTTCGCACCGCGCGTACCAGCGTCAGCGACGTCATCGCCGCGCGGTGCAATCAGGCCGCGCAGGCCGCGCAGATCCTTGGCCTCGAGGTTGCCGAACTCGGACCGCAAGCCGCCGTGCAGCGGGTCCTCCGCGATTCGAGGGTCGACTACGCGGTGGTCGAAGACGCATCGGGCAAGGCGGTGGCGTCGGCTGGTCATCTCGCCGGCGCGCCCACAGCGGTGCCCTTGCCCGATGCCCTCGATAGCTGCTCGAGCGGCAAGTCGGCGTCGTTCGCCATCTCGTCACGCGCCCAGCTGGCCATCGCAGACCAGCCGTCGTTGAAGCAGGTGGCGGTGGCCTGGGTGGTCGGGGCCACAACGACGTCGATGTTGAGCGCCGACCTCGACGGCAGGCCAGGCGTCACCTTGCTCGCCGGCGGGAAGGTGGTGTCGACGACGCTCCCGGCCGCCACGGCGAACCGGCATGCGAGCGCGGTCGCGGGCCGCCCGGCCACCGTGGTCGACATCGGTTCGCAGATCGCCGCCTACAGCCCGCCTTCACCGAACCAGCCCTACGGCGTCATCGTCAGCGAATCGCAGCCGAGCACGGTCACGTTCAGCTGGTTGTTGGTCGGCGTCGTCATCGTCACCGTCGTCTGCGGCCTGCTGATCGGTCGGTGGCTGGCCCGGCTCATCAGCCGCCCGGTGATGGAACTGTCCGACGCCGCCACCCGGGTTGCTGGTGGCGACCTCGACATCGCGCTGCCGGTGCGCTCGCGCGACGAAGTGGGCCGCCTAGGCGACGCGTTCAACCACATGACCGCCGAGTTACGCACCTACATCGGCCAGCTCGAACGCAGTCGCGACGAGTTGCGCACCAACCTCGACCGCCTCGGTGCCACTCTCACGCACACCCACGATTTGGGCGGCATTCTCGCCGTCGTTCTCGATACCGCGATCGGCAGTGTGCAGGCCACCGGCGGCGCCATCATGTTCCTCGGTTCAGACAACTTCCTGCAGGTCAAGGTGCGCCGCGGGCCGGCCGCAGAATCGATGCCCGCCGACGCCAAATTGCCTTTGGGTAAAGGGATTACCGGCGCTGTGGCGCAGACCGGCGAGCCGGTCTGCGGTGTCGTCGGTGAAGGCCCGGGCCTTCGACCGGTGGCGCCCGAGCCCGAGGCGAAGACCGTCATCGCGGTGCCGCTGAAACAGTCGGGGCGAACCGTCGGCGTGCTCAACCTCTACGACAAGGACGCCGACCGGCCGTTCAACAGCCACGACCTCGAAACGATCCTCGCCTTCGCAAGCCAGGCCAGCGTGGCCATCGACAACGTGCTGTTGCACCAGGAAGCGCAGCGGCTCTCACTCACCGATCCGCTCACCAGCTTGTGGAACTACCGCTACCTCACGTTGGGACTCGGCCACGAGATCGAGCGCGCCACCCGGTTCGACCGCCCGCTCGCCGTCCTCATGGTCGACCTCGACCGGTTCAAGCAGATCAACGACCAACACGGCCACCAGATCGGTGACGCCGTGCTCATCGAACTCGCCGCGCGCATGCGCACCCAGGTGCGCGAGGTCGACACGCTGGCGCGTTACGGCGGCGAGGAGTTCGTCGTCGTCCTGCCGGAGACCGACGCGGCCGGGGCGGCGCGCGCGGCCGACCGGCTCGGCCAGGCGATCAGGTCGGAGTTGTTCTGCGCGAACACCGCGCACGCACTCGAGGTCACGGCGTCGATCGGCGTTGCAGTGTTTCCCGAGCATGGCGGTACTCCGAGCCGGTTGCTGCGCAGCGCCGACGACGCGCTATACGAAGCGAAAGCCGCCGGGCGAAACTGCTGGCGCTTCGCCGAAGCAGTCGCCGACCGTGCGGCCGGCGTCACCGTCGACGACGAGGCGGCCATCGAGCTGAGCACCGTGGCCACCGGCGGCATCGGCGCCGACGAAGCGGCCGTTCGCGCGTTCGACGAGACCAGCCCGCTTGCACGGTCCGACGATCCGGACGCCGAGGACCCTACCGTGGTCGTCGTACCCGACCCGCAGGCGGCACGACCCGGTGACCGGCACGGGCCAGGCCTGCCCGATCGATGATCGGCGCGTTAGGGTCGCACCATGTCTACCGCGCCTACCGAGCCCGTCGTCGGTCCGTCGCGCCGCGTCACGAAGGCCGTCATTCCGGCGGCCGGTCTTGGCACCAGATTCTTGCCAGCGACCAAGGCGACGCCGAAGGAAATGCTGCCCGTCGTTGACAAGCCCGCGATCCAGTACGTGGTCGAAGAGGCGGTCAGCGCTGGCCTCGACGACATCTTGATGATCACCGGCCGCAACAAGCGGGCGCTCGAAGACCATTTCGACCGCAACTACGAACTCGAAGACATGCTGTCGGCCAAGGGCGACGACACGAAGCTCTCGCTTGTGCAAGAAGCCACCGATCTGGCCACCGTTCACTACGTCCGCCAAGGTGAGCCGCGTGGCCTCGGGCACGCCGTGTTGTGCGCCGCCCAGCACGTCGGCAACGAGGCGTTTGCGGTGCTGCTTGGCGACGACCTCATCGACCAGCGCGATCCGCTGCTGGCGCGCATGATCGAGGTGCAGCAGCAGCACGGCGGTTCGG
>Ga0207705_10002209_pt1 | contig 15045 bp, 11 predicted proteins | sample KBSC13metaG_FD_184314 | JGI IMG/M metagenome (GOLD analysis project Ga0207705, IMG submission 184314) | Corn rhizosphere microbial communities from Kellogg Biological Station, Michigan, USA - KBS C1-3 metaG (SPAdes) (version 2) | ecosystem: Host-associated > Plants > Roots > Rhizosphere > Soil ...
GATCCGTCGCAGCTCATTACCTGCTGGCGGATCTCGATTTGCGCACTGGGGACACGCAGGACGGCATCCGGGAGCTCGCGGACTTGGCGCGGCTGGTTCCGGCGGTCACTATTCAGCTGGCGCCTGCGATCGCCAAATTCTCCCATAGCCCCGGAGCGGCGGGCCAGCTGCGCAACATGTTCCGATCAAATCCGCTGCTTGAGCGGCCGGTCTTGTCGGTGCTGGCCCAAGATCCCTTTAATGCAAGTCTTATCTTGTCGGTGGCGTCCGCCAGTCCGTCCACGGCCGGGCCTCCTGCGGAGTGGGAGGAGAAGCTGCTCGACGCGATGGTGGCGCAAGGGCAGTACGCGCAGGCCTATTCTGTGTGGTCGAAAATTACCGGTCAGAAGGTTGAGGGGAGCGGCGTGTTCAATCCCGCTTTCAGGCGAAGTAACGAGCCGCCGCCGTTCAACTGGAATTATCCTGCGACCGATGCTGGCGTCGCGGAACCCGAAAACGGCGGTCTTCGGATCCTGTTTTACGATCGCGAAAACGCGATTCTGGCGCAGCAGATCATAATTCTGCCGCCCGGCAGGTACCTGCTCACGGTTCCAGTGGCGACAAATTCCGGCAATCCTCAGACGCTGGCATGGTCCATCCAGTGTTTGCCGGGCAAATCGAAAATTCTGAACCTGCCGCTTTCCCCGACGGGAGGCTCAGGGACAGTTGCCGGCGAGTTCGAAGTTCCGGCGCAAGGCTGCGCTGCACAGCAGATCGAGCTCGACGGAAACGCCGAAGATTCTCCCACCACCGCCGATGTGCAGCTCGGCTCCCTGACACTCCACAGGACTGGCGCATGAGAAGCAAGCTGCGCCCCCTGGTCGCCCCAGCCTACCTATTGCTGTGCATCATCTTCGGCGGAAGCGTCCAGGGCGTGTGGGCAAATTTCGCGCTTCAGCTGATCGGGTTGGCGATGCTGGTGTGGGTTGCGGCGCGGCGTGAATATCTTGTTCCGCACGACCTGCTTCCCTTGCTTCTGATTGTGCTAGCGCTGTTGGTCGTCGCCTTGCAGCTCATCCCGCTCCCACCGGAAATCTGGACAAAACTTCCCGGGCGATCCGGGATCGCTCGAGGCTATGACCTCCTTGCGATCCGGCGGCCGTGGCTATCGATCTCGGAATCGCCCTACGAGGCGGTCTCGACGTCTTTCGCGCTGCTTCCGCCGCTCGCCATTTTTGCGGTCAGCGCAACCGATAACTCCAGAGGAGTGGCCGGAGCACTCCTAATCGGAACCGCCTTAGCCATTGTCGTGGGTGCGTTGCAGGTTGCGAGTGGACCCACATCCGCCTGGTATTTCTATCCGATAACGAACACCGGCGCGGTTGGCTTTTTCGCCAACGGCAATCACATGGCGACACTCCTGCTTGCCGCGATTCCGTTTGTCCCAGCGCTTCTGCTTTCCGGCAAATCCCAGCAGCGGTTGCGGGGAAAGTCCGCTGCCACCATCACAATCGCCATTGCGGCCTTGGGGCTGATCCTCATTGGCATTGCCCTGAACCGCTCGCTTGCCGCCCTGTTGCTTGTCGTACCTGTGCTGCTCGCGACTGGACTGATGATTCCGGTCGGATGGCGCCTTCGGTGGGTGGGTGTTCCGCTCGTGGTCTTGGCCCTCGCTGGGGCGGTCGCGGCACTCAGCACCAACCCCTTGAATTCGACATCTGCGTCGTCCGCCAAGGAGTTCTCGCTGCAGTCACGGCAATACATTTGGCGCACTACGGCGGCAGCCATCGCCGAGACATTTCCCGTCGGCACCGGGCTCGGCTCATTCCAGCAGGTTTATCGGCTGCAGGAAAATCCCGACCGGGTCGACGCGACTTATGTGAACCACGCCCACAACGACTATCTGGAACTCGCGCTGGAGCTGGGCCTGCCGGGGATCCTGCTCATGCTCGCGTTTTTCGCCTGGTGGGGGCGGCGGCTTGCGCAGATCTGGTCATCGAACCTAAGTTCCCCCTTCGACCGGGCGGCGACGATCGCTTCGGCGGCGATCCTGGCGCACAGTGTCGTCGATTATCCCTTGCGAACCTCTGCAATGGCGGCGGTCTTCGCGATGTGCATCGGTATTCTTGCCCGATTTCGACCCGCGGAGCGGGCTTCGGCACGGGGTGATTCGACCGGCCCCAGACATGTGACGATCGGGTGATGAGCTCCGCCGCTGCGCTATTCTCGCTGGTTGCCTCCGACTGGCATCGAACGAAGTTGGTGATTGAGCATGCGGCGGGATTTAGTCATGACGCCATTCACGTATTGATCGGCGGGGCCGGTCCACTGTTCGTTGCCTTTGTCACCCGGCGGACTATCGCCAACTGGCTTCCGTGGCTGACCCTCTTCGTGTTGATCTTGTTCAACGAGACGGTCGACTTATGGGTCGAGCGGTGGCCCGACCGCATGATGCAGTATGGCGACGGCGCGAAGGACATAATCCTGACGATGGCGTTGCCGACGTTGCTGCTGGTCACCGCGAGGGTAACCCCCCGTATTTATGCCCGAGCCCGGCGATAGGCAGACTGACGTGCCCGGACGGCCGTGCGTCGCGCGGTTCGGAGCAAAGCCCGCAAGCGACCACGGAATGCCGGCTTCGCTGGCACGCCGCGGGAAAGCACGTAGGTATTCCGGTTGATCCTCGAAACATTGAGACCGACCGCGGAGCCGACAGCCTGCAGATCGTCAAAGTCGAAGCTCCAGCGCGGGTTCGCGTCCTCGGGAATCCACGCGAGTCCTGCACGATCGGTAACGATCTGACCGCCCTCGGCGAGTTTTGGTTCCAGAAACCGGAACAGCTCCGCCAAGTGGTGCAGACAGCAACAGGCGCTGGTCGGGTTGTTTTCGACAATGAAGTCGAAGCGGCCCGTGACTTCATCCATCGCACCCGAATATTTATTGTGCAGAACAGCATGGTAGTTGGAATAGCTGAGACTTCGAGCCAACCGCAGCTCTGGCTCGTCGAGGCTCGTACCGACGATCTCGCAGACGTGGTCGTGGAAACGCCGCGCCAGGCCGGAATTGCCGATCCCGATGTGCAGGATGCGTTTCGCACTCAGGTCGAACTGATCGATATATCTCTCGATTCGGAGCTGATCCGGTGTTGTCCATTTTTGCGACCAGTCACGTAGGACGGGGTCGCTACTCTCCGCCGGGCGGTTTCCGCAGTCGGCCGGAAGCTCGCTGAATCGCGAGCGGTGGAGATCGCTCCATTTTCCCTTCAGCGCCATGCCTTCTCCTTCATAGCCCGGAGAATCGGCGCCGGAGATGGGCGAAGAGGAGGGGGAAGGCGCTTCGAAGCAGGAAGCGCCAGCCGTGGTCCTTCGGGAGAATCATGACGCGCGGCAAATCGAAGGGATCGCTCGAGCGGGTTACATGTCGCTGTGAAAGGCCCAGCGCCGCGACATATCCCGCTTGCCGAACAGATTCCTTGGCCGCGGCATCACAGGCACCATATGGATACGCAAAGAAACGCGGGCGAGGGAGCCCTGCCTCGACAAGGTCCTGCACGGCCCCCGCGGTTTCGGTCATTCTCTCTTCATTATTGAGGAAGCGCAGGTCGCGGTGGGTACGGGAGTGGCAACCAATCTCGACCCCGAGCGGCTGGAGGTCGCGCAGCTGCCCACTCGAAAGCAGCGACAGGCGAGTTGCGCCCTGTTCCTGATCCCATTCGTTCGAAGACAGCCCGGTGACGGCAAACGCGATTGCCCCGATTTGCCTCGGCTGAAGCACCTCGCGGGCAATTACCGGCAGCTCTGCATAACAATCGTCGAATGTCAGCAGTACGGCGCGGCGGGGAAGGGGCGCGCCCGCAATGACGGCGGCAAGTGCGTCCGGACTGACGAAGGTGAATCCCCTTCTCGTAAGCGAATCGAGCTGGGCTTCGAACAGCTCTCGACCGAGAGCGAATTGTGACAAAATCGGATCGTCGGAGCGGTCTCCGATCGCGTGATAGCAGAGAATCAGCAGCCGGTTGGAATTCGGGATGCCGCCCTTCTCGCGCACCGCGGCCCAATAGACGATCTCCCGCGAAACCGAGAAAACGCGAGCGACAGCCCAGCTGGGCCTTGAATTCTCGGCGAGCCGCACAGCGATCCTTGAGAGAATCCGTGGAAGAAAAGGAACTTGGCTCAACGGGCGATAGACGAAGCGAGCGAGCGGCTTCGACCAGCCGCTGCGCTCCATAAATTGAGCGGTGAGCACCGGGTGCTTGCGAATGAAAAGAAGGTGTCCTGCGGCCGCACGCGGAGTTCGGTCCATATGTCCTCGAGGCGTCACCACGTAGCGAATGCCTGCGACCGCCAGCGGATTGTACCGGACATTGAACCGGGCGAGCAGCCTTACGCCAAATTCCGCGTCTTCCAGCGCGAATGCGGAAGGGTCAGTGAAGTTCTCGTCGAATCCGCCAAGCTCCCCGAAGACTTTGCGCCGCACGGACAGTCGGGCGGTCCAGATGTCGAAAGGGGTAAGGACGTGCGAGGCTGGTCCCGAAGCAAGCCATTTGGCAAAATTGTCGGTCAGGAAGCCTGCGGGCGATCGCGGATCCAGTATGAGTCGGCCGATCACCGCATCGGCTCCATCGACGTACGAACTGGCGTGTTGGGCGACAAGGTCGGGTTCGGCCACGACGTCGTCGTCGAGGAATAGGAGAATGTCCCCCTTTGCTGCCGCCGCGCCCCGATTGCGAGCAGCTCCCGCGCCGGCGTTCGGCTGCTCTATGATTTTGAGCGGAAAACCAAGTTCAAGCTGGACCAGCGCCTCTGCGGTGCCGTCAATCGATCCATCGACGACGACGACGATTTCAATTCTGCCGTCATACGCCAGCGCATCCAGCGATCGCACACAGTCGCACACGCTTTGGCGCCGTTGTGAGGTGGGAATGATGATGGAGAAGGAAGGAGACTCCCGTCCGCTGGTCATCACGATCAGCCGCCACCGGAAGCTTGTTTGCCCCGGCTGCTGCGCGGGGACCAGCGAACCGCCTCCCTCGATAGAATGTCTCCTGGAACCTCCAGGTCGCGAAGGTGGCGCAAAAGCTTCATGAACGCGCGCAAGGTGGAAGGGCTCAACGAGGCCCAAGCAGTCCAAACAACAGCGCTTAGGGAAACGAGATCAACCGACAGATGCGCCCGTTGCAGCAGCCGACGAAACTGCCTTGGCCTCTCTCCCGCCCACAGGACCAGAAATCCCAGGGCAATGAACACCCTTGGATCCAGTTTCTCTGGGCTTTGCTTTCCGAGGAGCTCCTCATAGTCATCGCCAAGCGCGAACCTGTCCAACGACCGATACATCAGGTCCACCGCCTGCTCCACGCGATTCCGTTCGGAGGCAACGCGTGTACTCACCGGCGATTGCCTGAATTTGTACAGCGCGCGCGGGATCACCATGACGTTTGCAACCGCGCTCATCCGGGACACGAAATCATGATCCTCCCAGAATTCACATTCCGCGCGGTAGCCACCGATCTTTTCGGCGAGCTCCCGCCGGTACATGATTGTACCGTGGGCGAACGGGGCGAAGACCGAGCGGCGGACCAGCCGCCACGGCTCGGCTTTTCGAATGATACGGCCGTCGGCTCCAATAACCTCGTAGAGGCTTGCCGCTAAGCCGACATCTGGATGGCTCCGGAGGACCTGAAGCTCCTCCTCCAGCCGCTGTGGGTAGGCCATGTCGTCGGCATCCATTCGGGCAACGATCGGCGCCGACGCTTCACTTGCGACCCTTTGGGAGCTCAATGCGGGTCCAAGGTTGTGTTCGGCGCTTATTAAACGGATTCGCGGGTCGCGCTCGGCCCACTCGGCGAGCCTTTCCGCGGATCCGTCAGTCGATGCATCGTCGAGAATGATGAATTCGAAATCGGAATAGGTCTGGCTGAGTATGCTTTCGATAGCTTCGTCCAGATATGGCAGCGCGTTGTGCACCGGCATGACGACGCTGACGGCAGGCGAGGTTGAGCGTCTCGCCGGGCCACCACTCGTCCGGCTGCTGCTCGCAATTTTGTTTTCGGTCTCGTGAAGGTTCAAAATCGGTTCGCCTGAATTCAACCGAGGCAAATCGACTCATAAAGCAGATTTCGCCCGGGGGAACAGAGCCGTGAAATGGCAGCGGGGTGGCCCTTAAGGCTGCGCGGAGCTCGCGGCGGTGGGCCAGCGATGCTGTGCCAGGGCTTTCAGCGAGGGTGTCTGCTCGTTCGCAAGACCTTGGTACACCCACAGATTCCGCATGACGGCCGGCACGTAATAGCGTGTTTCCCAATAAGGGATGCTCTCCATCCACAGCAGGGGATCGCCATTGCAGGGTATGGCGGCCCATCGCGTAACGGGCGAGAGTCCCGCATTATAAGCCGCCATGATTTTCGGCAGTGTGCCCCCCGTGACAGGGCTGCTTCGAAGCATCTCGAGATTCTGTTGCCCGAAGGTCAGGTTCACGCTTGGGTTGGACAAATCGACCGCGCGCGCATCGAAGTTGAGAGACGCAGCATGTTGCCGGACCGTGATTGGAGTCACCTGCATGAGGCCAACTGCGTCGGCAGGACTGACTGCGTTCGGCTGAAAATTCGATTCCTGAATGATGTGCGCATAGGCGAGAGCGGGGTCGACCTTCCATCCTCCCGCGGGGCTCCACGCCGGGTGAGGATATTTCTCGGAAGGATAGACGCGTGCTCCGGGCTGGCCGTTTGTCGCGAGCCAATATTGCGCACCCGCCAGGTTCAACCGCTTCGCCACCGCGATCAGCGCCTCCTGATCTGCTGGCGAGCCGATCCGCGCCTGGTAGCGGAGCATGTCGCCGGCGAGCGCCGGCTCGCCGATCGCGGCAAGCTGAACGGCGCGCTGCACATTCGGCTGCGCATCGACCGAGGCGGTGGACACCGCCGGCGCGTCAGCGAGCCGGGTCTCGGTGCCCAGCGTTTCGCGGGCGAGAAGGCTGTAGAAGCTTTCCTGTGACTGGGCGGCGGCTTCGAGAAGCGGAGTCACGGCTTGTGGACGGCGGCAGGCTTGCTCGGCCCTCGCAGCCCAGTAGAGCGCGCCTGCACGGAGTTCCGTCTGTCGTGTCGTCGCGGCCACGGTCCGGAAATCCATTGAAGCCGAGTTACAGTCGTTGAGACGCCATGACGCCAAACCGGAGACCCAGGCGGCGGCGGCTGCCCATTCGCCGGTAGCTCCGGACCGCCACGTGTCCGCGACCCGTCTCGCATCCTGATCCAGGCCGAGGGAATAATAGGCCCAGGCAACCCGCTGTGCAGCCTCCGCCCGGGCTTCCGCCGAAAGGTACGACCCCTGCTGATTCAGCAAGGCCTCGGCATTGACTGCATCGTCCGTTTTGATCAGCGGATCGAGCTGACTACGGAGCTGGTCCGCAAGCGGCTCCCCGGCAACAGGGGCCGCGCGGTACCGGCGCGGAGCGGAGGCGATCGGAACAATCGCCCTGACCGGCGTGATCGCAGGCGCCGTTAGCGCGCCCCGGGCGATTGCCATTCTGGCAAGCTGGCTCGCCTCCGGAAGGTCCGGCGCCTGGGCCAGCAGCGCCTGGATCTGCTGGAGCGAAACGACAGGCGAGCCTTTTGCAGTATAGAGTTCCGCCAGAGCGACGGGAGTGAGGACACCCGACGGAAGGCTATAGATCCCGGCCTGCGCGGACGCCCAGTCACCGTTTTGGATGGCATCGAAAACCCCGCGCCAATCCTTGGGAGCGGTGACGCCCCGGCTTTGAACCGGCTGTTGAGCAGCAGGTACCGTCGGAACCTGGGCCGCCGGCTGCGATTGTGCCGGAGCGGTAGTCGTCGGGAGCGGCGCCAATGGATCTTGCGACTGAGCCAAGGCCGGAGAGGCTATGGCGCTGACCGCAACCAGCGAAGTCGCAAATCGCATCATGCTTCGTCATCCATCAGCAACAGCAAATCCTTCCACGCGCCCGCCTTGTCGGAGGGCCGGTCGAGCAGCAACCGCGGATGGAACGTGACTACCGCGCGAATCCCTTCGACCCGGTGAATACGCCCTCGAGCTTCCGTCAGGCTCTTGCCTAGAAGCGCGCGCGCCGGCGCATCGCCCAGCAGAATCAAACGCTTCGGCCTGGCGAGCACGATGTGGCGGCGCATCGTGTCAGCGCACTCTTCGAGACCTCTCGAATTCGGTTTCGTTCCCGGAGCATAGAAGCAGGAGAGGTTCGCCAAATAAGCCTGCGCCCGGTGCAATCCGATCGCCGCAAGCATTCGGTCCATCAATGCGGCAGCTTCCCCGCCGATTGGCGCTCCCGCTGCGGCTTCTTCCCGGCCGGGCGCTTCGGCGATCAGCATCACCTCGGCACCTTCTTCTCCCTGCGGAAGCACCGCCTTCGACCTGCCGTTCGCGCCGGGCGCTCTCGCCAGCCACTCACGAAAGAGCGCAAGTGTGTCGGGAGCCTTGGCTTCCAATTGCGGAGCGGATTCGGATTCCGGCTCAGGAGCCAGTTTCTGCTTTTCCTGAATCCAATTGCGTGGGTGTTCGTCGACGAGCACATCCACGCCGGACTCGAGCCACCACTCGAGCACGCTCAATGCCTCGGCGCCGTCGATCTGAGGCCCCAACCCACCCATGCAGGCAGAATCCCTCACCATTGACGGTCCAGTCAACAGGCGGGCAGAGAAATCTGGTCAGAGCGCTCTCAGGATGCGACGGGAGGACGGATGAGCGATCGCGAGTCGATGCAATATGACGTGGTGATCGTCGGCGCGGGCCCTGCGGGTCTGTCCGCTGCGATCCGCCTCAAGCAGCTGGCGAACGAAGCTGGGCGGGATCTCAGCGTCTGCATCCTGGAAAAGGGCAGCGAAGTCGGCGCTCACATCCTTTCCGGCGCAGTCATCGACCCGATCTCCCTAAACGAGCTGATTCCCGACTGGCGAGAAAAGGGCGCGCCACTCACGGTCGAGGTGAGCGAAAACCACCATTGGGTGCTCTCAAGCGGCGGGAAATGGGAGATGCCGCATTTCCTCCTTCCGCCGTTCATGCACAACAAGGGCTGTTACACGCTCAGCCTCGGCAATCTCTGCCGCTGGCTTGCCGGACAGGCAGAAGAGCTTGGTGTCGAGATCTTCCCCGGCTTCGCTGCCGCCGAAGTGCTGTTCAACGCGGATGATTCGGTGAAGGGCGTCGCCACCGGCGACATGGGGATCGCCCGCGACGGCACGAAAAAGCCGGATTACCAGCCGGGGCTAGAGCTCCACGCCCGCTACACCCTGTTCGCGGAGGGGGCCCGCGGCTCGTTGACTAAGGAGCTGGAGCGAGTCTTCGATCTCCGCAAGAATTCCGGACCACAGCATTACGGCATTGGGATCAAAGAGTTGTGGGACATTCCTCCCGAGAAGCATAAGCCCGGGCGGGTAATCCACACGCAGGGCTGGCCGCTCACCGACGCGTGGGGTGGCGGGTTCCTTTACCATCAGGAGAACAATCAGGTCGCGCTCGGCTTCGTGGTCGCTCTCGATTACGAAAACCCGTACCTGTCGCCCTTCGAAGAATTCCAGCGCTGGAAGACCCATCCCGCGGCCCGGGGAGAGATCGAGGGCGGGCGGCGTGTCTCCTATGGAGCCCGGGCGATCAACGAAGGCGGGTGGCAGGCAATCCCGGAGCTTGTGTTCCCCGGCGGCGCGTTGATTGGATGCTCGGCGGGATTCGTGAACGTGCCGCGGATCAAGGGTACGCACACCGCCATGAAATCGGGGATGCTCGCAGCCGAAGCTGCGTTCGAAGCGATGAGTGCCGGTCGCTCAGCTGACGGGCTGGATTCGTACCCGGAGGCTCTCCGCTCAAGCTGGGTAGCGAAAGAGCTGAAGCTGGTGCGTAATGCTCAGCCGGCTGTGTCACGCTGCGGCGGAACGGTTGGAACCCTCTATGCCGGTTTCGATATGTGGCTCGGCCAGCTGGGGGTATCGCTTCCGTGGACGCTGAAGCATCTGCAGCTGGACAATGCCGGCCTCAGGCGCAAGGATCAGGCGCGACCGATCGACTATCCGAAACCCGACGGAGTGATCAGCTTCGACAGGCTTTCGTCGGTCTTCCTGTCGGGAACCAACCACGAAGAAGACCAGCCGGTTCATCTGACACTCAAGGACGCGGCCATACCAGTAGAGGTCAATCTGGCTGACTATGCCGGGCCGGAGCAGCGTTATTGCCCGGCCGGCGTTTATGAATTTGTCGAGGAGGGCGGCCGCCCAAGGCTGCAGATCAATGCCCAGAATTGCGTTCACTGCAAAACCTGCGACATCAAGGACCCAACCCAGAATATCAACTGGGTGGTGCCGGAAGGCGGCGGAGGGCCCAATTATCCGAACATGTAAAATTTTTGCTGCGGCGGGCCTCACGCTTGCATGTGCTACCGCGGCCACAGCGTCGCGCCTGGTCGTTCCAAACGATCCTGCGCAAATTTATGTCGCCGCGAGGGCGGCGGCCATCAACGGCGATCACGGCGAAGCTGCGCAAATGCTTGCGCAAATCGCCGGCGCATCCGGCGCGGTCGCCAGCCAGGCGGTGAGCGAGGCGATCCGCGCCGGTGAGTATGATCTGGCGCTGAAGCTGGTCTCCCAGTCCCCGGAAGCGTCGAAGACGGTCCAGGCACGGTTGCTTCTGATCGCAGACGCGCTTCGGCACGAACAGATCGGCCTTGCCGGCCAGTGGGTTAAATCACCCGGCGCCGATGTCGATCTCAGCTTCTGGGCGCCGATGGTTGAGGCGTGGGGTGCCGCTGACCGCGGCGATCGTGCCGGTGCGATGGCTGCTCTTGCCGGCGTTCCCAAGGACAGCGCTTTTTCTCCCTTCGTGGACGAGGAAGGCGCCCTCATTTTGCTGAAGTTCGGCAAGACCGCCGATGCCGAGCCGCTGGCGGACCGGGCGATCGCAGCCGCCGGTGCTCGCGAAACTCGGCTTCGGCTCGCTTTCGCGGAAGGTTTTCAGAAGGCGGGCGACCACAAGCGCGCGCTGGCGATGCTCCAGGGTATGGACGATTCTGCGGAGCGCATCGCCGAACTGAACTCCGGCCGTCTCAAGCCCATGCTCATCGATACCGCCGCCAAGGCCTTCTCGGAGCAACTGCTCGGCCTCGCGATCGAGATGAGGCGATCGAACGGGATCGCCGGCGATCCTTTCAACATCGTCCAGATCGCTCGTTTCGCGTCCTCCGACAACAGCGACGCGACGATTCTGGCGGGAATGCTATTGGCAGAGCGGGACCAGATCGACCAGTCCCTGGCCCTTCTTCGATCCATTCCTCCGACGGACCCATTCGCAAGCGAGTCGCTTGACGCGCAGGCCAAGGCCCTGATTGACGGCAAGCGTTTTCCCGAAGCGTTGGCACTGGCGCAGTCGGGAATTCACAGTCCGGGCGCGACAGCAGACGACTATTCGCGTCTTGGCGACGTCCTCTCCTCGATGAAGCGTTATGACGAGGCCGCGAACGCTTATCAGCAGGCGCTGGCGCGATCCACGGGTGAAAACCCGGGCGAGCTTTGGCCGATGCTGCTGCTTCAGGCGAGTTCGCTTGAATCGGCGCATCGCTGGCCGGAAGCCAAGCAGGTGCTGGACAGGGCGCTTGCGATCGCGCCGAACCAGCCGCTGATCCTGAACTTCCTCGGCTATGCAGACCTGGAGCACGGCGAGGACGCCAAAACCGCCGAGGCGCTGATTGTGAAGGCCAGTTCGCTCGATCCGAATGACGCTTCGATCACCGACTCGCTCGGATGGGCACTCTATAAGCAAGGCCGTATCGAGGATGCGATCGATACGTTGCAAAAGGCTGCCGCAGGGGATCCGGCGCAGTCAGAAATCCAGGAGCATCTCGGCGATGCTCTTTACACGGCGGGCTATCGGTTCGAAGCGCGCTATGCCTGGCGGGCGGCGCTTGCGACCGCGGATGAAGATGCTCAGGCCCGGCTCAAAGCGAAGATCGCGGGCGGTCTCACGCAGATGACTGCCGCGCGTTGAGCGAGTTCGTCGAGACCGCCTACGCGAAGCTCAACCTTGCGCTTCATGTCCGCGAGAAGACGGCGGGCGGGTATCACCGGATCGAGACGCTGTTCGTCTTTTGCAAAGACGGGGACGAGCTGACGGCCGAATCGGCGGAGGATGTCTCTCTCGAAATTGCCGGCGCTTTCGCTGCTGAACTGGATTCAGGCAGCAACCTCGTCCTGGATGCGACGACGGCTTTGCGTGAGGCGAGCGGTACGACCAGTGGTGCGAGACTGGAGCTGATCAAGAATCTGCCGGTGAGTTCCGGCATCGGAGGCGGCTCGGCGGATGCGGCCGCGGCGCTTCGGCTGCTCAACCGCCTGTGGGGGCTGAATTGGCCGAAGGATCGGCTCGAGCCGATTGCACGTGAGCTCGGGGCCGATGTCGCGCCCTGTCTTTACTCGCAGCCGATGCGCGGCGAGGGCAGGGGCGATGATCTGGCGCTGGTGGAGCTTGGGCTCGCCGAGCACCCTGTGCTTCTGATCAATCCCCGGACCGCGCTTTCCACCGTAGACGTGTTCGCGAGATGGGACGGCGTCGACCGAGGGCCGCTCGTCAACTGGCGGGATGGTCGAAATGATCTGGAGCAATCTGCGACAGAATTGGCACCGTTGATTCAGACCGTTCTGGCGTGGCTAAGTGCTCAACCCGGTGTCGAATGCGTCCGCATGTCGGGGAGCGGCGCCACCTGTTTCGCCCTTTTCGAGACCGAGCGAGCGCGAGACGACGCGGCGGAAGCGGTTCCGCGCGAATGGTGGCGCCTGGCGACGCGCCTGCGCTAAAGGCGCGCTATGGGGCGCCCGATCCTGACTGCAGAGGCCATGCGATCCGCCGAACAGGCGGTGATCGATCACGGCGTATCCGTCGAAACATTGATGGAACGTGCGGGTGCAGCTCTGGCCGAAGCGGCCATGCGTTACGCGGGACCAATCCCGGCGCTGGTGATCTGCGGGCCGGGCAACAACGGCGGCGATGGCTATGTTGCAGCACGTCACCTCGCCCAGCGGGGCGTAAACGTGCGGGTTGCGGCTGTGGCTAATCCCAAGAGTGAAGCCGCCAAATGGGCGCGATCGCAGTGGGAGGGCCATGTTGAGTTGCTCTCCGAGGAAACTCCTGCAGCTCCGCTTTTCATTGATGCACTGTTCGGAACCGGGCTGAGGAGTGGACTGGAACCCACTCTTGTAAAGCAACTTCGGAGACTCGGTGATCGCGCCGAGGTGAGTGTCGCGTGCGATCTCCCCAGCGGAGTTGAAACGGACACGGGCGCTGAACTCAGCATTGTTCCGCGCTTCGATCTCTGCGTCACGTTCTGTGCGCTCAAGCCGGCACACCGGCTAATGCCTTCGATGGCCAAATGCGACCGTGTCGTGCTTGCCGATATCGGAATCGACGCTGAGTCCAAGTGGAAAGAGATCGGGCCTCCGGAGCTTCCTCCGCTCGACCCTGCAGGACACAAATACGACCGCGGGATGGTCGAATGCGTCGCCGGCGCCATGCCTGGCGCCATCGCGCTCAGCGCAACGGCTGCCGCCAGAGCCGGTGCGGGCTATGTCCGCATCCGGTCGGACAGACAGGTGCCGAATGTTCCTTCAGCTGTCGTCCAGGGGCAGCACGGCTCGCTCGACGATCCGCGGATCGGCGCGCTTCTGATTGGTCCAGGACTCGGGAGAGACAGCCGCGATCTGCTCGATCGGGCGTTTGGCGCGGGCCGACCCATGATAGTCGATGGCGATGCCTTATCGTTGCTCGCCGGGAGGGTTGGCGAATTGCGCGGCCTCAATGCCGTCCTGACTCCCCACGAGGGTGAGTTCGAGCGGTTGTTTCCGAAGCTCGAAGGGTCGAAGGCGGAGCGCGCGCTTGCCGCAGCCAAACAGGCGGACTGTGTAGTCGTCTACAAGGGACCGGATACATTGGTAGCGGCGCCGGATGGGCGGTTGGCATTCGCTCCGCCCGCCCCGGCATGGCTCGCTACGGCTGGAACTGGCGACGTTCTGGCCGGCGTGGTTGCCGCAATGGTCGCCCGCGGGCCGCCCGCGTTCGAAGCCGCGTCGGCGGCGGTGTGGCTGCACGGCCGGGCCGCCGAGATTGCAGGCTCCGCGATGATCGCCGACGACCTCGCAGCAGCAATCCCGCAGGCACTCGCGCTCCTGAATGGCTGACCCGATCGTTCGAATTGCGGCGCGTGGAGACGGCGTCAGCGAGGGCGGCCGGCATGTGCCGTTCGCCGTCCCCGGCGACCTCCTGTCCGACAGCGGTTCGCTCGAGCCAGGGCCGCACCACCAGGTGCCGCCATGCCGTCACTTTCCCGAATGCGGCGGGTGCCAGCTTCAGCATGCGGACGATGAGGCGTATCGCGGATATCTGATCTCTCGGATCGAGGGCGCCTTGGCGCAGCACGATCTGCAAACCGAGATCCGTGAACCGCATTTGTCACCGCTGAAAAGCCGCCGGCGTGCCACATTGAAGGCGCAGAAGGTCGGCGGCACCGTTCTGATCGGCTTCAATGCCGAGAAGTCGCACCGGATCGTGGACATGCGCGAGTGCCATATCCTTCGGCCCGAACTCTTCTCGCTGGTGCAGCCGCTTCGTAATCTCTTCTCCAATCTCCTGTCGCGAAATCGAGGTGCGGAAACGCAGCTGACACTCGCCGATCAGGGGGTGGACGTGCTGCTCCGCAATGTGGAGCCAGAGGGCTTGGCTGGAATTGAAGCGCTGACCGGCTTCGCCGCGACGAATCGCCTTGCCCGGCTGTCGATCGACCGCGGTATTGGGCCAGAGACCATGTGGGAACCGGCACCGGTCACCGTCACGCTTTCAAATGTCCCGGTGACGTTTCCCTCCGGCGGCTTTCTGCAGGCGACAGCGGACGGGGAGGCGGCGCTGGTCGCGGCAGTTCGGGAGAGCCTTGAGGGATCGTCGGCGGTCGCGGACCTGTTTGCCGGGCTCGGCACGTTCGCGCTCGCCACGCGGGCAGGCTACGCGGCCGAAGCTTCGCGCGACAGCGCGGCAGCCCTCAAGCGCGCCGCACCTGCGATGCTTGTCGAGCACC
>Ga0207705_10002211_pt1 | contig 15020 bp, 9 predicted proteins | sample KBSC13metaG_FD_184314 | JGI IMG/M metagenome (GOLD analysis project Ga0207705, IMG submission 184314) | Corn rhizosphere microbial communities from Kellogg Biological Station, Michigan, USA - KBS C1-3 metaG (SPAdes) (version 2) | ecosystem: Host-associated > Plants > Roots > Rhizosphere > Soil ...
ACCGACGGGAACCGCCATTTGGTGTTGGTGGTCGCGAGCGGCGAGTCCGGCTTTTCGAGTTCAGGCATGGCGCGAAGCCTTAGAGGGCCGACGAACCATTCACAATCGGGTGCGGTTGCCTTGCCTCGGACGCTTCGCCTATGCGCGCTGGCAATCCCAGCACAGCAGGACAGACATGGCCAAGATCAAGGTGAAGAACCCGATCGTCGAGCTCGACGGCGACGAGATGACCCGAATCATCTGGCAGTGGATCCGCGAACGGCTGATCCAGCCCTATCTCGATGTGGATCTGCTCTATTACGACCTCTCCGTTCAAAAGCGCGATGAGACCGAGGACCGGATCACGGTCGAAGCGGCGGAAGCGATCAAGAAGCACGGCGTCGGAGTGAAGTGCGCGACCATCACGCCCGACGAAGCGCGAGTGAAGGAATTCGACCTCCACAAGATGTGGAAGTCGCCCAACGGAACGATCCGCAACATCCTTGGCGGAGTGATCTTCCGCGAGCCGATCGTGATGTCGAACGTCCCGCGGCTGATCCCCGGCTGGACCGACCCGATCGTCGTCGGCCGCCACGCGTTCGGCGATCAGTACAAGGCAACCGACTTCCTAGTCCCCGGCGCCGGCAAGCTGACGATGAAATGGGTCGGCGAGAACGGTGACGAACTCGACTTCGACGTCTTCGACTTCCCCGGCTCGGGAGTCGCGATGGGGATGTATAACCTCGACGCAAGCATCCGCGATTTCGCGCACGCCTGTTTCAACTACAGCCTCAATCGCGGCTGGCCACTCTATCTCTCCACGAAGAACACGATCCTCAAGGCCTATGACGGCCGCTTCAAGGATCTCTTCCAGGAGATTTATGACAATGAATACAAAGCGAAGTTCGAGGCTGCTGGAATCGAATATCAGCACCGCCTGATCGACGACATGGTCGCTTCGGCCCTGAAGTGGAGCGGCAAGTTCGTTTGGGCCTGCAAGAATTACGATGGCGACGTCCAGTCGGATCAGGTGGCGCAGGGCTTCGGCTCGCTGGGCCTGATGACCTCGGTCCTGATGAGCCCCGACGGCAAGACCGTCGAGGCAGAGGCCGCGCACGGAACCGTAACGCGCCACTATCGTATGCATCAGCAGGGTAAAGCGACTTCGACCAACCCGATCGCCTCGATCTTCGCCTGGACTGGCGGTCTCAAATATCGCGGCAAGTTCGACGACACGCCGGACGTGGTCCGATTCGCCGAAACGCTGGAGAAGGTGTGCATCGACACCGTCGAAAGCGGCCACATGACCAAGGACCTCGCGATCCTGGTCGGGCCCGAGCAGCCGTGGATGACGACCGAGCAATTCTTCGAGGCGATTCGGGCCAATCTGGAAAAGGAAATGGCCGCCTGGGCCTAATCAGGGAGAGGACGTGGTCAGGCAGAAATCGAAGGCGAGGCTGGAGGTCCGGCAGGCGGAGCTGGCGGACGCGGCGGCGATCGTCGATCTCGTCCGCCGGAGCTACACCGACCTTCCCGGCTACACCGAAACCGAGGTTCGGGCGCAGATCAACAATTTCGGCCAGGGCTGCTTCGTCGCGGAGCTGGATGAGGGCATCGCCGGTTATTGCGCATCCATCCGGGTCCCGGAACGGATCGCGCTGGCGCCGCACACATGGCGCGAGATCACCGGCCGCGGCCTTGGATCGCGCCATGATCCGAAGGGCGACTGGCTCTACGGCTACGAGATGTGCGTCGACCCCAAGGACCGAGGCCGACGCCTTGGCCGGCGGCTGTACGAGGCGCGCCGAGAGCTGGCGGAAAGTCTCAGCCTGAAGGGGATCGCATTCGGCGGCCGGATGCCCAATCTCGCCCGCTACCGAAAGCGCGTAGAGGGGCCGCAAGACTATCTCCAACAGGTCGAGGCGGGGCGTATCCACGATCCCGTCATCCGCTTCCAGCTTGCGAACGGATTTCAGCCGATCGCCGTGCTCGAGGACTATCTGCCGGCCGACAAGAAATCGCTCGGCAATGCGGCTCTGATGATCTGGCGCAACCCCTTCGTCGAAGCCGGCGACGTCAAGACGAGCGCGCTCGCGCTCGGCGTCGAAAGCGTTCGGATTGCCTGCTGCCAATTCCAGGCGCGTGCCGTCAAGGAGTTCGATGAATTTCTTCGCAACGTCGAATATTTCGTTGATATCGCTGCAGATTACCGTTCCGACTTCATCCTCTTCCCGGAGCTGTTCACGCTCCAGTTGCTCTCGTTCGAAAAGGACGAGCTGTCCCCTCTCGAAGCAATCGAGAAGCTATCCACCTACACCCCGCGAATCCGCGACGCGCTCAGCTCGATGGCGATGAAATACAACATCAACATCATCGGCGGCTCGCACCCGACCCGCACCGGCGACGGCGACATCCACAACGTCGCCTTCATCTGCCTTCGCGACGGCGCGGTTCACGAGCAGGAGAAGATCCACCCCACCCCCAACGAGCGCTACTGGTGGAACATCCAGGGCGGCGACAACATCGGGGCGATCCAGACCGACTGCGGACCGATCGCGGTGCTGATTTGCTACGACAGCGAATTCCCCGAGATCGCCCGGCGGGTCGTCGACGAAGGCGCCAGGATCCTGTTCGTCCCCTTCTGCACCGACAACCGCCAAGGCTATATGCGGGTCCGCTATTGCGCACAGGCACGGGCGATCGAGAACCAGTGCTTCCTCGCCATGGCCGGCAATGTCGGCAACCTGCCCAACGTCCAGAACATGGACATCCAGTACGCGCAGAGCTGCATCCTCACCCCCTGCGATTTCCCCTTCGCCCGCGACGGAATCGCCGCCGAGGCGAGCGACAATGTCGAAATGCTGACCATCGGCGACGTCAACATGTCCGACCTCGGCTGGGCGCGGGCCGAGGGAACGGTGCGGAACCTCCACGATCGCCGCTTCGACCTCTATGAAATGGACTGGAAGCCGAAAAAGCACCGCGCCACCCCGCCCAAGGGCGAAGCGCCGGAGATCGCTCCTCAGCCGCCGGGCGGAGGCTGAGGAGGGCTTTTCACTAGCTCGCGCCTCACCCCGAGACCGATCAGTCGCCCGGGAATGCGCCGAAGCAGTTCGAAGCGGTCGAGGAGCCGGATGAGCAGAGGCGCCTCCCGGATCGGTTCTCCCGGCTCGAGCAACCGCCCGATGATCTTGTCCTGTGCCAGCTTCTGGGCACGCTGGATCAGCCGCGTCGGAAACATCCGCCGATCCTGCACCTTGCGGAGCAGCGGATCGACATCCTCCCCCCTCGCCAGCGGCCCCGCAAGCGCATTCGCCGCCGCAACCGCGTCCTGGATTGCAAGATTGATCCCGATCCCGCCGATCGGCGACATCGCGTGCGCCGCGTCGCCGATGGCTAGCAGTCCCGGCCGGGACCAGCTTGTGAGCCGGTCAAGTGCGACGCTGAGCAGCTTCAGGTCATCGACATCGTCGAGGCCGCTCAAATCGACGTCCGGAGCGGCAGCATGCAGAGCGTCGCGGATCGGGCCGATTCCCCTGGCCTTCAGTTTCTCCGCCGCGCCTTTCGGGATCACCAACGCGCACTGCCAGTAATCGCCTCGGTCGATAAGGACGAGAAGCCGACCGCGCTCGAAACTTCCTCTAAGCCGGTCGCCGCCCGTTGCCTTCGCGACCCGGAACCAGAACACGTCCATCGGCGCGCCGAGCACCTCGACGGGAAGCATCTGCAGCAGCCGAACCAGAGAATCGCGCCCATCGGCGGCAATCGTCAGCCGCGCGCAAAATTCCCGTCCGTCTCGAAGCAGGACTCCATCGACGCGATCACCGTCCTGGAGGAAGCTGTCGACGGGCGCTTCCATCTCCAGCGAAAAACCGGGGAAAGCCGCCGCCTCGCCGCGGAGAAAGTCGAGAAAGTCCCACTGCGGCATCATCGCGATGAACGGCGCCGGCGTGTCGAGGTGTGAAAGGTCGCCGATCTTCCACCTCCGCCCCGCAAGCTCCAGCTCGGCGCTTCGAAGCTCGCTGTGCGGCCGCTTCAGGAAGCGCTGCAGCAACCCCAGCTGGTCGAGGATCTCCATCGTCGAAGGATGGACCGTGTCGCCCCGGAAATCGCGAAAGAAGTCGGCGTGCTTCTCGATCACCTTCACGCGGCAGCCCGCGCGAGCGAACAGCAGCCCGGCCATCATTCCGGCGGGCCCCCCACCGACCACGGCCAGGTCCAGTTCCGGCGTCATGACGCCAGCGTAATCACATCGGTTGCAACGCGATAGCCGCGGCGCTGTTGCTACGCTGGCGAATTGTGCACAAGGAATTCAATGGACGAGCAATTTTCGACTTCGGGATTCAGCGACGCACTCGTCATTCTCGGTGCCGCCGGCCTGGTCATCCCGATTTTCGCCCGGTTCCGGATCACCCCGATCATCGGCTTTATCCTCATCGGGGTGGCGTTCGGCCCATCGGGCCTGGGCTCGCTGACCGCAAGCTATCCGTGGCTTCATTACCTGACAATTTCCAACTCGCACCGGATCGAGCCATTCGCGGAGCTCGGAATCGTCCTGCTGCTGTTCTCGGTCGGTCTCGAGCTGTCGTTCCGCCGCCTTTGGTCGATGCGGCGAATCGTCTTCGGAGTGGGTGCGGCCGAGCTGATCGGCGGCGCGGTCATCATTGGCGCCGGGCTTCACTGGATCGGCCAGGGTATTCCCGGCTCGATCGGGCTCGGTCTTGCCCTTGCGCTTTCGTCGACGGCGATCGTGCTTCCGCTCGTCGGCACTCAGTCCGCGGTCGGCCGCTCAGCCCTCGGAATGCTGTTGTTCGAAGACGTCGCGCTGGTGCCCATCGTCTTCGCTCTGGGGGCCATGGCGCCGACCGCGACCGCCGGTGTCGGGCCTCTCGTCGGCACCCTGCTCCTCGGAGGCGCCGTGGCGCTCGGCCTACTGTTCGGCGGAAGGCTCCTCCTTCCCATCCTGTTCGGGCAGGCCGCGCGGACGAAAAATCCGGAGGTCTTCCTGGCCGTCTGCCTCCTGGTGGTGATCGTCGCCAGCATGGTGACGTCGGCGATCGGCTTTTCGGCCGTGCTCGGAGCGCTGATCGCCGGGATCGTCATCGCGGAAACCGAATATCGCGGGGAGGTGGAAGTCATCACGGCCCCGATGCGCGGCCTCGGGCTCGGCATTTTCCTGATTACGGTCGGGATGAGCGTCAATCTTGGCATCGTTCTCGCCAATTGGGAAAAGCTCCTACTCGCGCTCGTCGGAGTCCTGGTCGTCAAAGCGATTGTCACCGGCGGCCTCCTCAAGCTCTCGGGCGCGAGCACCGGAGTCGCCGCGGAAACCGGAGTGCTGATGGCCTCGCCATCGGAAACGACTCTGATCGTGCTTGGCTCGGCAACCGCAGCCCAGCTTATTCTCCCGGAAACCGCCGCTTTCTGGCAAATCGTCACCGCTCTCGGCCTGACGATAACCCCACTGCTCGGACTGGTCGGCAGAATCGCGGGCCGCCGGATCGACCGCACCGGCGATGCCGAGCTTGGCAAAGCGCTCCAGAAGGCCGGGCCTGGCAAAATCGTGGTCCTCGGCCTCGGCCGGGTCGGCCGGATCGTCGCCGACATGCTCGGCGCCCACAACCTGGATTATGTGGCGATCGATTCGGACACCGATGCCGTCCGCGACGGCCGCGAGCACGGCTATCCCATTCTGTTCGGTGACGTTTCGCGCGGGACTTTGGTCGATCGCCTGCATCTCGGCCGCCCGAGAGCTGTCATTCTGACGATGGACAATCCGGTCCTCGTTGCCCGCCTCGCCAAGCGGCTGCGGCAGGCCTTTCCCGAACTGCCGATCATCGCGAGAGCACGCGACACGGCCCACGCCGCCCGTCTCTACAAGGCCGGGGTGACGGATGCCGTGCCCGAGACCCTCGAAGCGTCACTGCAGCTTTCCGAAGCCGCGCTCGTCGATATCGGTGTTGCAATGGGCCCCGTAATCGCATCGATCCACGAGAAGCGCGACCAGCTAAGGGCGAAGATCAAGGAAGACGCGGAACTCGAGGAGGAGCCGCGGCTGGGCCGCCGCCGCTTGCGGGATGTGACGCCAGGCTAGGCCGCGACTTTCTCCAGCGCGTCCCTGACCGCCTGGAGAGCGGCGCTGGCCTTGTCTCCGTCCGGACCGCCGCCCTGGGCCATGTCAGGCCGCCCGCCGCCCCCCTGGCCGCCGAGTGCCGCCACGGCAGCCTTGACGAGATCGACAGCGCTGACCTGCCCGGCGAGGTCATCGGTGACTCCAACGGCGACGCTGGCGCGGCCTTCATTGACCGCAACGAGCGCGCCGATACCCGAACCGATCTTTTTCTTCATGTCGTCAACAGCGGCCCGCAAGCCCTTGGGATCGAAGCCTTCCACGACCTGGCCGAGGAAGGTGTGGCCGTTGACCTGCTCCGCCTCGGGGCCCTCGGATTTCCCACCGCCGCCCATCGCCAGCGCCTTCTTCGCGTCGGCCAGCTCGCGCTCCAGGCGCTTCCGCTCATCGACGAGCGCAGCGATCCGCGCCGGAACCTCGTCGGGAGAGCTTTTGAGGGTCGCAGCGACCTCACGCAATTTCGACTCCCGATCGGAGAGCCACTGGCGGGCCGCTTCGCCGGTCAGCGCCTCGATCCGTCGCACCCCCGAGGAGACCGCGCTCTCGCTGACGATTTTCAGCAGCTGGATATCGCCGAGCGCGCGGACATGGGTGCCGCCGCATAGCTCGACGGAATAATCGTCCTCGCCTGTCCTGCCCATTGAGAGAACGCGGACCTCGTCGCCATATTTCTCGCCGAACAGCGCCATTGCTCCGGCGGAAATCGCTTCGTCCGGGGTCATCAGCCGCGTGGTCACGGCTTCGTTGCCGCGAATTTGCGCGTTCACCTCGGCCTCGACCGCTTCGATGTCCTCACGGCTCATCGGCTTCGGATGCGAGAAATCGAACCGGAAATGGTCCTCCGCGACAAGGCTGCCCTTCTGGCTGACATGCGTGCCGAGCCGGTGGCGGAGCGCCGCGTGGAGCAAATGCGTGGCGCTATGGTTTGCGCGGATTCGATTGCGGCGGTCGCTGTCGACCTTCTGCTGGACCGTATCGCCGACCGAAAGCTCGCCCGCCACGACCCTGGTCAGAAGCACGTGCAGCTTCCCAAGCGGCTTTATCGTTTCCTCAACATCACCTTCGAAGCCTTTGAGCGTACTCAGCTTTCCGCTGTCGCCGGTCTGGCCGCCGCTTTCGCCGTAAAAAGGGGTCTGGTTGAGCAGGACCTGCACGGTCTCGCCGACTTCCGCGCGCTCGACCCGAGCGCCGTCCTTGACGATGGCAAGCACCATCCCTTCGCCTTCATCGCCCGAATAGCCGGTGAATTCGGTGCTCCCGAACTCTTCCGCGAGGTCGAACCACAATTCGTCTGAAGCCTTGGCGCCGGAGCCCTTCCACGCCGCCCGAGCCATTCTCTTCTGCTCGGCCATCGCCGCATCGAAGCCGCCGCGATCCACCGCAATTCCACGCGGCCGGAGCGCGTCTTCGGTCAGGTCATAAGGGAAGCCGTACGTGTCGTAGAGCTTGAACGCCGTCTCTCCAGCGAGAGTCCCGCCTTTCGCAAGCTCACCGGTCGCCTCGTCGAGCAACTTGAGTCCGGTCGATAGCGTATGCCGGAACCGCACCTCCTCCTGCTGAAGGGTCGCCTCGATTAGCGGCTGCGCGCGCACCAGCTCCGGGTAAGCCGCGCCCATTTCCGCAACCAGGGCGGGCACCAGCCGCCACATCAGCGGCTCCTTGGCGCCGAGAAGGTGCGCGTGGCGCATCGCCCGGCGCATGATCCTGCGCAGGACATAACCCCTGCCCTCGTTGGCCGGCAGAACCCCGTCGGCGACCAGGAAACCGCTCGCGCGCAGGTGATCGGCGATCACCCTGTGGCTTGCCTTGGCCTCGCGCTCCGCCTTCGTGTGGGTCAGCGCCTCGCTCGCCGCGATCAGCGCTCGGAAGACGTCGATGTCGTAATTGTCAGTGACGCCCTGAAGCACCGCCGCGATCCGCTCCAACCCCATTCCGGTGTCGATGCTCTTGCTCGGAAGCTCCGAGACGATCTCACCCGCGGTCTGCTCGTACTGCATGAAGACGAGGTTCCAGATCTCGACAAACCGGTCGCCGTCCTCGTCCGGACTTCCCGGAGGGCCACCGGGAATATGCTCGCCGTGATCGTAGAAAATCTCCGAGCACGGCCCGCAAGGCCCTTCGTCGCCCATCGACCAGAAATTATCCTTAGTCGGGATCCTGATGATCCGGCTCTCCGGCAAACCTGAAATCTTCTTCCAGAGGTCGAAGGCCTCGTCGTCGGTGTGATAGACGGTCGCGGTCAGCCGGTCGCGGCTCAGCCCCCATTCCTTCGTAAGCAGAGTCCACGACAGCTCGATCGCCCGATCCTTGAAATAGTCGCCGAAGGAGAAATTCCCGAGCATTTCGAAGAACGTATGATGCCGCGCCGTATAGCCGACATTGTCGAGATCGTTGTGCTTGCCGCCCGCCCGGACGCACTTCTGCGAGCTCGTCGCTTGCGTGTACGGTCGCGTTTCGAGGCCAGTGAACACATTCTTGAACGGGACCATCCCCGCGTTCACGAACATCAAAGTCGGGTCGTTGTGCGGGACGAGCGGCGCCGACGGCACCCGCGCGTGGCCGTTGCCTTCGAAAAAGTCGAGGAAGGAGCGGCGGATGTCATTGGTCGAAGCGGTCATCGCCAAGCGATGTAAATGCGCTGCTGCACTGCGGCAAGGAGCGCGCTAAGCAAGAGCGATGGCAAAGCGCCCCACCGCATCGATTCCGGCGTACCGGCGAACCCGCAAGCGCGGGCTGCTCGCCCGAATCCTTGGATGGATCGTTCGGATCGTCCTCGCATTCCTCGTGCTCTCGGTTCTGTGGGTTCTCGCTTATCGCTTCATCAATCCGCCGATCACTCCAAACATGGCGATCGATATTGTCTCCGGCCGAGGCGCGACTCGCAACTGGATGCCGATCACTCAGATTGACCGCGACATGGTGCGCGCGGCGATTGCCGCCGAAGACGACAGATTCTGTTCGCACAATGGTTTCGACTGGGACGCGATCCAGGATGCCGCCAAGCGCAACGCGAGCGGAGGCCGTATCCGCGGCGGATCGACGATCAGCCAGCAGACGGCGAAGAACGCTTTCCTGTGGAACGGCGGCGGCTATGCTCGCAAGGGGGTCGAAGCGTGGTTCACCTTCCTGATGGAGCACATGTACCCGAAGCGCCGGATCATGGAGCTCTACCTCAACCTCGCCGAGACCGGGATCGGCACTTACGGAGTCAATGCGGGCTCGCAGCGCTATTTCGGCCATGACGCGAGCGCGATGACGACGACCGAAGCCGCCCGGCTCGCCGCGATCTTCCCGCTCCCCAAGAAGCGCGGCGCGATTGCTCCCAAGGGCTTCACTCGCCGCTACGGCAATATGATCGCCGCGCGGATCGGAACGGTGGCGCGCGACGGTCTCGATGCCTGCGTTTATTCGGGGATCACCGCGCCTCCGAAGAAGGCGCCGCCCAAGGTCAAGGTCGAGCCCCGTCCACAGCCCGGCGCGGAATACGAAACAGCCAATCCACCGCCGCCTCCTCGTCCCTCAGTCGAGGAGCCGGAAGCGCAGCCCGCAGGACCAACGGCAGTTCCACCGGTGACGAACGAGCCCGCTCGGACACCCGCGCCCGCCAACGAAACCGCTCCAATCAACGCAATCTGACCAGCGGCCTTGTGCAAGCGACGGTTGCCCCGTTCAGGAGGGAACGGCGGCACGGCGCTCTCCGTTGAATCCTTCAGACAACGGAGGACCCAATGGCCACGCGCACACAGTCGAAATCGCAATCAAAATCGAGCAGCCGCAGCCAGGACAGCAAAAGCGCGTTTTCCTGGGGCGACAGCGCCGGTCCGCTGATCGGCGCGGCCGTCGCCGGGGCCGCGATCGGCTTCGCTGCCCACATCAGCCGCAAAGCGATCATCCAGGGGATGGAAGCGAGCGCTGGCGACTGGTTCGACATGCTCAGGAAGGATCACGACGAGATCCAGAAGAACGTCGAACAGATGCTGGCGACCGACGAGAGCCAGACGTGGAAACGCTCGATGCTTCTGATGAAGCTCGCCCACAAGCTCGACAAGCACGCCTACGAGGAAGAGAACGTCGTCTATCCAGCGCTCCGCGACGACAATGACACGATCGAGGCCGACCAGCTCGACACCGAGCACGGCCACGTGAAGACGCTGATCTTCGACCTCAAGCAGATGGATTCGGATTCGCCGCTGTGGCTGGAGACTGTCCGCAAGCTCCGCGATTCGCTCGACGAGCATATCCGGATGGAAGAGGAACGTGTGTTTCCCAAGCTGAAGCAGGACCTCGACGAGGAGCAGAACGCCACGCTCACCACGATGGTGAACAAGGCCGGCTTCATGATGGCGTGATGTGCTAGCCGACCAGCGCCAGCTTCGGCGGCTCCTGGACGGAGAGGTCGACGGCCCCTTCCCCGACGATGCGCTCGATGCGTGCGGCAAGCTCCGCGTCCAGCGCAAAGTCGCGGCCGATAATGACGCTCGCCTCGCCGCCTTTCGACAGAGGGAGGCGGAGGCGAACCGTTCCCGTGCCGCCGCGGCACACGGCCAGTTCGGCGGCAACCTGAGGCATCAACCCGGCGCCGTTCACCGTCACGACCATCTGTAGCCGGGTCCGCTTCGCAAGCGACTCGATTGGCTGGAATCGCTTGATCGCGACTCGCGGCGTGTCGTCGCCGGCGCGCCGGTCGAGCTCCACCGTCAGCAACCCGCAGGCGGCGCGATCCGCCGCGGTCCGAAGCGCCTCGATCGGCTCGTCGTCGAATGCGGTCGCCTGAAACTGTCCCGAAGCATCGCTCAACACCGCAGTCAGGAACCGGCGCCCCTTCGCCGATGTCCGCCAGCGGGCGTCCTCGACCATCGCCGCCATCGTGACCGAAACCCGCTCGCCCTCCCCGATCCGGATGTCGCCAAGCTCGCCGAAGCACTTCACTTTGTGAAGCGCGAGCAGGTGCGCGTGCGCCTGGATCGGGTGAGCGGAGAAATAGAAACCGAACGACTCCCGCTCGGCCGCCATCCGCTGCGCCAGGCTCCATTCGGAATCGGGAAGGCGGATCGGAGGGACACTCGAATCGCCTGAGCCGAATAGTCCGTGCTGCCCACTCTCGCGCTGGTTCGCGGCGCTCGACGCGTGCGCGAGGATCGTCTCGGCTCCTTCCGAAACCGCCGCCCGGTTCGCTTCGAGCACGTCGAACGCTCCGCCGCCAGCGAGGCTCTCGATCTGGCGCCGGTTCAAAAGCCTGGGCTCGATCCGGCCAGCAAAATTCTCGAGCGACTTGAACCGTCCCTTCGCTCCCCGTTCGGCGACGACCGACTCCATCGCTTTCTCGCCAACGCCCTTCAAAGCTCCGAGCGCATAGCGGACCGCGCCATCTTCGACGGTGAAGAAGGCATCGCTGGAATTGATGCACGGCGGCAGGCACTCGACCCCGCCGCGCCGAATATCCTCGACGAACAACGCGAGCTTGTCGGTCTGCGCCATGTCGAAGCTCATCGAGGCCGCGTAGAACTCCGGCCGATGGTGGGCCTTCAGCCAGGCGGTGTGATAGGCGACCAGAGCGTAGGCCGCCGCGTGGCTCTTGTTGAAGCCGTAGCCCGCGAATTTGTCGATCAAGTCGAACAGCTCGTTGGCTTTCCCCGAAGGGATCGCGTTGTGGGTCGCGCAGCCCTCGACGAAGGTCGCCCGCTGCGCGTCCATCTCGCTCTGGATCTTCTTGCCCATCGCTCGGCGGAGAAGGTCTGCGCTTCCGAGGGAGTAGCCGGCAAGCACCTGTGCCGCCTGCATCACCTGCTCCTGATAGACGAAGACCCCGTAGGTTTCTTTCAGCACCTCCTCGAGCAGCGGGTGCGGGTAATCGATCGCCACCCGGCCGTTCTTCCGGTCGCCGAACAGCGGAATATTGTCCATTGGCCCGGGCCGGTAGAGTGCGACGAGCGCAATGATATCCCCGAAGCCGGTCGGGCGGACCGCCGACAGGGTCCGCCGCATCCCTTCCGATTCCAGCTGGAACACGCCCACCGTGTCGCCGCGCTGGAGGAGCTCGTAAACCGCCGGATCGTCGGTCGGCAGCTTGGTGAAGTCGATTTCGACACCGCGCTGCGCGAGAAGTCTCTGCCCTTCCTTCAGGACCGACAAGGTCTTCAGGCCGAGGAAATCGAACTTCACGAGCCCCGCCGCCTCGACATATTTCATGTCGAACTGCGTGACCGGCATGTCCGAGCGCGGATCGCGATAGAGCGGCACCAGCTCATCCAGCGAGCGGTCGCCGATGACGACTCCAGCCGCGTGAGTCGAACTGTGGCGCGGCAGGCCCTCCAGCTTCATCGCCAGGTCGAACAGCCGTTTCACGTCCTTGTCGGCCTTGTATTCGGCGGCAAGCTCGGAGACGCCGTTCAGCGATCGTTCGAGCGTCCACGGGTCGGTCGGATGATTGGGGATCAGCTTGGCCAGCCGGTCCACCTGTCCGTAGCTCATCTGCAGGACTCGCCCGGTGTCCTTGAGCACGGCGCGCGCCTTCAACCGCCCGAAGGTGATGATCTGGGCGACCTTGTCCCGCCCGTACTTGCCCTGGACGTAATGGATGACCTTGTCGCGGTGGGTTTCGCAGAAGTCGATGTCGAAGTCCGGCATCGACACGCGCTCCGGATTGAGGAAGCGCTCGAACAACAGGTTCAGCTCGATCGGATCGAGGTCGGTGATCGTCAGCGCCCACGCGACGACCGAGCCTGCGCCCGACCCGCGCCCCGGCCCGACCGGAATGTCGTTCGCCTTGGCCCATTTGATGAAGTCGGCGACGATCAGGAAGTAACCGGCGAACCCCATGTTGACGATGATGTCGAGCTCGTAATCGAGCCGTTCGCGATAGCGGCCGAGATCGCCGCCCCGGCCCTCAAGGCGTTTTTCCAGACCGGCGATCGCGTCGCGGCGAAGGTGCTCGTCCTCGTCGTCGCTAAGGCGCGGAAGGATCGGCCGCCGCTTCGGAGCTCCAACGGCACAGCGCTGGGCGATGACCGCGGTGTTGGCGATCGCCTCGGGAATATCGGCGAATATCTCGGTCACCATCGGGGCGGTCTTCAGCCAGGTTTCCGGCGAAGACGTCGCGCTCCTGTCGCCGCTTTCTACATATTCGCCAGCTGCAATGCACAGCATCGCATCGTGGGCGGCATGGAAGGCGGGATCGACATAAGCCGCCGGATTGGTCGCGACGAGCGGCAGGTCGCGCTCATAGGCGAGGTCGATTAGCGTCTCTTCGGCCGCCTCTTCGGTCGGGTCGCCCCGGCGGCTCAGCTCGATGTACAACCGTTGGGGAAACAGCGATTGCAATCGGTCGAGATAGGCCGCCGCTTTGGCGCCTTGCCCCTCGGCAAGCAACCGCGCGAGCGCGCCCTCGCCCCCCGCGGTCAGCGCGATGAGGCCTTCATTCAGGCCGTCGAGTTTGGAGAACGGAACGTGGGGCTGGTCTGCAAGCGGCCGGTCAAGATGCGCGGCCGAGACCAGCTTGCACAGGTTTGCGTAACCCTGCTCGTCCTTGGCGAGAAGGACCAGCCAGTCGATTGCCGACCCGAACTCCGGCGGCCGTGCCACCGCAAGCATCGTCCCGACGATGGGCTGAACGCCCTTCGCCGAGCAGGCCTCGGTGAAGGGCATCGCGGCATAGAGCCCGTTGCGATCGGCCAGCGCGACCGCGGGAAATCCGAGGCTCGCAGCGCGGGCGGCGATGGCCTTGGGCTCCATCGCGCCTTCCAGCATCGTGAAACAGGAAAAGACTCGAAGCGGTACGTAAGGCGCGGTCACGCCTCCGACTATGGGGAGGAAGGCCGGGAACTGCAAAGCCCCTTCAGCGACTTACCCCCAATTATCCGCGCCAATTGCCAGTCATGATGTCGCCAATTTCGCGGATCCGGCTCTGGTAAGTTTCGGCGATGCACTGGTTGGTTGCGCAGCGGTTCCGGAACGACAGGAAGCGGTCGCGCGAGCGCTCCAGGATCCGCCGCTGGCGGCGGTCGGCGCTCATCAACGCGCGCTGATAATCCGACGCCATCTGCCGGTCGAGCGCGGCAAGGCCGGGATCGCTGCAGATCGCGAATTCCGCGTCATTGCCGGCATGGTCGCAGTCGAAGCTGGGATTGGCCTGCACCGGCTGCGGTTGCGGCTGTTGTTGTGGCTGAGGCGGGGACTGCTGCTCGGGCGCGGCCTGGTTCGTGTCCGGAGCAGCAACCGGTTGCTGCGGCTGCGGAGTGCTGGTCCGCGAGAGCGTCGCGAGCGGAACCACGATCGAGTCCGCATTGCCGAGGCGAACAACCTTGCCGCTGCCGTCGGCCGCCGGCTGGATGCTGTAATCAACGTCTCCGGAAAGCGAGCGCCGACCGCCGGCGACCGCGACTCCCGGCGGAAGGTCGAGAATGACCGTCCCGCTGCAGCTGACGCTGTTCAACTGGTCATCGATCCCGCGCGCGATCGGGCCGTTGACCCTCAGAAGCGCGAAATCGGCGAGCTTGGCGTATGCCTGATCGTCGCTTCCGCGCACCTGAGCCGCCCGGCGGAACAGCTCGCGCTTCATTGCGTCATAGGTCGATTGGGCCGCGCACCACGCCTGCGGGCCCTGCGCCTTGTTCGCCGCAACAGCGTTTTCGGAAATATCTTGCTTGCCGCTCCAGCGACCGGTCCAGACGCTACTCGCCAGAAGCAGCCCGGCCACAATCGCGGCGACGATCCCGGCGATAAGCCAGGGGTTCACCCGCTTGCGCCGGCCTTTGACGACGACGTTCTCTTTGTCTTCCATCCTAGCCAAGAATGCCTTCGCGAAGCCGGAACACCCGGTCCATCTTGCTTGCGAGGCGCTCGTTGTGGGTGGCGACGAGCGCGGCGCTGCCTTCCCCCCTCACCAGATTGAGGAACTCGCCAAACACGGTGT
>Ga0207705_10002212_pt1 | contig 15019 bp, 13 predicted proteins | sample KBSC13metaG_FD_184314 | JGI IMG/M metagenome (GOLD analysis project Ga0207705, IMG submission 184314) | Corn rhizosphere microbial communities from Kellogg Biological Station, Michigan, USA - KBS C1-3 metaG (SPAdes) (version 2) | ecosystem: Host-associated > Plants > Roots > Rhizosphere > Soil ...
CATAGCGCCGATAAAGCACACAAGACACCAGTCGCTATCGTCGTCCGGCGAACCGCAGTGCGAAGATTTTTAGGCTTCATAAGTTTCCAGTCCCTGAGCGTCTCTAAAACGCGGCCGCGCAACCTTTGAGCGTGTTTAGTAACTCAGAATACCCGAATCCTATCCTGTATCTCCTGTTCATCCTGTCCAAAGGAATGCATCATGTTCGGTATGTCCCGTGCGGCGGCGATGGGACAGGAAGGCAAAGGACTCCGGGTGTCACTTCACCGCCCCAGACCGACGCAGCAGCGCCACCAGATCAGGACGCTTGTTCTTTTGTGCTAACTGAAGGGGAGTAGGACCTCTCCTGGGCAAGTTCGGATTGGCCCCGCGTTCAAGCAAGAGGCGTAGTGTGGCCGCAGAAGCCTTCGCCTCCACTCCCAACGATAGCGGAGTCTGCCCGGCCCAATTCTGGGTATCGATATCAGCGTTATGATCGAGCAGCACACGGACAGTTTCCAGGTGACCACAGGAGGCCGCCCAGTGCAACGGAGTCAGCCCGAATCTATTTCCGCTGATCTTCGCACCATGCTGGAGCATGGCCTGCACCAACTGCGGAACGTCGTAGTGAGGATCATTGGAATGGCGTTGCCAGGCGCGGAAATTCTCGCCATCGCAAACCGCTCCGCACGCAATCATAAAGGCAGTCGGCGTAAGACGGGCTTCATCCGGCACGATGTAACGGTAGATAAGGTATTCGCGCAAGTCCTGGAGAGTGGGCGCGGGCAGAGGCGAGCAAGGCGTGTTCGGGTCCGCTCCCTTATCGAGGAGCGCCATGGCATGTCTGGTGTCATTCTTCTTCAAAGCCGCGATCAACTGCCGGTCCAGGGAGTGCTGACGTTGGCGCGACAGAAACAACGGAGCACCTACTACTACCAGCAGCAGTCCGACTTCAATGAGCAGGACGAAGCGTTGTAACCGGCGTTTTTTCATCGTTTCCTGTTCTCTTTAAGCCAGAGCCGAGGCTGCAAAGGTCCTCTGCTCATCGATGGGATGCATGAAACATGAACTGCCTACCATAGCATAGGATGCTCTGATTTCCGCAGGCTCCTGTCGCGTATTATGTCGTAAAACCGGGCGAGAACAATCTGCGAAACGGCACATTTTGTAGATTGACCGAGGCGCTTCCTGCCTCCTTAATATCTCATTTGACCGCAGTTCAAAAGAACTCCCCGGTTTTGAACTATTGGGATTTTGTTTCGTCTTCAGATCCAACAACCGCTTTTCGCTGCCGTGATCCGATACTCGCTGTCTATCCGATCGCGGTCGCTCGTTTTAGAAATGTTCTCGATGATCCACTTCCAACAGTGTTTCCATCGCTTCTGTTCGCTTTAGAAGGGTACGTCATGTCCAGTCACAGCCGTAAGAAACAGCAGATCGTCCTGAGCGCCCTGGCCGCGTGCGGTGTGGCGGGCATGGGACTCTCCACCCTGCACGCCTTTGCCGATCCCGGCAAGAAGACAGCGACCGACGACAAAAGCAAGTCTGCCGCCGCAGTGAAGGGCGGCAAGGTCGCTCCCACGCATCCGTTGACCGAAGATGAGAAGATCGTCCATGTCCTGAACCGACTGGGTTTTGGCCCGCGGCCCGGCGATGTGGAGAAGGTGCGCGCGATGGGACTAGCGCATTATATCAATCAGCAGTTGATGCCGGAGAGCATCCCGGACACGGCGCTGGATCAGAAACTGGCCGCCTATCCCGCGCTTCAGTTGAGCAGCGAGAAGTTGAGCGAGTTGTACGCCGCCTACCAGGAGTCCTACAAGCAGTCACGAGCGCTCCGCAAGACGCTTACCAAACGCGCCGCACAGGACGATCCTAAGATGGCTCCCGGCGCGGCGCAGGCGGATGGCAATACTCCCGACGCCGCAGCCAGGGCGAGAAAGAATCTGATGGCGGAGGCTACGCCACAGGAGCGCCAGGAGGCGATGGCAGCGCGGCAGGATCTGGCCAGAGCGTCTGAGCCGCTCGCACAGGCGCAGACCCAGTTCGTGGACTCCAAACTGCTGCGCGCGGTCGAATCGGAGAAGCAGTTCCAGGAGGTCCTGGTCGATTTCTGGGGCAATCACTTCAACATCGACATCCGCAAACAGCCCTGTTCCGTCCTCAAGATCATAGACGATCGCGAAGTCATTCGCCCCCATATTCTCGGTAAATTCCACGACCTGCTCGAAGCCAGCGCCAAGAGCCCCGCCATGCTCGTCTACCTGGACAACTTCCAGTCCACCAGCGAGATGCCTGCTGCGGGCCCGATGAATCGGCGACAGGCCAATCGACGCAGAGCCCTGACCGGTGCGGCCGGAACCCCCGGTCAGGGCGCAGCGGTGGCGGCCGTACCGCAAAAGCCGCAGAAGAGACGTGGCGGTCTGAACGAGAACTATGCCCGCGAGATCATGGAACTGCATACGCTGGGTGTGGACGGCGGCTACACGCAAAAAGATGTCACGGAAGTCGCCCGCTGTCTGACCGGCTGGAGCATGGTGCGCCCCGGTGCGGCGCGGCCCGCAGCCGGCAAGGGCAAGAATACCGCGCCCGGTGAGTTCCGCTTCTTCCCCGCCCTGCATGACAACGGCGAGAAGATCGTGCTGGGCCATGTCATTCCTGCGGGCGGCGGCATCAAAGACGGTGAAATGGTGCTGGAGATCCTCGCCACCCATCCCGCAACGATGCGCCACATCTCCACGCAACTGTGCCAGCGCCTGGTCTCCGACAATCCGCCGGCCTCCCTCGTGGACAGGTGCGTGGCGACCTGGAAGCGCACCGACGGCGACCTGCGCGAAGTGACCCGCACGATCGTGACGTCGCCCGAGTTCTTCTCGCCCGCCGCCTATCGCAGCAAGATCAAGTCACCCTTCGAGTACGCCGTCAGTTCGGTGCGCGCTCTGGGCGGCACGGTTGCGATGACGGACACGCCTGCGGGAGGACGCGGGCGCGGACAGGCGCAGGTGCGTCCGCCGCAGGGCGGCGGCTATTTCTATCTGAACACCACCTCGCTGCTCGGCGAGGTCGGCACGATGGGCCAGCCGCTCTTCCAGTATCAGGCGCCGACGGGCTACCCGGAAGAGTCGCAGAAGTGGGTTTCGTCCGGAGCGTTGATCTCCCGTATGAACTTCTCCCTGGCGCTGACCGCCAACAAGATGACCGACGTCAAGCTGCCGAACCTGGCGCAGATGCTGCCGAACACGAAGGATACCAACCAGTTCATCGACCGTTTCGCCGAGCAGGTCCTGCACCAGCGCCTCGCGCCCGCCACCCGAGCGACGCTTCTCAAAGAGGCCGCCATGCCGACGACCGAAACGGCTGCGATGCGCAGCGATAACGCCGCCGCTCCTCGCCTGGCCGCCCTGCTGCTCGGCTCCCCGGAGTTCCAGCGCCGCTAAACCCAGTCGGATGCACACAACGATTTAAGATTTCGATCTGACGTAGAACTTTACGGAGTTTCCCATCATGGACATAACACGCCGTCTGTTTTTAAAAAATGGAGCCGTCGCGCTCGCCTCGATCGGTTTCGCCCCGGTGCTCGGCCCGGCGTTTCTGCGGCAGGCCGCCTTCGGAGCGGAGATCGACGCGCAGAAGCGCAAGAAAACGCTCGTCTGCATCTTTCAGCGCGGCGCGGCGGACGGCCTGAACATCGTCGTCCCACACGGCGATCCCGACCTATATCGGCTGCGCCCGAACCTCGCGGTTCCCCGCCCCTCCGCCGGGAAAGCCGGAACCGCTCTGGATCTGGACGGTTTCTACGGCCTGCACCCCGCGCTCGCCCCGTTCCTGCCGATCTATAAGGCCGGGCATCTGGCGGCGGTGCACGCCTGTGGCTCGCCGGACAGCACACGCTCGCACTTCGATGCGCAGGACTATATGGAATCCGGCACGCCGGGCAGCAAGCGTGTCTCCGACGGCTGGCTCTCCCGCACCGTACTGGCCTGCCCGGAAGACAGAGCCAGGATCGCGGCAGCGCAGGCAGGCGGCAGTCCCTTCCGGGCCGTGGCGCTGGGCGGCGATCACGGCCTGCCGCGCAGTCTGCAAGGCGATGCGGGCGCGCTCGCCATTCCCGATCTGAAGACCTTCGGCATCGGGCTTCCAGATGCCGCGGGGGGTCGGGGCAAGGGTCGCCGACAGGCGGCAAAGCGCGGCCCCGGCGGTGCGGATAACTCTGCGGCGATGGCGGCTGCCATGGCCTCCTCCCGCCAGACCTCCGTCGTGGACGGCTTCGAGACGCTGTACGACAGCACCGTCGGAGATGTGCTGCACGGCACCGGCAAGGAGAGCTTCGAGGCGATCGCCATGCTCAAGAAGGCCAATCCGGGCAACTACACTCCCGCGAACGGCGCAGTCTATCCCAACGGGCGCTTTGGGGAATCGCTGAAGCAGGTCGCCCAACTGATCAAGGCCGACGTCGGCGTCGAAGTCGCCTTCGCCGAGATGGGCGGCTGGGACACCCATACCAACGAAGGGCCGCGCCTAACGCAGCAGTTGCGAGAGTTCGGGCAGGGCGTCGCCGCCCTCTACCAGGACCTGGGAGACCGCATGAGCGATGTGGTCATCCTGACCATGAGCGAGTTCGGACGCACCGCCCGCCAGAACGGCAACAACGGCACCGACCACGGCCACGCCACCTGCTTCTTCGCCCTCGGCGGCGATGTCAACGGCGGCAAAGTGCTCGGCAAATGGCCCGGCCTCGCCAACGAGCAACTCTATGAAAACCGCGATCTCGCCCTGACTACCGACTTCCGCGCCGTCTTCGGCGAGACTGCTCTCAAGCATCTCGGCGCGCAGGGCTTGCAGCGTGTCTTCCCCGGATACGCCGGCACCACCGCCGACTTCCGAGGCGTCCTGCGCACCGCTTAGCGCCTCCCAAACTCTCCGCCTGCCCACACAGAAGGGCGTGGTGGACAACCACACAACAGCGTGCGCCCGCTTCACTCAGAATCGGGCGCACTCATGCTGTTGGGGTGTCCACGCACTATCTGTTGCCGAGGTCATATGCGATCCTCTTTGACCATGATCTTCCTCCTCGCGACCATGATTTCACCGCCGTTGATCACAGCGTACGAGCTACCCCGAAAGGTACTCTCTTTAGGGGGACAGAGGGGCGCATGGATATCTCTGTTCCTCTGTCAAGAATAGGTTCGCTGCTTCAGATTACCGGAGTTGTCGCACCACGCTGCAAGCGCTCGCTTGAAAGGAGAATCCTCTATGCTTCGCCACGCGTGCAAGCTTCTGTCTGTGCTCACGGTTCTTACCCTACTCGCCCTATCCTGTATCTCAAAAGCGCAAAACCTTGTTGTGTGTGAGTACTTTAACGCTCGCGCATTCAAGTTCGGCCTGGATGGAACCAATCAGGGGCTGTTCGCCTCCTCCAATGGGACAGCGCGTTTCTATGATATGGCATTCGACGCAAACGGCTATCTCTATGTATCCGGTGCGCTTTCCGGTAATATTCGTCGCTTTTCGCCCGCAGGAGTGGATCTGGGTGACTTCGTCACTCTGGATTCCCCGGCCGGCATCGCATTTGACAGAAACGGCAATCTGTATGTCACCAGTTACAACAATAACACGGTGCACCGTTTCTCTTCCACGGGAGCGAACTTAGGCGTATTTGCCACCATAACAGGTTATGGTGCTGCCGCCAACATGATTTTCGACACCGCCGGGAACCTCTACATCACCAGTTATCTTACCCCTTCTGATACCTCTCCAGGCTCCATACGTCGGTTTTCACCGACAGGCCAGGATCTGGGAGTATTCGCCCCTGTGTCCGCGTTTACTGAGCCGGCCGGGTTGGCGTTCGATTCGGCAGGCAACCTGTATGTAAGTGACCGGGGATCGAACGTCATCCATCGCTTTTCACCGACTGGAGCGAATCTGGGCAATTTCGCCACGACCGGGATGAACGTTCCCACCTATATTACGTTCGATGCGAACGGCAATCTCTATGCTTCTAACTACGGTGGCACCACCGTGCGGCGTTTTTCGGCTGCCGGAGCTGATCTGGGCGACTTCATAACAGGATTACAATCGCCGTCTGCCCTTGCATTTCGTCCGCCAACGGTGGCGCCCACCACCTTCTATTGGCGGAACGACGTTTCGGGAGAGAACGTCTTCTGGCAGCTCAACGGAACCACAATTACCAATTCGGGTTCGATGCTGCGGGTGTCGGATCTCAGTTGGAAAATGGTCGCGACGGCCGACCTCTTTCATCAGGGAAATACCGATGTGATCTGGCAGAACTCCGTCACCGGAGACATCGTCTACTGGGACGTCAAGAACGGGGCAGTCGTCAGTTCCGGCTATATCAAGACGGTCACCGACCACAACTGGAAGATCGTGGGATCTGCCGATCTCTTCCATAACGGGAACACCGATCTGATCTGGCAAAATACCTCGAGTGGAGACATCGTCTACTGGGAACTGAACGGAGCAACCTATGTGGGCGGAGACTACCTCAAAACGGTCTCGGACCTCAACTGGAAGATCTCCGCGGTCACCGACCTCTTCCACCAGGGCAACTACGACCTGATCTGGCAGAATACGTCCACAGGCGATGTCGTCTATTGGGATATGAACGGCCCGGCGATCGCGAGTTCAGGCTACATCAAAACCCTGCCCGATAAGAACTGGAAGATCGTGGGCAGCGCCGATCTGTTCCACCAGAGCCACACCGATCTGATCTGGCAGAACGCCTCCAACGGCGACATCGTCTACTGGGATCTCACCGGCTCGGCCATCACCGGTTCCGGATACATCTACACCGTGCCCAATCTCCAGTGGAAGATACGTGCCATCCGCTAAAGGCCTGCACACGCCTAGCGCCTCCACACCTCACTGCCTGTTATGCCCTCGAAAGCATACTGTCCCACAAAGTAGAGGCGCCCACTCCTAATGAAGCGGGCGCCTCTACTTTGGTTATGTCTGAAATTGTTATGCGGTTCTACCGGAGCGGCGGAGACGCACGACGATATCCTGTTCAAATGCAGCCAATGTGAACTGAAGCGTCTCCTCCTTGACGGCGACCTTTATCTCCGGGGAGGAGAGGCCCGTTAACGGGCAGAAGCAGGAGAGCAGGTGATCTCCGGTGGGGACTTTCAGGGTGACCGGATTCCAGCGATCCAGGTCGTACTTCGGCTGCAAGTCCAGCGCCCTCTCCCGGCCCACCCGTTCAAAAGGGGCGATGTAGTCCGTCGATTCGGGCTTGCAGGTCGAATAGGGGTTGGCGGCCGACTGGAGTTCGCGAAAAAGCGTGAAGAGCCGCGTGTAGTTGATGCCCACTTCCGTCGTGTCGGTCAGATACCGCTCGAACCGAAACGGACGATTCATGACGCCGTAGTGCTCACAGGCTGTGACCAGAACCAGAGGCTTCCCTCGAAATTCAAAAAGATGGGGATTCGCGGGATGAACGCGTACAGGCAGAGGCATGGCAGACTTCTCCTCGTGACGGCAAAAAACGAGAGACAGGGATGTAGCAGACAGAGTGCCATTATACCTGTTCGCACAAATCCAGGCCATAGAAAGCAAAAATATCACTTGACAATGCGGACATATCTGTCTATACTCGCATCAACGATGCAGGATATCTCTCCTCTTGATTAGGAATGAGACAATCTCCCCGGCATCACGAACGGCAACGGCGGAACGGTGCGGACAGCACACGGCGGAAAGGAAGTTCCATGCAACATCTGCACGAAGAGGTGCGAGCGTTTCTTGCTTCCCAGCCTAAGCGGCTCTTTATCGGCGGCAAGTGGGAAGAGGCCGTCGGCGGCAAGACACTGGAAGTACGGGATCCGGGAAACGGCTGCGTAATCGCACATCTTGCGGCAGGAGACGCTGCGGATGTGGATCGGGCCGTTGCGGCGGCGCGCGAGGCGTTTCGCAAAAGCGGCTGGGCCACCATGCCGACCAACGATAGGGCGGTCATCCTCCACCGATTGGCAGACCTGATCGACAAGCATCGAGAGGTTCTGGCCGAGATCGAGTCCCTGGATGTCGGCAAGCCGGTGGCGCAGGCCCTGGCGTTTGACATCCCCAACGTGGCGCAGACCCTGCGCTACTATGCAGACCTCGCCGTCCAGACACGTCGGGCAGAACCGATCGCGGTCTCCGGCTACGATGCGCGCTCCATCCGCGTGCCTTACGGCGTCTGCGCCTTCATCATCCCCTGGAACTTCCCGCTCCTGCTCGTCGGCTGGAATGTCTCCCCCGCCCTGGCGGCAGGCAATACCATCGTCATCAAGCCGCCGGAAGACGCCTCCCTGACTGCACTCTACTTCTGCGAACTTGCCAGGGAAGCCGGGGTGCCGGACGGCGTCATCAATGTCGTGACCGGCCTGGGCGAGGAGGCTGGAGCCGCGTTGGGCCAGCATCCCGGCATCGACCGGATGTCGTTTACCGGCTCTCCGGAAGTCGGACGGCTGATCGCCGAATCGTGTGGGCGCAACCTCGTGCCTGTCAAACTGGAGCTTGGCGGCAAGGGCGCCGCAGTCCTGTTCGACGACATCGATGTCGAGGGGGCGGCGCAGGCGCTGGCCGGGGCCATCACCCTGAACTCCGGTCAGGTCTGCTGTACCGCGACACGCTGGATCGTTCATGAGAAGATTATGGATCGTTTTGTGGATGCCGCGACGGGAATCCTGGCGCGGACGAAGATCGGGCATGGGTTGGATCCCGAATCGCAGATGGGGCCGGTGATCAGTGAGAAACAGCGCCGCCGGGTTTTGAGTTATCTCGACCGCGGCGAGCAGGAGGGTGCGGACGTCCTGCTGCGCGGCGGTCCGGCGGAAGCGCCGGGCTATGCCGACGGTTACTATGTGAAGCCCTCCCTGCTGGGCGGCGGACCGGAGAACATCTGCGCGGTGGAAGAGGTTTTCGGCCCGTTCGCGTATGTCATGCCCTTCTCCTCGGAAGAGGAGGGGATCGCGCTGGTCAATCGCTCGAACTATGGGCTGGCGAACAGCGTCTGGTCCGCCGATCTGGCCCGTGCCAACCGCACCGCCGAAGCGCTGACCGCGGGCAATAGCTGGATCAACGCCCATAACATCTTCGTGCACGGCATCCCCTACGCAAGCTGCAATCTCAGCGGTATGGGCGGCGGTGTTCTGGGGCCGGATACGCTTCTGGACTACCTCCGCCCGCAATCAATCGTCCGGCCTTTGCTGTAGCAGGAATGCAAAAATGCAAAGGCAGAGCAGGAATACAGGAAGGAAGGAAGCCAGGAAAAAATGCAGGGAGAGGACGGAAGCAGGTCAACTGGGTATTTCCATCGGGTGACGCGGGAGACGCCGACGCGGTTCTGGATCAACAACCCGTCCGGAGAGGAGATGGAGCAGGCGATCGCCGCGGGCGCGATCAACTGCACCACCAATCCGACCTACGGTTCCAAACTGATCAAGAGTGAGCCGGAGTTTATCACCCCTATCATTGACAGGGTGGTCCGTGAAATCTCTGAAGCTGATGAGGCTGCCGACAGGGTCTGTCAGATCATCACGACACGCCTTCTTGCCCGCTTTCTGCCCTTCTATGAGCGGAGCGGGGGTACGGAAGGCTTTGTGACGATTCAGAGCGATCCGCGCAAAGATGAAGACGCCGGGGAGATGATAGACGCGGCGTTACGCTATCGTGCACTTGGCCCCAACTTCATGGCAAAAATCCCCGTGACACAGGCGGGCTTGGAAACCATGGCGGCGCTTATCGCGGAAGACATCCCGCTCTGTGCGACGGAGGTTTTCTCGATCTCACAGACAGTTGCAATGTGCGAGATGTACGAGCGTGTGTCCGAACAGACCGGCAAGCGTCCTCCCTGCTATGTCACGCACATCACGGGCATCTTCGACGAGTATCTCGGGAAGGTCGTCGAACGGAAGGGGATCGCCCTGTCGCCGGAGACGCTGGCCTGCGCAGGCGCGGCGGTCGCTCGCAAAGAGTATCATATGCTGAAGGAGCACGGTTTCTCCACGACCATGTTGGGAGGCGGCGCGCGTGCCACCAGGCATTTCACTGATTTCGTGGGCGGCGATGTGCATCTCACGATTAACTGGAGCACTGCGCAGGAGTTGCTGGCTGCGGACCCGCCGGTCGAGGCGCGCATAGACTGCGAAACTCCGTCTTCGGTCGTGCAAGAGTTGCGAGATAAACTCCCGGACTTCCGCCTCGCCTGGGACGTGGACGCGTTGCCGGTGGAGGAGTTCGCGGACTACGGCCCCGTGCAGTTCTTCCGAAACAACTTCATCGCCGGCTATGAGAATCTCCTGGCAACTATCGCGTCTCGGCGTACAGAAACCGCCTTTGCCTCCGTCGGCAGAACATAGGAGCCGAAGATGAGAAATCCGTTACGGCGGCGCCTGCGGGAGAGACAGACTGCGTATGGCCTGTGGGTCACGGTGGAGAGTCCCTCCATCACGGAGTGCGCGGTCGCTCTGGGACTGGACTGGGTCTGCATCGATATGGAGCATGGCCATCAGGGTTTCGATACAGTCATCAACCACCTGCGCGCGGTGCGTGGCTCGGAGACCGCGGCGCTGGTGCGCGTGCCGGGAATAGAGATGAGCGCCATCAAGCGCGCCCTGGATATGGGTGCGCATGGCGTCATCGTTCCCTACGCGCAGAGCAGCGCCGAGGTAGAGACGGCTTTTCGTTACGGGCGGTATCCCCCGCGCGGAGTGCGGGGCGTCAGCGGAGACCGGGCCGTACAGTGGGGGCTGGGATCTGCCGACTATCTCTCCTGCGCGGATGAGGAGACGTTGATTATTCCCCTGATCGAGACGCGCGGAGCCGTCGAGGAGATCGACGCGATTCTGGAGACACCCGGACTGGAGACGATCTTTTTCGGTCCGGCAGATATGTCTGCCTCTTACGGCTTCCTGGGAGAGTGGGAAGGCCCCGCTATCGCCACGCGCATCCTCGACATAAGAGCCAGAGCCGTGGCCAGGGGAATCGCCGCAGGCGTGATGGCCCGCAGCATCGAGGATTCCGTGCAGAGACGTGATCAGGGATTCGGCATGGTGGGGCTTGGCGCGGACATGTCTCTGCTGATCCGAGCACTCCGAGCAAATATGGCTGCATTGGATTGTAAGGAGACGTTGAAGTTATGGGAGTGACAGCAGAAACCGCAGGGAGAGAGCGATTCCAGGTAGGCATCACGCGTGACTTCATGGCGGCAAACGGCGAACTCACCTACAAGGACATCGGTCTGGGGCTTCTGGAGGCCGAACCGCAGTGCCGATACGCGTTCCTGGCCGAGCATCATAGTTCCGTCCGGGCGGAACAGATCTCCTCGCTGGACGCCGTCCTCTCTCTGGCTCCGGCCTGGACGGCGGAGACTCTGGCGGGAGGCGAAGAGCGCCTGCTGATTGTGGCGCGCTTCGGCGTCGGCTACGATATGTGCGATGTCGCCGCTTTCACCGCCAATGACGTGTTGCTGACCATCACGCCCGGTGCGACCGACCTCCCTGTCGCAGGAGGCGTTCTGGGGATGATGCTGGCGCTCACTCGCCGCCTCTTCGTCAAAGATCGGCTGGTGCGGGAAGGGCGATGGCAGGAGCGCGCGCACTATCAGGGAATGGAGATCGCGGGGAAGGTGCTGGGCATCGTCGGTTTCGGGGGAGCCGGTCGCCAGTTGCGCCGTTTGGTCGCTCCCTTCGGGATGAAGGTGATCGCCTACGATCCCTTCGTTTCGGATGCAGCGCTGGCAGAGAACGAGGTGCAGCGCGCCGCGACCCTGCCGGAACTGTTCTCCCAATCCGACTGCATCTCCCTCCACTGCCTGCTGAATGACGAGACGCGCGGCCTCATCAATAAGGATCTCTTCCGCCTGATGAAGCCCACCGCCTATCTCTTCAACGCCGCGCGCGGGCCGATCGTGAACGAGGCGGACCTGATCGAGGCGCTGCAGAGCGCCAGGCTGGCTGGGGCCGGACTGGACGTGTTCGAACAGGAGCCTCCTGCCCTGGACAATCCCCTCTTACAGATGGACAATGTCCTTCTCACTCCCCACTCTGTCTGCTGGACGAACGAATGTTTCCAGGCGATCGGGGAGTCGGCCGTGCATTCTATCCTGACCGTTCTCCAGGGTGGAACCCCGTTCGGCCTCTTAAATCCGGAGGTCCTGGAGCAACCAGGCTTCCAGGCGAAGCGAAAAGCGCTGCAAGCACGCCTGCAAGCCTGAGAGAAGCGAAATGGGGAGGCGGGAATGTCCGGCAAACGATTACTGGGTCGTGTCGCGCTGGTCTCTGGGGCCGGGTCCGGCATCGGGCAGGGTATCGCCGAGCTGTTTGCGGAGGAAGGGGCGAAGGTCGCGTTGCTGGAACGCGATGAGGCAAAAGGCCGGACGACGCTTGCGCGTATCCGGGAAGTCGGTGGTGAGGCGCGCTTGCTATGCGCTGATGTCTCGAACGAAGACGAGGTGCGACGGGCGATCGCGGAGACCCTGGAAACGTATGGCGCGCTGCATCATCTCGTCAATAACGCGGGGATCGTCCTGGTCAAGCCGCTGGAGGAGTGCACTGGGGAGGAGTGGGATACGGTGATGGCCGTCAACCTCAAATCCGTCTTTCTGACCGTCAAGCACGCTCTCCCGGCGCTGAAACAGGCAGAGGGCGGTGGCGCCACAATCGTGAACATCGGCTCCGTGTCGAGTTTCGTCGGCCAGGGGCAGACCCCCTCCTACGTCGCGTCGAAAGGCGCGGTCATGATGCTGACGAAAGCGCTTGCCCTGGACTATGCGCGCTTCGACATCCGCGTCAACTGTGTCTGTCCCGGCATCACCGACACCCCTCTGTTCCGCTATCATGTCAGCAAAACACCCGATCCGGAAGCTACACTGGCAAGCCGCGCCGCGCGTGTCCCGTTAGGCCGTTTTCTGACGCCGCGGGATATTGCCCGAGCCGTCCTCTACCTCTCAACAGAGGACTCTTCCGGAATCACCGGCATCGCCCATCTCGTAGATGCCGGCTACCTGGCGGCCGCAGAGTGGGACAATCGGCAGATTTAGCCAGACAAGACTACTTTGCAACAGTCCATCCGCCAATGGAGGCCCGGTATGATATATAAACTTGCGTGCGCGGATTTCACTTTCCCGCTTCTTCCCCATTGGCAGGCGCTGCAGCTCATCTCAATGCTCGGGTTTAAGGGCGTGGATATCGGCCTGTTTGAAGAGCGGTCTCATCTCTGGCCGTCGCGCGAATTTGCAGATGCCGCCCGATCGGCGCGGCAGTTGAAGCGGACGCTGGACGACGTCGGCCTCAAGCCGGCGGACATCTTCCTGCAGATGGCCCCCGACTTTACTCCGTATGCCATCAATCACCCGGAGGCGTCGCGGCGGCAAAGGGCCAGGGACTGGTTCCTGCGTGCCCTGGAGTACGCAAATGCCTGCGGATGCGGACATCTGACGACTCTGCCCGGGGTCTCTTTCGAAGAGGAGGCCAGAGAGGATTCGTTTGCCCGCTGCGTGGAGGAACTGCATTGGCGGGTCGAACAGGCACGCAGGCAGGAGGTCGTCTTCGGCGTGGAGGCGCATGTCGGCTCGCTGGTTCCCACCCCCTCGCAAGCCGAAACTCTCGTACTGGCGGTCCCTGGCCTGACACTTACCCTGGACTATACCCACTTCACCCGCGCCGGCCTGCCCGATTCGGAGATAGAACCGCTGTTGCGCTATGCGAGCCATTTTCATGTGCGCGGCGCGCGGGAGGGTCGCTTGCAGACCAACTTTGCATCCAGCACGATCGACTACGCGCGGGTCGAGCGCGCGATGCAGGAGGCAGGATATACGGGTTGGGTCGGAGTCGAGTATGTCTGGATCGACTGGGAGCACTGCAACGAGTGCGACAACCTCTCCGAGACGATCCTCTATCGTGACTTTTTCCGGGAGCCGGTCCGTCGGTAGCCCATACAAAACAAGGAGAACAGAGATGCAGCGAGTAGGTTTCATTCTGAAAGTCAAACAGGAGCTTCTGGAAGAGTACAAGGGAACGCACAAAAACGTCTGGCCGGAGATGCAGCAGGCGTTGCGCGACGCCGGATGGAAAAACTATTCGCTCTTTGCACGGGAGGATGGCACCCTCTTCGGCTACCTGGAGACCGAAGACTTCCAGAAATCCCTGGCCGCGATGGACGGGCTGGACGTCAATACCCGCTGGCAGGCTTCGATGGTCCCCTACTTCGAGCAGTTAGAAGGACAGCGGCCTGACGAAGCGATCCACCAGATCGAAGAGATTTTCCACCTGGATTAAGATGGGTATGGTTCTGTGTCGCCAGGAGGGACAAGGCGTTTTTCACGTCGAAAAGTCACAACGTCTAGCGAGGGCTTGCAAAAAGCGCTTGACAGAGTTTGCGAATTGTGCGAAAATGGGCCAGAGGAGGAGAAGCGATTATGACTCACGCGGCCCGTCTCCGCGCCGCCGTTCGTCGCCTGACCGAGGCGCTTCATGCCGGTACCCCTGCCAGCGATGTGCTGCAAAGCGTTGTCGAAGAGGCGCGTCGTCTCACCGACGCCGCCAGTGCGGCGCTTTGCCTGCTGACAGAGTCCCGGGACATGCTCGATTTTGTGGCGGCTGCCGGTGACAATGCCGACGATATTCTCGGCCTGCGGATCCGTGTCGCCGACTCGCTCTCCGAAACTGTGGTCGAAAGCGGGCAGCCTCTACTGCTCGATCACCGCAATGCCGCAAGCACCGGCGATCTCTTCTCCGCGACTACGCCCACCGAATGGCTCACCTCCAACGGCCCGCTTCAGAACCTGACCTCCGCCGTCATCCCGCTGCATGCCGATGGCCGATTGATCGGCACACTCTCCGCGCTCAATAAAACGGGGGATGCGGCGAGCGGAGGGGCGATCCAGGCATTCGGCACGGACGACCTGGAGACGCTGACGCTGCTGGGAGAGTTCGCCACTCTTGCCCGCATGGTCGAACGCACCACCCGCACGGCGCGCGACCAGGGACGAGAGCTGGCGGTACTCTACGATGCCGCGCGCACTGTCGCCGGCAGCCTCAAT
>Ga0207705_10002213_pt1 | contig 15016 bp, 13 predicted proteins | sample KBSC13metaG_FD_184314 | JGI IMG/M metagenome (GOLD analysis project Ga0207705, IMG submission 184314) | Corn rhizosphere microbial communities from Kellogg Biological Station, Michigan, USA - KBS C1-3 metaG (SPAdes) (version 2) | ecosystem: Host-associated > Plants > Roots > Rhizosphere > Soil ...
CGTGGCGTCCGGGTACGGGCCCATCTTTGGCGGGTCGCCGGTGATGATGAGCAGGTTATGGAGGCCCATCGCGGCCGCTCCCAGCAGATCGCTCATCATACCGAGGAGATTGCGGTCACGGCAGCAATAATGGAGCACCGCCTCGATACCTATCTCGCGCTCGACAAGCACGGCCGTGGCCAGGGCGGACATGCGAGTTTGAGCCCGGGGCCCGTCCGGGATGTTGACGCCGTCTACCCCCGCATCTTTTAAAAGCCGGATGGATTCAAGCGTCTTTTGAGCGTCGCAGCCCTTCGGAGGCAGGACCTCGACAGACGTTACGAACTCACCTCTCGCGATCTTTTTCGACCAACGCGAACGGTCCTCGGCTGCGACGACCTGCACGTCCGCGGGCTTTAGCTCAGCCACGGTCACCGGCTGATCATGGAATGCACTCACACCCTGCCGCGGGCTCACAGAGCGTATCGACTCGGCGATCAGCTTTATATGTGCCGGCGTCGTGCCGCAGCATCCGCCGACGAACTTCGCACCAGCCTGCACAAATCGGCGCGAATATTCCGCCATGTACTCCGGTGAGCCCATGTAGAATTGCCGCCCCTGAACGTCCCGGGGCAAACCGGCATTCGGCTGGGCCGACAACGGCCTGTCTGTTGTGCCGCGCATGATCTCCAGGGCGTGCAGCAGATGGACCGGGCCCATTCCGCAGTTTAGGCCGATGACATCCACGCCGAGGTCCTCGAGGGCTCTTGTAAAGTCCTCAGGCGGTGTGCCGAATACCGTCTTGATCTCCTGCGTGATCGTCATCTGAGCAACTATCGGCAGTTCGCTTACGTCTTTTACTGCCCGGATCGCCTGCTCTATTGCCGGGAGATCAGAGAACGTTTCAATGATGAATAGGTCGACGCCTCCCTCAGCTAACGCCTCCGCCTGCTCGCGAAACATGCTGCGGGCCTCATCAAACGAAGTTGGCCCATACGGCTCCATTCTGAGACCAAGCGGGCCCATAGCTCCGGCTACAAGAGCACTGTCGCCGGCGGCCTCGCGTGCGATCTTTGCCGCGGCAACGTTGATCTCGCGTAGTTTCGACTCTATCCCATAGCCCTGCAGGTGATGCCTTGTCGCGCCAAAGGTATTCGTCTCGATGATGTCCGCACCGGCCGTGACGTACTCCTGATGCACCTCGCGGACTAGGTCCGGGGCGGTGAGGTTCAGCTCGTCATACGAACGGTTTATATAGACGCCCTTATCGTAAAGACGAGTGCCCATTGCACCGTCAAAGACATAGACGTGATCGGAATCGAGCAGTTCCTTAAAGCTTTTCATCGCAGTATGGTTCAAGCCAAAAAAAGTCTCGCCAACAGCGAGACTCCTTCAAAAAAACTTGATCTTGTCTGACAGCTGTTTAGCGGTTTATTTAACGTGGTCGCAAGTCGCCTTAACTCACCACGGTTGTAAAGACGATAATCCGCCTTTGCCGCGGTGGTGTCAAGAGAGGAATTTACCGCTTTTGGCACACCTTGCAGAAGTATGTTGACCGGCCGCCCTGCTTGAGTCGTGAGATCGAAGTGCCGCACGTCCGGCATGGCTCACCTTCGCGATCGTACACGAGCCAGCCGCCGCCTGAGCCGCTAAAATATCCGCCTTCAAGATTCTCCGGATCAGGCTCTATCTTCTCAGAGTGAGCAACCGCCTCCGCAAGAGTTGCGACGATGCTCTCGTGGAGCCTGGCAAGGCGCGGTTTAGAAAGCTTGTGTGACCGGATGCCGGGATGCACGCCCGCGAGGAACATTGCCTCGCAGGCATATATATTCCCAAGGCCGGTGACCTTCGTCTGGTCTAATAAGAACTCTTTCAAGCTGCGTTTCGACGAGCGCGATGTGGCCATCAGATACTCCACAGAGAACTCATCCGAGAACGGCTCGGGAGCGAGTTTTCGGAGTTCTTTCGCGTCGGCGAGTTCGCTGGTGTTGACGATCTTCATCAGCCCAAAGTGACGCTGATCGTCAAAGACAAGGCGCATCCCATCGGCAAAATACAGCACCGCGTGAGCAAACTTCGGGTCCTGTATCTCATCTGCCAGAAGCAAGAACCGGCCGCTCATCCTTAAATGCACGATCAGCGTCCTCCCGCCCGAAAGCTCAAGCAAGATGTGCTTCCCGCGACGGTGGATACGGTTGATGGTCTGGCCCTTCAGCCGGCGGGCAAATGCCTGCGGAGGCGAGTCCGGGGCCAGTTTTGCGCGCCTGAGCTCAGCCCGCACGATGGTGCGTCCTGTTATTAGACCCGCAAGTGCACGGGCCACGGACTCAACTTCCGGCAGCTCAGGCATTCATTTACTAGACCTGTGTGTAGTCGGTGAGAGAGGTCTTGTCCCCGAGCACTGAGTCGGGGCCGACGACAGCATTTCGTCCGATGTGACAGCTCCGGCCGACGATCGCATTGTCGATCTCCGCCGCCGCGGCCACGCGTGTATGGGCCCAAATCACCGAGTTTTGTATGCGTGCTTTTTCCTCGATATGCACGCCTGCTCCGATCACCGAGTTGATTATGTTTGCACCTGGCTTGACGATGCATCCCTCGCCGAGGACCGACGCTTTGTCGACGTCCGCACGCGTAGCCACCTCAGAGCGGTCCTGGACCGGAGGCTCAAACCCATTGATCTCTCCGGCCAGAAATGCGTGATGAGCGCTTAGATAGTTATTGGGTGTCCCGATATCGCACCAATACCCTCCCTCCATCACAAAACCGTAGAATGGCAGGTCCTTACTTAGTAACTGGGGAAAGATATCGTACTCGAACGACCGGCCGACACCCTCCTGGATCTCACTCTGAACCTTCGGCTCCAGTACATAGACCCCTGCGTTGATCGTGTTTGCGTCAAGCACCTTCAGGTCATCAACTGACGGCTTCTCGATAAAGCGGGTGATACGTCCGTCCCCCTCCATAGCGACAACACCAAACTTTGAGGGGTCATGGACCCTCGTTAGAGCCACCGTCGCGCTTGCGCCTCGCTCCTTGTGAAACTCGACGATTCGATCTATGTCGATGTCCGTGAGAATGTCCCCATTCAGCACGACGGTCGTCTCTGTGCAGGAGTCCATCGCAAAACGGTACGCCCCGGCGGTCCCCATGGGACTTGGTTCAGTGACGTACCGGATCGTCACGCCCTGATCAGTGCCGTGGCCGATCAGGTGCTCGATCTTGTCAGGCTGGTAACTCAGCGAAAGCGTTATATCGGTGATCCCGGCTCGCTTCAGAATGTCTATCTGGTAAAGCAGCAGAGCCCTGTTCACAACCGGCACGATCGGCTTTGGTGTATAGACGGTGAGCGGCCTCAGGCGCGTTCCTTTGCCGCCGGCTAGTATCAGTGCTTGCATGTGCTCCAAGCCCGTTCAGGGCGAATCTCAAGACTAGAGAAGCGGTCATAGAAAATCAAAATGACGCCCCACGCGGTCACGTTGATGCAAAACGATGATAAAACTCGTTGACACCTTTCTTTCAGGCGTGGTAGTTTGGTAATACAGGTTCGTGCCCCTTTTAGACGGCCTGCACTCCTTCTCCAACGTGGTCTCCCATGTTCAGCATTAAGAGCAGAAATCCAGTTCTGTCACAGCAAATAATGGGTTTTGATAGGGCCAAAGCTATGCGCAACGCCGAGCGGTTCGTTGCGCAGGGGAAGATCCGTGCAGCTATCGACGAGTACCGGGCGGTCGTCGAGAACGACCCGCGCGACATCGCCACGCTCAACATGCTCGGCGACCTTCACGCCAAGAACTCGGACAAGAAGGAGGCCGTTAACTGTTACATGCTCGTCGCAGAGCACTATAGCGGGCAGGGGTTCTCGCAAAAGGCGATCGCGATCTACAACAAGATCTCGCGCATACAGCCGGATTCGATAGACGTCACTCAGAAGTTGGCCGAGCTGCATAAGAATAAAGGCAGCCTCAGTGACGCGCGCGCTCACTACCAGATGCTCGCGGAGCATTACCAAAAAGCAGGCAAGCGGCTCGAGGCACTCGCGATGTACAAGCAGATCGCGATGCTGGACCCAAACAATCCAGACGTGTGCCTCAACCTTGCAGACTCTTATACCCGTGAGAATCAAAAGGACGAGGCACTAGAGGCCTACGCTGAGGCCGGTTCGCGGCTCATCCGCCAGGCCCGCCACGAAGAGGCGATCAAGGCCCTGATGAAGGGCTTTGAGATCAAGAATAGCGATCTCAGGATCCTCAACGGACTCGTCAAAGCGCAGTCCGCACTTGGGCGTGCTCCCAAGGCCGCCGGAGTTCTCGAGGAGATCCTGGCCGAGGAACCCTACAATCGCGACGTTCTATACCTGCTGATCGAGTGCTGCATCGACTCGCAGAACGCCGCCGGCGCCGAGCGAGCTGTGGTGAAGCTGGTTGAGATCGAGCCTGCCAACTACCCTCGCTTCCTCGACCTTATTCGCATCTATCTCAACGTTAACGATCCGGAATCAGCCGCTCGGATCCTCACCATGTCCGCAGAATATCTCCTTGCCGGGGGACAATCTGAGGAATGCGGAAAGTGGATCAACGAGATACTCGAGCGGGACTCACGTTCACTCGCGGCCCTGCGTCTACTTTGCCGATACAATTCGTGGCTTAATGACGAGAACGGCATCCGACTGGCATACGAGCGGATCTATGCGGCGGCATCGGAGCAGGGATCGGTCGAGGACGAGCGGTTTGCTCTCAAGCGCCTAGTAATGATCCGTCCTCACGAGACGCGGTATCGCGACCGGCTGAATGAGATCAATGAGAAGTTTGGCTTTGAGGAGGAGACCGTCGGGGACGAGATCCTCAACGACGACCACATTGAGGTGCCGGCGGATGAAGCGGTCAGCCCTGCAGCCGACGTCATAGAACGCAACGGACATGCTGTCGAGGCGGAGATGATGGATGCCGCTGTTGCAACTGCGGGCCCACCGCATTCGCCGCGAGAGCTGACGCTGACACAATCCGAAAAGCTCCGTAAGGAACTCGATAGCATTGCCTTCTTCGTCGAGAACGACTATTACGATCTTGCCGAAAAGGCCCTTGACGAGCTCGCGGATGAACTCGGCGAGCAGCCGGAGATCACCGAATTCCGCAAGCGGATGGGCAAAGATGCTCCGGAACACGCAGAGATCGTCGAGCACATCGACGCCGAAGAGCATCAGGCTGTCGAGGTCACGGGCAATGCGCTCGGGATCGACGAGATCCGCTCGGAATTTGGACTTGAGGGTGACGATCCGAACTCAGGCGACTACGACACGCATTACCAGATGGGCATCGCCTATCAGGAAATGGGCCTGATGGAGGACGCGATCCGCGAATATCAGGACGCCATCAACTTGAGTAAACCCACCGATGGTACCCGCCGGTTCTTTCAGTGCGCCACGCTGCTTGGGCACTGTTTCCTCAATAACGGGAAACCGCATCACGCGGTCACGTGGCTCGAGCGTTCACTCGAGACCCCGGCGATCTCAGACGGTGAGCGACACGGCGTCTGGTACGAGCTTGGTCTCGCGCACGAGGCGAATGGCGACGACGAGCGTGCGGCCGGATTCTTTGAAATGATCTACGCCTCGGACGTCGATTTTCGCGACGTCTCCTCACGCATCCGGGCTCAAGTGCGGGACTAGGTTTACCGCTCCAACAGGTATAATGACGGTCATGGTCGAACGCCTGACCGTTATTTTTTTTATACTCCTGTGCCTCCTCCTGGGGGCATATCTGATACTCGCCCCGTGGGACGCCCTCTTTGGCCCCTGGGGTGAAAACTATCTGCTCGTTTACATTTCCGACAAAGCGGGTGCCCCGATCGTCCAGAGGGCGGTTGCTTCCACATGGTTTCGCGGAGCCGTCACGGGATTGGGCATTGTGAACCTCGTGATCGCGTTTTGGGAGATGGCCCATTTCAAACAGAGCGTGAAGATGCTCGAGAACGAAGGGAAGTGAGTTCCAGGCTCAGCTTTCCGCTTGCGTACCTCATCACAGCCGGAGAGTGCGACCAGTCGAACTTCGATGAGGAAAGCGCGCGGATTCTCAGCAATATCGAAGCGGCAGTTAATGAGGGCACCGACCTCGTTCAGATCCGTGAAAAACGACTGTCCGGCAAGCTCCTCATGGAGCTCGCTGAGAGAGCGGTGAAGATCACCCAAGGCTCGCGTACAAAACTCTTGATCAACGACCGGTCGGATATCGCGCTTGCTGTGGGAGCTGACGGGGTACATCTCACGTCAACCTCGCTGCCCGCACGTGCCGTTCGAGATAAGGCCCCTCGGGGCTTCTGCATCGGTGTCTCGGTTCATACAGTGGACGAGGCCCGCGACGCCGTAGCGTCGGAGGCGGACTTCGCACTATTTGGCCCCATATTCCCCAGCCCCGAGAAGGGCAGCGGCGTCGGCACCGAGGCTCTCCGGGAACTATGCACGTCAGTCGCAGGATTCCCGGTGGTTGCCGTGGGCGGCGTCGATGAGGCGAACGTGAGCTCTGTTTTAGAGGCCGGAGCCGCAGGCTTTGCGGGGATCCGGGCGTTCGACGATCCGGATTCCGTGCGGCGGATCATGACGAGAACAGCATCATGACCTCACTCGCTAAGAAGGCCGTCTGCCTTACCATCGCCGGTCTTGACCCGTCGGGCGGTGCAGGTGTCATCGCGGATGTCAGGACTTTTGACGCATTCGGATGCTTCCCTTCAGCGGCGATCACCTCTGTGACGTTTCAGAACACTACGGGCGTTTTCGGGGCTGAGCACCAGACCGCAGATTCCGTACGGAGGCAGATCGACGCAGTTCTCGACGACTACGAGGTCGCGGCCGTAAAGACGGGAATGCTCCCTACCCGCGAGATGATCGAGGCGGTTGCCGACGTGGCACGTGATCGGGCGTTTGCAAACTTTGTGGTCGATCCTGTGGTCCGATCTACGTCAGGCTACGACCTCATCGATGATGCAGCCCTCCGCTCGCTCATAAAGCAGCTATTTCCGCTCGCTGACCTTATTACGCCCAATGTCCCTGAGGCTGAGCGCATTTCTGGTGTTGCGATCCGGTCATTCGATGACATTCGGGATGCAGCTGACGTGATGCGCGAAATGGGAGCTAGGAATGTGCTGATCAAGGGCGGACACGCACTTACTGTAAAGGGTGGAGACACGCGCCCGGCTTCTGCTACTGACTATCTCTTTAGCGGCTCGGCGGTTCGCGAGTTTTCCGCTGAGTACGTAGATACCACGGCAACACACGGCACCGGATGCACACTGGCGTCGGCCATTGCGGCAAACCTCGCGTTGGGGAGGTCGCTGGAGGACGCGATCAGCGCGTCTAAAGATTTCGTGACGCAGGCGATCCGCACGGCACCGATGCTGGGCCACGGGAATTCTCCCATTCGGTAGGAGCTGAGTTTACTTTGCCGGGGCAAAAACCGTCGGCGTCAGGTACGTGACGCCAAAGACAATGCCCGTGCGGGGACTGTACTTCGTAAGTCCAAATGCTCCGGCAGCATCAAACCTCAGACCTGAGGTTCTTACTTGCGCTCCGAGCCTGAACTGTCCGATGCTCTCGGTACCCAACGGGGCGGACTTGCGGGTATTTTCGCGGCCGTTGATCTCACTCACGATGTTGAGGTGGTCAGTTACGCGGTAGATGCCGGCGATCCCGTAGAGGAATGCGTCGTTCTGCGAGAAAAGCTGAGTCGGTGCGGTCATTATCTCTATCCCGACATTACCCATCAGGTTCAGACGGGGCGTCATATTGCGGACCTCGCCAAACTTCTTTTGCACGATAACCTTGCCAAAGACGTTGATCTGATTCGTCCCGATCCCGCGGGTCTGATTGCTGTTGGGCAGTTCAAAGCCGACCTTAAAGCCAAGCGCGGGCAGGCTTTTCGTTTCGTTTCGAAGTTTGAACTTCGTCGAGATCGCAAAGTCGCCAAAGTCATTTGCCGAGTTGCTGTTGACCGCTATCGGTGTGCCAGATGGTCCGCGCGAAGTGATCGCGACATAGTTCTGCAGTACACCCTCTATCTGAAACTCCACGTTTGACGCGAACCCGGTCTTGACGCGAATGTCCCCAACACGAGTAAGGTCCCCCTTGATACCAGACAAAGGGAATCGTGCACCCTGAAAAAAATCGACGCCTGCACCCACCTCAAAGGAACCGGGCGGGATGATATCGATATCGTCGGTGAGCAGCGGCCGCTGCTGGGCAATGGCCGCCGAGCAGGCGATCGATACGACCCAGGCCGCTGTGAGCACGAAACGCATACGAGCCATTCTGGCACCAACCCCGGCCTTTGTAAATCGTCATTCGACGCCGCCGTTTGCGATTCACTTTGTAATGTTGCCACAATGAAGCCGTACTCCGATGACGGTCAGCAACTTTCAAAAGGATCAGAGCGAGGGCGGGCTCAGGCTCGTCCAGGACCCGCAGGTCCCGCATGAGCGGCCGGCGATCGAGAAGCAGTTCGTCAACTTTCTGTTTCTTAGGGTAAGCCCTGAATGGAGAAAGCTCGACGGGGATACAAAAAGGGCTTGCAAGCAGGAGTTTGAACGTATATTTGAGGAGTTTCGCAGCGACTTTTTGCTCTTTAGCTATTCTTTGGTGGGCTTCGACGCAGAGGCGGACCTGATGTTCTGGCGCGTCGGCCGCTCGCTGGATCTGATCCAGGAAATGACCGCCAAGCTGTACGCTACGCGGCTTGGGAGCTATCTCGAGACGGCTGACAATTACCTGTCTGTCACGAAAAAGATGATGTTCGTAGAGGGGCCGGGCGATGGGAAGTATCATATCGAGGCGGGTAAGGCGAAGTATCACTTTGTTTACCCTTGCGCCAAGGAGAGCGAGTGGTTTGATATGCCTATCGAGGAACGCGATGCCATGGTGAAGGAAAACTTCATGGTGGGTATGCGCTTCCCCAACATTAAGATTCACCTGACCCACGCCTTCGGATTCAACGATCATGAGTACCTGGTCTCATTCGAGACCGACGAACCGAATGACTTCCTGGCATTGGCTGAGGAGTTACGTGAAACGCCCGCGGGCCGGCTCACCGTCCGCGGAATGCCCGTCTACACGTGCCGGCAGCGCCCACTGATGGAGTGTTTGGATGCCCTCGGATAGGATCGCCCGCCACCTATTCATCAGCGGTGAGGTGCAGGGGGTCGGCTACAGATACTTTGCACAGCGCTCGTCGGCCCGGCATCAGGTCAAGGGTTATGTGCGGAATCTCGCCGACGGCCGCGTCGAGGTTTGGGCGGAGGGCTCATCGAGGGCCGTGAACGAGTTTCGCATGGACCTCGCTGCCGGGCCCGCGTACTCAAGCGTCAGCGGCATAGAAGAATTAGTTGTAGAGCCGACAGGACGCTTCACAACGTTTAGAATAGAGAGATGATCATCGACCGGCCTTGTGGGCACTCTGGCCCGGACCGGCAATAACGCTATACATGGACAATCTTAAGAAACTTATTCGTGAGGTGCCGGACTTTCCAAAACCCGGCATCAACTTCTACGACATTACAACGCTGCTCAAGGATCCCGAGGGGTTTGAGCAGACGATCGACGCACTTACCGAGATGTGCCGCGGAATACAGGTGGACACCGTGATCGGCGTCGAGTCGCGCGGCTTTATCTTTGCGGCTCCGCTCGCATATCAACTGGGAGCAGGCTTTATCCCTGTCCGCAAGCCAAAAAAGCTGCCCGCCGAGATCGTCTCGGTCTCGTATGAGCTTGAGTACGGCACCGACACTCTCGAGATGCATAAAGACGCCGTAGGCGAGGGCCATAGAGTGCTAATCGTCGATGATCTACTTGCCACCGGCGGCACCGCACGAGCGGTCGTGGACCTCGTCGAGGGCGCAGGCGGCGTTGTGCCGGCACTTCTTTTTCTGGTCGAGCTCGATTTCCTCGGCGGACGTGCCAAGTTTGAGGGCCACAACGTGCAGTCACTCATCCATTACTCCGAGTGAGCCTAAAACGGTAACAGGTGACAGGGCCCATGGGATTTACCTGTCACCGTTTACCGTTTACTATTTACCCTTTGGTCCCGTAGCTCAGCTGTATAGAGCGTCCGCCTCCTAAGTGGAAGGTCGGTGGTTAGAATCCACCCGGGATCACCATATTTTGAAGGCCGAGCACCGCTGCTCGGCCTTCTTATTTAGCCCGATTCTGGAACAGGCGCGCCAATCCTCTTTTCTATAAATAGAACGGAAGAAAAGCGGACAAGAGCACAGTGGCGAACGAATTCGACTGCTGCGGGGGGCGCCTCATTCTGTTTAGTTCACAGTCCGGACCCGCGTCGAAGTAAGCGAGCGACGCGGGTTTTGCTTTTTCAGATCTTGTTCTTAGTGACAGCGGTTTGAATATGCGAGGCCTCGATGAGTCCGCAGACGTGTCCGTCAACCCTCTCTTTAGCGTCCCATTCTTTTAGAGCTTCAGTGACCTCGTCGCGGTAGGTGATGAGCTGGGCGATCTTCTCGTTGAGGGCGTCCAGCCGCTTGCGGATGACCTCGCGTGCCTCGGAGCACGGGCTTTCACCTTTTCGCTTGAGGCCGATGAGATGATTGATCTCCTCGAGTGAGAACCCAAGCGTCTGTGCCTGCTTGATGAATGCGATCCTTTCGAGCGTTTCCGCAGGGTAGAGTCTATAGCCGCTCTGAGTACGTTTAGGTCGCTCCAAGAGGCCGCTCTTCTCATAGAAGCGAAGTGCTTCTATGCCGACGCCGGTCTTTTTCGAGACCTCGCCGATCTTCATCATGCCCGCATCGTCGTAACTGTCGGGGCTGTCTATGTAACTGAACGCTCGACGCATTGCGATCTCCTATAAATTGCGCGGCCGACGGTCGGCCGCGGAGGTTAGGTTAGCTTGAGTTCTATTATCTAGCAATCGGCCAATAGGGAAGTGGGAGCCTTCTAACTTACTACCGGCTGCACTTGCAGTCGCTGCAGGTGCAGCACTTGCAGTTGTCACCGCAGCGGCATTTGCCGGCCTCACACGTGCAGCAAGAGCATGCACCTTCACAAGTTCCGTTGGCAGATTTAGCTATTTGTTCGATCGTCTTCATTGTTATTATTCCTCCCAAATTTATCGTCGTTTCTTACGACAGGATAAGGATAGAGTCTGGACTCGACTACAGAGTCAAGCACTATTTTCAAATTATTTCGAGGCCCTCAGGGCAGCTAGATAAATTGTGGTACGTGCCACACAGGAAATAGATTGCATAGTTGCAACAAGCTAAACTCTTCTCCGCTCGCCGTCTGCTGCGGCGATGCTGGCGGCGATGCTTTCCGAAACCTTTTTTGAAAAAATCGCGAATTCGATATGAAAAATGTTCGTAAACGATTTAGATACAGCTACTTGCCTGTCCCACGGACCCCGTGAGACAAGCTCGGGACAAGTGGGACAACGCCCGTCCTTTCAGTCTTTGTCCCACAACCGTGCAAAATAGAACCGAGATGCTCAAGGTCCTGACAGCCGAACAGATGCGTGAGGTCGACCGCCTCACCACCGAACGCTACGGCATCCCGTCCATTCTCCTCATGGAGAGCGCCGCCCATGCAGTCGCGCGTGTGATCACTGAGAAGTTGGGTGGGTCGGTCAAAGGCAAATCGATCCTCATCCTCTGCGGGCCGGGGAATAATGGTGGCGATGGGGCGGCGTTGGCGAGGGTGCTGTGGCAGCAAGGAGCGGAAGTTACTGTCTGCTCGACAATCAAGGCAGAGCAAGCGAAAGGTGACGCGGCGCCCAACTTCGAGTCGATGTTGAAGATCGCCTCTGCGAAAGCTTCAACCGATCAGCTCAACTTGCTGGTCTTCAGAAAATGCTCAAACTCAGACGAGTTTGACGAGTTTTGTGAAACCTTCTTTTCAGAGCGGGATCCTGAATTCATCGTAGACGCTTTGCTAGGGACTGGTCTTACTCGACCGACCGAAGGTGTCATCGCAGACATCGCACGATATGTCCGCTCTCTAAATGTTGAAGGAGTTCCGCAAGAGACCTTTGTGCTGAGCGTTGACGTTCCCACGGGAACGAATGCTGACAGTGGTGAATGGGTCGGCGGTCCCGCGATTCGCGCTCACGGAACGGTTACATTTACGTCTCCGAAGCCATGTAACGTTCTGCCTCCTGCCAACGACTTCACGGGCGACTTGACGATCGCAAACATCGGCTCTCCGCAAGAGCTGATCGATGAGCAGCCTTCGCAGCTATACCTCGCAGACCGGACCGGTGCTGCTGACTGGCTCAAGAAGTCTGAATTCACCAACGCCTCCTACAAAAACAAACGGGGGCACGCGTTGATCATCGGCGGCTCACGCGACTACAGCGGGGCGGCGGTGTTGGCGGGGAATGCGGGGATACGGTCGGGTGTGGGGCTGGTGACGGTGGCGGTGCCGGAGGACTCGCGGGACGGGGTGATCGGTCGGGTGACGCCGGAGGTGATGGTCCGCGGGATATCGCAAACGCAGGAAGGGTCGGCGGCGGAGAAGGCTGCGGACGAGATCGCGGGATTTCTCAAAAACGTTGACGCGGTTGCGGTCGGCAGCGGGCTCTCATCGAAGGAGGATGAGACAAAGGCGTTCATTCGCCGGGTCGTTGAGGAGCGGCAGACGCCGGTCGTCATCGATGCGGATGGGCTGACGGCTTTGTCCCCTTGGGCTACGAATGGCCCAAGATCAATGTATGACCACATTGATGCAGGCGAGACGCCTGCGTTCCAGTCGTTGCCGCTCATCCTCACACCGCATGAGGGAGAGTTTAAGAAGCTTCTCGGCGTCGAAGGCGAGGAAGCACAAGAGGTCCTGACGGACCGTGTGCAGGCGGTGCGGGACTTTGCGACGAGGTTTAACCTCATTCTCGTCCTTAAAGGTGAACGCAGCCTGATCGGGGCTCCCGATGGGCGGGTCGTGGTCAACCCGACCGGGAACTCTGGATTGGGTAAGGCGGGCAATGGAGACACGCTCCTTGGGATCATCGCCGGGTTTGTCGCACAGGCGGCACAGATGAAGATCGACACGTTCGAGACGGTCGTCGCCGCCGTTTACATCGCCGGAATGGCGGGCGATCTCGCGGAAAAGAAATACGGCAAACGAGTGATGACCGCCAGCGACGTTCGCGACTGCCTGGCGGATGTCTTCGAGGAGCTTGGAAGAGACTGAAACAGAATACACAGGATGAACAGGGAGTCTGCCTTTTGGATGGGGCTCATTCTCTCGATCCTGTAGAGCGTGTTTGATCAACTGTGCAGAGAGTTTCACCGTCACCTGAGGACACATTCGAGCTTGGACGAGAGCTTGGCGCGTCACTGGCCGCGGGCGACATTGTCCTGCTGCAGGGGGGCCTCGGCGCAGGAAAGACGCTCCTGACCAAAGGCATCCTTGATGCACTTGATTTCGATATAGACGAGGTTACGAGCCCCAGCTTTACCCTGGTGAATCTTTACAGAACTCCCACGGTCGATGTCTACCACATCGACCTCTGGCGGGTCATCGAGGGGCATGACGCGGCGACAGCGGTCGGCCTCGACGAGATCCTGGAGGGCGGCAACGCGGTGACGATCATCGAGTGGGCTGACCGGCTCGGCGATACTGATCTTCACGGCAACCTTGTGAAGATCACACTGACCGGCGACGGCGATGAACCTCGTCAGGTGACGATTGATGACCTAAGGCCGCGCATCGTTATCCGTAAATCGGATCACAAACTTGATCTCTACATCGAGGGTAGGCTGGCGAAAACCTTTGACGTCGTGCTTGGCCCGTCGCCCGAGGGGCAGAAGGAACGGGAGGGTGACGGCCGCACGCCTGAGGGTGAATTCTGCATCTTTGCAAAGAACCGGGAGAGCAAGTATCACCGCTCCCTGGCTATCAGCTATCCCGATGTGAAAACCGCCGAACGAGGTCTTCAAACAGGTGTGATCGACCTTTCCGAGTACGGATCGATAGTTAGCGATATCCGCGATCGGGGCTGGATACCGCAGGAGACGCCGCTCGGCGGGCGTATATACATCCACGGCGGCGGCACCAACAGCGACTGGACGGACGGCTGTATCGCTCTTAAAGATCAGGATATGACGGAAGTTTTCGACGCCGCAGCGGTCGGTATGAAGGTCACGATCCTGCCCTAAACGCCGCAACTTGCGAGGAGAAAGTTTACATCAAAGTTTGATAGCAGATCGGCCCGTTGGCCTATAATGAGACCTTCCTGGTTGACCTATGGATCCGGACAGCACAAAAGGCGCAGCAGTCGTGGAGATCAGCGAGGCAGAGCCGCATAGCTCGAATGGCCATAAGTCCGGCCACGGACCGGAGCAGCGGCTCTTTAACCGGGAACTAAGCTGGCTTGAGTTTAACCGCCGCGTCCTTGAGGAAGCCCTGGACGAGAGCCTTCCCGTGCTCGAGAGGCTCAAGTTCCTGGCTATCTTCTCCACAAATCTCGACGAGTTTTTCATGATCCGGGTCTCGGGCCTTAAGGAGCAGATCCACGAGGGCATCGGGGGCCTTTCACCGGACGGCCTCACAGCGGCCGAGCAGATCGAGGAGGTCTATGCTCGCCTCAAACCGCTCTTGAAGGAGCAGAGCTTATGCCTCCGGGAGAGTGTGCTGCCGGCCCTCGCACGTGAGGACGTCACAATAGAGCCATACGCCAAGTTGTCCGCGAAGGAGAAGAGGCGGCTGGACAAGTATTTCAGGGATAATCTTTTCCCGATCCTTACGCCTCAGGCGGTGGACTCCAGCCATCCGTTTCCGTATATCTCCAATCTGAGCGTCAACCTTGGCCTGTACATCGAACCTGACCGGACGATGAAGAACCCGGCTCTCCGGCATCTCTTCAGGCAAAAACGGTTCACGAGGATCAAACTTCCGCCGAGCGTCCCCAGGCTGATACCTCTTCATGGGCGCCCCGGAGCCTTTGCGCTGCTGGAAGAGGTGGTCGCTGCGAATGTTCAGGACCTTTTCCCGAACATGAAGACGAGCGAGGCGTTCCTCTTTCGTGTGACCCGCGATGCGGATATCGAA
>Ga0207705_10002214_pt1 | contig 15015 bp, 12 predicted proteins | sample KBSC13metaG_FD_184314 | JGI IMG/M metagenome (GOLD analysis project Ga0207705, IMG submission 184314) | Corn rhizosphere microbial communities from Kellogg Biological Station, Michigan, USA - KBS C1-3 metaG (SPAdes) (version 2) | ecosystem: Host-associated > Plants > Roots > Rhizosphere > Soil ...
TGTGCACACGGACAACGCGAACACGGTGTACCAGGACGTGAAGCGGGAGTTCGTGGCGGCCGGCCACACCGAGGAGCCGGCGTTCTGGATCGCGAAGTCGGCCGGCTTCGACGGCCGCAAGCTGCCAAGCGAGATGGGCCACGCCTTCGCCGTGGTCTGGCAGGGCGTGCTCGACATCGAGCAGGAGTGGGCGGGGCATCGCATCCCGATCGACGTGAACGTCGCGAGACTGCCCTCGCCATCAGCGTCGCTGGCGACGTACGTGAGTGCGGCGATGGTGGGGGCGAGGCTCGGGGATTAACTACAACTCCAGTACCTGGTACTTCGTACGACGTACCTAGACCCGGACGGAGGTCCTCCCGAGGTGCCTCAGCATCACGCGCAAGGAACGATCATCATCGTCCACGTTCGTTGCGCGTGATGCATCCAAGGATTGGGATGGCTTCCAGCCGGGTCTGGCTACGAAGTACGAGGTACCTGCTACCGAGGCTGTAGTTCTCAGTTCCGAAGCTTCCGTGCAAAGTATTCCGCCGTCGCCGCATCCACCCTCACCCAGTTCGCATGGCGCATCATGTGGTGCGTGTCGTCGGGGATGACGATCTCCTCGTACGGCACCTTCGCCGCGTCGAGCCGGCGCACCAGATCCACCGTGGAGCTGAAGCGGACGTTGCGATCGTCGTCGGCGTGGATGAGGAGCACGGGGGATTTCCACGTCGCGATGGACGACACCGGCGAGGATCTCCACGCGACAGCGGCAGCGCTGTCGCGATCGGTCTGCTCGTAGCGCCAGTCCGTGCCGCCGAAGCGGCGGCCGCCGTCCGCGGTGAAGTCGTGGACGCCGTGGATGTCCACGCCGGCGGCGAAGAGATCCGAGTTGCGCGCGAGGGCGAGGGCGGTGAGGTAGCCGCCGTACGAGCCGCCGTAGATGCCGATGCGCTTCGGGTCCACGCTCGAGAGTGAGCGCAGGTACTCGGCGCCCGCCTCCACGTCCTGATATTCCGCCGCCCCCTGGGCGCCCGAGTTGGGAGCACGGTGGAAGTCGTAGCCGTAACCGATTCCGAGCCGGTAGTTCACCGAGAGCACGGTGAAACCCTGGCTCGCGAGGTACTGATTGAGCGCGTACGCGTTCGAGTAGTAGTCGGAGTAGTTCCAACCGAGCTGCATCTGCCGCGGCGGGCCGCCGTGCACGTACACGATGGCCGGCCCACGCGCACCGCTGCGAGTCCCAGCGGGCGCAAAGAGCTGCGCGTGCACGAGCACGCCGTCGGGCGAGCGGAACGTGACAGCGCGCGGGGTCACGAGCTGCGCGGTGGGGAAAGCCGCGGGAATGCGATCGGCGCCGAGCCACTGCGGCGCCCCGCCGCTCGCGGGCATCACCGCCGGCAGCGGTGGACGCTGCGCCGTCGCGCCGAGGAAGGCGATCGTGCGAAGGTCACCGGTGAGCACGGGCGACCACTCGAGCCCGGCGCCGGGCGTCAACACCTTCGGTTGCGCGCGATCCACCGGCACGCTCACCACGTGGCGACGCTCGAGATCGTCGGGCGTGTCGCCCATGTTGGCGGTGAAGAACAGCGTGCGTCGGTCACCGCTGATGGAGACGTGCTCCGCCATGTAGTTCCCGGGCGTGAGCAGCAGTGGCTGCCCACCACTGGCGGGAATGGAGTAGAGGTGCGGCCACCCGTCGAGGTACGACATGAACACGATGCGATCGCCCGCCGCCCAGTGCAGGTTGTAGCCGCCGTGGGTGCTCGGCACGGAGCCGCGCAACGTCGCGGGACTCTCATAGAGCAGATGCGCCTCACCGGTGTACGCGTCGCCGACCCAGAGCGCCCACGGTTGCGGAAACTGGCCGAGTGAAGGCTGCGGCGGGCCGCCGGCACCGGGACGACGCACGAACACGACGCGCCTGCCGTCGGGCGACCAGCGCGGCGAGCCGTCACGCGCGGTGGACGGCGCAATCCAGGTGATGCTCGTGGAATCACCACTGTAGATGCCGACGAACGCGTGGTCCCCACGGTTGGCGACGAACGCGATCCGCTTGCCATCGGGCGAGTACTGCACGCTGCCGACGTTGCCGCGCACGCTGAACAACTTCTTCGCGGGTGCGCTTCCGTCGATGGGGACGATCCATGGCTGGTCATCGCGCATGAAGAGCACGCGGTCACCACTCGGCGCGATGATCGGATCATCGCCGTCGCCGAGGAGGACGGGGGTACCGCCGGCGGCGGGAACCGACCAGACCTGGATCTTCGGCGCCACCGGGCTGGAGAGCGGGTTGGGTGATGGTCCATCCCAGTTGCCGCCATGATCACCACCGCGCACATAGACGACGTACGTTCCCGCCGCATTCAGTGCGAGGCTGGTGAGCTCCTGCCCGTCGTCGACGTCGTACGGGGTGAGCCGACGCGGCATGTAATCAGGCGCATCGGCCGTCCAGATATTGCGCTTCCCCGCCTCGTTGAGTGCCCACGCAATGCGGCCACCGGCAGGCGCGGAGACGAGCTCATTGGGAAAGGGATAGCTCGTGACCTGCTCGAGCGTGAAGCCGCCGCGCGCGGGAGCCTGCGCGGCAAGCGGAAGTGCGGCGAATGCCAGGACGGTGAGTAGTGTGGCAGAGCGCATGGGACGAGGTCGGGGAGCGGCGCTGGGAGGGCGAGCACCCGCGATCTTCGTCCAATGCGCGGCACCGCGCAAGCATCACGATCGACCCGCGCGAGGAATCACCCCGTCGCGATCCGCTTCAGCGCCTCCAGCGCCTGCACGGCGCGCGGGCTCGGCAACGCGCCGTCGGCGACGGCCTTCACGAGCTCGTCGTCACGGTGATAGAGGTCGTTCCCGAAGTAGAGCTGACCGTCCTTCACGTACGCCGTGGCGTACTCGATGTACACGGGAAGCTTGCGTGGGACCCGCACCGCATTGTTGTCCTTCCCCTGCTCGTACTCCTGCACCTTCGACTGGTCCCAGCCGAGCACCCACGACGCCAGCTCCACCGGCTTCTCGACGCGGATGCAGCCGTGGCTGAAGGCACGCACGTCCTTGTCGAACAGCTCCTTCTGCGGCGTGTCGTGCAGGTAGATGTTGAAGTCGTTCGGGAAGAGGAATTTCACGAGGCCGAGCGAGTTCTCCGGGCCCGGCTTCTGGCGGATGCGCGTCACACCGCCGTCCTTGTAGTACTCGAGGTTGTTCTGCGCCATGTAGCCCGGATTCGCGTCGATCTTCGGCTGCGTCTCCTTGGCCTGGATGTCCGGCGTGATGTTCCAGTAGGGACGGAACACCACCGTCTCCATCGAGTCGGCGAACACCGGCGTCGCCTTGTCCTCGTACTCCTGTCCGACGATGACCTTCATCTCGAGCGCCTTCCGGCCGCCGTCGTACGCCGTGAGCTGGAAGGCGGGGACGTTGACGATGATGTAGCGCTGGCCGAGCGAACGAGGCATCCAGCGATCGCGCTCGAGGTTCGCGGCGATCTGGCCGAGGCGATACGCCGCCGGCACGTTGAGCGCGTTGAGCGTTTCGCTTCCGAGCGCGCTGTCCACGACGATGCCATGCCGCGCCTGGAACTGCGCCACGCCGGCAGCGAGGCCCGCGTCGAAGACGCCGGCGGTGCCGGAGTCGGCGGGAACGGTGATTCCCTCCGCAGCGAGACGGGCGCGCAGCGCGGCGAGCCGCGGAGCGGAATCCCGGTCGCCGCGCTTCAGCGCCTTGCCCTCGGGCACCGCGGGGAAGCCGCCCTTGGTGACGATGTCGCGGTAGCGCACGAGCTCCTTCTGCAGCTCGGCGTACTCGGGATCCTGCGGCCGCATGGCGGCGATGGAGCTGTCGAGGGGAAGCTTGGTCAGCGTGCGCACGAGCGCGCTGTCCACGTTCTCATCGTGCGGATCGATGTGCCAGCTCTGCGAAACGGACTTCGGATCCACCTGACCGGTGAGGTAGTCCTCGCCGAGCGCGGCGTAGGTCGCGGTGAGCAGAACGTCGGCGTCGGCGTACTGTTCGGCCGTCGGCTTCGGGTTGCGGCGCAGCGTGGTCAGCGCATTGGCGAGATCGGCGATGGGATAGTCGTCGATGCGAAGCCCGTCGTCGCTGGCGTGGAGTGCGGTGTTGACGATGGCGGCGGCGCGGTCCTTCGCGAGGCCGTCGTCCACGAGCCAGAGCGGCGTCTGGCCGAGGCGCTTGTAGAGGCGCTGGGTGTGCGCCCACGACTCTTCGCTGATGGCGTCGGGACGTTTCGCGTCGAGGCGCTTCTGCACGGCAGCCCGGAGCGCGGCAATGGGTACGCCGTTGACGGCGGTGAGGTTGGCGGGCGACCACGCGGCGTGGACGTCGCCGGAGGACTCGCTCTGGCGGTTGCCGGAGCGCGAATCGCCCGTGGAGCATGCAGCGACGAACGCGATCGGAAGGAGGAGGAAGCGGGCGGCGCGCCGCCCCTGGAGCATCTGGGTCATGTGGGTCATCTCGCCGATGGCGTTGGATTCTGGCGGCCTCACCCGAGGCGCCTGCCGGGCCCTTCAAGGCGAGATGCGGGCCACGAAAGCGGCGAGCTCGGCGGGAAGGGGCCATCAAATGCCGGCTCGTCTGTTGGCCCGGAGCGTGCTTTAGAGGAGGTCGAACGAGGAGCCCGGCTCGTATCGGGCGGGCTCGACAGAAGATCACCAACGCCGAATACAGGAAGATCGAGATGCGTGATACGTCGAAGCAGTCCCCAAGCGCCCGCACCAACCCGACCGGTCCCGTCGCCGTGAGCAGTGATCGCCGCGAGCGCAGCCGGCTGCGCGACCTCTGCGACGAAGTGCTGGCCTCATTCCGCGCTGCCCGATCGCAGGAGCTGATCAGCGAGCGCGAGGTTGTAGAGTCGCGGGCACTGCTGGCGACGATGACGCCGGAGCTGTCGAGGTAGCGGTCGCGGCAGGGAGAGCAGGTCCCGACAGGACCTTCGGTCCTGCGGGATGACACGGTGGAGGTTCAATCCTGCGGGAGACATCGTCGCGCGATCGCTGACGGGTTGTCGGCGGGCGCGCGGGGTTGTGGTCTCGTGGTTGCAGCGGGGCGGCCCGGCGTAACAGCGCATGGGAATCATCTCGTCTGCACGCAATCCCGACCTCCACGATGCGACACCTGGTAGATTCGCTCGGCCGCGAGTGGCGCGTGTACGAGCGCGGCAATTCCGCCGACGCACCGCGCCCCGGGCGGAACAGTCTCGTGTTCGACGCTGATGGCATCGTCCGGCGACTCTGGCAGTATCCCAACGGGTGGGCCGACCTGTCGGATGATGCGCTGCTGGGACTGATGGACGAGTCGGGAGTGCGACGCCAGTCGATGGGCTGAGTGCAGGCGGCGTGAGCGGGTGCGGCCGGGCTTGCCATTTCGCACCCAAACTTGTATACAAAGCCATGCCCGCCAACTCTCCCTGGTATTTGCCCGTCGGCCGAGAGGTCGACGTATTCCGCGCCTGTCATGCGCAGCAGCTTCCCGTCATGCTCAAGGGGCCAACGGGCTGCGGCAAGACGCGATTCGTCGAGCACATGGCGCACGAGCTCGGCCGGCCGCTGGTCACCGTGGCCTGCCACGACGATCTCTCGGCGAGTGACCTGACCGGTCGATTCCTCATTCGCGGCACCGAGACGGTGTGGACGGATGGACCACTCACCGCCGCTGTCCGCGCCGGCGCCATCTGCTACCTGGACGAAGTGGTGGAGGCGCGACAGGACACACTCGTCGTCATCCACCCGCTCACCGATGACCGGCGCCTCCTGCCGCTGGAAAAGACGGGCGAGCTGCTCGAGGCGGCGCCGGGTTTCCAGCTCGTGATCTCGTACAATCCCGGCTACCAGCACGCGCTCAAGGATCTCAAGCCGAGCACGCGGCAGCGGTTCGTGGCCCTGGAGTTCGACTTTCCGCCTCCGGCGCAGGAGTCGGAGATCGTTGCACACGAGAGCGGGGTTCCGGCGAACACGGCGCGGGCGCTGGTGGAAGTGGCGCACCAGGTGCGCCGCCTGCGCGATCAGGGACTCGCCGAAGGACCGGGTACACGATTGCTCGTGTCCACGGGACGGCTGATCACGAGCGGCGTCGCGCCGCGCCAGGCCTGCCGGACCGCGCTCGCCAACCCGCTGACCGACGATCCCGACCTGCTGTCGGCGATCGACGACTTCATCACGCAGACGCTGTAACGGCGCGCAACGGTCGCGATGCGGTTTCGTCGCTTTCTCCGCAACCGCGCCATCGGGTTGACTCGGCGCGTCGTGGTGCCAGCGGCCCGGTGGCGGCAGCGTCGCCGGCCACCGCGCCTGGAGCTGCAGCAGGTCCGGCGCCGCCTGGAGCTGCTGCTGGCCGGCATGTATGGACAAACCATGCGTGTCGGATCGGAGAGTGCGCTCGATCGGTACGCCGCCGCCGGCGCGCGGCCGCGCGCAGCGCGGCCCGAGATCGTGCTGCCCCACTCGCTCGACGCGCGCGAGGGCGCGGAGGCGGCGGCGCGACGGTATCGGCTGCTTGCCATCGAGCAGGCGGAGCGGCACGTGCGCGGCAGCGCAGCGCTGCTGTTCGCCACCAGCCGCCTCGAGCGCGACCTGTACACGATCGCGGAGGGCGCAGCGGTGGACCGGGCCATCGCTCGGCGCGCACCCGGGCTCCTCGATGCGCTCGCCGAGCGCAATGCGCGTGAGCTCGCACGGCGGCCCAACCCGGCGCGGTTGAGCGGCATGGAGCGCGACGTGGAGATCCTCGTCCGCACACTGCTCGGCGCGGAGCCGAACGGTGCGCAGTTGCCGGTGACGGAGACCGCCGAGGAATCGCTGGCGTGGGCGAGTCAGCGGGCGAGGCGCATGCTGGCTGCCGCGCCGTCGCGGGCGCGCTATCGCGGGATTCCGGGGCTCGACGAATGGCGCCTCGCGCCGGTGGAACGGAAATCCGAGCCGTTCGATCCCCTGCCGTCGCCCGCGATCGGCGAGATTCGCTCGGCATCGGCCGCCTCGCCGACGTCGCATGGGAACCGGATAGGCGAGAACCAGGATGCAGACGGCACGGCCGGCGATCCGGAGGCCGGCGGTACCGCGTCGCTCATCGCGTCGGACTCGTCGCAGAGCGCGGAAGGTTCTGCGGCCGGCGCAGCCCCTCCAGATGGGGGCGAGCCGCGTGCGTCGCAGCCCGGCATCACGTATCCGGAGTGGGATCACTACGCCGGCGTCAACAAGCTGGAAGCGGTGACGGTGCATGACGAACCGCCCGCCGAGGGAAGCTCGGCGTGGGCGGACGACACGCTGGCCGCACATGCGGCGATCGTGCGGCAGGTGCGGGCGCGCTTCGGACTGCTGCGCGCCCGCCGCACGCGGCTGCGCGCCCAGCGTTCGGGTGACGAGCTCGACGTGGACGCCTGTGTGCGCGCCATGGTGGACCTGCGCATGCATCGCGTGCCGAGCGACCGCCTGTACCTGCACACGTTGCCCGCGCGCAAGACGCTGGCCATTGCGCTGCTCGTGGACGTGAGCGGTTCCACGCGCGCGACGATCGCCGATGGGCAGACGATCCTCGACGTGGAGCGCATGACGGTGCTGCTGGCGAGCGAGGCGCTCGATGCGCTCGGCGATCCGTATGCGGTGCTCGCGTTCTCCGGCTGCGGTGCGCACGACGTGCAGATCCGCACCGTGAAGCGCTTCGCCGGCGACGGTCACGACGTCGTGCGGCGGCGGATCGCCGGCCTCACCGCGATGGACAACACTCGGCTCGGTGCGGCAGTGCGACACGCGACGGCGGTGCTGAACGCGCAGCCCGCCGAACAGCGGTTACTTCTCATCGTGTCAGACGGCAAGCCGAACGACGTGTACGGCTATCAGGGGGTATACGCGATCGAGGATTCGCGGCGTGCGCTGGCGGATGCGCGCGCGAGTGGAGTGCACGCGTTCTGCCTCACGGTGGATCGTGAGGAGACGGAGTACCTGCCGCACCTGTTCGGGGCGAGCGGGTATCGGGTGCTGCGGACGCCACAGCAGTTGCCCGCGGCGCTGCTGAAGGTGGTGGAACAGTTGCTGCCGCGATGAGGGAAAGCTCAGCCGATCTTCGCCACGAGGGCCACCACGATCGGCGCGAGGAACGCGGTGAGGATTCCCATCACGCCCATGGCGAGTCCCGCGGCGCCACCCTCGACGTCGCCTTCGTCGGCCGCGCGCGCGGTGCCGAGTCCGTGCGCGGCAGCGCCGAGGGCGAGTCCGGTGGCGAGACGCGACCGAATTCCGGTGAGCCGCAGCAGTCCCATCCCAAGAAGGCCACCGATCGCGCCGCTCACGATGGATACCATCGCCGCGAGCGCGGGAATGCCGCCGAGCCGCGCGGCGATGGCGATGGCAATCGGCGTGGTGACGGAGCGGGGCGCGAGCGAGCGAACGATCACCGGCGATGCGCCAAGGACGCGCGCCACCACCACCGCGACGACGATACCGGTGACGGAGCCGGCGAGCAGCGCGAGCGAGATGGCGGACAGGTTGCGACGCACGCGCTCGAGTTGCTGGGCGAGCGGAAGTCCGAGCGCGACGACCGCCGGCCCGAGCCAGAAGGCGATCACGCGGCCGCCGCGATCGTACTGCGCATACGGCGTGTGCGTGACGAGCAGGATGATCATCACCGCGGCGATGGTGACGATGGCCGGATTGAGCACGGCGAGTCGCGTGCGATCATAGGCGGCGCGTGCCGCGGTGTAGACGAGCACCGTGACGACGATCCAGAGCAGCGGCGTCATTCGTCGCGCTCGAGACGCTGCACGGTGTGCGCAGCCACGAGGAGCACCGCGATCAGACTGGCCACCGCGGCGGCGGAGATGGCGACGATGTCATGGCGTACGGCGCCCCAGTAGGCGAGCAGCGCCACGCCAGCCGGCACGTAGAGCAGCGCGAGATGTCGCACGAGGAGCTCGGCGGCGCCACGCACGAATTCGACCGGCAGCACGCGCGTTTCGATCAGCGTGGCGAGCGCGATGAGACCCACCACGCTGCCCGGCACTGGCAGGTGCGTCACGTGCACCAGCCAGCCGCCGGCAGCGTTCAGCGCCACCAGCAGCGCGAGGCCGCTGATGAAACGAAGCAGTGGTACGACGCGGCTCAGGGCGCGGGCGGGACCGGCGCGGTGAGCACGCCCGACGGCGTCGAGCGCGCCGGGAGTGCCTTCCCCGTGCTATCCGCTCCGGCGGCCGCACGGGCACGACGTGCCAACGCCGCCGGCGAGGGCAGGCTGATCAGGATGGCCGTCGCGATGAGCACACAGGTCGCCACGGTGAGCTCGGCGCGCGAGCTGCGCCGGATGGCGACGGCGCCCCCCTCGGTGCCCATCTGCGGGCGCTGGCGCTTCCAGTTCCATGCGCCGAGCGCGAACACCCCAGCCACGAGGCAGAGCTTGACGATCAGCGTCCAGCCATATGCCGTGGTCCAGAGCGACGAGAAGGGAGTGAGATGCCGCCACGCGGTGACGAGACCGCTCAGCACGAGCACACTTGCGCAGGCGAGCGCCATCGGGGAGAAGCCGTTCACCATGTCGGCCGCCATCTGACCACGACGCTCCTTCGAGCGCTCGTCACGCAGGACTGTACCGAGCCCGGCGAGCACGAGCACGAACAGCGTTCCGATCCAGAAGCCGCCCATGAGGCGGTGCAGCGGGTTCACGACGCTGAGCCACTTGCCGGCGAAGAGGGGGACGAGGGGTCCGAGCACGACGCCAACGATGGCGAGCCACCATCCCACGATGCGGCCGCCGGAGGCGATGGCGAAGCCGATGAGAGCGATGACGAGGAGCCACACCGGGGCACCGATCTGGAAGTTGCTCGTCAGGCCCTGTCCCACCGTGAGATGCGCACGCGACGCCGCGGCGGGGAGCGACTCCCAGAGCATGACGGCCTGCATGAACGCGCCGAGAAGGCCGAGCGTGGCGGCACGCCGCGCGGCATGGCGATAGACGTCGCCCTCGGAGACGAGCGCGGGATCACCGGTCATCGCCGCGGCAGGCGCACCGAGCCGGCTCCTGAGTGCGGCAAAGCGAAAACCCACCGCACCCACAGCGAGGAACTGCGCGACCATCCCCACGAACTCCCTGGCCGGCTCCGACCAGGTGATGAGCGATTCGGCTTGCATGTGCGGTGGTTCTCCCGTGACATGAGATGTCGCCAGCGATGCGCCCGCGGTCGCATGAGGGTAAGACGTTGCACCGCCACGCGAAAGGCACTGCACGCTACCTTCTGACGGATGACGAATCCGGCACCCGGCGAACGTATTCCACCCGCCACCGAGCGCAGGAGCAGCGCGAGCGTGCTACGACGCCGCTGGCACGCGCTCGTGCAGCGCATCGGGTTACTGGAGTGGGACGAGGGTGTGCTGCTGCTCGTGGCCGGCGCGCTGATCGGGATCGTGGGCGGACTCGGCGTGGTCGGCTTCTACGGACTGATCGATCTCGCGTACGTCGCGTTCGTGCAGTGGCCGCTGCGGCTCGTCGGTCCGCTCGGCGCAGCACTGTACCTCCCGGCGCTCACCGGGCTCGGTGTGTGGGCGGCGTGGTACGTCGTGCGTCGCACACGTACTCCGGAGGGACAGAACGTGGCCGACGTGCAGCTCGACGTCGCCAAGCGGAACGGCGTGGTGCGTACTCGCCCCGTTGCGGTGCGCACGCTCGCATCGGCGATCACGCTCGGCTCCGGGGCATCAGCCGGCAGCGAGGGGCCGGTGGCGGTGCTCGGCGCGGCGGTGGGATCGGCATTCGGGCGCGTGCTGTCGCTCCAGCCGAGACACGTGAAGATCCTCGTCGGGTGCGGAGCCGCGGCGGGGATCGCCGGCGCGTTCAACGCACCGTTCGCTGGAGCGTTCTTCGCGCTGGAAGAGGTACTCGGTTCGTTCTCGGTGGCGGCGTTCAGTCCTGTCGTGATCGCGAGCGTGGTGGGGGCGCTCACGGCGCACAGCGTGCTCGGGAGCCATCCAGCGTTCCACATGCCGGCGATGGTGGATGTCCACCCAATCGCGAATGCGCTGCTCTATCCCCTGCTTGGCGTCGCGTGCGGTCTGGTGTCGGCGCTGTACGCGTGGATGACCGTGAAGATGCCGTACTGGACGAGCGAGATGCGCGGGCCGGCGTGGCTGCGTCCGGTAAGCGGAGGCGTGCTGGTGGGCGCGATCACGGCCGCGTCGGGCGGGTTGCTGTCAGGCACGGGACACCTGTCGATCCCCACGCCGGTGTTCGGCGGGATGGTGTGGTACGCTCTCGTCGGACTGTCGCTGGCCAAGGTGGTGGCGACGGCACTGACGCTCGGCACCGGCGGTTCGGGCGGCGTGTTCACACCGTCGCTGTTCATCGGCGCGGCGCTGGGGGGTGGGTTCGGACGACTGCTGGCGGGGATCGTTCCCGGCCACTTCATCCATGCGGAAGCGTGGGCCCTGGTGGGAATGGGTGGCGTGGTAGCGGGAGCGACCCGAGCGCCGCTGACGGCGATCTTCATGGTCTACGAGTTGACGAACGACTCGAACTACGTGGTGCCGCTGATGATCGTGGCGGTGATCTCGCTGCTCGTCGCAAAGCGGTGTTCGCCGTACGGGCTCTATGATGGCTGGCTGATCGAGCGCGGGGAGCAGGTGTCGCACGGCATCGACGAGGCGTTGATGCATCGGCTGCACGTCATGGATGCAATGGACCCCAATGGCGCGCGGGTGGGGCCAGGCGAGTCGGTAGCGGCGCTGGCGCTGGCGGCGAGCCGCACGCCGCAGGACGCGGTGGCGGTGGTGGAGGAGGACGGGACGCTGGTGGGACTGGTGAGCCGGCGGGCGCTGCGGACGGCGCTGGAGCAGTACGAAGCCGGGGTGGTGCTGGTGGCGGAGGACCTGGCTGAACCCGTGACCCCGCTGTCGCCCGAGGCGTCGCTCGCTGACGCGCTGCGGGCGTTGAACGCGAGTGCGCTGGACGCGTTGCCGGTGGCGGAGGACGGCGAGTATGCCGGGCTGGTGGGGCGGGCGGACATCCTGGCGTTGTACGAGCGGGAGCTGGAGCATGCGCTGTAGGTGGGGAGGTGGGGAGGCGGGGAGGCGGCCTCCCCGCCTCCCCTCAACACCTGGCCCTTGCCCTGCGTACGAATGATGTACAGAATTGTATACCATTCCGGGTGCCGAGGTCGCGACGCCGGAACGGCATCGATTCCGCGGGGTACTTCTCTAACTGTGGAGGAGGTGTGATGCGACACAGCATCTCGGGCGGGGCGCGGCGGAGCTGGCTCACGGGGGCAGCGCTGATCGCTGCCGCGGCACTGCCGCTCGGCGCGCAGGGGACGGGAAACGGCTACCTCTTCGGAGCGCCGACGGGGGGAGTGACGATTCGCGGCGGGTGGTACATCGCCAGGGCCGGCAGCCAGTTCTATCAGGACGCGATCCGCGACTTCAACGTCGACAAGAGCGACTTCAGCGCGCCGACCTTCGGGGCCGACTTCGCGCTCCGGTTGTCGCCCCGGTTCGACGTGACGTTCGACGGAGCGTGGTCCAGCGTGAACCGGAACACGCACTACCGGGACTTCGTGGACAACAACAACCAGGAGATCGAGCAGTCGACCTCGCTCAAGCGAGTGCCGCTGACGGTCAACCTCAAGGCCTACCTGTCGTCGCGCGGCCGCTCGGTAGGACGACTGGCGTACATCCCGTCGAAGGTGGTACCGTGGGTCGGGCTCGGCGCCGGTACGACCTGGTACAACCTCAAGCAGTCGGGGGACTTCATCAACCCGACCACGACGGCGGTGTTCACCGACCACCTCGAGACATCGGGATGGGGACCGGCCGCGCAGGGGATGGGCGGCGTGGATGTCACGCTGACGCCACGCATCGCGTTGACGGGTGACGCGCGCTACCTGTGGTCGCGCGCGGAGATGTCCGACAGCTACGACGGGTACGACAAGATCGACCTGTCAGGCGCGTCCATCGCGCTTGGCGTCACGTTCAGGCTTTAGGAGGAGCGGGCAATGAGAGTCACGAAGAATCGGCTCGTCCAGGCGACGCGCGCTGCCGCCATCGCGGTGGCACTGGTGTCGCTCTCGGCGACCACGAGCGCCGCGCAGCAGACGAGCGGCTCGCGCTGGCAGGGATGGCTCGGCTGCTGGACGGGCGTCACGCCGGACGCCCTCATGCCGAGCGCCGCGCCCCTGGTCTGCATCACGCCGACGTCGAATGCCGACGTCGTGATCGTGGCGACGGTGCAGGACGGCAAGGTGCTGGGGACGAAGACGATCGACGCGAGCGGCAAGGACCAGCCGATCGAGGCCAAGGACTGCACCGGCACACAGAACGCCGAGTGGTCGGCGGATGCGCGGCGGGTGTACCTGAAGGCGGTAGCGACCTGCGCCGGCACGACGCGCACGACGTCAGGCATCCTGGCGATGTCGCCGGCGGGCGAGTGGCTGGACGTGCAGGGAATCGCAGCGGGCGAGGGCCAGAATGTGCGCGTGGCGCGCTACCGTGATGCCGGCCTGCCGGAGAAGCTGCCGGAGGACATCAGGTCGGCGCTCGAGGGACGCAGCGCTTCGGTGCAGGGCGCGCGCGTGGCAGCCGGCGCGAACGTCGGCACGGCGGCCGTGATCGAGGCGTCGAAGAAGGCAACGCCGGCGGTGGTAGAGGCGTGGCTGCTGGAGCGTGGCCAGCACTTCGCGCTCGACGCGAAGACGCTGCTGCAGCTGGCGGATGCCGGCGTGCCGGCGCGCGTGACGGATGCGATGATCGCGGTGACGAACCCGCAGACATTCTCCGTGGCGCACGTGAACCCGAACACGCAGTACAATCGCCCGGAAGACGAGGTGACGGGGCGCCGGATCCCGGTGTTCCTCGCCCCCCCGATGTACGACCCCTACGGCTGGGGCTACTCGCCCTATTACGGCTACGGCTCCCCGTACGGATACGGCTATAACGGCTACGGCTATGGCGGCTACTACGGCTACCCGTACTACGGCAGCACACCGGTGATCGTGGTGCCTGGCGGCAACGTTCCGGGTGGCAACGGTGGACGCATGGTGCGCGGCGAGGGCTACCAGCCAGGCGTCGGTGCCAGCAGCACGGGCCGCACGGCACGTCCACGCAATGCGCCGTCGCCGGCGGACTCGCGTTCGTCCGGCTCGTGGGGTTCGTCGTCGACCGGCTCGAGCTCGTCGGGCTCGACGGGCTCCAGCTCGACGCCGGCGTCTTCACCGGCACCGGAGCGCACGGCGAAGCCGAGACCGTAAGGCGGAAGGTCGGTTGGTCAGAAGGTCGGGAGGTCAGGAAGCGCTGACCTCCCGACCTTTTTTTGTGCAGGATCCGGCCTGCTCAGGCGTGTCCGCAGTGTCCGCTCTCCCACTTCTCCAGCTCAGGCGCGAGGAGAGCAGGTGCCGACAGGAGCCGTCGTTCCTGCGGGATGAGGCGACAGCTCACGTCAGCGTCTCGTGCAGCAGCGAATGAAAATGGTGCACGCCGTTCTCGCGTTTTGCGGAGTAGCGACCGCGGTCGTAGATGCGTGAGCGGAGGTTGCGTTGCACCGCTTCACAGACCTCGATGTCCTCGTCCTGGATCTCGTCGCTGAAGGCGAGGAGCTTCGTCCACTCGGCGTCGTTCGCGGCGTCGGCAGGCGGGTGTGCCGAATACCACTCGAACTCCACGCGGCAGCGGTCGTGTCCGAGAGGGATGACGACGTTCGTCTGCATCTGGCCCATGTAGACGTTGAGCATCGTGTTGGGGAAGAGCCACACGTACACGGCCTCGCCAACGTCGGTCTTCGCCGGATCATAGCGGCGGTCCGGATTGCCGCCGTGCACGGGGCGCAGCGGTGCGTGCTGGATACTGAACCAGCGGTGCGGCTCGACGCGATAGGCGTCGTAGTCGAGCTCCTTGTGCAAGCCGGGATGCACGACGGGCAGGTGATAGCCTTCGAGGTAGTTGTCGACGTAGACCTTCCAGTTGCATCCGATCTCCCACGACTTGCGCGTGACGTAGCGCATCTGCTCGCAGCGGAAGGGTGCGACGCGACGGGGGATGTCCTCAAGCACGTCGA
>Ga0207705_10002216_pt1 | contig 15002 bp, 13 predicted proteins | sample KBSC13metaG_FD_184314 | JGI IMG/M metagenome (GOLD analysis project Ga0207705, IMG submission 184314) | Corn rhizosphere microbial communities from Kellogg Biological Station, Michigan, USA - KBS C1-3 metaG (SPAdes) (version 2) | ecosystem: Host-associated > Plants > Roots > Rhizosphere > Soil ...
GGGCCGGGATTCCGAAGGACGGACGGTGAGCCGACAGGTGCAGAAGACGCGCTGGGAGCCGAGTGCGGGCGAACTATCCCACTTTTTTGACGACGATCTCGTGCCGGGAACCGTGGGAGTGAAACTCGATCTTTTGCGCAAGGTGGAGCCGTTTCCCACACTGCAGGATTTGAAGGCGTATGCGCCGGAATATGTGCGTGGCTGGACGGTGGAACGCTATCAGGTGGATCTCCGGCAGGCCTCCAGCCTGAGCAAGCAGCAGATGGATGCCGCCATCGAGAGAATGTGCGCCAATGATGTGCCGGGAGATGTTCATCAGGATCTGCGGGTTTCCTCCATCTATCAGGGTAGGACCTTCAAGCACATCCTCGTGCCGGTATGGCTGGCCACTTATAATTATGGGGCCAAGTCTTTCCAGGTCATCATCAATGGCTACACCGGGAAAATCGCTGGAGAGCATCCGCTGAGCTGGGTGAAAATTTTCTTCGCCATTCTTGGAGTGATCGCCGTGATCGCGATCATCGCGCTGTTGAAAAATTCCTAAGGGGCAAGGGAGTGGGTTTCCAAATCAGCTCTTCTTGCGGCGGATTCAGCATTGTCACGTCGCCTTCCCCCGCGTAGGCAGAGCGGCAGATGCTTGATTCGCTTCAGAAAACGAATGCGTGCCCGGTTACTGGACGTCAGGAAGCGGCAGAAGCTGCTGTGGCGTGCATCGAGGCACGGCTGTCAGCGGGGCAAAGATGGAATCCCACGGGCGAAGATCTCACGTGGTTGGGGCGCCTGGCATGGCGGAATCATGCTCGCTGCATCGCACGGCTTCTGTGGAAATCCCTGGAAGTCATCGATGCCCGCTCTGTCTCTACGGCAGATGATGTTTTCGACGCCTGTGTGCAGCATCTGCGGATGGGAACGAATGGTGGGAATATCCGTTCCTTGTTGACTGTTTTCGCTCCAGCGGATGCTTCGGGAAATGGCATCCGCATCTGGAATCCCCAACTCATCCGTTATGCGGGTTACCGTCATGCCGATGGCTCTATCCTGGGTGATCCTGCCCAGTGTGATTTCACCGAGCGGGTGCAAGCTCTGGGATGGCAGGCGCCACGGCAGCGGAGCGATTTCGATATCCTGCCATTGGTGATTTCCATGCCGGGAGGTAAGCCCGTCATTTATGAATTACCTCAGGACGCGGTGCTGGAAGTGCCGATCTCCCACCCGGATCTTCCATGGTTCCGGGAATTGAACTTGAAATGGCATGCACTGCCGGTGATTTCGGATATGGCGATGGTGGCAGGAGATCTGCGTTTCACCGCCGCACCTTTCAGCGGCCATTACATGGGAACGGAAATCGCATCGCGGAATTTTGGCGATGAGAGCCGCTATAACCTCCTACCTGTGGTGGCTGATAGAATGGGGCTGAACCGTTCCAGGCGTTCCCAGCTTTGGAAGGATCGTGCCTTGGTGGAGCTGAATACAGCCGTCCTGCATTCATTCCAGAAAGCGGGGGTAACGATGATCGATCACCACACGGCCTCACAGCAATTCATGCAGCACCTTCGTAACGAGGAGGAAAGGGGCCGCGCCGTGCCGGGTGATTGGTCATGGCTGGTGCCCCCGATGTCCGGCTCCGCCTGCCCGGTGTTTCATCGCTACTACGATGATTCGCGTCCGGAGCCTGCCTTTGTCATCCAGACTCCTGCGTGGGAATCAGGCGATTGATTCGCCCGCCTTGCGGATGGCTGCCGGATAGAGGCGGTGCTCCACGATTTGAATGCGGGCGTGCAGACTCTCGGCAGTATCGTTTGGGAAAATCTGCACAGCTTCCTGCAGAATGATCGGTCCGGTATCCATGCCGTCATCCACATAGTGAACGGTGCAGCCGGCCTCTGAGACGCCTGCTTCCAGTGCCTGTTTCCAGGATTCCAAACCTGGGAAGGCAGGAAGCAGGGAAGGGTGGATATTGAGAATGCGGCTGGGGAATGCCTCCAGCAGCGGGCGTTTCACGAGACGAAGGAAACCTGCGAGGCATACCAGCTCCACTCCTGCGGCTTTCAGCCGCGCAGCGGTTTCCTGTTGGGCTTCCTCCGGGTATTTGGTGCGGAAGCCGCCGCAGTCGATGATCCCCGTTTCGATGCCATGTTTTTTCGCTCGTTCGAGGATGTAAGCTCCCGGATTGTCAGAAAGAACCAGGCCGATCCTCGCGTCCAGCGTCCCCGCCTCGATCGCATCGAGAATCGCCTGCATGTTTGAACCAGAACCAGAACCGAGAATACCGAGCACCATGCGCTTTGGTTGCCTACCGGCGGGATAAAGCCAAGCCCTGATTCTTCGTGCCCCATGGCTTTTCCGTTTGCTGGATGGCCCGTTGGCAGCTATCCGCTTAGTCATGCACGACGCACGAATCGACGCTCTCGCCCGCCAACTGGTCCGTTACTCCACGTCGCTCCAAAAAGGGGAGAAAGTATTGATCGATCTTTATGATGTGCCGGAGTCCATCGGCCTTGCCTTGATCCGCGAGGCCCGCGCGAAAGGTGCGTTTCCGATCATCCGCGTTCATCAGAGCCGCCTGACCCGGGAAATGATGAAGGGCGCTCAGGAAGAGCAATACGCTACGATTTCCAAGAACCTGCTGGCGGAAATGCAGGACGTGCAGGCCTATATTGCCGTGCGCGGCGGCGTAAACATCGCAGAGAATTCAGATGTGCCAGCAGACAAGATGCGCCTGGCCATGAAGCACATGCGCCCGGTGCTGGATCATCGCGTAAAGAAGACCAAGTGGTGTGTGCTCCGCTGGCCCAGCCCATCCATGGCGCAGCAGGCCAGCATGAGCACGGAGGCCTTCGAGGACTTTTACTTCAAGGTCTGCCTCTTGGATTACAAGGCTCTCGTCCCCTCGATGAATGCGCTGAAGAAGCTGATGGATGCCACGGATCGCGTGGAGTTGAAAGGCCCCGGCACGGATCTGAAATTCTCTATCAAGGGTATCAATTCGATCATTTGCGGCGGCAACTACAACATCCCGGATGGTGAGGTCTTCACCGCACCAGTGCGTGATTCCGTGGAGGGTTACATCAGCTATAATGCGCCGACCATCTATCAAGGCATCGCGTTCGATGGCATCCGCCTCGAGTTTTCCAAGGGCAAGATCGTGAAGGCAGAGGCCGGATCGAAGACCAAGGCACTGAACAAGATTCTCGATACCGACGAGGGTTCCCGCTACATCGGTGAATTCGCTCTGGGCTTCCACCCGGAGATCCGCGAGCCGATGCGTGACATTCTCTTCGATGAAAAGATCGCCGGTTCCTTCCACTTTACACCAGGCCAAGCCTATGACGATGCAGACAATGGAAACCGTTCCCAAGTCCATTGGGACATGGTGAACATCCAGCGCAAGGACTACGGCGGCGGTGAGGTCTGGTTCGACGGTAAACTGATCCGCAAGGACGGTGTCTTCCTGCCGAAGTCACTGGCCAAGCTGAATGGCTAAATCCTTCTCAGCAGGATGGCCGTGCTGTCCCGGCTGAGTGTTGTTTAAAAGTGCTGCCGCATCAAAAGGTGAGGCAGCACTTGAAATTTTCAGGGCTTCTTGGGCGCGGCAGGCTTCGCATCCTTGGCGGGGGCGTCCTTCACATCCACATTGGCGGCAGTCATCGTGTATTGGATGGTCACTTTCGAGCCGACTTTGAGATCGCCTTTTACTTTGGTATCCGCAGTGCGGGCGATCTCCCATTTTTCCTCACCTTTTTGAACGACGATCTTGGTATCGGTGAGTTCCAGCACCGGGCCGGTGACCTGATAGCTGCCCGCAAAGGCAGAGGAAGCGAGACAGAGGGCAAAGGCAGCAGTAGCGATGATGGATTTTGTTTTCATGGATTTCTGGAATAAGTTCCAGAAATCTAGCGAACAGCGAGGAATGCTTTGTCTATGTTTTCTTCAAGGAAGTAGACGATAGTGCAGATACATCCTCGGCCTATGGATCATAGAAAATGATTCAACACGCTTATCACTTATTCGCAGATGCTGCGCTCCCTTGAGCGAGCCAGATACGCGTTCATGAACTCTGCCAGAGCCTCCGCCTTCATTCCATAGGTGTCAGGAAAGGCGGCATCGTATCCGGATATGGATTTCGAAACGGATCTCAATTTGCTCTCCGGGTAGGCTCCCTGTGCGAAGTTCCACGCCGTCATTTGGTTCAGTCCCACCCGGATGTGGGAAAACTTCTGAATCTTTTCCCAAGGAACAGTCGTTTTCCGGAACAGGCTGCAAAAAGTGAACCCCTCATCCGTGATTTTCAGATAGGAAGCCTGTGGCAGCAACTGCACAAATCCTATCAGAAAGCACAATCCGAAAAAAATCGCTCCAAGGTAAGAACTTGGCTTCTCTATCCCGGTGTAAAATCCGGCAGCGACGAAAAGAAGGCTGCTGATAGTAAGGACTATCAGCTTGCCGCGTGAGGCACGTAGAACTTGGTGGGACACGGAGTGATGTAGGGTTAATCGTGAAGGTAAGTCTTGGGCTTGTAGATCATCGCAAACGGAATGAACAAGATGGCCGTTCCCAAAATCAACCAAGTGAAGAATCGGAAATAGGCGGCTCCTTCCAGCTTGCTCTGGCCGCCTATGAATTCGGTGCGGGTAAAGCCTGCTGTAGAAGGTTTCTCCTGAATCCCCAACTCCGCTTTGCGGCGGGCAAGCCAAGTGTTTTTGGAAAGAGATTCGTTAGAGCCATCCTTCTCGATGAGAAGTCCCATATCCCATTTTGTTTTGAGCAAGTGGTCTGGACCGGCACTGATGATGCGGGCGCTTGATGAATCGATCAGATGATAAGTCAGGGGATTTCCCCATTGATCCTTGAGACCTGCCAAAAGTTTCGTGCCTTGTTCGGGACTGGGAAATTCCTCACGGGTTGCTGCTTCGATCTTATCGGCGGCGGCGAAGAAAGTTTCGCGTCCAGGGATTTCAATGGCATTCAGGCCTCCATTTTCACAACGGGCAATGATATCGTCACTTGGGCTCTGCGTGAATCCTGGCAAAACGATCGTGCGTGGGGATTTCCGCCAGTCGGCTGGCAACTGCCGGGTGGCAGTCTCAAATTGCTCAGTTGCAGCGGAGGGAATGGCGATGAAATGATTCACTTGTGCCGTGAATTGATTCCCCCCCCAGACGGACAGCCAGAAGAGGGCCATAACCCAGGATTTCATGGCCCGGGGTGCCTGGGTATAGGCAAATTCCAGTCCGACGATGGCCACCATCACTTCCGATGCAGTGATGAGAACAAACGCTAGAATCTGCCAGCCAATGCTGGGCCGGTGTCCGGCATCAATCCATGTCTGGATCAGAGTAACGATCCCGAAAGAAGCTCCCATCAACACCAGACCGATGGCGATTTTTCTCAAGGGTGAAAGCGGGAAGACACGATTGATCCATGGATAGATCAGCAGTGTGAACAGTGGGATGAAGATGAGAATCAGGACAGGATTGATGGCCTGTATTTGAGATTCCAGCCAAGTGATGCCGAGGAAACGGAGATTCATTTCTCCGGCCTGCAATACCCAGGAGGAGCCAGTCTGATCATACAGAGACCAGAAGGCAGCGACGAAAACGAAGAGGGGTATCAGTTTGCAGAGGGCGAAGATGCCCTCCCATGAAAAGACTTCAGTGAAGAATTTCCATCCGCTAGGGGGGATGTGAACAAAACGATGCCGACCGAGCCAGAAGAGAAACGTGGCAATGGCCATCAGCACGCCCGGAATGCCGAATGCCCAATGCGGGCCGTAGTGAACCAGCAGCCATGGCGTGAGGATGGTGGAGAAAATGGAGCCGAAGTTGATGGAAAAGTAGAACCAGTTATAGATGCGGGATATGAGGTGGTGATTGCTTTTTCCAAACTGGTCTCCCACGTGCGCGGCGACGCAGGGCTTGATTCCGCCGGATCCAAGGCAGATCAGTCCTAGTCCGGTAATGAGCCACCAGCCGGAGTTTCCATACATGCCCATGCACGCCAGGGCGGCATGGCCCAAGCAGTAAACGATGGAGAGGAGCAGGATTGTCCGATATTTCCCCAGAAAGATATCTGCCAAAAGGGCGCCTAACAGTGGTGTGAAATACACCCAACTGGTGAACTGGTGGAAATACTCCACTGCCGCTGTGCCGCTGATGGATTGGGAACCCCGTCCATCCATGAACGCCAGATACTGGGTCATGAACACGACCAGGATCGTCCGCATGCCATAGAAGGAAAATCGCTCCGCAGCCTCGTTACCGATGATGAAAGGAATGCCGGGCGGCATTTTATCGGTATCCAGCGGAGTGGTGCGAGGCATGTGAAAGACTCAAGACCAGTAAGCGCAGGAAACAAGAAAAGAGAAAGGGGCAGCCGTTGCCGACTGCCCCCTTGAAATCAAAACAATCCATCGCTTACCAGCGGATCGCAGCGGCAGCCCAGGTGAGGCCGGCACCGAAGACGACGAGCACGATATGCTCACCGCGCTTGAACTTTCCTTCGCGGTTCGCTTCATCCAGGGCGATGGCCACAGCAGCAGCGGAGGTGTTTCCGTATTTGTGCAAGTTTACGAAGACGCGGTCGTTTGGCACGGCCAGACGGTCTGCGATGGCATCGATGATGCGGAGATTTGCCTGGTGTGGGATGACGCAGGCGATGTCTTCCGGCTGGAGGCCAGCGCGCTCGATGACTTTTTCCGCCGCTTCCTTCATGCGGGTAACGGCGTGCTTGAAGACTTCCTTACCCAGCATGGCGAGTGTGGCCAGTCGTTGATCGGCATTGCTGATGGTGATCGGGCAGGCGGAGCCGCCGCCTGGGATGTTCAGCAGATGGGTGAGATTGCCATCGGTGCCCATTTCGGTGGCGATGATGGAGCCTTCACCCGGCTCTGCGCGGCGGAGCACGGCGGCACCTGCGCCATCACCGAAAAGCACACAGGTGCCCCGATCTTCCCAATTCACGAAGGCGGAAAGCTTTTCCGCACCAATGATCAGTGCGTTTTTGAACGCTCCATCGGAGATCATCCGCTTGGAGAGCTTCATGGCGTAAAGGAAGCCGGAGCAGGCGGCGGAAATATCGAAGGCCACTGCCTTGCGGGCGCCCAGATTCTGCTGCACGTAGCAAGCGGTAGCGGGTGTCAGCGTATCAGGAGTGATGGTAGCCACGATGATCAGCTCCACATCTTCCGCAGCCAGGCCAGCCTGCTCCAGAGCGCGCTCGGCAGCCTTGGTGGCCATATGGGACGTGAATTCATCGTCTGCAGCGATGCGGCGCTCCTTGATCCCGGTGCGGGTAAAGATCCACTCGTCACTGGTTTCCACCTTGGTGGCGAGCTCTTCGTTGGTGAGAATTTTTTCAGGAACGTAGCTGCCGGTGCCTGCGATGCAGACTTCGATGGCGGAGGTCGATTCACTCATGAGTGGCGGGAGAGTGAAACTGCCGGGCAGTCCTCACAAGTGCGAATTTCGCCTGAAATGGATCAAGCCGTCGGCTGGGCGGAAAGAGCGGCGAGGGCCTCCACGATGTGTGGGTTCACCTTTTGCTCCACCGTTTCCAGACCCACGCGGATCGCGTTTTGAACGGCGAGGGCGGAGGAGGAACCGTGTGCGATGATCACCACGCCATTCACACCCAACAGCGGGCAGCCACCATAGCTCTCGTAGCTGCTTTTTTCCTTCAGGGCCTTGAAGGCTCCCTTGGCCAGAACAGCTCCTGCGATACGTACCGGGCTGGCCTTGATCTCGGTTTTCAGCCATTTGGAAACAGCCTTGGCAGTCGCTTCCACAGTTTTGAGCACAATGTTGCCTACGAATCCATCGCAGAGCACCACGTCCAAATCAGTCTCGAAAAGATCGTGGCCTTCTACATTTCCGACGAAATTGATGCCCGGAGTGGCCTTGAGCAGCTTGAAGGTTTCCTTGGTAAAGGTGGTGCCTTTTTCGTCTTCCTCACCATTCGACATGAGGCCCACCTTGGGATTGGCCACACCGTAGATGCTCTTTGCGAAGGCGGTGCCCATGATGGCATAGCCTACGAGGTGCTCCGGCTTGGCTTCCGGATTCGCTCCCGCATCCAGAATGCTGCACAGGCCGTGCTCGTTCGGGAGAGGGGAGAGGATGCCTGCACGGTCCACACCATCCAAGGTGCGGAGTTTCAAGGTGGCGGCAGCTACGGCGGCTCCGGTGTTTCCGGCGGAAACAAAGGCGTCCGCTTCTCCGGCCTTCACCATATCCATGGCGATGCTGATGGAGGAAAGTTTCTTCTTCCGCACCGTCTTGGCTCCAGGCTCCGCCATGCCGATGACTTCCGGTGCATGGACGATGCTGACGCGCGGATCTTTCAGATTCAGCCCCTGCTTTGCGCATTCCTGTTCCAGAATCGCCTGATCACCTACGAGGAAAAGGTGCTCCAGTTTCGGATACAGGCGGAGAGCGGAAATGGCTCCTCCGATATTGACGGCTGGGGCGTGGTCTCCGCCCATGGCATCCAGTGCGACTTTCATGGAGATTATAGAAGAAACGATGTAGCTGCGAATGAGTGAATACGAAAATTACCGCACTGGGATGAACCCGGTGCGGTAACTTCGAGATTGGTCACGCTGTTAAGCTTCAGAGAGCTTCGACGTCGAGCACTTGACGATCGCGATAGTAGCCACAGGAAGGGCACGCGATGTGTGAAGGCACGCGGCTGCCACATTCTGGGCAGCTCTTGAAGATAGGTGCACGCCAGCGGGTTGCGCCACGGCGCATTTTTTGGCGGCTTTTGGATTGGCGGCGCTTAGGTACGGCCATGGTCTTGCTTCGATTTAGGGTTGGTCCTTGAGGTCCTTGAGTATGTCGAGAGCTGACCAGCGGTCATCACCCTCGGCGCGGGGCGGGGTGCTTAGCTCATCTTCCGCAGGCTTGTCCACTGATAAATATCGCGGATCGATTTCACATTTCTGTGGAACGTCCCCTTCCTCGCATCTTGGGTCGATGGGAAAGTTCACCAGGATCTCCTCCCGGAGAGCATCCGTGACGTCCATTTCACTGTCCTTTCCGATCTCCAGTGAGATGGCTGCCTGATCCAGGCGAATGGTCTGAATAAAGGGATGCAGCGTTCTGACGCAGGTGAATTCGAATGGTGCGGAGAGTTCTCCGGTGATCAGAAGTTCGGATTCAAAACGTTGCACTCGCACGTCATATTGCAGTGGTCCGGCGGCTTGGGCATCGCCCTCCGGGAGGTCAAAAATTTCCTGAGGCAATTCGCCTGAAAATTCTTTGCCCTCCTCCGGCAGGGTCGTGAGATCGATGATGAAATTTCGTTTCATGGGCGGAATGTAACGCCTTCACCGCCCGCGCCAAGCCGCATTCCCGGCCGGAAACGAGAATCCCTTTTCAGTGTCATATCTTCCGTCCCTTTTCTCTCAGAAATGAACAAAATGCACGTTCTTCAGAAGACGGCAATCAGCCCCGGCATCAAAATTTTTTTCCACCACCTAGGCCTTGTGGTGCGGCATTCGCCAGACCATTGAGTTTGTAGGGATCGGTGGGTGTCAATCATTCCCATTCATGATTAAAACCACAATATATGGTATTGTGAATAAAATGTTAATACCAAATGGGCAATCCGCACTTGGAAATGAAATTGACCCGGCCCACCGATTGCTGACAGGATTCACAACGCTGCGCTGCCAAGGCCAGCCGCCCTCACCACCCGATTTCTTTCATCTACCATGTCTGCCACCACCACCGTCACCCTCGGAGCCCGCACCTTTGTCCTCGACCGCGCCAAGGCGGAAGAAGCCTACGCAGCGAAGCGGGTGATCAACGGAAAGGACACCATGTTCTTCAACATCCTCCCGCTGAAGTATCAGTGGGCGTATGACCTCTACAAAACGATGAAGAACAATCACTGGGAGCCGGAGGACATCACCATGCAGAAGGATGTCGAACAGTGGCGCTCCGATGAGATTTCCGATGTGGAGCGGTGGATCATCAAGATGGGCATCGGCTATTTCTCCGCTGCAGAAGGCATCGTGGGTGACAATGTGCTCCACGTGGTCCGTGAAGTGGTCACCGCTCCTGAGCTGAAGCTGGTGCTGGGCCGCCACGCCCATGAGGAAAACATCCACGCGGATTCCCTGGTCTACATGCTCTCCTCCCTCGGGCTGAATCCCCATGAGTGTGAGGCAATGTTCGAGGACATCCCGACCATCAAGGAGAAGAACCACTTCGTCGTTTCAAATTCCCGCGCCCTCCGCCGCGATATCGATCTCACCATCACCGAGAACAAGCAGTCTCTGGCCAAAAACATCTTCCTCTTCGGTCAGGTCATGGAAGGCACCCAGTTCTACGGCCTCTTCGGCATGATTCTGAGCCTCTACCGCCAGAACAAATTCCCCGGCATCGGCTCCATGTTCCGCTACACCCTGCGGGATGAGTCGAACCACATCGAAGTCTTCCGCAATCTCCTCATGGATCTCCTCACCGAGAATCCGGACATCTGGACCGATGAATTCAAGGAAGACCTCCGCGCGACCATGGCCGAGGGCATCCGCCTGGAAAAACAATTCATCCGCGATTGCCTTCCAGTCGCCGGCATCGGCCTGAACAGCACGGATTTCGAAGGCTACATCGATTACATCGCCGACCGCCGCCTCGCCTCCTGCGGCCTCGCCCCGCTCAACCCCGGCGCCTCCAATCCATTCCCATGGCTCGCCGAGATGATGGACATCAAAAAGGAGACCAACTTCTTCGAAGGCCGCGTCACCGAGTATCAGAAGGCGTCAGCGCTTTCGACCGTCGATGACGACGAACTGTAATATTTTATTTATTAACTATTTATTTAACAAGGCTATGATCTCATTGTTCGATTTGGAGAATCTCGTCGCAGGCACTCAGCGTAGCCTTGTAAATAGCTTTCCCTTAAATTGGGAAAAGCAGGTAAGGGGGATTTTCTCTCCTTGTATTGAAATCCTTCATCACAAAGGCCTGCAGCGGTTTTCTCTCGAAAAATCGAATGCTCTTTCTGCATTGGTTAGCACAGAAATGTCCCTTTTGAATATGCTCAGGCCAATGCTTTCTGCCTGTTATAATCTTCAAATAGCTCTGGGTGAAACAAATCAGAGGATGTTGCCTGGAATGGAGCCGGATATTCAAACTACATTGGAGAATATTGCTTCAAAATGTTCGATTCAAAATCCATCTTCTAAAAGTGGAGAAATCTTGGAAAAGGCTCACGCTAAAAAGCCAAGTGAAGGAGTGTTTGTAAAAGCACCGAAAAGGTCGGCAACAGCTCGTCGTAATCGCCCGTTCGCAAGTGGAGAACCGAAAAATTCTTCTTATAAGAAAACCGATATAGGTTTTTTAGCTATTTTAGAATATGCCGACGAATCGTATTTTGAAAATTGCGACGATTCAGAATTATAATTTTATCTCCAACAGTTTGTTTCTTAAAATCAAATCCCTAAAAATATGTATAGATCTCTTAATTTGAACGAGGACCTGATTTTAAAACAGGTAGTAACTGATCGGTTCGCTCTTTCAGATAGAGGTTTTTCCTGGCGCGATGTCCTTCCAACGGACAAGCGACCACAGTTCGATGACATCATCGTGACCCGGGGAAATACCGACTCCAGCTTCTCCCTGGAAGACGTGGCGGATGCGATTGGTGACTCGCTGGCGGACCTGCTCATTTCACGCCGGGAGGATGAGAAGTCCATTTTCTCCGATGTGAACCGCAAGTTCGTCTCGGATGTGGCACACTCGGTGGCCAATTCCCTGACGAAGTCGCTCGATGAAGTGGGCCGTCTCCGTCTTTCCGAGGCCGATCTCTACCTGCTCATCGAGAAGGCGTTGTTGGAAAATGAAGCCTACGATGTGGCGAAGTCCCTGGCCTTCCGCCGTTCCATGGAGAAAAACGGTGCGGTCGATATCTATGCGGCGCAGGCCGCGCTTCCCGTGCGTCTTATCCGCCGCAATGGCAATGTCGTGCCGTGGTCCGAGACCAAGATCGAGATCGCCGTTCGCAAGGCCTTCCTCACCATCAAGGAAAACCCGGAGCCTGCCGCAGAGGTGGCGAAGGGCGTGACGGAAATGATCCGCCGTGGCGATCAATCCTTCATCCACATCGAGGATGTGCAGGACATGGTGCAGGAGGAGCTCATGCGCCAGGGCTACTTCAAGGCCGCCGCTCACTACATCCGCTACCGCGATGAGCGCGCCCGCGTCCGCGAGGAGGAAGGCCTCGTCGTGGAGGACCCGAATCAGGAGTCCATGGTCGTCATCACCACCGAGGATGGCCAATCGTCCTTCTGGGATGGCACGGAGTTGAAAAAGCGCATCGCTTTCGCCTCCATCGGCCTCAATCTTTTGCTCTCGGATGCGGAGATCGAGCGCGAGCTGCGCCGTTCCGTGGGATCGGAAATTTCCGCCAGTGATCTGCGCAATACCGTCATCCTGAATGCCAAAGCGCTCATCGAGAAAGACGCGGATTTCGCGAAATTTGCCGCCCGCATCCTGCTCTCCTACATCTATGAGGAGGTGCTGGACTGGAGCATCCAGAAGGATGGCGTGGAAAAACTCCGCGCCGCCCACCAGGCTGCCTTCAAGGGCTACCTGAAGCACGGCGTCGCCATCAAGCGCATCAACCCGGAGCTGCTCGATGGCTACGATATCGACAAGCTCTGCGCCGCGCTCGATCCCTCCGCTGACCTCGATTTCGACTACCTGGGCATACAGACCATGTATGACCGCTACCTCATCGTGGACAAGACGGGCAATCGTCCGCGCCGCCTGGAAACGCCGCAGTTCTTCTGGATGCGCGTCTCCATGGGCCTCTTCAAGAAAGAGGAAACCCAGCGCGAGGAGTGGGTCATCCGCCTCTACAATCTCTACAAGGGCCGCCGTTTCTGCTCCTCCACCCCTACGCTGTTCAATTCCGGCACCCTCCACAGCCAGCTTTCCTCCTGCTACCTCTACAAGGTGGATGACTCCATCGAGTCCATCATGCAGCGCGGCATCGCGGAAAACGCCTACCTCTCCAAGTGGGCAGGCGGTCTCGGCGGCTCATGGACTGCCGTGCGCGGCACTGGCGGCTACATTCAGGGCACCAATGGCGAGTCTCAGGGCATCATTCCATTCCTGAAGCTCCACAATGACCAACTCGTCGCCGTGAATCAGGGCGGCAAGCGCCGCGGCTCCGGCTGTGCCTATCTGGAGACCTGGCACAATGACATCGAGGACTTCCTTGAGCTTCGCAAAAACACCGGCGACGAGCGCCGCCGCTGCCATGACATGAACACGGCCAACTGGATCCCGGACCTCTTCATGAAGCGCATGGAAGAGCGCGGCCAATGGACCCTTTTCCGCTCCAATGAAGTGCCGGATCTCCACGATCTCTACGGAAAGGCCTTCGAGGAACGCTATGCCCAATACGAGGCCCTGGCTGCCGAGGGCAAGATCTGGTCCCGCCAGCACCCTGCGCTGGAGCTGTGGAAATCCATGCTCAAGATGGTGTTCGAGACCGGCCACCCATGGATCACCTTCAAGGATCCGTGCAACGTCCGCTCCCCGCAGGACCACGTCGGCGTCATCCATTCGTCCAATCTCTGCACGGAGATCACCCTCAATACCTCGGATGAGGAAACGGCTGTCTGCAATCTGGGCTCCGTCATTCTGGACACCCACATCACGCCGGATGGCGCGCTGGATCATGAGATGCTGAAGGAGACCATCACCGTCGCCATCCGTGCGCTGGATAATGTGATCGATATCAATTTCTACCCCACCAATGCAGCCCTCACGGCGAATTCCCGCCACAGGCCTATCGGCATGGGCGTCATGGGTCTTCAAAATGCCCTCTACAAGCGCGGCCTCGCCTTCGCTTCGGATGCGGCCGTGGAGTTCAATGATGAGTTCATGGAGGCCATCGCCTACTACGCCTACAGCGCCTCCAGCGATCTCGCAGGCGAGCGGGGTACCTACTCCACTTACAAGGGTTCCAAGTGGGATCGCGGCCTCCTGCCTCAGGACACCCTGGATCTCCTCGAGAAGGAGCGCGGCAAGAAGATCGATACCCCACGCGGTGGCAAGATGGACTGGTCCGTCGTCCGCGAGAAGATCGCGAAAAACGGCATGCGGAATTCAAACGTCCTCGCCATCGCTCCTACCGCCACCATCTCGAACATCACCGGCACCACTCCGTGCATCGAGCCGAACTACAAGAACCTCTACGTGAAGAGCAATCTCTCCGGAGACTTCATCGTCCTCAATGCCGAGCTCGTTAGCGATCTCAAGAAAGCCGGCCTCTGGAATCAGGAAATGCTCGATCAGCTCAAGTACTTCGATGGTGAGCTGGATGCCATCAGCGACATCCCGGATGCCCTCAAGCTCAAGCACAAGACCGTCTTCGGCATCGACTACGAATACATCATTGATGCCGCCGCCCGGCGCCAGAAGTGGATCGACCAATCCCAATCCGTGAACCTCTTCCTGGCCACCCCGGACATGAAGACCCTCTCCCACATGTATCGTCGTGCATGGGACAAGGGCCTCAAGACCACCTACTACCTCCGCACTCTCCAGGCGAACAACATCGAGAAGGCCACCATCGACGTCAAAAAGGAACAACGCGGCATCATGGCCAGCTCCACCGCCGCTGCAGCAGCCGCTGCCGCCGCCACCCCCAAGGTATTCACCGCAGAACAAAAAATGGCCTGCTCCATCGACGCCATGATGAACGGCGGCGAGTGCGAGGCTTGCCAGTGATCAAAATCGGGAGCGACGGCTTGATAGCCGTCGCTCCTTCTCTTAAAAACTGAACACTTCAAACTGGCAAACTTCATGCAATTCACCGAAGCCGAAAAGAACGCCTGCAGCTTAGAAGCCATGATGAATGGCGGAGCCTGCGAGGCCTGCCAGTGAGATAGGCGAAAAATAACTACTTAAAAAAAGGGGGTGTTCATAAAAGCATACCCTTTTGAGTATTTCTCAATATTATGATTTCTAAAGCACCGTGCTTTT
>Ga0207705_10002218_pt1 | contig 14995 bp, 12 predicted proteins | sample KBSC13metaG_FD_184314 | JGI IMG/M metagenome (GOLD analysis project Ga0207705, IMG submission 184314) | Corn rhizosphere microbial communities from Kellogg Biological Station, Michigan, USA - KBS C1-3 metaG (SPAdes) (version 2) | ecosystem: Host-associated > Plants > Roots > Rhizosphere > Soil ...
TTCTCCTGCGCTTCCCTCAACTCATTGTCGGACAGATCAGGAAGCTCCAAATCGCGTTCAGAAAATCCATCAAAGAATTTGAGTACGACGGCGGCCACCTGTGCGTCTTCCCGATGAAGGTGAATCAGAACCGTGCCGTGATCGAGGAGTATCTGCGCGAGGGATCGCGGTACAACTTTGGCCTGGAGGCAGGTTCAAAAGCCGAACTCTACGCGGCACTCGGTATCGAGCAGTCAAAGGACAGCCTTCTGGTGCTGAATGGATTTAAGGACCGGGACTTCGTAAAGCTCGCCTTCGCCGGTGCGGCCGCGGGTAAGAACGTCGTTATCGTTATCGAAAAGCTGAATGAGCTTGATCACACGCTTGACCTCGCTGCGGAACTCACTGCGGAGAACGCAGATGCTCTCCTGCCGATGGTCGGCGTCCGCGTAAAGCTGTATTCCAAGGGCTCGGGAAAGTGGGAGAAGAGCGGCGGAGAGGCGGCGAAATTTGGTCTCACGACGACCGAGATCCTTGAGGTGATCAGACGTCTCCAGGATGCAGGTCGGACAGACATGCTTCGGCTTCTGCACTTTCATATCGGCTCGCAGTTGACGGACATAAAGCGCATCAAGAATGCCATGCGCGAAGCGGCCCGCACCTATGCAAAGATCCGCAAGATGGGCATTCCCATCCAATACCTGGACGTCGGCGGCGGCATGGCGGTCGACTACGACGGATCACGAACATCCTTCGAGTCGTCAGCGAACTACAACGCCCGCGAGTTTGCGAACGATGTCGTCTATACGATCAAGACCGTATGCGACGACGAGGTAGTTCCCCATCCGACACTGATACAAGAGTGCGGCCGGTATATGTCGGCTTACCACGCGATCCTCGTCACGAATGTGCAGGACGAGATCGAGACAGTTGTGGAGAGTCACTCAGACCTGACGGTCACGCCGGACGATCCGCCGATCGTACATGAGTTGCTCGACCTTAGAGAGACCATCAACGGCAAGAATTATCGAGAGTACTACCACGATGCTTTGGAGAACCGGGACGAGCTGTTTACGATGTTCAACCTCGGGTTGATCTCGCTTGAAGCAAAAGGCAAGGGCGAGGTCCTGTTCTGGGACGTGTGTGAGAAGGCAGACCTTTTTGCTCAGCAGAAGAAGTACGTGGCCGAGGAGTTTGACGAGCTTCGGCAGCTTTTGTGTGCCAAATACTTGGCCAATTTTTCTGTATTCCGCTCCATGCCCGACAACTGGGCGCTCGAGCAGCTCTTCCCGATCGTCCCCATACATAAGCTCAACAAAAAGCCGACCGAATATGCTACGCTGTGCGACATCACCTGCGATTCGGACGGCATCGTGGACAAGTTCGTGGACCTGCATGACGTAAAGACGGTCCTCGAGCTGCACAAGCTTGTGAAGAACGAGCCGTATTACCTTGCGATGATGCTCGTGGGCGCGTATCAGGAGGTCATGGGCAACAATCACAACCTCTTTGGCGTACCACACGAGGCTCACGTCTTCATCGGTGACGACGGTTACATTATTAATAAGGTGATCTACGGCAATACTCTTGGGGACGCGGTCTCAACCGCTAGATTTGAGCCCGTACAGCTGCATGACACGTTTAGAAAGGCGGTCCTCGGCCGGGTCAAGGACGGCAGCCTCAGCAATGCTGAGGGCAGCAGCGTCATCGAGTTTTACGAGGATCAGGTAGAAAGTTATACGTATCTCACGCCTAACGGAAAGTAAGGCATTTTATTGCAAAAACAGTTTTATGGTAGCTCAAAAGAAAGCAAAGGCTTCAAAATTCCTCACCGTTCCGACGCGTCCGGTCCAGATCGATCGTGACCGCTCGGTAGCGGGCCTCCTTGAGAAAATGGAGGGAGCCGGGTTTGGAGCCAGGCAGCTTGCAGAGGCACATCGCATCTGGCTCGACATGCTCGACGACAATTGCACGATCTACATGACCGGTTCGGGCAATCTGATAACGTCCGGCATGCGTCGTCTGATCGCATGGATCATCAAGAATCGCTTTGTCGATGTACTGGTGATGAACGGCAACGTCCTCTACCACGATATTCACGAGGTTCTTGGGCGTAATCATTACCAGGCTCATCCGACGATGTCGGATGACGACCTCGAGTCGTCTGATGTGATGCGACTTGGTGATGTGCTCGCGAGCCGCGAGGAGTATCAGGAAGCGGACGAATGGGTCGGCAGCGTGATCAATCAGCTGGACTCCACGCGAGCTTATTCCGTGCGAGAATTCCTGAGCATCCTCGGCCGCGAGCTATCGGAGATCGCCAACGAGGACGGCATCCTCACGTCGGCTTTTAAGTCGCGTGTGCCGATCTTCTGCCCGGACCTGATGGGCTCTGATATCTCCATCGGTGTCGCTCGTGCCAAGTTTGAGAAGAAGATCCAGCTATCTCTCGACGCGACCGTCGATACCATGGAGATGCTGCAGATCGCTCAAAAATCCCGTAATTCCGGCGTCATCACGCTCGGGAGCTGCTCAAGCCAGTCGATGATCAATATGACGGAGCTTTCGTCATACATCACCCGCAGCACGCCCCGGGGGCACAAGTACGCGATCAACATGTCTACGGACTCAAGCCCGCTGGAGATCCGCACTCCATCCTATCTGGGCAGTCACACCAATATCTTTGGCAAGCTGCTCAAGAACGCGACCACAGCATACGTGCCGTGCGATCCGTCGATCGCTCTTCCAATGGTGATCACCGCGTTGTCTCAGACAGCCGCGAAATTTATGAAGGGCCGCAAACGGCCGAGCTTCAGCTTTGCCGGCCGCGAGATGAATATCGACGTGCCCTAAATGAGGTAACGCCGCCATCGTGGGGGCGTCTCGCCCTCACGTGCTCTAACCTTGGCAGTCCCTCTATCAGAATGCACTTCCTTACGGTTGTGCATTTTCTTTTTTCGGTTGATAGATTCTTCTTATGAGTGAGAGTGCTGAGTTGCCGATGAACTTCGGTGGAATCGACGAGGAGGAATATTCGGGCTTTGATCCCGCGCGCGTTCTCGTTTGGCCGGTCTCCTACGAGGGTACGGTCTCATATGGCGGTGGTACAGGTGCCGGAGCGATGGCGATCGTTGACGCCTCCCGAAACATGGAGCTCTACGAGGAGGAGACCGACGCTGAGGTGTATAAGATCGGCATTCACACGCTCCCGGAATTCACTCCGAGGGAAACTCCTGAGGCAATGATGAATGGCCTATATGAGGAGACGAAGCGCCTGCTCGACGCAGATAAGTTCATCTGCATGCTCGGCGGTGAACACAGCGTCTCCGCGCCGATCATCAAAGCCCACCACGAGAAGTACGACAACTTTAGCGTCCTGCAGATCGATGCTCACGCGGATCTGCGGGACTCATATGACGGCACGCCGCACTCACACGCCTCTATAATGGCACGAGTGGTTAAGGACCTTGGGATCCCATCGGTCCAGGTCGGTATTCGTTCCATCTCGGGAGACGAGGCACGCTCATTGAGAGACGGGCTGCCGACAAAGATCTACTGGGCGAGAGACATCGTCGGCCGAACCGATTGGATCGACGGGGCGGTAGATGCCCTCACCGACAACGTATACCTAACCATCGACATCGACGGTCTCGACCCCAGCATAATGCCGACGACCGGGACGCCTGAGCCGGGGGGATTGGGTTGGTACGAAACATTAACTCTTATCCGTAAACTCGCAGAAAAGAAAAGAGTTGTCGGAATGGACCTTGTCGAGTATTCGTACGTAGACGGCCTGGACGCCCCGGCGTTCCTCTGCTCAAAGCTCGTCTACAAATCACTGGCCTATATCTTCAAGAACGACACCCCGAAGGTCATGAATGCATCGATCGGGCATAATTCGTTGAACAGCGCTCCTGTCGCCGTCGTAAACCAAACAAGACCTTGATGCTTCTAAACCTTGGAGTTACATTAGCCTGTTAGACTGCGTATTCGGAGTTATTCGATGAGTATTAGAAAAGTTTCGGTTGCTGCGGTGATCGTATCGGCGGCTGCAATGGCGGGCTGCGGCCTGTTTTCAAGAACGGACGTGCCGGTTGCAACGCAACCCGCTGCTCCTGCAGCACCCGTAGTCGTGGACGGCATGCGGACCTCGTATGCCGATATTGTGGACAAGACCTCCCCCGCCGTTGTGCGGATCGAGGCTGACCACAAGACAAAGGGCGGCTCGCAGGTCGAGGCCCCGGACGACATGTTTCACCAGTTCAATATCCCGCAACTGCAGCAGCCACAACGGCCGCAGATCGAGCGGGGCCTGGGGTCCGGCGTCATAGTCAATGCTGACGGTACTATCCTCACCAACTATCACGTCGTCGAGAGCGCCGACAAGATCACGGTAGAGACGAGCGACAACAAGACGTTCGAGGCGAAAGTGCTCGGGACGGATCAGCCCAGCGACCTCGCGTTGCTGAAGATCGATGCCTCCAACCTCCCGTATCTCAACCTCGGCGACTCGGACAAGGTCCGCGTCGGCGATATTGTGCTTGCCATCGGCAATCCGCTCGGCATCGGCCAAACGGTGACGGCCGGTATCATTTCCGCAAAGGGTCGCCGCACGGGCCTGAGCGACGGCAGTTATGAGGACTTTCTCCAGACAGACGCTCCAATAAACCGCGGCAATTCCGGCGGTGCACTGGTGAATGTCGCGGGCGAACTCATCGGCATCAATTCCCAGATCCTCTCCGGCGGTCCGAGCGGCGGCAGCATCGGCATCGGCTTCTCGATCCCCTCGAACATGGCAAAGTCTGTCATGGACCAGCTCCTGAAGGACGGCAAGGTCCACCGCGGAATGCTCGGCGTCAACATCCAGAACATCACACCGGACACGGCTCAAGCTCTTGAGCTAAAGGACACGTCGGGCGTGATCGTTAGCGATGTAAAAGCGGGAAGTGCCGCTGAGAAGGCGGGCCTCAAGCGTGGAGACGTGATCACTGCCTTTAATGGTGAAAAGCTCGAGGACACGAACATTCTCAGAAACAAGGTGGCGCAAACCGCTCCCGGCACGACGATAAAGCTGACCATTTCTCGCGAGGGTAAAGAGAGCGACGTCAACGTCACCCTGGACGAATTCAAGAGCTCTGATTCCAAGGCGGCCGGCGAGACCGGTGGAGAGAACGGGGGCAGCTCGCAAGGCGGGAAGCTCGGCCTGACGCTGGAGCCGCTGACGGACCGGATGGCGAAGCAGCTTGGCCTCGATTCCACCTCGGGACTCGTCGTCACAGACGTCGATCCTACCGGACCTGCCGCTGAGGCGGGTATCGACCAGGGCGACGTGATCCTCGAGATCAATCGCAAGGCTGTGACTTCGGTTGCTGACGCCAAGGCGGCGATCGATGCGTCAGGCGGCAGGCCCGTATTGCTGCTGATGTCGCGTAAGGGCCAGACCATCTATGTGACGGTGAAGCCTTGATCGGGGCTGCAAATACTGTGAGAGCCGCCGTTTCAACGGCGGCTTTCTTTTTGTGCTATAACTCCAGTCATGTGGCCCCGGATCTATTTTGGCGTGCTTGCGGCGGGGATCCTCGTCGTCGGTTTCTTTACCTACTACTCGTGGAGTTGGCTGGAGAGCATCGGGCGTCCCGAGGACGCGATCGCCGGCTACCAGGCAACCTCGGGTGTCGCATGGACAATGCTCTGCCTGACCAGCATTGTCCTGCTCTTTATCGCCGCGGGCGTAATGTGGACAAAGGACCGCGCATGGGCCCTCTGGGTAACCTTTGCGTATTTCGCGGCTTTTCTGGCTATCGAGGGCTTTTACCTGGACCAGGAGTACCAGCAAATACTTGAGAGAAGCACGGGAATAGACGCGAAGCTCTGGGCCACTCCGATCATCAACATCCTCATCATCATCGGAGCAGCGGTCGTGGCACTCGCATTCCAATACCTGATCGCCGTGCTCAGACAGAAGTTTTACCCTGAAACTCCAGCGATCGACGTGGACGCAGAAAGCGAAAGCTCCCGGCTCATGTAAAGCCGAGAGCTTTGATATGGTCGGGACGACTGGATTTGAACCAGCGACCTCTCGCACCCCAAGCGAACGCGCTACCAGACTGCGCTACGTCCCGATAAGACGATTTTTTAGAGTAGATTTGCCGCCTCGGAATGTCAACTAAGCGGCGCGTGCACGGAGTATCTCGCGCAGCTCCACAAGCTGGGCAGCGATGTCCTTTAAAGCTTCCTTGTGGCTGGCTGAGAGCTGCACCGCTGTCTCGCCCTCCCTGGGTGGAGCAATATCAAAGAGCATCTGAGCCCTGCCGTCGCTAGCGAGCACCGGCTGGAAGTTAGAAGTAGCAGCGACGGCCTGCGGTGCAGGTGCGGCGTTCGGCTGTTTTGCCTGCCGGGAGTCAGACTGCAGCTTCTTACGCGCTCCAGCGATGGTGAACATCTCCTTGTACAGGAGCTGCTTGATCTTGAGGGCGGTTTCCACGTCCTTCTTACGGTAGCTGCGCTGGCCGGACTGATTCTTTTGGGGTGAGAGCATTGGGAATTCGGTTTCCCAGTATCTCAGCACGTGAGCCTGTACCCCGACGAGCTCGCAGACCTCGCCTATCTTGAAGAACAGTTTGTCAGGTATTGTGACTTCCTCGTCGGCCATGGGTCAGTTCAGTGTGTTAAAGTTTTGGATAACTAAGCAGGCGTTAGTCTATGAGTTTATTAGGCTTGTGTCAACGGAAAACGGATGAGATCTGAGTTTCAGTTCATCAACGACATGAAGTCGAGATACGACCTCCGAAGGGTCGGCGACGATTGTGCCGTGCTTCCCAAAGATGACAAGACGGACCTTTTGATCACGTCCGACATGCTGGTCGAGGAGGTCGATTTTCGCCTCGACTGGTCGAATCCCGAGCAGATCGGCCACAAGTGCCTGGCCGTTTCCCTATCGGACATCGCGGCAATGGGCGGCACAGCCAGGTTCGCGATGCTATCTATAGCGGTTGTGGAAAACCTGTGGAAAGGCGATCTACTCGACCGATTTTACGAGGGATGGAATCTCTTAGCAGCTGAGTTCGGCGTTGAACTCATCGGGGGAGACATTTCAAGCACGTCGGGGCCGCTGACGGTCGACTCGACCGTGATCGGTGAGGTTCCCCGAGGGCAGGCACTGCTCAGGGCCGGAGCCCGACCGGGAGACGCCATATTCGTGACAGGAAGCCTTGGCGGTGCGGCCGGCGGGCTCCAGTTGCTGCTCCGTGGGCAGCACGGGAGCAGCGAGAATGCTCAGAAATTACTTGAACGACAGCTCACACCGCGGCCTGAGCTTTTGGCGGCTAATCAACTGCGAACACACGGGTTAGCTACTGCCGCGATCGATCTGAGTGACGGACTCTCATCGGACCTGATGCATATCTGCGAGGCGAGCGGCGTCGGGGCCGAGATCGACGCAAGATCGCTCCCGATCGAACCAGCCCTTAAGGAATTCTTCTCAGCCGAGGAGTGCATCGAGTTGGCACTAAACGGTGGTGAAGATCTCCGGCTCCTATTCACCGGGGATGCAGAAAGGATCTCAGCTTTTGGGCTCGCAGGGGTGACCCAGATCGGGACCGTCACGAGTAGAAGCGGCCGCATCGAACTGTTAGACCGTGGCGAACTCAGGCCTATTAGTGCCGCGGGATATCGTCACTTCTAGGTTACGGAGCATATCTTCCCTTGCCTGATAGAAGCGGGGGCCCGTTGCGACTACGAGGCGGCTTCGAGAGGCTTGGGAATGCGTTCGATCGCAGGCTCCTTGCCCTTCCCCGGTTTCTTGGCGGCGAGCGAGAACGGGCGTTCGACCGCCAAGAACAGCACGGCCGGAGGGATCAGGGAGACCGCAAACATTACGGGCAGCAACGACCAAAAGAAGCCTCCACCATACTCTGCCCTGGGGACGACAATCCCCAGGAGCAGGAAGGCACCCTTCAATGTGAGTCCGTGCACGAGGTAATAGGAGTAGCTGATATTCCCCAGCCATCGAAGGGGTGTCCACGTAAAGCCACGCGAAAACCAGCCGTCGGTACGGCAGAAACATACGGTGCAGACGACAATAAAGGCGACGAAAAGGATACAGGTCCTGATCGTGAAGCCCACAGGCCCGGCCAGAGGGAGCAGCGTCCCCGCAAGGCCGGCGCCGAGAGCTATTGCTCCCGCGATACTGGACGGTGGCCGCACCTTGAATGAGTTGATCAGCTCGAATAGTGTCATTCCGGCAACGAACAGGATCAGCTGCACAGGCCCTGCATTGATCGATCCGATCACGACAACCGAGAGGATAATGCCGAACCACATCAGCCGCACCCGGGGGCTCGAGCTTCGCAGCGACAATGCGCCGACCAGCAGGGGTATAGCGAAGTAGAACGCCATCTCGTAGCTGAGCGACCACGCTACGGTGATCATTGGCTCTATCGGGAAGATCCCAGGCAGCAGTAAGAAATTCGCCGCCAGATAGCTGACCGACGGCCAAACACCCTCGGGGATCTTATTCTCCGACGGGAAGGCGATCGATAGCAGTACATAGATGACAAAGACAGCGGTAAACGCGGGATAGAGCCTCTCAACACGGCGGCGTATGAACTTGTGAAATGGCTGCGCCCGTGAGATCAGAGAACCATATATAAGGTAGCCGCTGAGTACAAAGAAGAGATCGACGCCAGTATTGCCGATCGTATGCATACCGCCCGCAACGGCATTCAGCGTGTCATGGCCCGCGATCCATGGCCGCACGAGAGCAACGTAGTGGACCAGGAACACGAGCGCAACAGCGAGTCCGCGGAGCCCCTCCATCGGGCGCACGTTCTGCCCCTGAAGCCCTCGTGAGACCTCGAACTTATCGCTTAACCGCTCTCCAATGGTCATGACACCCTAGCCGCAGACACGGCTATCGCGAGTAAACGGTGAATGGCGGGCAATTGTCAGAATTGTTGGATAAGCAGGATGCGACCATGGGCCGCACGCACTATGTTGTGCACGTGGCCGAACGATCAGCTCATCTTGCAACGAGATATTGTGCTTGCAACAAAACGCGTTTGCCTTTAAATTACTTTTGATTAGGAGGATGACGACATTGCTCACAGGACGCGTTTTGCTGTTGAACTTCAGCTATGAGCCGCTCGGCACGATCGGCGTTGCCCGCGCGGTGTGCCTGTGGTTTCGCGGCGCCATCTTTGTCGAGGAGACTGACGGCGAAAATGTCCTCCATTCACCCTCGACGACATTCCCGGTGCCCTCCGTAGTGAGGCTGCGGCATTACATACACGTTCGCCGGAATAACCGCGAGACCACGATGAAGCGTGCTCGCATCTATATTCGCGATCGCTACCGCTGCCAGTATTGTGCCGAGCACAAGCACGCAAAGGATCTGACGCTTGACCACATTCTGCCTCGTGCACAGGGCGGCGAGGCCACGCCGCAGAACCTCGTGACCGCGTGCGTAAAGTGCAACCAGCGAAAGGGCAATCGCACCCCTGAGCAGGCAAGGATGCCGCTCCTGACTTCGCAAAAGCTGCTTCGCCTCGGCCTCGATCACGTACTTCTCTGTCACTACGCGGAGAATCGTCCTGAGTGGAGGAAGTATCTATTCATGGACGATATCGATCAGGAGGCGCAGATCATGGCGGCGTAGCCGTACAACCTGGATATTTGAGGAAAGCGGTCGGACCGAGTTCCGGCCGCTTTTTCTTGTTTATGAAGAAGAGCTATGAAATTCAGTGATGAAAAGCAGATCGCGGACCTCGTCCGCTCTTTTGAGGAGGCGACGATCGCCCGCGACAGGTGGAAGCACGCTGAACACCTGACGGTGGCTCTGTACTACATCACCCTCTACGATCTCGACACGGCCACATCTAAGATGCGCGCCGGCATATTTAAACTGCTCAAGGCCTTCGAGGTGGATCTGTCCAAAGAGATGCCCTACCACGAGACCTTGACAGTCTTCTGGATGCGGACGGTTGCGGAGTTTAATTCGTTGAAGGGTGGCGATCCCCTGCGGCATAAGGCAAATGAGCTAGTGGACAAATACGGCAAGGACTATCCCCTGCGGTTCTACACTCGCGAGTACCTGTTCTCGGACGAAGCGAGGGCGAGGTTTGTCGAACCCGATATCGAACAGTTAGGCCCAAATTGATATAAACATACGTGGCCCTTACTCGCGTCGGGGCTCCACTGACACGCTGATGCTCAGATTCTTTAACACACTCACTCGCCGGATCGAGGAATTCAAGCCGATGGAACCGGGCCATGTGCGGATGTACCTGTGCGGTCCGACGGTTTGGAATTTTGCTCACATCGGGAACTTCAGGACCTTTGTCTTCGGGGATGTCATGCGGCGATACCTGAAGTTCAAGGGGTATGAGGTGACCCATGTCTTTAACCTCACGGATGTCGACGACAGGATCATCAACGAGTCGAAAGCTCGCGGGATCTCGATAGACGAGTTCACGGCACCTTTCATCCAGTACTTCTGGGAGGACTTTGACGCGCTCGGCAACGAGCGGCCGGAGATCACGCCCCGCGCGACCCAACACATCGCGGAGATGATCGAGATCATCGCAAAGCTCCTCGAGAACGGACATGCGTATGAGAGCGAAGGGTCGATCTATTACCGGATCACCGCGTTTCCCGAGTACGGCAAGCTGTCAAAGATCAACTTCTCCGGCAACATCGCAGGAGGTTCCGAGAGAGTGGACACGGACAAGTACGACAAAGAGGACGCACGCGACTTCGCCCTTTGGAAGCTCGTGGATGAGGACGACCAGCCCGGGTGGGATGCTCCGTTTGGCCGCGGCCGCCCTGGGTGGCATATCGAGTGCTCGGCGATGTCGATGAAGTATCTCGGCGAAACCTTCGACATACATGGCGGCGGCATGGACCTGCAGTTCCCGCACCACGAGAACGAGATCGCACAGAGTGAGGGCTCGACCGGGCAAACCTTCGCGCGCTATTGGATCCACAGCGAGTTCCTGAAGATAGACGACGTAACAATGTCTAAGTCGAAGGGAAACTTTTTTACGTTTCGCGACCTTCAGGCTCAAGGCTACTCGCCGCTTGCCATACGTTACCTGCTGCTGTCAGTTCCCTATCGCAAGCAGCTCAACTTCACATTCGAGGGTTTGCAGGGTGCCGAGTCCACGATCGAGCGGCTGCGGAACTTTCGCTCCACTGTTAAGTCTCTAGGTGCCGAAACCCGGGCTGGCAGCTCCCAGGCAGCGGAATCCGTGAAAAAGGCTCTTGCCGGTTTTGAGACCGCGATGGACGACGACTTTAACACGGCGGCCGCACTTGCTGCGATCCACGACATGGTTCGCGAGATCAATATCCAGATCACGGCCGGCAGCGTTTCAGCTGAGGACCGGGAGGGTGTTCTGGACGCGGTCGAGAAGTTTGATTCCGTCCTTGGGATCTTTGGTCCGGAAGACAATGAGATGCTCGACGCCGACATCGAGAGGCTCATCGAGGAGCGTCAGGAGGCCCGCCGTAACCGCGACTTTGCCCGGTCCGATGCGATCCGGGACGAACTCGCCGCCAAGGGTATCATCATTGAGGACACGAAAGAGGGTATGCGGTGGAAGAGGAAGTAATTAGCCCGTGCAGGGCCTGCCGCCGATCGAGTCGTACTTGAGAGTGACCTCTCTTACTGTGTGTGTGTCGCGGCAATACGAGAGGCAGCGGTCGTAAGGTTTTGAGTAGATGTGCAGGCTGACGGCACGCTCCTCCCACTCGGCCGAGTTCCCGACCTGGTGGATAGGTTCCTCGAGTTCAACAGAGGCAGACTGGCAATCGGCTAATGTGAATCGATCCGTCTCACGCAGCTTGCAATAGCCGCGGCTCTCATCCATCTCCTCAACGGCGAAATTCTGGCCCCACAGCTTTCCGACCGGAACGGTCATCCAGCATTTCTGCTCGGAGTGATTGTGGACACGCGACACCTGCCCGATCTCCCAGCAGATCGCCATTAGCTCAAACCGGTCGTCCTTATATATGAGGTTGCGTGTATACCACTCCGGATTGAAATGAAAGTACCTGACGATCGAGTCCACCTCGACAGGATTCTCACCTAAAAACTTGTAAACGCCCTCACAGGTCCATTCGTCATCACTGATCGCCTTAAGCCCCTTGACCAAACTATCCACGCTCACCTTTTGCATGCTTCTGTATTCTGCGATCAATTCTTCTCAGCTTTCTGCAGGAATTCGACAAATTCCGCAGTGTCGCGGGTCAGGCCGGGAAACGTAGCTATGGCCTTACCGTTGCCGTCGAGGATAGCGTAAAAAGGTAAGGCCACGGTGCCAAACATATCCTGCTCCATCTGCTGTTGACGCTCGTAAACCTGTCCGTCGCCATCAGTATAGAGTCTCGCGAGAACGAAACTCCCCAATTCCTTCTGCACCTCTGCCTTGGTAAATTGGTTCGCCTCCATCCATCGACAATTTGTGCAGGTGTAGCCGGTGAAATCGACGAAGACGCGCTTGTTCTCGGCTTTTGCCCTGGCAAGTACGCCCTCGTAGTTGTTCGATGTCCAATCAAGCTCGCCGTCCCCACCACGGAGCGACTTAGCCGATGCCCTGTTCAGGTCCGGCGGCAGGAAAGACTCGAGCTCCCCAAGCTTTGAGCCAAAAAGACCGGTCAGAAGATAGAAGCTGACGGCGAGGCTTACCACAGCGGCCATCATACGCAAGGCACCGAGACGCTCGGGCTTGGTGTCGTGCGAGAGCTGAAACTTGCCAAGTAGATAAAGGCTCAGGACGACCCCGATCGCGATCCATATAGCGAGGACGACATCTCGGGTAAAGATCCCCCATTTCCAGACCAGGTCGACGTTTGAGATGAACTTCATCGCCGCAGCGACCTCGAGGAATCCCATCGCGACCTTGACCGAATTCATCCATCCGCCGGCCCTTGGAAGTTGTGAAACCCATTGCGGAACGAGAGCGAGTACAAAGAACGGCAACGCGAATACGCTCGAGAACGCCAGCATGCCGACGAGCGGCATTTGCCAGTTCCCTTGCGATGCCGACACGAGGATCGTGCCGACAAACGGTGACGTGCAGGTAAATGACGTGAGCGTGAACGTCAGCCCCATCAACAGGGCGCCGACGACACCGCCGCCCTCACCCTCCTTACTCCGCGTGAGCGTGTCGAGTTTAGTAAGAATGCCGGTCGGCACCGTGATCTCGTAGGCCCCGAAGAGGTTGAACGCGAAGAAGAGGAATATGCCCGTGATCAGAATGTTGACCCACGGATTTGCCGCAAACAGATTTATACCCGCGGCCCCGACAAATATCGCCAGCAGCATGCCGAGGATCGTGAACGTCGCTATGATCCCGAGCGAGTAGATCAGGGCCAGCTTCAGCGATCTTGTCCTGCTCCCGGCAGCGTGATTCGTAAAGTACGACACCGTGATCGGGATCATCGGGAACACACATGGCGTAAGCAGTGAGAGAGCCCCGAGTGTGATCGCAAGCCAGATGAAGGGGCCGAGATCAGCGGGCTGCCCTGTTCGTCCGCCGGGCGAGCCGCCGGACGCTTGGCTTGTACTTTCGGCTGTCGAGATCGCCGGTGACGGAGAGGCAGAGGTTTGCGTGCCGACCTTCTTAACCTCTTCACTGCCCGTGAAGGAAACTCTCACCGTGCGTGGAGGCAGGCATGTGGTGTCGTTACAGAGCTGGAAGCGGACGTCCAAAAGCACAGAAGAGAGATCTGCATCCGCTGTCGCTCTCACCGGCACTGAAAAGGCAACCGACCTCTCAAAGAATCTTGTTACAAGTGGTTTTCCGTTCGCGTCCGGGAAGTTAGGATCCGGCTTCGTCTGCGGCTGCGGAGACTTGATCTGCCCTGCGATCTCAAATGGGCTCCCGGCCGAGACCTTTATCGACGTAGCGATCGGACCGCCTGACGGTTGATCGAGGGCGTACAGGTGCCACCCATCGTCAACTACCGCGTTTAGCTCCACGTTCGAGTTCTCACCCGCCTGGAGATGCTTTCGCACATCCGCTCCGGACAAGCTCCATTTCGCCGGTGACTGAGCAAAACACGCGGCAACGGAGATCGTGAGCAATAATGTGAGCCTGATCAGCTGGCGGAACATAGGCGAGGCGTCGAGAAAAACTATACCACTTAGATGCCGCTTCTTGAGCCGTATGTTAGCAGGCAACTCTTTGCACTACTTTGACGCTCACTTATAATATTTAGTTTACGCCGCTCGTCCCTTGGGACGTGCGGAGAGGGGGAGGATCAAGCTTTGCCCAAAGCAGTTACAAGAGAACAAGAAGCGGCCGACATGACTAAGATCGCCGCGAATGGCACCGGAGAGAAACCTGATCAGCCGCTGATGGCAGACGAGCTGCCGGAGATCCACCTTGTTGAGCTTGCTCAACAGGAATATCTCAAGCGGCGGGAATCTCAGCTCGAGGCCATTAAGAGGACGGAGAAGGAGCTTCTCCGGAAGATGCTCTATGAGATGGTCCTCGGCCGCCGCTTTGAAGAAAAGTGCGCCGAGGTCTATCGAATGGGAAAGATCGGCGGCTTTTGTCACCTCTACATCGGCCAGGAGGCGATCGCCGTAGGATCGATGCTTGCTTTAGAGCCAAAGGACATGGTCATCACCTCGTACAGAGACCACGTTCAGGCGATGGTGAAGGGCATGACGCCTGAGTCCGTGATGGCTGAGCTGTACGGTAAAGCTACCGGCTGCGTCGGCGGCAAGGGCGGATCGATGCATATGTTCTCCGCCGAGTGTGAATTCTACGGCGGTCATGGGATCGTCGGCGGTCAGATCGGCGTAGGCACGGGCATGGCTTACGCGGCGAAGTACAAAGACTCAGGTCAGATCGTCGCATGCTATTTTGGCGAGGCAGCTGTAAACCAGGGCATCTTTCACGAGTCCCTGAACATGGCTCAACTGTGGAAGCTGCCTGTGATCTACATCTGCGAGAACAACCAGTACGGCATGGGCACCTCCCAGGAGCGTGCGATGTCTACACGTAAT